>Ga0256839_1000303_pt1 | contig 62781 bp, 67 predicted proteins | sample 354166metaG_FD_185968 | JGI IMG/M metagenome (GOLD analysis project Ga0256839, IMG submission 185968) | Hydrothermal vent microbial communities from Mid Atlantic Ridge, Atlantic Ocean - 354-166 | ecosystem: Environmental > Aquatic > Marine > Hydrothermal vents | place: Atlantic Ocean: Mid...
GCATATCTTATTGCCCTTACCCAAATATAGCCCAGATTTTACCCAAGAGCACCGAGGAAACCGACCCCATTGAACAATCATTCGAGGGCATGAAAACGAAGGCAAGGTATGGATATTAACTCTACTGTTGAAAATCTAGTGATGTCTTATTTTTAATCTAAACCACTATATTTATTTTATGCTTCGAGACTTCGCGCTGAAAATAGCATGGATTTCAGCATCTACTGCTGCACAGCACTTCGCACTGGAATGACGTGGGGCGAACAACTACACATCCCCCGCATCATCCTTTGAGGTGCTATTTGGCACAGATGAACGCGTAGAAGTTTTAGCCACCTTTTCACTTTCTTCATGCCTTATAATAGGCTCACCGCGAAGCAACGCCTTAATCTCATCACCAGAAAGCAGCTCATATTCCAGCAAAGCCTTAGCGATTATATGAAGGTCATCCATATTTTCAGATATAATTTTCTTAGCAGACTCATAGCCTTCATCAACGAAACGACGAACCTCAGATTCAATCAACAAAGCTGTTTCAGGAGATATTTTCCGCTCTTTATATGTCTTGTCATCATCAGCATAATTAATCATACCGACTTTTTCGCTAAGCCCCCACTCAATAACCATGGCGCGCGCCATAGAGCTAACTTGTTGAATATCACCAGAAGCGCCGTTAGTTACAAATTCCTTACCAAATATAAGCTCCTCTGCCACGCGCCCGCCCATACCAACAGACAAATTCGCCTTCATTTTAGCAAGTGAATAGCTGTAACGATCCCCCTCAGGAAGGCGCATAACCATGCCCAAAGCTCCGCCGCGCGGCACAATTGTTGCCTTATGTATAGGATCAGATTCGCTCTCATTAACAGTGACCAGTGCATGACCAGCCTCATGATAAGCAGTGAGCTTTTTCTCCTCCTCATTCATAGCCATAGAGCGACGCTCCGCCCCCATCATAACTTTGTCTTTGGCTTCTTCTAAATCATCCATGCCAATGACGCGCTTATTTTTACGCGCAGCCATAAGCGCCGCCTCATTAATTAAATTAGCAAGCTCCGCCCCCGAAAATCCCGGAGTGCCACGCGCCAGAACAGATGCATCAACATTATTAGCTAAAGGCACTTTTTTCATATGTACATTAAGTATTGCCTCGCGCCCCTTAACATCAGGAAGCGGAACAGCAATTTGACGATCAAACCTACCTGGTCTTAAAAGCGCAGGATCAAGCACATCAGGACGGTTAGTAGCAGCAATAATAATAACGCCCTCATTGTCTTCAAAGCCGTCCATCTCAACCAAAAGCTGGTTTAGAGTTTGCTCGCGCTCATCATTACCGCCGCCATAACCCGCGCCGCGGTGACGACCTACAGCGTCAATCTCATCAATAAAAATAATGCACGGGGCATTTTTCTTGCCCTGCTCGAACATATCGCGGACACGGCTTGCACCAACGCCAACAAACATTTCTACGAAATCAGATCCAGATATGGTGAAAAACGGAACTCCCGCCTCGCCAGCAACAGCCCGCGCAATCAATGTTTTACCAGTACCTGGCGCTCCGACAAGCAGCGCACCTCTAGGGATTTTACCGCCCAAACGCTGGAATTTCTGCGGGTCTTTAAGGAAATCCACAATTTCTTCTAGCTCTTGCCTAGCCTCATCAATGCCCGCAACATCCGCAAAAGTTACCTTTTTCTTGCCACTTTCATCATTCATCATCTTGGCGCGCGAGCGACCAAACCCCATAGCTCCGCCCCCGCCTTTTCCGCCCATTTGGCGCATAATAAAGAACCAAAACGCAATCAAAAGCAAAATAGGCAGCACAGTAAAAAATATATCAATTAATCTTATAGGTGGCTGATCAGGGTCAGCAGCCTTAATCTTAACGCTAGTGCCGCTTAAACGCTCAACAATATTTTCAGACGGCGGGACTTTAGAAATAAACGCGCCACCATCACCCGCATATGTTCCGTGCAAGTTATCACCCTTAATAACGACCTCTTCAACGCGCCCAGCCTTTGACGCTTCCATAAACTCGCTATAGCTAATCTCTGTATCATTAAGCTCAGATTGCCTTTGAGCATCGCTAGCAATATTAAGCGCGGCAAGTACAACAAAGCCAACAGCAACCCACAGTAATAAATTTTTATTAATATTCTTCACGTTTTAAAATCCTAATAATTTCAAATATTGATTAAGCACAAAGCTAGCCTATTTATAACGTAAAACAAAGCCCTAAGTTGTTTTTTCCAAAGACATTATAAACTCATTTTTTTTGACATTACACTCAAAAATAATGCCTCCAAGAGTGCGCCTGCGAAAAGCACCCAAGCTCACAAAATCAGAACATAAATTCTCTATTTTCTCGGTGCGCGCGCCATAACCATTACTTTGGTTTAAGCTTGTCATCGCAAGCATAATTATCCGCAAAATAATTTCCTCAGGGCTGCTTAGTAACATGTTTTTATTAAATACGATACGTTTTGCATCCTTATCCAGAATACAGGCATAAAATGCTGTTTTTGCAACCATTTCCAAAGCCTTCCTAGCCCTAGCGTGACGAGATGCGCAAACACTCAAACGCTTAGCAGACAAGCCCTCCCCCGCCAAAATATCCATGGATTTACGAAGACGAGCGCGCGCATAATCATCAGAAACATTAGATGGGTCATCAATAAAATCTACCGCATTTTCATTGCAATATTTAATCAAATCACTCTTTCCAGTGCCAAGCATCAGGCGGCACAAAAAAATTCCATTTTCTGATTTTTGCACGGGCAACATGCAAGAAAGCCCGTCAACACCGCTCCCCTTTGCAAGGCGAAATAAAAATGTTTCCGCCTGATCGTCCATATGATGACCAAGAAACAGGTGAATAATTCCGCGCTCTTTCATATAAGTAGACATTAAATCATAACGCGCAAATCTAGCCCGCTCTTGAATGCGAGCTTTAGGCTTATCCTCGCCATGCTCCCACTTTAAAATATGGTGATTAACATTGGAAAGATGTGATAATTGCCCTGCCACGTGCAAAGCCTCCCCCGCCGCCGACTCGCGCAAGCCATGATCCACCGTAAGCGCGTGTATTTCCCCAGAAAAATACTCAGACAGCATAAAGCAAAGCGCCATGCTATCCGCCCCGCCAGACACCGCCACAGCGATATTTTTAACATCGCCGCCAATATGTTTATCGAAAAATTCTTTAATCATATAGCCTATATAGACCTATATATTAACAAGCTCAAGAATATCTTGATATAGCATTAATTTGCATTGACAGAGTGACTGAAAATCTACTATAAAAAGCTTCGCTTACTCTCAATTAATTATATTACGGGTTTTAAGCAGATTTATTGGGGTGTAGCCAAGCGGTAAGGCAATCGGTTTTGATCCGATCATGCGCAGGTTCGAATCCTGCCACCCCAGCCATTTCATACAGCCAGATATAGTCAAAAAATTCTTAACTCATCAAATTTCTGAAAAATTTATAAACAGAGTTTTCTTCCTCTAACTCAGAGACTTGAACACCTTCAAAATATATGTCCTCGTCACCAGGCATACCACCACCTTCCACACTGACATTCAGGCTCGCGCCTTCTATCGATGTGTTTTCCGAAGCACGAATAAATTCTTCACTGAATATAGAACGCGTCTCTTTACTGGAGTTTTCAGAAAAACCTACATCTACAGCCCTAACGCTTCTACCTTCAGCAGCCTCAACCGCTTTACAAACAATCTGTTCAGCAATGTTTTTGGAGTTTTTACGTGTTACATCCCTTGCGCTAAGTCTCATTATAGATTCTCCCATTACATATATAGTTTATATATAATAGGTTATTTACAATAATTATGCTAATTATTATTTAGCCATAGAACTGCAGCACATTAAAAATAAATTTCGTAGTATCACCTAATAATAGGGACGGCGCGGGTCAGTGGTGTAATTCACCACACTATATATCAACGGCAATTTATGCGTTTCATCTCTGTTTCTGCGCGTTTAAGGACGGGAACAGATGATTTAGCATAGTCTTTTTTCAACTGCTTATAAGCAACGCAAGCATCATCTTTCTTGCCCATTCCAGTAAGTGCCATACCAAGCTTTAGTAAATTACTCGCCGCTTTAGGGCCTTTAGGAAACTGCTTGTACCCTTCTGCAAATATACGAGCAGATCTTTCATAGCCACCGCGCACATAAAATGTCTCACCATACCAATATTTAGCATTAGCAACCAACGGATGGTCAGGGAATTTTTCCATAAATTTTGCAAACTCAATTTCCGCTTTACCAAATTCACGTTTTTTTATAAAGGAATAGGCGTAATCATAAGCTTTCGGAGCATCATCATAAGAAGAAACTTCGCCCGTATCTTGCGATGTAGAAATAGTCCCTAATGTTTGCACTAATGCCTGCGCTTTATTTTCCACAGTATCTTCGACAACATTTCCTGCAACATTTTTTGTAATGTCTTTTGGCTTTTCAAAAGAAGGTTTCACCTCATCAGCAACCAATTCCTTGCCACCATTACCCTCAAGATCATTAACCCGCATTTCTAAATCACCGGTAGCCTTTGAAATCTCACCGCGCAAGCGCCTAATTTCGTAGCTCTGCTCCTCAACCATGCCAGTAAGCCTGCGAATCTCTTTTTCCAATTGCTGGAAACGAATTTCCGTAGCCGCCGCCAAGCTTGTGTCATATTGCGAAGACTGAGCCTGCGATAATGCAGGCGCAGCCAGAACAAATATAAAAACCATCAAAATGCGTAACATAACCATGATTTTCTATTTAACCTTAGTTACACCGCGGCGATTTTGTGACCAAGCCATATCATTAGCCCCTGGTACGGCTGGACGCTCCTTACCATAGCTAATAGTATCGATGCGAGAAGGAGAAACTCCCAGCGCAACAAGGTAATTCTTAACAGAATTAGCGCGGCGCGCGCCTAAAGCAAGGTTATATTCACGAGTCCCGCGCTCATCCGCATGACCTTCTATATTTATGCTAATATTTGGATATTGCTCAAGCCATGAAACCTGATTTTCAAGCGTAGTGCGAGCCGCCATTGTCAGATCAGAGCTATCCGCGCCAAAGAAAACACGATCCCCAACATTTACAACAAGATCAGCCTGAGTACCAAGCGCAGGTCCACCATCATCATAAAGATCATCACTATCAATAATAACACTATTAATGCCATCATTATCCATAGAGGCCTCAATACCGCCCTTATTGGCATTTCCCGTGCAGGCACTAACCATAAGTACAGTTGAAAAAATAATAGCATAACGAGCGATCATAAGAATCTTCCCTTCTAGTTTCAAAAATAAAATATATGCTCTTTTAAACCCTAGCAAAGCCACTTGCAAGATGTCACACACAACAAAGCAAAACTACTAACATTTGAATTACAAAAGCTCACTCAGCAATAGCCGAGCTTCCTCGCGATCATGGTGATCAGGCGCGCGCTCTATATATTCATTCAGGCAATTAATAGCCGCTTCATTTTCGTTAAGCCGCGCATGAAGCACTCCAGCATCAAACATAAGCCGATATTCATCTGGATCAATCACAAGCATACGCAAAATAATATCAAGCGCAAACCTATAATCTCCCATTTCAATATGTCTGATTTTTATAAAATTACATAAATGAATAAGGCTTGCCCGCGCGCCAAGCCCAACTAAGTAATCACTCGATAGCTCCGCCGCATCGCCAAGAGTTTCTTTAACAATTGCCCTTAAATCATGAGCTTCTAAAATTTTACACGACTGCCCCGCATCAAATATCAGACGCTCGCCGTCTTTTTCCATACGGCACAAGAAATAATCAGGAAATCTTAACCCCTCAATCGCCCAGCCTTGAGCGCGCGCAGCAATCATATAAAGTAGCGATATAGCGCAACGAGAACCGCTACCCCTGTCAATAACACGCATAATATCTGCACTTTCCAGTATTTCATGATCTATATCGTCAAGCCGATAATCATGAACTACAGATAAAGCATATTTAAGAGCAGCAAGCCGCGCAGATACATCATCATTTGCGCCAGCAGATATAAGTTCAGCATGGCGAATGGCGGTTTCGGACGCTATCTTATCAAGATGGCTCTCATATTTATTAACACAAACGCCCTCATGATCGGGCGCAACCAGCGCCAAGGCAAGCTTGCCTAAATCAAGCTCATCATCAGGAATATCGCTAGGGTCATGACCCATTAATCACCCCTTAATAGACGCTATCTTGTGACCACTCTATAGGCTCACCCGTTGCGGCTTGCCCCTGCTCTTCCACAATATCCATAGAGTTTTGATTGCTGCTAGCATCATCAATCACAGGAGCACCCACAAGCTTCACATAACTAACAACTTGAGTAACATTCTTAATACGCCGCGCAACATCAATAACATGGCTAAGCTCTGCCTGATTTTGTGCAAACCCCATCAAATACACGCTTCCTTGCACTGTATCTATGGAATAATTGATAGACTCAACATCCTTATCCAAAATCAAAGATGAACGCAGCTTAGTAGTAATCCACACATCTTTTGCATAGCCAATAATGCCCGCACTATCTGCGACTTTAATTTCATTTATAACGGCCTTAACCCCGCGAGGTTGCCAAGCAAGGCGCACCGCCTCCACCCTATGATTAGGGTCTTGCACAACGCCAGTGATAAGAACTCGCCCCTGATTAATAGTCAGATCAAGCTTAGAAAACATGGTAACATTATTACGAAACCACAAATCATTAATTGCAATTTGTATGCGCGCATCACTAGCCGCGCTTGATATACCGCCCTCTTGAACCGCCGCAGTGCCAACAGCAACGCCAGCTACTCCAGCAACGCCAACAGCAGTGCAAGATGAAAGAGCTAAACTAGATCCAGCCAATAATAAAACCATATAATTTTTCATAAAAAACCCTTTGATTGATTCGAACGCACCCATTATGCGCCCGCTTCCCATGCATTGTCTAGATGGGTAATTTCAAAATCATCAATATCACATGAATTACCCGATTTAAAGACAGCAATAACATCAAAACGCATATCATAGCTCATAAATTCGGGGTTTTCAGATAAAAAGAATAGCGCAGAGTTTTCTATCCTTTTTCGAGAGCGCAGCGTTATAGATTCCAGCGCCTCCGCCTCACTTTGCCTTATTTTAACCTCAACAAAGCAAATAAGATTATCTTTTTGGGTAATCAAGTCAATTTCCCCAAATTTAGTTTTATAGCGCTTTTTAAGCATGGAAAATCCCTGACCGCATAGATAACGCGCCGCCTCATCTTCTGCCCAAACGCCGCGAGAATAGCTACTATCTTGTTTTCTCAACATAAAACTCCAAAAATTAATCTCTATAAACTTTAAAATAATTTACTAAATTTAAAACATTACTATTTAAAATATACAAATAATAGATTAAGGTGAGGATATGACAATAAAACTATGCAAAAAGATATTAGAAAACCTATCGAAAGTGGTCAATGATCGCTTTTCCGAGGCTACGCCTGCGCCCAGCAAGCCACTACAAGAGCTAAACGATTTAGAGCATAGTCGGCGCACAATTGAGGGTGCTGCCAAACTCACAGAAACATCTTACGATCATGTGAACTCTCAAATTTCCAAAATCAAGCAATTCCAAGCAAAGCATAATGACGCGACGACAGCAACGCAAGACGCAAATCAAATATCTATAGATGCCTGTAAGCTAACAATTGATACAAATGATTTAATAATAGCCATCGCCATTGCAAATAACCTAAAAGGGTTTGCGCATTCAACCGCAACAAGCAACATAATTGCCAAAAACAACTTAAGAAAATTAGAGAAGCAAACAGGATTGGGGGCAGATGGTCTAGATTTACGCTGCACAAAAGATAATATACAGGGCGAAATAGATATACATGCCAATATGGATTTAGCTTAATCTTCCTTATCTATGCTCAATGCAATATTATAAAGATCATTCTTTTTCAATCCAGTTATATTCGCGACAAAGCCCGCTGCCTCTTTAGTTCGCATTGATTTCAGAGCGTCTCGTATCATATCAGCAATCGCGTCATCACTAAACTCGGTCTCATCAGGTGGAGCAATCACAAGCACAATCTCGCCCTTAGGCAAGCCATGCTCACCATAATAATCAAGTAAATCACTAGGAGATCCCTTTCGCACCTCTTCATACATCTTGGTTATCTCACGAACCACCGCAATATCTCGCGCGCCAAGCGCAGTAGCAACATCCTCAATACTAGCCATAAGGCGAGGCGCAGATGTAAAGCAAATAAGCGTAGCAGGAACGCTCTTCCATGACCCTAGCATTTTTATCCGCGCCCCCGCTTTATGAGGCAAAAACCCCAAAAAGCAAAACTGGTCGCTCGGCAATCCTGAAATTTGCAAGGCGGCAAGCGGAGCATTAGCGCCCGGAATAGTGGTTACATATATATCCGCCTCGCGCGCATCGCGCACAAGCTTATACCCCGGATCAGAGATAAGCGGCATACCCGCATCACTAACCAGCGCAATGGCTTTGCCCTCTTTCACTTGCTCGATGATAGAACTGCGCCGCGCATCATCGCTATGGTCATTATAAGAATAAAGCCGCGCCTTTATTTGATGCGCAGCCAATAATTTCCGCGTTACGCGCGTATCCTCGCACATAATAACGTCGCAAGCTCGCAAAACATCTAATGCCCGCAAGGATATATCGCGCAAATTACCAATCGGGGTTGCAACGATATATAAGCCACTTTTCAAAATAATATTACTATCTGGATTTAGCATTAGTTTTTCTATATCTTATATTTAGATCAACGAAAGAGTAACAGATAAATGCGTAAATCTTCAATATTAACTGCCATATTAATTATGAGCGCATCTTTGCTGCTATCTGCTTGCGTTTCATCTGGCAGCTATAATAATGAGCCATGGAAACCACACCAAACTACCAGCGCGGCGCAAACGCCTGCAAATATTTCAATTACCAGCGTAGAGATGCAAGCACTTGATGCACCATATAAGCAAGGCTCACCTCCTGTAAAGGTTGCTATTTTATTACCCCTAAGCGGCAAACACCAAAAACTAGGGCAAGCAATGCTAAGTGCCGCACAAATGGCTTTGTTTGATATTGCGCATGATAATTTTATACTTACGCCAAAAGACACACAAGGCACAGCAAACGGCGCGCGCGAAGCTGCAAAATCAGCCGTTAAAGACGGGGCGCAGCTTGTCCTTGGCCCTGTATTTTCTGCATCTGTTAAATCCGCTCGCCAAGTAACTCAAAACGCAAATATCAATATGATTGCTTTTTCAACTGATTGGAGATTGGCAAACAACAAAACTTTCCTAATAAGCTTTCTGCCATTTGACCAAGTGCAGCGCGTTATAAATTACGCAGCAAGATCAGGATACAGAAATATAGGGGTATTAAGCCCGCGCAGCAGCTATGGCGAGGCAGTAATATCCGCATATAAAACGGCGGCAAACGACATAGGCTTGCCACCATCTCAAATAGAGCAATTCTCACCAAATGGCACTGATTTAGGAAATGTTATAAGCAAATTTTCTAATACTGGCGCAAAGCCTAATGCGTTTCTTATGCCTGTTGGCGGAACAGTTGCGCGTCAGGTAAGCAGCTTCCTTGATCACTATGACATGCCCTCTAGAAACGTAAAACGGCTTGGAACAGGGCTTATGGATGATAAAACACTCGCCAGCGATAAAACATTGGATGGCTCATGGCTTGCCGCGCCATCTCCTCAAGCTCGCCAGAATTTTGAGCGCAACTATAACAGCATTTACTACACAAACCCGCCGCGCATAGCATCGCTTGCATATGACGCAACTGCTCTTGCCGCTATACTTGCGCGCATAGGGTTAGAGCAAAATAACCGCCCCGCTTTTGATTATGCATCCATCACAAATCCAAATGGCTTTAACGGAGTTGATGGAATATTCCGCTTCCGCCCCGATGGAATAGTAGAGCGCGGACTAGCTGTTCTAGAATATAGGAAAGGCTCTATCGTTGTAATTGACCCCGCCCCAAAGACATTTCAAAGGGATGCTTTTTAATGTTGCTTTTAACTTTGTAATGCCATAAAAATAAATCATGCCTATGCGACAATATAGAAAATTAATAGCCTTATTCGCCCTTTTAGCGATGGGACTCGCATTCCTTGCTCAAATATCACCATTATGGGCGAAAGACGCAAATGGCACTCCAATACTCATTTGCACAGCCTTTGGCTATGAAACCATTACAATTGATGAAAACGGCAACGAACTCCCAACGCCGACATCTAAAGCTAAAAATCACTGCGCTATATGCCTTAACTCATCTAAGCATGCTTATATCCCAACAGCAACGCTAGCCAGCGACACTGCCCCGCAATCAAAAATAATAAAATTACGCTGGAGCAGTGAAAATACATATTTCACTACCAACTCACAAAAATCATCGCACGCTATCCGCGCGCCCCCTAAAACCTCTTAAAACACAAAAATAATAATATAATTTTTTAATTTTAGAGGTTCAAATCATGAATAACTTTTACAAAATCTGCCTTATGGGCGGAACAATTCTATCTTTCACATCTATAAGTGCCAACGCACAAACATGCCATAAAAACCATGATGCACCCAACAATGCGCCAATAAGCATCATGGGAGATCACACTCATGCAAAGGGCGAGTGGATGGTGTCATATCGCTTTAACCGTATGAATATGGAAGGCAATCGCCAAGGAACGCGCTCAATATCCCCCGAGACAATAGCAACCACCATATCAAACCCAAACGCCCCACCAGCAACAATGCGCGTTGTTCCAACGAAAATGAATATGGATATGCACATGTTTGGCTCGATGTACGGGCTAACCGATGAAATAACCATTATGGCTATGGGAATGTATATGCAAAAAGAAATGGATCATCTCACATTTTCTGGAATGATGGGAACAACAAGGCTTGGGCACTTTACAACGCGTTCCAGTGGCTGGGGAGATATATCTATATCAGGAATTTACAACCTATATAAATCGCCAAAGCATAACTTAAATTTAAGCCTTGGGGTCAGCGCACCAACTGGATCTATCAAAAATGCAGATGAAGTTCTAGCCCCGACAAATGCTAGACCTACCCTGAGACTACCCTATTCAATGCAACTCGGATCAGGCACATGGGACGCGCTTGCGGGGATCACATATACTGGGCATAAAGATAAATTATCATGGGGGGCGCAATATAATGCTACCATCAGGCTTGAAAGTGAAAATTCCCAAGGGTATCAATGGGGAGATAAACACATATTTATAGGCTGGGGCGGATATAAATTTTCCAATGAATTTTCCGCAAATGCTCTTATAAATGTAGAAACACAAGGTCGCATCAAAGGCTCTGATACTTTAATAACAGCGCCTGTGCAAACCGCCGATCCTGACAATTATGGCGGAAAGGTTATAGAGCTTGGCGCAGGGTTTACCTACTCCCCCGATATACTGACTATAAAAGGACTGGAATTTGGCACAGAAATTAGAGTTCCTATTTACCAAGACCTTAACGGAGTGCAGTTAGAGCAAGATATGAATATAACAGCAGGGCTAATATACCGCTTCTAATTACGATTCAATTCGTTTCACTTAATGACTTGCGCACTCCTTAACGAAGGGGTGCGTTTCTTTATAAACACCATAATGTAGAAATAAACGCACCGCAAACAACCCATTGAAATGAAATTGTTTATTAATTATAAAACACCCAGAATGAAAAATCATAAAAAATGCACACACACCCTTGTCAAGCACATAAAAATAATGCATATATTGTACATCCAAATACGACACGATGAGTTTTTATTAACGCCACATATCTATAAAACAGATAATATGCGGCAAAAATAAAAGGGAGATAAACATGGAAAACACAACCGCCAAAAAAGGTAGACCGCGCAGTGAAAAATCTCGCAAGGCTATTTTAAACGCTACAAACAAGCTTTTATTACAAACCTCAGTGCAAGAATTAAGCATCGAATCTATTGCCAAAAAGGCAAAAGTCGGGAAAACCACTATTTATCGCTGGTGGCCAAATAAAACGGCCGTTGTTATGGATGCGCTAGCCAGCCAACCAGGTATGCAAACCCCACTGCCAACCGCAAGCAGCCATAAAGAAGCAATAATAATGCAGCTTGATAAGCTTATTCGCCTTGTTGACAGCAATAACGGTCAAACAATAGCTCAGCTCTTCAGTGAAGCGCAAGCAAGCGAAGCGTCCCTTGAAATATTCAAAGATAATCTTCTAGAGCCGCTTATGGACGCTATAAGATATTCAATCGGAGAAGGTCAGAAAAACGAAGAATTCCGCGCAGATATAGGAATATCACTAGCAGCAGATATGCTTTGCGGCCCTATATTCTTCCGCCTTATGGCTCACGCCAAGGATTTAAACGATGTTTTTCGTGAGAGCTATCCCGATGAAGCCATAAAGATTTTAGCAACATCTAACGCTAATTAATTAAGATTTAATATGATGGATGGACTTGAAAATTTCGACCCCGCAGCAATATTAGGCAGCGCAAAAGACTGGTTTGCAGGTATCTTTCTGCAAGCTGATACTCTTTATCAGGGCGGCATAATTATAGTATCATTCATAATTGGTCTTATAATATACCGCCTTATAAGACACAAAGCCCAAAGAGCGATTGATAAGTTAAAACTACCATCGCGCGCAAAAAGAATAGTCTGCAATTTAAGAAAGCTACTATTCCCGCTCATAACTTTATTCACAATATTCTTCATAACCAGCATAGCAGGATCAGAAGTTATCGGGGTTAATGTAGCCCTAATAAACGGCATGATGAAGGTTATTTTGGCATGGATAATCATCCGCATAATCGCGCAATTCATTGATAATAGCGCGGTGCGAAACGTTTTTGCTACTACTATATGGATACTCGCCGCCCTTAGTATTTTTGGAGTATTAGAGCAAGCAAGCGTAACATTGGACGCCATCGGCTTTACAATTGGTGATTTCAGATTATCCGCACTTGCCGTGATAAAGAGCATCTTCTATTTGTTCATTTTATTATATTTTGCTACCTTTGCCTCATCATTTGCGGAACGCCGCGTATTAAAAACAAAAGGGCTTACCCGCTCCTCTCAAGTGTTGATTTCAAAGGTGATACGAGTAACGCTAATAGTCTTTGCCCTGCTAATCGGTATAACAAGCTCTGGCATTGACTTATCACTATTCGCAGTATTTGGCGGGGCAATTGGTCTTGGTATTGGCTTTGGCTTGCAAAAAGGCATATCCAACCTGTTTTCAGGCATCTTACTATTAATGGATAGGTCAATAAAACCAGGTGATGTGATAGAGCTTGAAAACGGCACTTTTGGCTGGGTTAATAACATGGCGGCGCGCTATACCGAGATTGTAACGCGTGATAATAAATCATTCCTTATACCAAATGAGGAGTTCATAACCCAGCGCGTTGTCAATTGGAGTCATGGAAACTCGCTTATCCGCCTAGAAGTATCATTCGGTGTGCATTATAATTCCAACCCTCATGATGTAAAAGCAATGGCAGAAGCCGCAGCCGCAACCGCTCATGAGCGCATATGCTCTGATCCAACCCCAATATGTCACCTAACCGAATTCGGCGATAGCTCGCTTAATTTCAAGCTAAGATTTTGGATAAAAGATGCAGAAAAAGGCGTAACCAATATGCGCGGCGCGGTAATGCTTGCCCTATGGGACGTATTCAAAGAAAATAACATCGCCATACCATATCCGCACCGTGAAATTTTTATGCATAGTGAATAATGAAATTGAATTTATTTCAGCATCAATAAGTTATTGTAATACATAAATTCTGAAAGCGAGCTTAAGAATGACAAATGAAGTGAAAGCTAGCCTATACTAATTAGGTTAAGGCAATTCTATAGTACCATAATCAGGCTTTGTTGCGTCCCAAGCCTTAATCCATGGATCTTCATTTGGAAGTTCTCTATATGTATCTATATTAAGATCAGATAGCTTTGTTCTGGGTGTCACAGGATTACCATTAATATCTTTGAATTTAGGCTTTGTTGCGTCCCAAGCCTTAAGAAACTTCACTGCTTCTGGGTCAGTTTTATAATCAACCATCGAAACCATCCTTTTTAAAAATTAATATAGCAATAAATATACATGTTGCGTAATTATCATGCAAGAAAAATCATTTTCTGTGGCATAATTTATATTGAAACAATGCGAGACAAACCATGCCAGAAGCCCTTTACCTAACGCACATACTTTCACTTTTAGCCATAGCAGTAATAACCGTGCCTATTTTCCAAAGGTTAGGGCTAGGCTCTGTGCTTGGCTACCTAGTAGCGGGGGCAATTATTGGCCCATGGGGTTTTCGGCTTATAAACCAAGTCGAAGAAGTTCGCCATATCGCAGAATTTGGTGTTGTATTTCTTCTATTTATCATTGGCATAGAGCTAAACTTCAACCGATTAATGGCGATGAAACGCATGGTTCTTGGGCTTGGTCTATCGCAGCTTTTATTGACAGCGGCAATGTTAGGCGCACTAGCTTTATTACTAGGAATGCCTGTAAACACTGCTATTATAATAGGCTTTGGGTTAGCCCTCTCCTCCACAGCTTTTGGTCTTCAGACACTAACCGAGAAAAATGAAATGAGCAGCGTCACAGGGCGCACGTCTTTTTCTATACTTTTATTGCAGGATTTAGCCGTCGTCCCCCTCCTTACTTTGGTATCGTTTCTAGCTCATGATCCATCCGCCGTGGGCGCAAGCGAATTTTCCTTTGTTAAAGGTCTAATTACTATTGTCGCAGTGATTTTAGCAGGCAGGTTTATACTAACCCCAGCGCTCCGCTTAGTCGCCGCTAGCCAAAATGCAGAAGTATTTATCGCCGCCGCTATTTTAGTTGTACTAGGAACAGCGTGGCTAATGGAAACTGTAGGTCTATCCATGGCTCTTGGAGCGTTTTTAGCTGGCTTACTCTTAGCCGATTCGCATTACCGCCACCAAGTTATTGCAGATATCCAGCCCTTTAGAGGACTCCTCCTTGGGCTGTTTTTTATGTCCGTTGGCATGTCCGTAGATTTTGGGTTGCTCATGCAAAAACCGTTATTAATCGCGGGATTAGTAACAGGGCTACTAGCCATTAAAATCATCGTTATCTTATGCATATGCAAAATCGCGCGCATAAATAGCGGAACATCCATCCGCGTTTCAATGCTGCTATCACAAAGCGGGGAGTTTGGATTTGTACTATTTGGGCTAGCCCTTACAACTGGCATAATATCAATAGGTTTATTTCAAATACTAATCCTTATTATCGCCATAAGCATGGTTACCGCACCATTTATGGCAATAATTGGTGAGCATATCGAGATGATTTTAAGAAAGAACAAAAGGCAGAACACAGCCTCCCATATGGATATAACACCGCGCGATAATTCTAAGCCATTTATTATTATTGCAGGGTTTGGGCGCGTTGGACAGCGCGTTGCCAAAATCCTTGATGCCGGCGGCATATGCTATCTTGCGCTTGATAATGATCCTGATATCGTAACAAAAGGGCAATCTGACGGGCTATCAGTTATATATGGAGATGCGCGGCGTTATGATGTTCTAAATGCCATGAATGCGGCGCGCGCTAATGCTATTATCATTACAATAGATCAAGCCTCTATAGCAGAACAATTGGCTCACATTATCCATGATCGATATCCAACTACACAAATCTATGCAAGGGGACATGATAAAGAACATTGCAAGAAACTATACGAAGCGGGCGCAACAATAACCATTTCAGAAACATTAGAGGCTAGCTTGCAACTCGGAGGAGCAGCCCTTACCGTTAGCAGCATTTCTGATGAAGATATAGAATCCCTTTTGAACGATTTCCGTGAAGTCTATTACGAAGATGTCCATAACAACTAATATATAGTGATTTTAATTACTAAGTGCTGCGTAGCAGTGAATGCTGGAATCTAGACTATTCATCACCACAAAGACACAAAGGACTCAAAAAAACCACGAAGAAAAGCTTGAATAACTTCGCGCTCTTAGTGTCTTCGTGGTTATTTGTTTTTTTAATAACTCATACGTGAGCTGAAACTTAACAACGTCCATACGTTAATTAATGAAGTTATTATGCTGCTATATTTTTAGCTTCGCTAGAAACATCAATCGTCTCACCGCCAGCTTGGCGATTACAAGGGCATAAACCGTCCGCTTGAAGAGCGTCCAATATGCGCAATGTTTCATCGGGGTTTCTACCAACATCAAGACCGTTCACCGAAACATGCTGGATAAAGCCTTCTGGGTTAACGATAAATGTCGCGCGAAGAGCAACGCCCGCATTAGCATCACGAATACCTAAACCATCGACTAATGAACCATTAGTATCAGCAAATGACCACTGATTAAGGCTGTTAAGACCTGAATGTTCGCGTCTCCATGCAAGTTTACAAAACTCATTATCGGTTGAGCCACCAAGAACAACCGCATTGCGGTCTTCAAAGTCTTTGTTCAAATCTGCAAATGCTATAATTTCAGTCGGGCAAATAAACGTAAAATCTTTGGGGTAGAAGTAAATAACTTTCCACTTACCTTCAAAGCTTTTTTCTGTGATTGTTTCAAACGCGCTTTCACCGTTTTCTTCATGCACATTAAATCCAGGCTTTACACCTGTAATTTCAAATTCAGGGATTTGATCTCCAATACCTAACATTGTTTTTCTCCATCTATGGTTAGAATTAGTTTTTGTATGGTTTTAGTTTTGCACAGATTCTAATGTAAAATCCAACAAGTAATATCACTATGTACTATTGAAGAAATCGATAGTAATTAGAGTTTGACAATGATATTATCAATACTACGTATAGGGAATAAAATATAATGATAAGACCAACATTACGCCAAATGGAATATTTAATTGCACTTGAGAAGGAAAAATCTTTCAGTGCCGCCGCGGATATTTGCAACGTCACACAATCCACCCTAAGTGCAGGAATAAAAGAGCTTGAAAACATACTAGACCAAAACTTAGTCGTTCGCGGGCATAGAAATGTAACACTTACCGCTTTTGGTGCAGAAACAGCCCATCGAGCGCGCAATATACTGCATGAAACTGACAAAATATCCGCGCGAGCCAAACAAATAAAAGCGCCGCTAACAGGCCCATTACGCCTAGGAGTTATTCCAACGATAGCGCCCTATTTCCTGCCGCAAATCCTGCCCTTATTACAAGAAAAATTCCCCGAATTAGAGTTGCAAATACACGAGGATTTAAGCGACCGTATAGTGAAAAAACTGCAACAAGGAACACTAGATTTACTTTTAATGGCATTTCCATTTGAAGCCACAGGAATAAGCCAAATGTTTTTATTCGAAGAGCCATTTTACTTTGCCTGCCCAAAGGATCAAAAACCGCAAAAAACCACGGTATCAACAAGTGATTTAAGCATAAAAAACCTATTACTTTTAAAAGATGGGCATTGCTTGAGAGATCACGCAATAGCGGCTTGCAACCTAGAACAACCAGAAAAGCTTACGAATTACAGTGCAAGCAGCCTGCAAACTCTGGTGCAGCTTGTAAATAATGGGTATGGCACAACCTTATTGCCAGAAATGGCAACTCAAAGTCATAACCTGCCACCAAATATCTCTGTGCTGGATTTTGAAAATCCCAAGCCAACTCGCCAAATCGGAATAGCTTGGCGATCAGGAAACCCAAGAAGAGAAGAATTTGAAATATTTGGGAAGTCACTGCTTAATCTATAATAAAACAGCCGCATACATACACCAATTAATCGCCGTAAAACAATAAGATAAGCCACAATACATATTACGATACATAAAGCATCGAATTAGCCGATAAAAGCCAATAAGCCGACCATTACAAAGGCTTTAAATCAATAACAATGCGATAATTAGGGGTTTTATTTGAGCGCAAAACCATACTATTCACAATTTCAGCATTATTCTTCAAACGCACCTCAAGCAGCACATTGCCATCATCTTGGTTGCGTGCAACATATGTCCCCAAAAGGTCACTATCTTTCAAAACTCCTTTAGGGGAAATATCCCAGCTCGTATTTTCAAGCTTCATACGAAAAACATTTCGCAGATCATCGATTGCAACCTTGTATTTTGTGGCATCACTAACCTCCATCACTATCCTAACATTGCCAGAATAAGCGCCAGCGCGCAGCTTAGAAACAACAGAGACACCCTTCCCTATTATTAATGGCTTAACTTTTGGAATAGGAACACCAGAATCAAAAGCAGCAAAAGCAGGCTTTCTTTTCGGGATAATAACATCATCAAAGACGGGCAGCAAAATACTTGCCATTTTACGCTTTGGCATCGCGGGGGGGGTAACTATAACCCCTCCAAAATCCTTGCTTATCGGCTTTTTCCTCGTAACCACAGATGCAGGCTTAACATCTGCGACTTCATAAGATGAAACATCTCCTGAAACGCCCCTTTGTGGCTCTAACCGCAAAACCCGCAACTTGCCATCCTTACCGCTTTTAGCATTAGGCGTGAAATGCGCGGAAAGATCGGCTTTTTTGCCCCGCCTATTAATATTAACATTTTTACGAGCCTGTAAATGTGCCTTGGTGGGGTCATAAGACTGGCTTTTTTCAACCAAATTCCAATGACCATCAACCTCTAAAAGGCTCTCAGTATCTATGTCTTTAACCTGCTTTATATTAGGCGGCTTTAATTGCACACAAGAGCCAAGCATAAAAATTGATAGAAATATTAGTATTTTACCAAACATAACTACCTCATAAATTTTTTAATAAGGTCAACATAACGCTCTGGCTTACTAGAAACAAACATATGAGCAAGCAACAAGGCAATCCACAGCGCAGTAAGAACTACAGGCGGAACCCCCATAGCAATGCCGCCATAACCAATGCCGCCCATTAAAGCAACAATAGCAATAATGATAACAGCGGCCCAGCGCACAGGAAATCCCGCCTTAATAAAATGATGGTGGAAATGCCCGCGATCAGGCGCAAACGGATCAAGCCCAGCGCGAATTCGGCGATAAAACTGCGCGCATGTATCAAATATAGGAAACCCAATAATCCACGCAACTGCTATAGGCTCAATCGGGGCAGCATCATTGCGCGCCAGTAACACCGCAAACCAAGCAATACAAAGCCCTAGTGACATGCTCCCCGCATCGCCAAGAAAAAGACTGGCTTTTCTGCGCCAAGGATTACGCATATTAAACACTAAAAAAGCAGCAATGCAGGCTATCAATATTCCAAGCACATTTGCATATGAAAACCAGCCAGCAAAAATAGACGCTACCATAAACCATAAGAAAATCACTAAAGACACGCCACCCGCCAAGCCATCCATACCATCCATTAAATTCATCGCATTAATCAAAAGCACAATGGCAATAATAGTAAATGGATAAGATATAACCCCCGTCCATACCACGCCAAACCCAAACAAATCCCCGAGATAAGCCGCTTGAACATTACCCATAAAAGCAATTAAACACGCCGCCAAAATATGAATGACAAATTTTATTTTTGCATTAATTGAGAATTGATCGTCAATAGCCCCCGAAACTAGAAGGACAATCAAAGCCACATAAAGCGACCAATATTTTTGCAAATCAATAATGCCAGATACCGCCCCTAATATCATAAATACGGCAAAAATAATAAGCCCGCCAATAGGGGGGACGGCTTTTCCATGCTGCTTACGCTCATCAGGAGCATCAACAATGCCAAATATGCGCGCAAGCTTTCGAAACGGCATAACAAGGGTAAGAACAAGCAAAAACGCCAGCACTGGAAAAGTGAAAATTGATAAGGATAAATATTCAAACATTATAATGTGACAATATCACATAGAAAATGGAACGCTAGAGATTTTTAAGTTGCCATTCCAACGAAGGCTGGAATCTATGCTATTTTTCAATTAAAAATATATGCTATAATCGTTACATAATTAAGACTGCAATTCACCCAAAATGAAATTAAATGTGCCGTCTATCTCACCGCCAATTAAAAAAGCCGTTGCCATAACAGCCACAGCAATAGACGCACCAATTAAACCATATTCAATAGCAGTTGCGCCGCTTTTATCACTGATATATTTTTTAAAAAATTTTATCATGCCCCAACCTCTATATTATCTAATGAAATAATAACATTAAAAATGGTAATATTTAGTAAAGATCACCGAGAAAAACGATTTGGCGAGAGTGCCGTTAGAAGCTCATATGGCGCGCTATAATCAGAATCCACGATCATATCAGCCAATATGCTTGCCGCCATGATAGAGCTTAATATACCGTGAGATCCATGCGCCACTGATATATATAACCCCTGCCCCAATTGCCCAACTATGGGGAAATGATTTTTTGACGCAGTGCGCACCGCAGCGCGACTATCAACGACATTATAATCCCCTTCAATAGATGGGATAGCCTCAAACAGCTTATCCAAATTAATAAGATTATCCTCAGGCAAAATATCATCATGACTAAGCCATGGCTGAAATGTTGAGCCTACAACATGCACACCATCTTTTGCAGGAGCCATATATCCACCATAATTAAGCACAAGCTTCAAATTTTTACTTAATTTATTTTGATCAACAAAACTAACCTGCCCGCGCACAGATTTAAGTGGCAAATTTTCAGATGCTTCAAATTTAAGCGCACCAATACCGCAAGCAATAATAGTCACATCACCCTCAAGCTCTGAAAAATCCTTAATTTTATGATTTAGATTAACCTCTATATCTTTAGAATATAGCTGACATAGCTTTTTGGGGGACACACTTCCAGATTTGGGCAGATAAAGCGCATCATGGGGTATTTCTATGCCTGCCATATCAGATGCTTCACGAGCGCCAACAATGCGCATATCATCCTTGCTCCACCCCCAACTATCAACGGTTTTGCGATAACGAACATCCTTACGCTCATTATTAAGCAAGCTAAGAGAGCCGCAAGGATTAAACTCAACATCATCTCCGAACTCTTCGAAAACGGAGCAAGCCTTGAAAAAAGCGTCGGAATAAAATTTAGCTTCCGCGTCAAGTTGAGCGGAAAAGCGCGGATTATATATCCCTATATCATTTCCCGAAGCGCCAGAAGCAACATCAGGTGATGCTTCATATATGATAGGCACTGCGCCCCTGCTCTTAAGCATATAAGCCAAAGCAGTGCCTGCCAATCCGCCGCCTATAATGTTAACTTTTCTCATAACTAATAAACCACCTGCCCTAGAGCATTTAAAAATACAACCATAACATATTACGCTAATCATTTGTACCGTGAATTTATTACGGATTAATTATACCAACGCACATCTCGCGTTTATGACCAAAGCCTTTTATTTTATGCACCTTAAATCCCACAGCCTCAAGCCCGCGCCGCACCTTACCCGCCGCAGTAAAGGTAGCAAAACTAGCGCCGTTAGCACTCAAACGCGCCATATTTTTAAACACTATGTCACTCCACATATCAGGGTTGCTAGATGGCTTAAACCCATCCAAAAACCAGCAATCAACTTTGGAATCCAATTTAGGCATTTCATCATTAATATCACCAAAAATTAATGTAAGCCTAACCCCATCCATGACAGCTAATTCATAAATATTACCTGATAAATCAACAGGATAAATAGCCAATAATTTAACCAATATATCGCCCAACTCACTCCAATGGCAAAGGCTCTTCTCAATAAAATCCTTATCAAGTGGGTATTTTTCGAATGATATAAAATGTAAATCACTTGGTCTTTTATCTACATCACTTTCCAGCCATAACTTAAGCGCCGCCAAAAAGTTTAACCCTGTGCCAAAGCCGCTCTCACATATAACAAACCTGTCTTTCCCAATCCAAGCATCAGGCAAATTATTTCCCGCCAGAAACACATGACGAGACTCCGCTAAACCATCCTCAGCAGAAAAATATACATCATGAAATTCTTTTGACCTTGGCACATCCATTATTTTGTTCCATATTTATTTTCAATGATTCGTAAGGTTATCACATGACAAGCAATCCACTTCTGCAAAAATCCACTCTGCCAAATCAAGCGCCGCATTTTGATAAGATCAAAACCGAGCATTATTTGCCCGCAATAAAACAAGCAATAAAACAGGCGCGCGGCAATATTGACGCTATCAAAAATAATGAAGCGATTCCAACATTTAAAAACACAATTGAGGCACTAGAAAGTGCATCTGAAACGTTAGAAACAGTTGCAGGAATATTTTATAACCAGCTATCCGCCATGGGCGGGGATGATCTGCACGCTTTAGTCGCAGAAATATCACCGCTTAATGCCGCCTTTTCCAGCGATATATCACTCGATGAAACGCTCTTTGCCCGCATAAAGACCATCTATGATATGCGAGATGATTTAGGCTTAACCGCAGAGCAATATACCTTGCTAGATGATAGCTATCGCAGCTTTGTCCGAAGCGGTGCGCTACTTGATGATGATAAAAAAGCACGTTTCCGTGAGATTTCCCAAGAGCTTTCCACGCTAAGCCCTGCTTTCATGCAAAACACGGTAAAATCCTCCGAGGCTTTCAAGCTTATAATCGAGGATAAAGCCGAGCTTTCAGGCTTGCCGCAAAGCGCAATAGATGCAGCCGCCCAAGCAGCGCAAGAAAAGGGCTATGACGGGAAATATTTATTTACACTCGACTATCCAAGCTTTGGCCCTTTCCTGCAATATGCAGATAATCGGGCGCACCGCGAAACTATATGGCGCGCATTTAGCTCACGGAGCTGGACAGGCGAATTTGATAATTCTGATAATATCAAATCCATAATATCCCTTAAAAAAGAGCGCGCTAACTTGCTTGGATATAACGATCACGCCGATTATGTTTTAGAAGAGCGCATGGCAAAATCAGCCAATAATGTATTTGATTTTTTAGATAATCTAAAATCAGCATATAAGCCAGCAGCAGAAAAAGACCTGCTCATGCTGCGTGAGTTTGCTCAAAAAGAGCATGATTTAGATGAGCTTAAACCTTGGGATATTGGCTATTACTCCGAAAAATTAAAGCAAAAACTATTCGATTTCACTTCCGAGGATTTCCGCCCATACTATCAATTAGATAAGGTCTTAGGCGGATGTTTCAATCATTTCAGCAAGTTATTTGGTCTAAAATTTGTCCAAAATGACAGCTATCCAACTTGGCACAAAGATGTAAAAGCCTTTGACGTGTTTAGCCAAAACGATAACAGCTTTGTAGGAACGCTCTATGGAGATTTCCACCCACGCGCAGGAAAAAACCAAGGCGCATGGAAAACCAGCTACCGCGATCAAGGCATGTTTGGCGGCGAGAATATGCGCCCCGTCATTGCAATAGTTTGCAACTTCACTAAGCCCACAGCGGATAAGCCATCATTACTAACCCATGGCGAGGTTACAACGCTGTTCCATGAGATGGGGCACGCCGTGCATGCGCTATTATCGGATGTGACTTACAGCTCCCTCGCAGGAACTTCCGTGCTTTGGGATTTTGTCGAGCTGCCCTCACAATTGCAGGAAAACTGGTGCTATGAGAAGGAAATGCTAGATAGCTTTGCCGAGCATTACAAAACGGGCGAGAAAATCCCAGCCGAGCTAATAGAAAAGCTGCAATCATCTATGCATTTCATGGTTGGCTGGGCAGGTCTTAGGCAAGTAGGGCTAGCTACGCTCGACATGGCTTGGCACAGTTGCAACCCTGATGAAGTAAATGACATAGCGAAGTTCGAAGACAACGCCACCAAAGATACCGCGCTCTTCCCAAGGCTAGCAGGACCTACCTCGACCAGCTTCGGGCATATCTTTGCAGGCGGGTATAGCGCAGGATATTACAGCTATAAATGGGCGGAAGTTCTGGACGCAGATGCGTTTGAGCTATTTAAGGAGCGAGGGCTTTACGACCAAGAAACCGCGCAGAGCTATAAGGATAATATATTATCCAAAGGCGGCAGTGAAAAGCCCGATATTTTGTATAAACGATTCAGAGGGCGTAACGCCGACCCCCATGCCCTGTTAAGACGTGAGGGCTTGATATAGCGCATCATCTTACGTCATTCCAGATGAGGATGGAATCCATGCTATTTTTTCACCACGAAGTCACGAAGACTCGAAGCATCACCCTTTTTGTTTAAAATTTACGAAATATTACCATCCCCACCTAAAATATGTCAATCTTTTAATGATGTTGAAATAAATCTAATATTCCAATATCATTAAAACCATGAGTGATGATAAAATATACTTAAGTGACGACTCCCCAAAAAAAGCAGCGAAACCCAAAGGCGGTAAGCTAAGCTTTTTTGTGATATTGCTTGCGCTAGGCGCATTTTTCATCAGCCCCGCACCTGATTATCTTATATCTTTAATACCCGATAATTTAGTCAAGGAGGTTATATCACCCATCTATCAAGAGGTGAATCTAAGTGAAAAGCTAGAGCATTTAGACCAGCCACAAAAATACACCAGCGCAGAGCAAATGAATATTTTAAGCCATAATTCGGGCATTTGCTTTATGTTTAAAAAAGAAAATGTCAGCGATAAAATATTAAAGCTTGCATTTCACGGCAAGGAAATCGCCGAAATAATCGCCATTAGTCCAAATAACAAAGAATACACGCTTGATAATGTGACATTAGATGAGAGCGAAAATAGCGCAGTTATTTGCCAAAAATTCGGCTTACGATATAGCCTTACCCCCGATCAAATAAAATCAATCTATGTAAGACCATTATCCCCCCTTACCCCATATAAAATAAAATGGGCAACGATGAAGAATTTACGCTAAAACAGCTCCATAAGCATACATCTTGCAGAGCCACCGCCATATTTTTCCAGCGTAGTAAGATCAGGGCATATCAAGGTATCATAATATCTCTCAATCACTTTAATTTGACCATCATCAAGAGCCTCAAACGCAGCCTTAGACATGGTTAGCATATGCTCACCTTTTGCCCCCACAATTTCCAAAGCATTACAGCAATTCGCCTGTAGCTGCTCCCGCGAAAACTCTATAACTTCGTGAGTCTCGCGCAATCTATCCAAAACTTTATTGCGCTGCCCTTCATCGGTAATGCATTCCGCGCAAATACCAGCCATTTCAGTTCCAATATACATCAAAAAATCGGTATGATAAACTGGGATTCTTGCATGGCTAGCTGTATCAAACATAATCACATCATAGCCCATAAAATCAGCCCATTTTCCGACCAAATCCGGCGAGGTGCGCGCAGACAGCCCCGAATAGGCGCGCTTATTCACATGATCTGCAACAATGCTGGCCGTGCTTTCAAGCGCTATGCCTTGATTTTCATAGCCACTCCAATCCGTAATATCAGGATAATAATGCTTTAGCCAATTAATAACCTTAGCTGTGCGCTCCGCCCCGCGATTCTCATTAAGCATCGGATATATAATTAAGCGCCCATTATCATAAGTCGATGCCCAATTCGGAAACACCATGTCAGGGCAATCTTTATGCCCTAAAACGCTGGTAATCATAACGCCTTTTTCAACCAGCATATCGCGGTAATTGCGAAATTCTATGCGCGCTTTTTGTAAGGTAACATCGTGACTTTCCGCCGTACCATCAAGCTGATAAGCATTCGTCTCCATCGTCTGAGGGTTGGCGTAAAACACCGCTGGCTCAACCATAAAAAGGTGATTAGTCGATTGCTTCATTCATATATCCTCGTAAAATCATATCCAAATATTGCTTTATCTCATCGCCGCCCCACTCAAATTCTCCAACAATTTTCCTAACCATATCACCATTGGGGGCAACAATAATTGTTTCAGGATAGCGCTCTGTCATGAAAAGATCATATGTAATGGCGCGGTTTTTATCTAATGAAATATAAACATTATCTGATTTAAATAATTTCTTTAGCCCATCATCATGGCGGTTTATAAATCTATCTATATCCTCGAATTTATTATCACTTGAAACAGCAAAAAAGACCACACGCCCGCCATATCCATCAACAAGGTTAAGCATATCAGGCATTTCAACCGCGCAAATAGCGCACCATGTTGCCCAGAAATTTAGAATAACGACGCGTCCTCTAAAATCACCGATAGAGGCTTTGCGCCCATCAATAGTTTCAATAGAAAATTCAGGAACAAGCCCTAGAGGCTCTCCCAAATCAAGCTCTTGTTCATTATTTGGGGCAGGTACAAATTGCGGAGCGCCATACATATCATAAGCAAATGCCATTGCAACAAGGGCGATCACACCCGCGACAATAAAAAATACAGCTTTCATTGGTCAGTATCACTCTCATCATCATCTTCTTCAATTAATATTCGGTGGGCCGCGCCATCTAAATCATCATACTGCCCTGATTTAATGCTCCATATAAACGCCACCAAACCTAACAGACCCAGTAATAATGCTATCGGTATTAAATAAATAAGAACATTCACTTTACTTGATCCTTTACTTGATCCTAAGCCTGAAAGAATTTGCAATCACTATCAATGATGACCCAGACATAGCTATAGCAGCTATTAAGGGCGTTACCAACCCCGATAATGCCAAAGGAACAGCCACCATATTATATATAATAGCAATAGCAAAATTCTGTTTAACTAGCCGCTGCGTTAGCTTTGCAACCTTATACACCTCGTGAATAGGGGCGAGCTTATCACCCATAAACACAATATCAGCCGCATTTTGCGCCATATCTATTGCAGATCCAGGCGCAATAGATACATCCGCCCCCGCCAAAACAGGCGCATCATTAAGACCATCCCCAACCATCAAAACTTTACTGCCCTTTGCCTTAATACCCTCAAGGATTTCAAATTTTTGCGTTGGGGTTTTCTCTGCATAAAAAATCTCAATCCCGCATTCCTTTGATATTGATTTAGCAACTTCCATCCTGTCTCCCGAAAGCATTATAGGCTCTACCCCATCAGCTTTAAATGCATTAACCGTATCAAATGCATCCACCCTAAGTGCGTCAATAAAATGAAAAGATACAGGGGCTTGCCCCTCAATATTAAGCCATAGCTCTAGCTTATCCGATTGTGGAAAATCTTCATCACCGCACCATGCGCGACTACCAAGCCTAGCATTAGAGCCGTCTATAACTCCTTCAACGCCCTGCCCCGCAACCTCATTTACATTCGAAACGTCCAGTAACGTTTCATTATGTGACTCGATATATGATTTAACAAGCGCTTTTGATAATGGGTGCATACTATGCGCGGCAAGTGAAGCGCCCTTGCGCAAGCTATCAGCCTCATAATCGCCGCATATAATAGGAGTGCCAAGCGTCAAAGTTCCCGTCTTATCCAGTAAAACCACATCAATAGAAGCAAGCCGCTCTAGCGCATCACCAGATTTAATCAAAACGCCAGAGCGCATCAAACGCCCACTAGCAAGCACTTGCACCACAGGAACAGCCAGTCCAAGGGCGCAAGGGCATGTTATAATCAGCACCGTAATAGAGATTAAAAGTGCCGCCTGCCAGTCAAGCCCGCCGACAAAAAACCAGCCAATAAACGCCGCAACCGCAAATATATGCACAATCGGAGTGTAAAGCTTTGCCGCACGGTCAGCGAGGCGCACATATTTAGCCTGCCCCTGCCCTGCTTTTTCCATCAAACGCACAATATCAGCGAGCAGTGAATCATCCGCTGCTTTGGAAACTTTTACAGTTATAGGCGCCGATAAATTAATAGTTCCCGCGAATACATCATCACCCGCCAAAACTTCGCGCGGCATAGTCTCACCCGTAACCAGCGAAGTATCAACCTCACTTTTGCCATCCATAACAACGCCATCAACGGTTATTTTTTCACCCATAGCAACGCGGACTATCATGCCCTCTTGCAAATCACGTATAAGGACACGCGATATTTTCTTCCCATCTATAACATTAGCAAACCCGCTAATTGCACCTAGTAAATCCGTAGCGGTAGAGCGAGCATTTTTCCGCGCCCTAAAATCAAGGTAACGCCCGATAAGCAGGAAAAACATCAGCATAACTGCAGAGTCAAAATAGACATGTTCACCATGGTTAATCGTCTCTAAAACGCTCATCCCGCCCGCCAAAATCAAAGCAATAGAGATTGGGACATCCATATTAGTATGTCCAGAGCTTATAGCTTTTAAGGCAGAACGAAAGAACGGGCGACCTGAAAACATAATAGTAGGCAAAGCAATAACTGCAGAAATCCAGTGCATAAAATCACGAGTAGCTGTGCCCATAATCTCCGCCGAGGTCGTCCAAAGCCCAACCGAGAGCAGCATCAAATTACCCATAGCAAAGCCAGCAACGCCAAGGCATAGCAACAAAAATCGCTCCTGAGTATCCAATTCCAAACGCGCCGTATCAGGATCATAAGGCTTAATGCCATAGCCCAGATTTTCAATGATGCTCACATAATCATTAACCAACGCTAAATCACCCTCCCAAACAATAGAAAGGCGGCTTGTCGAGAAATTCAAACGAACATTTTTAATATTGTCTAATCGCTTCAAAGATGATTCAATTTTGTTAATACAGCCAGCGCAATGAACCCCGCTAACTAGAACAGATATTTCAAGACCGCCATCATCATTTAAGCTAACAAGCCCCGCATATCCGAGGTCTTCTACTTCACTATGAACTGGTGCGCTGTTTGATATTGTTTGCCGTTCCATTTACTGCTCAACCTTGCCTCCCACTTACCCTTTAAAGGAAGGGGCATTTCAACTTCATATATACCGCCGCCACTATGCTCTAATGTGATATCAAAATCATAGCCATTTTGAACAGGGCGAATGATTTTAGCTATTACAGCCGCATTGGTCAAAGCTTTGCCATCTTCATCTGACAAAACCCAACGCAACACACCATCAATATATGAGACTTTTTGAGTTATATTAGGTTGTGACCGCGCCTTATCAAGCAATTCATTATAATCAAGCCCCTTTTCATATGCATTTTTAGTAACAACGCCCGGCTGAGTGCTTAATGCCATGTAGAGAAAAAACATATTGACCACAACAATTACGCCAAAAAACAACACAAAACATAGTGCAACAAATCTGCCGCTCATGGGTTTTTTAATAACCGCTTCCATTACCGCCCCTTTTTACTAATAAATATTGATTTATAATCACTTGAAAATTTTTCAGTAGAATCAACAAGGTTAAACATTATATCACGAGAATTAGACGGTGATACATCCGCGCTAATAAATATATGATAAGTGCCAACACTATCCGCCGCAACATAGAGGTTGTCAGCATTAACATCACCCGCAGATTTAACCTCTATTTGCGCCCCATCAATGCCAGAAACACTAAGCTTATATATGCGATTTTCATGAGTTTTATTCAGTATTTTAATAGTATAGCCATTGCGTATCTCGCCGCTAGATAGCTGCACAAATAATGGATTACGGTCATGCAAAACATGCAGCTCAAGCAATGTGCGATTAGCAAGCGCGAATATCAAACTTCCGCCAACAATCGCAAGTATAAGCGCGTAATATATGGTGCGAATACGCAAAATATTGAACTTCTCATGACCGCCTTTAACCGCAGATTCCATGTGATTAACAGTGTCATAACGTATAAGACCGCGCGGCAGATCAACCTTATCCATTATATTATTACAAGCATCAATGCATAGCCCGCAAGCAATGCACTCCATTTGCAAACCATTGCGAATATCTATGCCAACGGGGCAAACTTGAACGCAAGCACTGCAATCAATGCACGCTCCGCGCCCTTCCCAGCTATCGCCCCTTTTATGCTTCCCGCGCGCCTCGCCGCGACGCTCATCATATCCAATAATCAAAGTATCACGATCAAACATCGCTGATTGAAAACGAGCATAAGGACACATATGTGCGCAAACCTGCTCCTTAGCAAATCCGGCCATGACATAAGTTGATATAGTAAGGCTAGCTACAAAGATAAGTACCGTTTCCGATACATCAAATTGCAGCATATTATGTATCAAAGTTGGGGCATCATTAAAATATAATACAAATGCCCCAGCCGTTAAAAACCCAATAATCAGCCAGATAATATGTGTTATTAATATTTTGGATATTTTGTTAAATGTCCATTTACCTTCATGAAGCTTTTTACGCGCATTACGATCCCCTTGAATTACGCGTTCAACCCATACAAAGAGATCACACCACACAGTTTGAAAGCACAAATACCCGCACCAAATGCGCCCAAAAAGGCTTGTGGCAATGAACATGGTAATCGCTGCCAATATCAAAACCCCGGTGAGAATATAAACTTCTTGAGGCCATATCTCTATCCAGAAGAAATAAGCTTTCGCATTAACGAGGTCAATCAAAACCGCTTGATCGGGAGCATTCTCCCCGCGATTCCATCTTAAAAATGGCGTGAGGTAGTAAATGCTTAGAGTAACTAATATTACTATCCATTTAAGCCTGCGATACCGCCCCGAAACGCTTTTGGGGTATATCTTCTCCTGCTTAACAAATAGCTTGATAGGATCTTCATTGCTCACAATATATTATTGACCGCCGCCAAGTTGATGCAAGTAAATGCTTAGCTCTCTGATCGTGTTCTCATCCAAACGACCTTCCCATGCAGGCATAGTGCCCGCGCGACCATTATAAATAGACTCGATGACATCTTCACTCGACCCACCATAGAGCCAAATTTTATCGGCTAGGTTAGGAGCGCCAAAATCATAACTCCCCCGAGCATCTTCGCCGTGGCACATCGCGCATTGCTCCGCAAATATAACCTGCCCTTTAGTGACATCAACCTTATGTTCATTAGATCCAGAAAGACTAAGTACATAATCAGCCACGCTCTCTATTTCCTCAGGCTCTAACATCTCATCTACGCCAAATGCGGGCATATCACCAATGCGCGTATCATCATGATCAGAGCGCGCTCCATATTTGATTGTCTCGTAAATCGCTGGCAAAGTGCCACCCCAAAGCCAATCATCATCATTCAAATTAGGATAACCCTTTGCACCGTCCGCGCCAGTTCCATGACATGTTGCACAATTATCTTTAAAGAAAGCCTTGCCCCCTGCCATAGCAAAAGCGTAAAGCTCATCATCTTTTAATATTTCTTCAAATGATGCTTTTTCGAACCTATCAAGATAGATTTTTTGGCGAGCCGTAATTTCTTCCTGACTTTTCTTAAGTGCTTTAGCCTGAGTATAGCCAAACATGCCCTTGGTATTACCGCTTATCGTTGGCCATGCAGGATACACAACCCAAAAACCAATCGACCATATAATGGTGATATAAAATATCCAAAGCCACCAACGGGGCATAGGGTTATTAAGCTCCTCAATACCATCCCAATCATGACCAGTGGTTTCAACACCAGAAAACTCATCAATTTTTTTATCGGAGTCTTTTTTATTGTCTGTCATTATTTATTCTCCTCAAGCGGAATAAGAGCGCTCTTCTCATAATATTCTTTTGCGCTCGGTCTAAGTGTCCATAAAACAACGCAGCTAAAAAATATAAAGAAGAACATAAGCCCTATCATACCAGCATGCATAGCTATAAAATCAATCATTGAGCGCCCTCCTCTACATTTTTAGCAGCCTTAAAATCAACGAATGTGCCAAGGACTTGCAAATATGCAATCAAAGCATCCATTTCTGAAACTAAATCAGGCTGGCCGTCAAAATCACGGGCATTAACGCGTTCGCCATAACGAGCAACAAGCCCGTCAATATCGCCGCGCTCTTCGCCAACAGCTTGAACGGTAGCATCTTTAACCGCATTTTCAATCATTTCATCCGTATAAGGAACGCCAATAAGGCGCAAAGTCTTAAGATGCTTATCAAGATCATGAAGCCGCGCCCCTTTTTTCATCAAGAAACCATAAGACGGCATAATTGATTCAGGAACTAAATCCCTAGGCTCTATCAAATGCCCAACATGCCATTCATCCGAATATTTACCGCCAACGCGCGCTAAATCAGGGCCAGTTCTTTTTGATCCCCAGAGGAATGGATGATCATACATGCTTTCAGCAGCCAATGAATAATGCCCATAACGAACAACCTCATCACGCAAAGGGCGAATTTGTTGGGAGTGACAAACAACGCAGTTCTCACGAATATAAATATTCTGCCCAGCTAATTCCAGCGGTGTATAAGGTCGCACGCCCTCTACTGGCTCAATCACCGTCTCCGATCTGAATAATGGAACAATCTCAACCAATCCACCAATCAGTATTACTACAATAGTAAGCCCTAGCAATAAAAAGGACCTGCGCTCTATTACTTTATGTTTGTCCAATAAGCTCATGCCACTACTCCTTGAGTTTTAGAGTTTTGCTCTTTTTCATTAACATCACCACGAATTGTTCGCCATACATTGTAAATCATAATCAATGCACCAGCGAAAAACAAAATCCCACCTGCAGCTCGTATCAGATAGAACGGCTTCATCGCCATCACACTTTCTACGAATGAATATTCAAGGAAACCCATATCATCATAAGCGCGCCACATTAATCCTTGCATAATTCCAGACACCCACATAGCTGTGATATAGAATACGATACCTATCGTAGCGACCCAAAGATGGACACTGATAAGCTTTGTAGAATACATAGCCTTGCGCCCCCATAATTTTGGCACCATATAATATAGCGCGCCAAAAGTAATAAACCCATTCCAACCAAGAGCTCCGGCATGAACATGCCCAATCGTCCAGTCAGTATAATGAGACAAGGCATTCACTGACCTAATCGCCATCAAAGGTCCTTCAAATGTAGCCATCCCATAGAATGCCAATGCAATAATCATGAACTGCAATATAGGGTCTTCGCGGAGTTTATGCCACGCGCCCGAAAGGGTCATAACACCATTAATCATCCCGCCCCAGCTTGGCATCCATAGCATAATAGAGAATGTCATGCCCAATATCTGCGCCCATTCAGGAAGCGCCGTATAATGCAAGTGATGCGGCCCCGCCCAAATATAAATAAATATCAACGACCAAAAATGCACAATAGATAAGCGGTAAGAGTAAATTGGTCTATTTGCTTGCTTAGGCACAAAATAATACATCATACCTAAAAAACCAGCAGTTAAGAAGAATCCAACCGCATTATGACCGTACCACCACTGGATCATAGCACTTTGAACACCAGAAAATGCGGAATAGCTCTTCGCGCCAAATAGATCAACGGGAATAGAAATATTATTACCCAAATGCAAAACAGCAACAGTTATAATAAATGCGATGAAAAACCAGTTAGCCACGTATAAATGCGGCTCTTTGCGCTTAGAAACAGTCATCATAAACACAAGAAGATAAGCAACCCACACAATGGTTAGCCATATATCGACAAACCATTCAGGCTCTGCATATTCTTTACTTTGATTAACGCCAAGAACATAGCCAAGCGCCGCCATAACGATAAATAGCTGATACCCCCAGAAAGTAAAGCTTGCAAGCTTATCAGACCAAAGACGAACACCGCATGTTCTTTGAACTATATAATAGCTGGTTGCAAATAAAGCATTACCGCCAAAAGCAAAAATAACTGCGGAAGTATGAACAGGGCGAAGGCGCCCAAAGTTAAGATATGGCTCAATATTTAAATCAGGAAATGCCAATTGCAAAGCAATCACAATTCCCACTAAAAACCCGACTATCCCCCAAAAAAGAGTGGCAATAGTAAAGAGCTTTACAATATCAAAATTGTAATTCGGCTCTTGAGATATTGAAGTCGTTGTCATTTTATTTTCCTTTTACAAAATCAACTTTTTACAAAACTATTATTCCAGCCAAAACAAAAAGCCATATTCCACTGGCAAGCATAGCAGCTTTAGACACAAAGCCAACATGTTTTGGATATTTACTTTTAATTATCCCACCGCCAAAGGCAACCACGACCAATGCTGGAACAGTCCCCGCAGCAAACGCAGCCATAGCAGCGCCCGCGCCAAGCGCACTAGGCGCAGTAGCAGAAGCCAGAAGAGCGGAAACCACAAGCCCGCAAGGCATAAACCCAAGCAAAACACCAAGCCCATAACGACCAAATGCATTTTTACTCCCCATCAAACGCCCAGAAAATTTAGAAATCAATCTATATCCCACGCCAAAACGAATATTTACAGCCCAAGGAAACAGAGCTGATAATCTAGGGAAGGCACTAACTATAAATATAACGCCAGCAGCAACCAACATAGGAGCAGCGATTAATGATTTTAAATCCGAATATATAAATGCAAGATTTATAATAGAGCTAAGAAGGACAGCCAACGCCACATATGTAGTCATTCGCCCCAAATGATATGGCAATAATAGGTTAGATCTAAGCTTATGCACTTCTCTATTATCACCAATTTGCGCCAAAACAAACGGGGAACACATGACAGCACAATGAGTAGCGCCGCCGAAAAGCCCCGCAAGAAACAAACTGATTATTAAGCCACCAGACATTGTTATATCATGAATACATTGCGCGCCAATTATAATCATTTTAAACTCAACTGCGTAAATTGCACAACCAAATAATATTGGTTAGTCTTTAATATGCTCCCGCAAAAATTAAACATCAATAGAAGAATTAGGGAATCTTAATACTCGCCAAAAACACCTTAACCTCTTCATTCAAAACTTTTGTTTTGCTACCAATTTCTGCAGTTGCCCCCTTCAGGCTTTTAGCTGCGTCTTTAATTTCTATAGTTGCTTCAGTTACGCTACTAGCAACGACCGCAACTTCGTTCGTGCTATCTGCCGCTCCTTGCGTGCTACGAACAATTTCTTCCATAGCAATAGATTGCTCTTCCATCGCGGCGGCAATAGATGTGGAAATTTCATCCATTTTAGCAATAGTGTCAGAAACTTGCGCTATAGCGCCAACTGTATTTCGAGTTGATTTTTGCGTTGCATTCACATGAGCTTCTATCTCCTCAGTAGCTCGCCCAGTCTGTGCAGCCAAAGCCTTAACCTCCGCCGCAACAACAGCAAAACCTTTACCAGCATCACCAGCGCGCGCAGCCTCAATCGTGGCATTTAATGCAAGTAGATTTGTTTGCTCCGCAATATCTTTAATAAGCTCAACAACCTCACCAATTTTATCAGAACTGCCTTGCAGACCAGCAATGGCTTCACTAGCTTCACTAGCTTTACCAACTGCTTCACTAGCTATATTAGATGATGTTGTTATTTGAGATGCAATCTCGCGGATAGTTGCCGAAAGCTCTTCCGACGCAGATGCCACAGTATTAACATTTTCTGACGCTGTATCAGATGCAGAAACCAAGGACTGAGCCTGAGATTCACCATCATTCGACACCATATTAAGGAGCATAGAGGTTTCTGCTAACACCTCCATAGATCCAGAAATATCGCCCATAAATGACGCAATGCTAGTATCGAAGGAATCTACCTGTCCTTCAATATGCTTAGCCTTCTCATTCTTCTTCTTTTGCTCTGCACTTTGGGCTTCTTGCATAATTTTTGCCGAGGCAAGGCTATCACGAAACTTCACCATAGCCCTAGATATATCACCAATTTCATCTTTTCTATTTACACCAACAATTTTATAATCAAGATTATCTGATATAAGCTCATTAAGCCCCTTAACAACGCTGGCAATCGGTTTGGTTATTGACTTAATAACAATGTTTCCCACCATAATAACAAATAATAAATTAATTAAAGCAATAAGAGAAAACACCATCAAAGTAGTTTTAGCTGAAGACCTAGAACTATCAAGTAACGCCTTTAGATCAAAAGCGATTCTATCCTCTACTATTTTCATCTTATTAATTTTTTTAGTAATTGACTCAATCCAATAGCTAACATTTACATTTGAAGAAAAAGCTCCACCAGTTCCAGCAGCAAGAGCGATTCTACGCATGCGATTAACCTCATTAACAGCCTTACCCTTAACAGTATCTTTATTAAACTGGACAAGCTCATCACTGGCAAAATTTTCAAAACGCGATATGAATATATTCTGAGCAGCAATCAATGAAACAAACTTTCGGTAAATAGCTGGCGCAAAAACTCCCTTACCAAAACCATTAGCCCCCAGAGCACGCTCAATTCCAGTGCGCTCTTTCGCTTGCAAATAATTTTCATAGGATAATAATGCCTTTGTTATAACCGACTGATCACTTAAAGCAGAGGCATAAACAATAATATCAAGCTGCTTAGAAATCGCAGATGTATAATAGCCAGCCATTCCTGATGATGTTTTATTAAGTTTTGTAACATCATTTCTTACAGAAGATAATTTTGAAAGTGCAGATATTGCTTTTTCAATTTTACCAGAGAGCATCTCACCATGAGCCGCATCATCAAAACCATCCAATACATTTTCAAGATGTAATTTAGCCTTATCCGTAAGTTTACGTTGCGCATTAAGATTAGCAGCAAACTTTTTATTACCGCCACTACCTATATAGCCAGCAGAAAGCCCACGCTCTTTTTGCATTTCATGGATAAGAGCGCTAATATCAGGTGCGATATAAATAAGCTTTGACAATTTATCAATAGATTTAAATGAATTATACTGACCAATAATAGTATAGCCAGAGAATAACAACATACCTATAACAGGCAGTATTAAAGCGATATAAGTTTTTACGCTGATTTTAACATTGCTTAATTTCATTGAAATATATCCTATATTTTAAAGCAAGGGCACGATACGCAGGGAGTTAAGTCTAACTCAAGCCCCTATATTATACAATATCAAAAAAGCTCAATCTTTAAATCTGCGACCTTCCCAGATGTAATAAATCACTGGAATAACGATTAAAGTTAGGATAGTCGTACTAACCATGCCGCCAACCATAGGAAGAGCAATACGGCGCATAACGTCCGAACCAAGCCCTGAGCTTAGGAATATTGGCGCAAGCCCTGCTATAATAACACTAACCGTCATAAGCTTTGGTCTAACGCGAAGCACAGCACCATGCATAATTGCGTCAAACAATTCTTGGCGAGTTTTTGGTGGGTGGGTTCGAATTTGATGATCAATATAAAGCAGCATAACAACGGCGGTCTCCACCGCTATTCCAGTCAGTGCGATAAAGCCAACACTAACAGCGACAGAGAAGTTATAGCCTGCAAAATACAAAGCCCACATACCTCCAATTAAGCCAAAAGGCAGGGATAGCATGATAAGCAGCGTTCTATCAAGCCGTCCAAAATGCACCATAAGTAATGTGAATATTATAAATATAGCGGCAGGAACAGCGATATTCATACGCGATTTTGCTTCTAGCATTTGTTCAAACTGCCCTGACCAAATCAAAGCATAACCAGCGGGAAGCTCAACTTTTTCCGCCACAATCTTTTGTGCATTTTTAACGTAAGTACCAATATCTATGCCTTCAATATCTACAAACACCCAGCCAGTTAGCCGCGCATTCTCACTCTTAATCATGGGTGGGCCTTCGACAAATTCAATGCTTGCAAGCTCGCCAAGTGGGATATGACTTCCTTGCGGCGTTGGAATTAATATATTTGATAAATCCTGCGGGTCTTCACGGAATGGGCGATCATAGCGCAGCATAATATTGTAACGCTCCCGCCCTTGAATAGATTCAGCCATTTTCATGCCGCCAAGCGCAGTTCCAATGATAGTTTGGAATACGCCAAGGTCAATATTGCGCCGCGCTAGCTCATCCCTGTTAGGCTCAATTTCCAGATATTTTCCGCCAGTAACGCGATCTGCAAAGGCAGAGCGCGTGCCAGCAACATCTTTAATGCTAGCCTCAATATCAAGCGCAATGCGCCCGATAACATCCAAATCATCACCAGCAATTTTAATGCCTATAGGGGTGCGCACTCCCGTAGAAATCATGTCCATGCGGGTTTTGATGGGATAGCCCCATGAGTTCACAAGCCCTGGTATTTTCACGCGGCTATTAAGGTCGGTAATGAGCTTATCAACGTCCATACCCTCACGCCACTGCGATTTAGGTTTAAGCTTTATCCAAGTTTCTATCATTGAAATTGGCGCGGGATCAGTCGCCGTATCGGCGCGCCCCACCTTACCAAATACGTGATGCACTTCGGGGACAAGTTTAATCATGCGGTTAGTTTGCTGTAATATTTCCTTTGCCTTGGTAATAGAAACACCGGGCAAAGTTGTCGGCATATAAAGCAGCTCACCCTCATAAAGGGCAGGCATAAATTCTGACCCAGTCTTTGCAATTGGAAATATCATAGAAGCAAGCAAAACAACAGCAAGTGCAATTGTTATCCATTTTTTATTCATCGCCATATTTAAAATTGGCTTATACATCTTGATAAACCAGCGATTAATTGGGTTTTCACATTCCTTTTTGATCTTGCCACGCACCAGCCAAAGCATTAAAACAGGCACAACCGTAATCGACAAAATCGCAGCAAATCCCATTGCATAAGTCTTGGTAAAGGCAAGCGGCGCAAATAACTTATAAGACTGTCCCGTAAGTGCGAATACGGGCATAAATGACACAGTAATAATGAGCAGCGAGAAAAATAACCCCGGCCCTACTTCTTTAGTAGAGAGCAAGATAGCGGCATTCTTTTCTGCCCGCGTCGCATTTTTCGGCATATCAGATAGCTTACGATGCGCATTTTCAACCATCACAACAGACGCATCAACCATAGCTCCAATAGCAATAGCTATTCCGCTAAGTGACATAATATTAGCCGTAATCCCTTGCGCGGACATCACAATAAATGCAGCCAACACGCCAAGCGGCAGCGTCACAATCGCAACAAAGGCAGAGCGCACATGCAGCAAGAATATAAAACAGACAAATAAAACAACAAATCCTTCTTCTATTAGCTTTTTTGTTAAATATTTAACCGCGCCCTCGATTAATGGCGCTCGGTCATAAACGGTTACAATTTCAACGCCCTCGGGCAAGCCATGCTGAAGCTCTTCCAGCTTTTCTTTAACGCCCTTAATGACATGCAAAGCGTTCTCGCCAGAGCGCATAATAACAACGCCTGATACTACCTCGCCCTCACCATTAAGCTCGGTAACCCCGCGCCTAAGTTCAGGGCCTTCGATAACTCGCGCAACATCAGACAGCCTAACGGGCGTGCCATCACGCGCATAAAGCACAATCTTTTTAAGCTGATCTATATTAGTGACATAGCCTTTAGAGCGTATCATAAGCTCCATCTCGGATTTCTCAATCACGCGCCCACCCGCATCCATAGAGGCGCTTTGAACGGCGGACATCAAACGCTTTAAAGGGACATTAAAGGCGCGAAGGCGGTTAGGATCGATTAAAACTTGATACTCCTTAACAAACCCTCCGACGGATGCCACTTCTGATACGCCAGATACGGTGGCTAGCTCAAACTTCAAGAACCAGTCTTGCAAAGACCTAAGCTGCGCTAAATCATGCTTTCCCGTTTTATCAATCAGTGCATATTGATATACCCAGCCAACGCCCGTAGCATCGGGCCCTATTTGCGGCACGACATTTGCGGGCAAATCGCCCTGAATTTTGGATAGAGCCTCAATCACGCGGCTACGCGCCCAATATTGATCGACCCCATCTTCAAATATAATATAGACAAATGATGTGCCAAACATAGAAAACCCGCGCACATTCTTAGTCTTTGGCAAGCCAAGCATAGTAGTAGAAAGCGGATAAGTAACCAAATCCTCAATAATTTGCGGGGATTGCCCTGCAAATTCGGTTTTAATTATAACTTGCGTATCTGACATATCAGGGATAGCGTCAAGCGGCATTTTCTGGATTGCTAATATACCAGCGACCAGCAATGCTATCATCATCATAGAGATTAAAAGTTGGTTATTAACCGACCATTCTATAACCTTAGCAACAAATGATTTTGTAGGGTCATGGGATAAGTGCTGCTCATGCCCGCCATCTTGATTATCTTGCATCTTCGTTACTCACCTTCATTGCCATACCCGTGCCATAAGGGTTTTGCGCATCCCCCTCCGCTTGAAGCCAGTATTTATTAGACTCATGATCCATGTAAATATTTACATTTTTGGAGTTATAATATTCAGGCTTGCCCTCTAATATCCAAGGATTTAATGCTGTTACCAGTTCATTAAGACTATCAAGCCACTGATTATCTGTTAGGCTGTCTTTTGCTTTGATTAACGCCCGTTCCGCATCTTCCAAAACAAATTGCAGCTGCGTGCCGCGAAACACAGGAATTAAGTGATCACCAAGCGTTAGAGCTGGCATTATCATTTTAGGATTAGGAGAGCGACCCGCCTTAACTTCCACATATATATAAAGCGCGGCGTCAACCAAATGATCAATCATCGCTAGCTGGTCATCTTCCACATCAAGACCAGCTAGCGCGGCTTGCATGCGCTTCATCTTGCGGAAAGACTCGCGCAATGCGCTTTCTGAATCTATCAAAAATTGACCGCTTACCACGATATTATCATTATCTTTTAAGCCTTTTAGAATTTCAGTGCGCCCTTTATACCGCAATCCCGATAAGATTTTACGCGGCTGGAATCGACCTTCTCTTATTGCCACTACAACAAAATCACCATCTTTACTCTTTAATATTGCATCACTAGGAATGGACAGGCGGCGCTTTACCCCAGTTTCAAATTCAATATCGGCGTAAGCGCCTGGTTTAATGCTATCATTCATATTATCCAATACAAGCCGCACACGACCTGTGCGAGTTGCACGATCAATTGTTGGGTATATATAATCAATCTTGGCTTCCTGCGCCTGTATCCCTAGGTTAGGAAAAGATACGCTCACCTTCGTTTCGGCGTTAACGTAAGGGATGTCCTGCTCTGCAATGCTAACGTCAATCCAAACTGATGAGTAATCTTGTATCTGGATTAGCTTCATTCCTGCTTTGATATAGCTGCCCTCACGGATATTAATCTCACTAACAATACCGTCTTGCGTGGCATAAAAGGGAATATATGGTTTAGCTGCGCGCTTCATGTCTTTTATTGCCATATTCTGAACCCCTAAAGAGCCAAGCCGACGCTTAGCCGCCGCAATGCGCCCCTTTACACCAGTTTTAAGCGCACTTATATAATCTTGTTGAGCTGAAATAAGCTCGGGGCTATCTAGCTTAAATAGTAAATCACCCTTTTTAACCGTGTCACCTTCTGCCTTGATTTTGAGACCCTTAATCCAGCCTGATACTCGCCCAGATATATCACTTTGCAGCCGTACATTTTCTGTAACATCTCCATAACTTCTAACCAATGTACCAAAGCTAGCCATTTGCGCTTTTTCAGTGCGCACGCCCATATTTTGAATAGTCTCAGGATTTATTGTAACGCTAGAGCGCTTATTACTGCCCTTTTTCTTGGTGGTTACAACCTCTTCTTCTTCCGCATAAACCGGCACTAAATCCATGCCCATAGGGGATTTACCCGGTTTATCCATTTTGTAATTCGGATTCATCGGCGCGACCCAATATAATATCTTCTTCTCACCATTTGTTTTTGTTGATGGGGTAACTTCCTCTTCCTCTGTTTCAACTTCATCGCCATCCATAGGAACTAAATCCATCCCACAAATAGGACAAGCACCAGGGCGATCAGCAACATAATGAGGATGCATCGGGCAAGTATATTGCTGCCCCTGCGCCAAAACAGGGCTAGCAATAAAAATTAACAGTAAAAATATTGCTGGCATTAATTTTTTCATTATTTTACGTCCTTAAAATTATCTATAAATATTTGAATTAAATTCAGCGGCTATGGATGCATGGATAGCTTTAACGCGGGCAAGCTGCGCCTTTATATTAAGGCGATCAATCCTTGCCAATAAAATGCCATCAAGCTCCGTCGTTCCAGCCTCATAATTACGCTGCGCTGCTTTGATTTTATGGCTCATCGCATGATCTTTATCTTGTAAAACTTTGATATTTTTAGCCGCGGCATCACGCGCAGCTTTTAATGCTGTCATTTTTTGCGCCCAATTGCGACTTATATCATCATAAGCGAACTCCGCGCTACGCTCTTCATCCTTAGCCGCCTTTTGCTTTGGCTTTTGGTTTTTAGCCGCCCAAAGCGGAACTGTTACCTGCGCTTGAACAGAAAACCAATCATCACCCGCAAAGCTATTACTACGTCCATCTTCGCGCTGTTTATAAACCGCATTTACTCCGAAATTAGGAAGATAAGCAGCCTTGGCTACTCCCACCCCCTTTTTGGCGATATTAACATCTTGTTCGGCAATCAAAACGGGGTATAGCGTATCAGAATTATTTGCCCAATCTTTATTAATGATTTCAGGGAGTTCTATTTCTGGAACCTCATCAACAAGGCGCACAAACTCCGCCTCAATAGAAGTTAAACGCGCGCCCAAATCATTAAGCCTGCGCTCTGCCTCGGCGCGTTCAACGTCAACTTCAGAGAATCTTTGATATACGCTACGCCCTGATTCAATTTGCCCCGTAAAAGTATCTTCAAGCTCTTGATAAAAGCCGAGCTGCTCCTTGATTAACGCAACTTGCTCCTTAACCGCCTTTCGCTCAGCAAGCTTTGTTACCAGCATAAAGCGCAGCCTTGCTCTAGTATAATCCGCCATTAATTTTTGCTTTTCAGAAAGCTGCTCAAGCTTATCATATTTAGCGCGCAGCATATAAGGATTAGGGATTTTTTGGTTAAACCCAATTACTTTAGATGTGGGCAAAAACCTATCAAACGCCATGTCCGATACGGGCATATTCTCAACGCCAAGCATAATTATGGGATCAGGAAGCCCCAATGCACCTTGTGCGCTCGCCTTACTTGCTTCACTTTGGGATAGAATACTCATAACTTGAGGATGCTCTCCTAAGCGCTGCACATATTCATCAAATGACGTGGCTAGAGCAGCGCTAGATGTAAATAAAATCATAGCCGTACTTAAAATAGCAGTTTTGGGGCGCATTATATTCTCCGAAATTGAATCGCTAACATTACTACGAAGAGTGTATACCAATCCCTCAAATTCTTTTAGACATCTTCTGCAATAAAGTTTTTCTAGCGCGATAGACGCGAGTTTCCACAGTTTTCGGTGTAATTCCCAGTATGCGGGCGCATTCTTCTTGCGACTTACCCTCAAGAGCAAATAAAATAAGCGCCGTTTTAAGATTATGCGGCAGTTTGTCGATTTGGCTTTCTAACAGCTCAAGCATTTGGCGGCGCTCTGCAAGGCTCTCGATATTTTCATCACTTGCAATAACATCATGGAGCGAAAGCTCATCTTCGCTATTACCCCATGAATCCAGCGACACAAAAGATAAAATCTTTTTCTTGCGCGCATGGTCGCGGCATAAATTAAGAGCAATTTGATAAAGCCATGTTTTAAATTTATATGCAGGATTAAAAGTTTCAGCCTTGTTATAAACACGGAAAAAGACCTCTTGCACTATATCATAAGATGTTTCCTCATCGCGGGTATATCTGGTTACGAAATGAAATAATGGCTGTTTGTAACGGCGCATAAGCTCATCAAGTGCGCTATCCTGCCCTGCTTGTAGGGCTATCATAACCTCTTCGTCAGAAAGATTATTTCCCAGCGTTGCGCTCAAGCTGCTCAACAACCATCTCCTGCAATTTTTTATTTTGCTCATCACTTAGAATTTTTTGCATATCAGCAAGATGCTTTAAGCTGAGTTTTTGTAAAGCCCCCATAGCTTGGTGGATTTTATGAATAACAGCTTCGATTTCAGGGGATTCGTACCCGTCATCATTAATAGCCTGCGCTAGCTCCAGATTAGCGGTTTTCATTTGCCCCTGATAAAGTGCTTTCAAACGTTTATATTCTTTTTCAATATCGCTTAATTGTTGTTCTTGCTGCGTTGTCACATTCAATTCATCATGAAAAATAAAATGCATATCAACCGCTTCTTGGTTGCTATTAATCAACGTACTTTGCCCTATCCATACACCCGCAAATCCAGCTAGGGCTATGATAATTAAAAAGAATATTATTTGAGTGATGTTTTTCATGAGGGAGTAAGGCTTATTTGGTTAAAAGTTGAGGTCATAAGAAAAGGCGCATTTGGTGAAAAAGCATCAAGCCCAAAAGTGTCTGCACGAGTTGATTGTGGCTTAATAGAATATTGAGAAACAATCAACCCGCCAATAAGCGCCAATGTAAGGGAAGCGTAACGGAGCTGCGTATTTGACCAAATAGGCAACATAAATGGCATAGATGATACCGCCGCCCTACTTTGCCTAATCTGCGCCCAAACATCAGATTCCAGTCGATTAAGCCTCTTATAATTAAGCTCGCTTCTAAATGATTGGTCTAATAATTTATCAATAGCTTTCAATAACATATCTTTTGCTCCATTCGTAACCCTACGCCTTATACGAATAAAAATCCACCTACCCTCAAAAAACTTAAAAAACTAGGTTTTATTGATACTTGATGTGAATGGCAGTGCTTGCAGTCTGGCACTAACCATTCTTAGCATTATAATCACTGTTATCAGGGATTCTTTTTACGTTGGGATATACCGCCCATTTTTATAAGAGCCCGAAAACTCAATCAGATCAAGTTCAATTAATCCTGCTATATCACGTTTGACCATTCTGATAAAAGGCAGCTCGATCAATTAAAGCTGGGCAATGTGGTCTTGAGCACCATAGCAAAGCAATAAGGAGACCGAGACCCTTTCGCGTGAAAGCCGCGGAAAGCGTCGGGACCGCAGGAGAACAAGCCTTGCTTTGCAACAGATTGGGGAGGCTGGGTTAAGGGCAATATTTCCTCAAAGCCAGCAGCGCAGTGTTCGTAGATTAATTGAGCAAGCTAAGAAACATCAATCCCACGGAAACGCACGCTGGATTGCTACTCAACAAATTGAACAAAAACTGTTAAAGTTTGAGTTAACACAACTTGAAAGCTGTATTAAGAGGAAAATGTAAATGTTTAGTGTACCTGCAAATTTTATTGGTGATTTTAAAACAGGCGATAATATAAATTATAATCTACAAATCTTATCTACTTTGTATGATTGTTGTGAGCATGAAGAATGTAATAAAAATTACCTAATAAAGCCTATAATATTAACAATAATGAGTGTTGTTGAAGCAGTTCTTTGTGATTTTGACAGCCGTATAAGGTGGTTTACTAGAGAAGGTGTTTCAAATATTCCTGCAGATGTTTTAGGTATGGTAAGGTCTAAGAACTATGACCAACTTGAAAAATATATCGCTTGCGCTAAAAAACATGACTTTTTCGATAGTGCATATAGTCAAATTTATGATGATTTAAACAAGCTAAGAGAAGTTAGGAATCGAATTCATATTCAGAATAAAAAAAACTATACTCCAAGAGTTGAACAGTTAGCATTTCAAGAAAATAACAAAGTGTTAGCTGAAAATGTATTGGAGGTGGTTTTACGAACGATGGATAAAAAATATACCAGACCGCCTAGCGTTCAAGGGTGTGTAAGCGATTTTTCTATTCCATGGTCAGCAAGACATGAAAATATAACGAGTGGTAATAGCAATGCGCAAACAGTCTGAACAAAATAAAGCCCGTACAGCGATTTTATTCGCCCGTGTATCAACCAAAGACCAAGAGGAGTTTGGGCATTCACTTCCTGCGCAAATTGAAAAGCTGCGCAGTTATACCTTAATCGTATCCGTAGAGCAATTTGCTATTTTTGCGTATTTAGATGTGTTCATATGGCCTTTAAAATATTCAAACATTCTATTCACGATCAAGCGTTGTCGCTCATTTACTGATTTCTGATTTAAATGACCCCATAATTTGGATTTATGAAGGACGGTGGCCAATGTTTCTTCCGCGCCTTCAATGGCTCGCTCTAAGCATTTTAAAAACCACATGAGCCATTTTGTTGCGGATTGCCAGGCTGGATAAATCCTAGCTGTATATCATGTTTTTCTGCCCAGTTTGCAAGCAATTCACTGATATATTCAAGACCATATTAGCTCCAGCGCATGAGGTTGAAGCCACCGCAAAGCGGCGCGGAACGCCGCGGCTCACAGGCTCATTCTCTCATAATGTATGGAATGCTGGACTGAATGGCAGGGGCAGCAGGACTTGAACCCGCGACCGTCGGATTTGGAATCCGATGCTCTACCAACTGAGCTATACCCCTATATTTCACCAATAAACCAAATGATGATGGCATATCTATAGCGCAAGAATCATTAAGTGCAATTAAAAAATAAAAAAATATGTAGAAAGATGTTATCAGCTATTGATTTTTATTGCAAAAGTCGATAATTCATAACCCTTGCATTGGTACTGCGGGCGTAGTTCAATGGTAGAACGACAGCCTTCCAAGCTGTATATGCCGGTTCGATCCCGGTCGCCCGCTCCAAATGTATGGTAAAGTTTATTAAAGGGGGATTATGGGTATGGGAGAGTTTAGTTTTAAAGATCCAAGTAAATTGGTTGATTATAGAGGTAAGGATTATGATCCTGAAAAGATGAAAAAAATCGTGCGTTATAAACGCATTTGAAAGTATGGCTGGTGCGCAGTTGCTTAGTGTTTCTCAAGATGGTGATATTGTTACCGCAAGCTACGATGGTGAGTTGAGTAATAAGCAAAATGATTATGTGAATAATTTAGGTTAATTTTAAAAAAGAAGGAGACATAAGATGTCAAAAGAGAAGTTTGAGCGGAATAAGCCGCATTGTAATATTGGTACTATTGGTCATGTTGACCATGGTAAGACGACGCTGACGGCTGCTATCACTAAATATTTTGGTGATTTCAAGGATTATGATGAGATTGACGGCGCTCCTGAGGAGAAGGCTCGCGGTATCACGATTTCAACGGCTCATGTTGAGTATGAAACGGACGCTCGTCACTATGCTCATGTTGATTGCCCGGGTCACGCCGACTATGTTAAGAACATGATTACTGGCGCGGCTCAAATGGATGGCGGAATTTTGGTGGTAAACGCTGCTGACGGCCCTATGCCACAAACCAGAGAGCATATTTTGCTTGCTCGCCAAGTTGGCGTTCCTGCGCTTGTTGTGTTCATGAATAAAGTTGACCAAGTTGATGATGAGGAGCTTTTGGAGCTTGTCGAGATGGAAATCCGCGAGCTATTAACTTCATATGATTTCCCTGGTGATGATATTCCTATTATTTCTGGCTCTGCTTTAGCGGCTTTAGAAGGTCGTGACCCTGAGATTGGCGAGAATAAAATCCGCGAATTAATGGCAGCAGTTGACAAATATATTCCTCAACCTGAGCGTGAGATTGACAAAGATTTCTTGATGCCTGTTGAGGATGTGTTCTCTATTTCTGGTCGTGGAACTGTTGCTACTGGTCGTATTGAGCAAGGCGTTTGTAACGTTGGCGATGAAATTGAAATTGTTGGCATTAAAGACACTCAAAAAACAGTTGTGACTGGTGTTGAAATGTTCCGCAAACTGCTTGATCGCGGTGAAGCTGGCGATAATGTTGGTGTTTTACTTCGTGGAACTAAGCGTGAAGATATTGAGCGTGGTCAAGTTTTATGTAAGCCGAAAAGCATTACTCCGCATACAAAATTCACAGCAGAAGCTTATATTTTGTCTAAAGAAGAGGGCGGTCGCCATACTCCGTTTTTTGCGAATTACCGTCCGCAGTTTTACTTCCGCACAACTGATGTGACTGGTGAAGTGAAATTGCCAGAAGGTACGGAAATGGTTATGCCTGGTGATAATATCAATGGCATGGAAGTGACACTGATTGCACCAATTGCAATGACTGAGGGTCTTCGTTTTGCTATCCGTGAAGGCGGCAGAACTGTTGGCGCGGGCGTCGTTGGTAAAATTATTGAGTGATTAGCTTCGTAAGTTAAAGTACGGTCTTCGTCAAATCAAGCCTTACGTATAAACATACGCTGCGCTTGATTTTCCTAGCCGTACATAAATTTATAGTGCGTCTTATTCTTAATAAAAGTTACTATACTTTGCTATGGCTTACCGTATTTAAGTAATTATTTAAAGCTCCGCTTAATATAGTGGGGCTTTTTTTATGACCGTAATAATGTTATGATTAAGACCTTATATGAAAAGGTTTACTATTATGAATTTTGCGGTCCTGCTTAGTGTTTTGTTTATAGCATTTTCCATGCCTGCTTATGCTGAACTATCTGATATTAAACAAAGCATGTCTCCAAGAGAGCTCAATGTTTGGAAAAGCAGAATTCCTAGATATACAAAGCAGTATGATGAGCTTTTGAAGGAAATATACAAAAACCCAGATATTATTAAAGATAAAGTGCCTTTATTGCGCTCATATTACCCATTAACGCAGCAATATCAGCCATTTTCCAAGGAAATTTTAGATAAAATAGCAGCTCATGCAATGGTGCTTGATTCCACTTCTGATAATGAGATCATTAATGATGCTTTGGCATCCTATAACGGCTTAATTAGAAAACATTTAATGAATTTTGACGTTGCGTCTTTTGCTTTAACTATGGCTCGCCTTGATGGTCGCTTTGGCGATGAATTCTTTTATAAAAAAATCCGTGATACATTAATTAAAACTTTCAATAGAGATGGAATGGGGACACGCTCTGAGACCGCTTATAATATCTTAAGCTATGGTGAGGAAACATATGTACTTGAGCATATTGCTAAAAAAATTGAAAGCAGTGAGATTTTTGAAGTCCGTAAAAAATATTACAATGTTCATGAAATAATTAATAATGATGGGAATTATAAGCAAATATTTATGAATGTAACCCAGCCAATAAAAAATATTTTCTATAACAAGGCAATTGAAGAGCAGAAAAATAAAACACCTCTAAGACCTATTCAATAACTTAAAGTCTAATTCGCCTTAGACTGCTTATCATTTTCCATTCCCTCAATGATAAGGGATTTAGCCTTTTGGGAGCCTTCCCAGCCCTGCATTTTAACCCATTTACCTTTTTCAAGATCTTTATAATGGGTGAAGAAATGCTCAATCTCATCCAGCAATATTTGCGGCAGGTCACTATATTCCTTAATATCAGCAAACATAGGGTGAGTTTTATCAACGGGAACCGCCAAAATTTTCTCATCTTGCCCGCCATCATCCTCCATTACCAAAACCCCAACAGGGCGCGCTTGAATTACCGCGCCTGGTATAATCGCGTGCTGCGCATAGACAAGCACATCAACAGGATCGCCGTCACCGCCAAGGGTTTGAGGAATAAATCCGTAATTTGCAGGATAGAACATCGGCGTATGCACAAATCGATCAACAAATAAAGCGCCTGACTCTTTGTCTATTTCATACTTAACAGGCGCGCCTCCTGCTGTATTTTCAATTATAACATTAACATTATTTGGAGCATCGCTGCCGACAGAAATTTTAGATATATCCATGATTCATGTTACCTTTTACGGGGGTCAAATATTATTACCATGAATTAATACAAGCCTTACCCTTTAACGGCAAGGGTTTTTATTGTATATGCCAGAAAAAAACGCCCCGAAAATATCGGAGCGTCTAAGAATTCTATTTAAAGCTTGTAAAGCCTATTAAGCGGCTTTCAAATTACCAGCAGCTTGCTTGCCACGGTTTTCTGTAAGCTCATACTCAACTTTTTGACCTTCGTCTAATGATCCCATTCCAGCCTGTTCAACAGCAGAGATATGTACGAATACATCCTGTCCGCCATCGTCAGGTACAATAAAACCAAATCCCTTAGTTGGGTTAAACCATTTAACGGTTCCTGTAGCCATTTCTGATACTCCTTATATAAATTAACAATCAGCTCTTATTAGGTATTCGGCTGATGTTTAAGTCAGGTATCGAAGCTATTAAGAGTGGGAAGACTAAACGTTTTACTAAGGCTTTGTCAAGGAAAGAAATTATTTATTTGAAAAAACTCTAAAACGCGATATTGAATAAAAATAATATTAACTGATTTTTCCAATAAATTCTGTTAGAATCACTATGATATCTTGAATAAAAAAGGACAGAATATGCAAAAGGGTGCTGATGTTTTAGAGCGTAAATGTTTACAAGCAGGCAAGGTGTTTATAAAAGAGGGAGAAGAAAATTCCCGAGCATATATGGTGCAGGTTGGTGAGGTTTTATCCTTCACAATGGAGGGGGGTCGTAAAATAGAGATAGAACGTCTTGGTTCAGGCTCTATCATCGGGGAGCGTCACCTTGCTGTAGACGAGCCAGCAACCATTAGCTATGAAGCTATCGTATCAACAACAGTAGTTATTATAACGCGCCAAGAATTTCAAAAGCTACTATCCAAAGCGGACAAAACCATCAAAACTGTACTAGATCATGCTATTGAAAAAGTTAGATATTATGAGCGGCTTTCAACCACTCGGGCTGTTAAAAACTCACAAATAGATGACGCAACATATGCGCTTATGCAAGGTTTGCTCACGGGCGTTCCTGAGAACAAGAAAAGTCAGTATGAAGATGCGATATTGCCGCATATAAACGGTATGATAACTGCTATAAAAGATATTAAGAAAAGCAAAAAATAATATCTCTAAACCGTAAAAAATATAAATTGAGTAACTTGCAGCCACCTCAGATATTATATAAGCTTTGCAATAAGGGCTTCGACTTGCTCGGGATTTCCTGCGTTTTGACAAGATATAGAGCGATCAATGCGCCGCGAAAGACCGCATAAAACCTTACCTGCGCCAAGCTCAATCATTTCATCCACGCCATTATCACGCATATAAAGCACAGATTCGCGCCAGCGCACAGTCCTTGTCACTTGCTTAACCAGCAGGTCTTTGATGGTTTCAGGGTTGTTTTCTTGGCTAGCGGTAACATTAGCAACCAACGGAACAATAGGAGCGTTAAAGTTTGTCGTGGCTAAAGCTTCTTGCATTGCATCTGCTGCTGGTGACATAAGCTCACAATGAAATGGCGCACTTACCGCTAGGATAACGGATTTGCGCGCTCCGCGTTCATTGGCTATCGCTACCGCGCGCTCAACCGCTTCTTTGTGACCGCTAACCACCACTTGCCCATCAGAATTATCATTTGCAGCAACGCATATCTGGTTTTGAGCGGCTTCTTTTGCTATTTGCTCAACCGCATCAAAATCTAGCCCAATTATCGCCGCCATAGAGCCAATACCAACGGGCACAGCCTTTTGCATGGACGTCCCGCGAAGTTTTAAAAGCCGCGCCGAATCGGGCAATGAAATTACTTCCGCAGCCGTTAGGGCGGAATATTCACCAAGTGAATGACCAGCAACAAAAGCGCAGCTATCTTGCAGATTTATATTGCCCTGCTTTTTTAATATATTAACAACCGCCATGGACATAGCCATAAGTGCGGGCTGCGTGTTTTGCGTCACGTTAAGCTCAGCCTCATCACCGCTAAACATCATTGCGCTTAGATTTTGCGATAATGCATCATCGACTTCTTGGAATATCTCGCGGGCTTCTAGGAAATTCTCGGAAAGGTCTTTGCCCATTCCTATAAATTGCGATCCTTGTCCAGGAAAAACAAAAGCACGTGTCATTTTTATCTCATTTCTAAAAAGTTATACAATTAGCAGATATGCCTGAATGACCATATTTTATGCGGAGATTTTGTCAATATATAATATCACACGCGTAAAAATTAGACTTTAAGTTGCATTTATATTTATTTTGTGTAATTGTTTCTTTCTTAATGGAATTTTTGAAACATTATTTCAAGTAATTATTGGGAGGTAATTATATGAGTGATTTAATAAAAAGAGATGTCAGGCACGTTATAGAAGAGCTAGACGCCGCTTACCATGGTTCTACCGAATATAGTGGGATGAATGCCGACTATGCCAATTTTGCGGGAATGGCTATTGGGCAATTTCGCACTGCTATGCGTGATCCTGATTTAACACGTGATAGACTTGAACTATTATTGCGTAAAGGTATTAACAAGCACCGCGCTAAACGCTGTGACAGTAGCTGGACAAAGTTCGTTGCGTCATATGTTGCAAAATCATCAAATACTAATATAGCTTAAGAGCCGTATTTAGAGATTTTTAAAGAAATAACTTGCGTATAATGCATATTTCGCTATAGTTCAGCAACTTTAAATATAACCTCGCTAGCGATAAGGTTCGTTAGCTATGCTAAAAGGTCGGGTTTTCTGTCATTTAGCAATAACTCTGGAGGAGCGAAAATGCCTTATTATGAAACCGTGCTTATTGCGCGGCAAGACCTAACGGATACGCAAGTAAAAGATATTATTGCGCATCTATCAAAAATTATCACAGACGCAAAAGGATCAATCCACAAAACTGAGTTTTGGGGACTTAAAAACTTTGCATACCGTATGAATAAGGGTCGTAAAGGTCATTATATATTGCTTGAAATGGACACTGCACCTGATGCTTTGCATGAGATGGAGCGTCAAATCCGCTTGCATGAAGATATTGTGCGCCACCAAACAATCCGCATTGAGACACTTTCCGAAGGTCCGTCCGTAATGATGGATAAGGGCGGTCGTGATGATGACAAAAAGCCATATAAAAAACCATATAATCAAGAAAAGGATGCTGCATAATGAGTGCTTCTGATGCCCCAACTGTAAAACGTCCATTTTTCCGTCGTAAAAAGACATGTCCATTTACTGGTCCTAATGCGCCAGAAATTGATTGGAAAAATACACGTCTATTAAGCCGTTATATATCTGAGCGTGGGAAAATTATCCCTAGCCGTATTACCGCAGTATCTCAAAAGAAACAGCGTGAGCTTGCAAAAGCAATTAAACGCGCACGTTTCATGGGTCTATTGCCTTATTTGCAACATGAAAGCAACGAGCGCCCACAAAGCCGCCGTTAAGCTTAAAAACTTAGGAGAAAGATGATGTCATCTACACAAGTTATCCTGCTAGAGCGCGTTGAAAAGCTCGGCAAAATTGGTGAAATTGTTAATGTTAAACCAGGGTTTGCTCGTAACTTCCTTCTGCCACAGAAGAAAGCATTGCGTGCAAGCAAGGCAAATATCGCATATTTCGAAGCTCAAAAGAAATCTATTGAAGCTGATAGTTCTAAAAAGCAAAAAGAAGCAGAAAAACTAGCGAAGAAAATTGAGGGTTTAAAAGCCCCGCTGATTCGCCAAGCTTCAGAATCAGGTCAACTTTTCGGGTCTGTTAATTCTCGCGATATTGCTGCGGTTATATCAGAAGTTTCTAAAGAGGCTATCGAGAAAAATATGGTGCGTTTGAACGATAACATCAAGACAATTGGTCTTATCCCTGTTGAGATCACCCTTCACCCTGAAGTTAAGGTTGAAGTTATTATCAACATTGCGCGTTCGGTTGAAGAGGCGGGCATTCAAGCCGATACTGGTCGCGCTTTGATTGCTAGTCATTCTCATGAGGAAGAGATTCCTGAATATATAAGTGAGGGTATTGACGCTGATGAATCTGCCGATGAAGATGAAAATCTTGATAAAAGTGACGCTACTTAATTAAAAAACAACTAGAGTTAGAACCCGTTAATTACAGCCGTTCTGCTCTAGTCAAATTTTTAATAAGGCTCTAAGCTAGAAAATATTGTGTTTTCTAGATAATTTCCAGAGTATCTGGAACAAATTTTTGCCTCTATTGCTATACCTAAACTCACATTCTTTCAAGTGTAGATATGGCTTATATTCTGCCAAACCGTTAAACTTGGCAAGTCATCATTTTCATGGCTTTTTGCGTCATAGGGACATCAAACCCAGCCTTGCTTAGCTTCCTAAGCCTATTAGGTAAAAGAGACGCGCCAATAACATATGCAACAACAGCATCCCCATTATATTCATCTTCATCACAATCGCGGTAATATACTACGCGATATCCAAAGGGGTCTTCCTGTAGATCACATTGTTCAACAATAACATCACTGATATCCTCTTCCCAATTAGCAAGAGAATATCCAAGTGACCGCGGCGTTTGAGCCGAATAACCTAAATTAAGCATATATCATACCTCCCCAGTACAGCACACAACTTGTATAATTAATATAACGATTAAAGACATTTTTCCAAACAAACGAGGTAAAGTCAATAGCAATTTCAATAACACTATAATAAAACGCTAATATGTACCAATTTATAGATTATTTGCAATAAAATACATCACCAATGTATAATTTAATTATGATGACGTGCTGTGGCGCAACGAATCATTCACAAAATTTGAGATAATCAGCATAACTTTTCGCTAACCCATCTTTAAGTGATATATTACGATTCCACCCTGCCCCATGTAAAAACCCATTATCCATAAGCTTTCTACAAACCCCATCAGGCTTAGAGCAATCAAACACAATATCGCCATCATATCCAACAATTTTGCAAATAGATTCCGCCAATTCCTTTATGCTAACTTCTTTGCCAGAGCCAATATTAACATGGCTATCCCCACTATAATGTTGCAGCAAAAACACCAAACCATCCGCCAAATCATCAACATAAAGAAACTCGCGCAAGGGCGAGCCGCTTCCCCAAACAGTTAAAGAAGCATCACCTCTAACCTTAGCATTATGAGCCTTCATAATTAGCGCAGGAATAACGTGAGAGCTGCTCTCATTATAGCTATCCCCTACCCCATAAAGATTACACGGCATAGCAGAGATAAAATCACAACCATCATATTGAGCGCGGTAATATTGCGCCATCTTAAGCCCGCCAATTTTTGCCAGAGCATAAGCCTCATTAGTCGGCTCTAATCCCCCAGATAATAAGGCATTTTCCTTTATCGGATACTCACAATCACGCGGGTAAATACATGATGACCCAAGGAATAGCAATTTTTCTACCCCCGCTTTATAAGCACTATGAATAATATTAGTGGAAATCATAATGTTGTCATAAAAAAACATGGCTGGATTTTGCGAGTTAGCCATTATCCCGCCTACCAGAGCCGCTGCAATCACAATAACATCAGGTTTATTAGAGCAAACCCACGCCGAAACCGCGGCTTGATCGCGCAAATCAATCTCATCACGGGTTGCCGTCAAAATTTGGCAGCTTTCATGTGATAACCTGCGCACCAAAGCCGAGCCAACCATACCGCGATGACCTGCCACCCAGACACGCTTACCAGCAAGTAAAAATGGCGAGCTTAGCCAACCTTGCGACATTTTCCATCATCTTTCAAGCTGGTATTTTCTTGCAAAAGATCAATATCTTCATCCACCATTTCAGCAACCAGAGCATTAAAATCATAAGAGCTATGCCAGCCCAATATTTCCCGCGCCTTTGACGCATCACCAAGCAAATAATTAACTTCTTTAGGGCGGAATAGATTCTCATTAATGCGCACCAAAACCCTATCATTTTTTGCATCACAGCCAACTTGACGCACGCCAAAACCCCGCCATTCAATCTCAATATCTATATGAGCAAAAGCTTTTTCCACAAACTCACGCACAGTTTTACTTTGACCAGTTGCCAGTACAAAATCTTGCGCCTCATCTTGCTGCAACATCATCCACATGCCGCGCACATAATCTCGCGCATGCCCCCAATCACGCACTGAATCCAAATTACCCAGAATTAACGGCTCGCCGCTACCTTCATATATTTTTGCAACTGCCCTTGTGATCTTGCGAGTAACAAAATCTTCTCCCCGCAAAGGGCTTTCATGATTAAATAAAATACCATTAGCAGCATATAATCCATAAGCATCACGATATGTGCGCGCCAGCCAATAAGCTGCAAGCTTTGACGCGCCATAAGGGCTGCATGGCTGCATAGGCGTGTTCTCATTTTGCGGGGCAGGAGCGCAGCCAAACATCTCAGACGACGAAGCTTGGTAAATCCGCGTAGTCTCCACCATATCCAAAAGCCGCACAGCCTCAAGCACAGCCAAAGTGCCTTTAACATTTATATCAAGAGTAGATGCAGGAACATCAAAGCTAACCCCCACTTGCGAAAGCGCGGCAAGGTTATATATCTCACTCGGGCGTATCTTTTTGATAATTCCAGTAAGGCTTTGCGCATCGGTTAAATCGCCCATATGCAGAGAAATTTCACTAACTATATCAAGATCAAATAACCGCCCCGCGCCATCCCTTTGGTCAACATAACTATCCCAGCGCAGCAAGCCATGAACCTCATAACCCTTATCCAGCAATAACTCCGCAAGATACGCGCCGTCCTGCCCTGCAATTCCCGTTATGAATGCTGTTTTTTTATTAACCATACCCCACCACACTATAATACACGCGCCAGTATGCATTAATTACAATATAAAACCAATGGTTTTTACCTTTAAAAAAAAGCCGCGCGGCGTAATCGGTCATTAATGGCTACGCCAATGCCGCTTTCGGGGATATTCATCACCGCTATCGCTTTGTGAGCAGGGCTATCAAGCTCACGCATCATTGCAAATAAATTTGCCGCCGCCTCGTATAAATCACCCTCAACGCTTAAATGACGCACCATATCATCAGGCAAATCAGCAGCAGCGCCCCCGCCTTTTACCCCCATAAATTTCGCCGAGCCAAAGGATAGCAACGCCTCACCCTGTTCCAAATCAATGGCATTAAGCCGAACAGGGATAGACGGCGCGTAATGTTTTAATAGCTGCCCCGGAGATTTTACAGCCCCGCCATGATACCCTAAGTCATATTCTATTTCAAACCCCAAACTATCGGACAGATTTTTAGCCGTTATTCCGCCAGAGCGCAGTATAAGCGGCTTACCACCAGTGCAATCCACCACCGTGGACTCTAGCCCAACCAAGCAAGCTCCATCTGCTAAAATCAAATCAACCGCATTTCCAAGGCTTTGCGCAACATGAGCGGGAGTTGTAGGGCTTAAAGATCCAGACTTATTCGCACTTGGCGCAGCCAGAGGAAATCCGCAAGCATCAATAAGCGCGCGCGCAGCTCTATGCGATGGAATACGCACCGCAACACTTGGCAATCCCGCACTTACAAGATCAGATAAACCACTATCATGCTTGCGCGGCAATATAAGCGTCAACGCCCCCGCCCAAAATTTATGCGCCAGAATAAGAGCATGCTCGTTTAATTCTGCTATTTCAGATACGGCTTTTATGTCATTCACATGCACTATTAATGGATTAAATTGGGGACGACCTTTTGCTTCAAAGATGCGCGCTACTGCCTTGCTATCAAACGCATTTGCAGCAAGTCCATAAACCGTTTCGGTAGGCATACCAACAATCCCGCCACTCTTTAAAATGGCTGCGGCTTTAGATACAGAAACAGAATTAAATGATAAAATACGTGTCATAAGCCCATAAAAAACCATCAAAACAACGGAAAATCAAGGCTTTATTTACTACTCTGGCTCTGGCGCGGGACTATCTTCGCCACTAAGCTTTTGCTGATATGCAACCTCTTGATAATATACATCAACTTGCTCTGCTATAATCGATAATGGCGACGCCCCTTCTTTCATGCAAGAAATAGCATGAGCAACAATAGAGCGGGCTACAACATCAGGCATAGCACCGTCATCCTCATCACCTGAAAACTTATAATCCGCGCTATATCCTGCCCCCTCACATAAGGCGGCGACCTCATCAAAGCGCCCATATTCACCAGCTAAATCAAGGCTTCTCATATAAGTAACAAACCAATCAAGCGTCTCACCATGCCCGTTTTCCAATGCTTCGGGCAGCCTATTAATAACGTCATTTATAGGCTCTATTTTATCATTATTACTCACTTCAATCCCCCTTAATTTTTCATACAAAACATTCTTAACATAACAAAAGCTATGTAGCAAATTTAAAAACCCTACCCCCGCCCAAAGGCTCAGGCGCGCCCGTGGTGCTTGGCAAAGTTAATGGCAAGCTAAGCAATGATCTTACTGCTAAATAAGCAAAGCCCTCTGCTTCCATTGCATCACCATCATAGCCTAGAATATCAATAGATCTAACGGGGATATTAAGGACTTTGGCAAGCCGTTCCATCATAAAATCATTCTTGCGCCCGCCACCCGCCACATATATATGCAATGGCTTTTCGGGCAAATAATCCATAGCGCGTGCCACTCCTGCTACGCTCATTTCAAGCAAAGTAGCCATGCCGTTTATATCAGATAAGCCAGCGACCAAATCAATCGACCAATTATCACGATCAAGCGATTTTGGCGGGGCTTTATCAAAATATGAGTGGGATAGGAATGATTTAACTATTTGCCCATCTGCAACGCCCCTAGATGCTAGCTCTCCATTTTCATCAAAGGCAAGCCCTAAACGCTCTACCATAAAATCATCCATAAGCGCGCCCGCCGTTCCGCAGTCAAATGCGATTAAACTGCGGGCTCGGCGGAAATCCCCCGCTTTTGAAATATAAGTAATATTAGCAACGCCGCCCAAATTCAAAACCATAACTGGTTTAGCGTGGCTCGATAATAACGCACTATGATAAAGCGGGAGTAGCGGAGCGCCCTGCCCGCCCGCCGAAATATCTGCTTGCCTCATATCTGCAATAACGTCAATTCCAGTAGCTTTTGCCAGCTCCCCAGCACCACCAATTTGCCAAGTAAAACCATTATCAGGATCATGAGTTATTGTTTGACCGTGAAAGCCTATAATATCCGCGCTCTCACCTAATGATTTAACCGCATCAATATGAGCTTTCGTAACAAGAGCTTCCGCCTCTTCCACCTGCGCATCACGGATAGTCTTACCAAAACAAGCTCGCACCTTATCGCGGATATCAATATCATAAGGATGCGCCAAATATCGCTTTGGGCGCACAAAACCATGCCCATCGGTTTCGATTAAGGCTACGTCAATCGCTCCGTCAAGCGAAGTTCCTGACATTAAACCAATTGCCCTATAGACTTTATGCTCGTTCATTAGTATAAAATTCCTTATGAGTAGTTATAAATCGGATTTCTTAAATATACTAGAGGAACGTGGATTCATTAATCAGTGTTCTGATTTTGAAACGCTAGATGCAAAGCTATGCGAAGGCGTGCAAAGCGCCTATATTGGCTTTGACGCTACGGCGAAATCCCTTCATATTGGCAATCTAACTGGCATTATGATGCTGCACTGGTTTCAAAAATGCGGACATAGACCGATCACTCTTATGGGCGGTGGTACAAGCAAAATTGGCGATCCATCTTTTAAGGATGAGCAGCGCGTTCTTCTTGATGACACCATAATTAATGAGAATATAGACCATATACAAAACACCTGTTTTAAACAATTTCTAAGCTATAGTGACGATCCTAACGGTGCATTGATGGTCAATAATAATGATTGGCTGGACAGCCTCTCATATCTATCATTCCTGCGTGAATATGGGCGATATTTCACCATTAATCGTATGATTGGCTTTGATAGCGTTAAAACGCGGCTAGAGCGCGAAAGCCCGCTCACCTTGCTGGAGTTCAACTATATGGTAATGCAGGGCTATGATTTTTTAGAGATAAACCGACGCCATGGCACTATCTTGCAGATGGGCGGCTCTGACCAATGGGGCAATATCATAAATGGCGTTGATTTGGGGCATAAATCCGATAAGGTTAAGCTGTTTGCTCTTACTGCGCCGCTGCTCACCACGCCTGATGGCAAGAAAATGGGCAAGACCCTTAATGGTGCGGTGTGGCTTAATGCTGATATGCTAAGCCCTTATGATTATTACCAATATTGGCGAAATATTGATGATATGATGGTAGGAACGCTGCTCCGCCGCTTTACGACACTTCCTATAATGGAGATCCGTAAACTTGAAACTCTGCAAGGCGCGGAAATCAACGAAGCCAAGAAAATACTAGCCTTCGAAGCAACAAGAATCTGCCACGGCGAAGCTCTTGCATATGACGCTGCGAAAACCGCTAGTAACGTATTTGAGCTAGGCAGCATAGGCGATAATCTGCCAAGCATTCAAATCCAAGCCGATATGCTGAAATCAGGAATTGAAGTGATTGAGCTTATGGTCGAAACGGGGCTGTGCAGCTCCAAAGGTGAGGCTAAGCGCCTGATACAAGGCGGCGGCGCGCGCATTAACGGCGAAAAAGTGCAGCGCATCGATCAAAAAGCATATATAGAAGACTTAACCGACGATGGGCATATAAAGCTCTCTGCTGGTAAGAAAAAACATGCGCTTGTTAGGGTTTAGATATGCACCCATATTATGAACAATGGCTAAAAAACAGAAGGTATAGCAATCAATACTTCATTGATATCAATAGGTTTGAAAAAGAATATGGTGATCTAGAAGCTCATTTCAAAAATGAAACTTATCAAAGCATCATTGAAGACTTCACTTACTCTAAGGCAGATGAACGCGCACAAAAACCTAACCCTTCAAAAATAATACCAAAAAAAGAGCTTAAAAATGGTCTTGCCTCCTTTATCTCTAGCTATAAAACTCCACTAAATAACTACCTAATATTCCTACAAGAACAAAATATCAAGACATATGATGGATATCTAAAAAATCTTAATGCTGGAATTGCAAACTCTCTAAATGATAATCCTAAAGCAAGGGCGAAACGATTAGAAAAGGCATCCCCCAAACCAAATAAACGCACCGTAACCATCACCGTCTACGACAGAAACCCTGATGTTGTGGCAAAAATTTTACTTCGCGCTAATGGCATTTGCGAGAGCTGCAAAAATCCCGCACCTTTTATAAGAAGAAAAAATAACACACCGTTTTTAGAAGTTCACCATATTAAACAACTTGCAAGTGGCGGAGATGATACGGTTGAAAATGCGCAAGCCCTATGCCCTAACTGTCATAGAGAAAAGCATCACGGATAAGATTAGGCAAATGTTCACCCTATCTATTTTGTGCAATGAATTTATCCAGCTCATTTGCAAATTTTTGCACCTCTCGCTGACCAAAGCTTTTATGCCCCCCAGTTTCAATACCGCTGCCGCGCATGCTATCCATGAAGTCGCGCATATTGAGTATTTGCCCGATATTATTTGCATCATACACCTTCCCACGAGGATCAAGAGCCAACGCGCCTTTTTTCACAATGCGGGCGGCTAATGGAATATCCGCAGTGATAACGAGGTCTCCTGCCATGCAGTTTTCTACAATTTTATCATCTGCTATATCCGCGCCCTGCCCTACCTGCTCCATATTTATGAAGTCAGAGTGAGGCAGGCATAGCCACTGATTAGCAACAAATATCACATGCAGCCTTGCCCTATCTGCCACACGAAATAAAATCTCTTTTATTGCCTTCGGACAGGCATCCGCATCAACCCATATACTAATCACAACACTACTCCCACAATATTCGGCGTAAAATCCCTGGTGTTAGGATAGAAAGCGGATTTACGAATATCTCGGGATCATCACTGCTGCCCTTAATCGAGTAAGTAGCAGCAAACACACCGCCAGAGCCACCAGTTAGAATATCACCAATAATAGGGATAGAGCCAATGGCTTTGTTTAATCCAGACATAGGCACAATTGTTCCTGAAACATCAACTTTGCGCTTTTGATTATCGAATGTACCATCAAAAAGCAGCCCTATGGAATTCCCCGAAGTCCTCCCATTTTTAAGCACAAGCAAGCTCCCACCACGGCGATAAAGCCAGTTAAAATCAGCCTCTAGCTTTTCAAAATTAAGCCCATCGCCAGCCATAATCTCGCCAATACCGCTCAAGGATAATATACCTAATATCTTTGTCAAAGCAGGCTCATTAACCACCTTAAAGTTAGATATTTCTGCCTTGCCAATCAAATTACGATCAAAAACTCCGCGCATAGGCTTGCCATAAATGACCATAGTGCCGCCGCGAATATCGCTATAGACCTTAAATGCCTTCAAGAATGCACCCGCATCATCCGCCACTAGGCTAAATGTTCGCTTACCCGCCGCATCAGGTTTAAAGCGAATCCGCAAGTCTCCCGCTCCAATTTTTGCGTCCATTTCCATTTGGTTAAAACGCCCCGCGCCATCAATATCCAAAAACAGCTTCGCATTATTAATAACCTCATTAGGCGCAGTCCTCATTTTTGCAGCAGAAACAGAGATAACCATAGGCGGCTGAGCATATTCTTTTTGCTTTTCCTCTTTGTCCATAAAGGGCTGTGCATCTAAAAAATCAGCCTCCATAATAATCTTGGCATTACGAAACGTATCGTAAGCGAATTCAAGAGCACCCCTGTTTTCTCCTAAAATGAAATGACTAACCTTACCGCTAGCAAGCAAAGATTCCTTAAATAGGATTTCAGATTTGTATAATTTAAAATTCGCACCTTTAGCCGTTAGGTTTGTAATTTTATGGATCTCACCATTTTTCAAATGAGCAGTTAGCCTTGCCGAAGCGGCAACCCCAGCGGGTTTTTCAAAATTAAATGGATCAACAAAGAAACGCGCAGGCGTAGCATTAACAGTAACATCAGCCTTAGCCGTGCCATTATTATACGAAACATAACTAACATCAACGGGAAGCGAGCCTTCAATAAAATCACCAAGATCAATCCCCATAGCCTTGCGCAAGTTAGGATCAGCGGTAATTGACGCACTCACTTTTTCCTTGTAAGACTTGCCCGATGAGCTTAAAAACTCCTCCCAAGCAAATTTCATAGGGCGGTTTTCAAGCATAGCATCGCCGCTCATACTAACCAGCCCACCCTTAACCGAAAAAGCCAAACTCTCGCCGCTTAAATCCATTTTGCCAACAACATCATGCAGTAAAATATTTTTAAGAGTTCCATCAACGCCAATCTTAAAATCCTTAATTTCAACATTTTTACGCGCAGGGAATTTCAAATAAACATCAAGCGCTGCGCTCCCCTTAACCTTATTAATATCCACATCAATATCATCATCAATATTAATCGGATCATCAGAAAGATAATGCATAATATCATGCAATGAGCCGTCAAGGCTTACTTTTATATCAGCGTCGCCCTTGCCTTTCGCCGTTATTTT
>Ga0256839_1000304_pt1 | contig 62760 bp, 117 predicted proteins | sample 354166metaG_FD_185968 | JGI IMG/M metagenome (GOLD analysis project Ga0256839, IMG submission 185968) | Hydrothermal vent microbial communities from Mid Atlantic Ridge, Atlantic Ocean - 354-166 | ecosystem: Environmental > Aquatic > Marine > Hydrothermal vents | place: Atlantic Ocean: Mid...
CCAAAGTATTCGCCATCACCAATAGGTTCAAGCTCAAATCCGGTTACATTTACTCGTTTAATTTGTTGACGATACCCTATTTTCTTCCTTTCTATTTTGACTGGTAACGTCCAGAAGTTTCCTGAAATGGATACTCTCCATACTTGGACTTCAAAACCAGTGATTGTAGCCCTCTTTTCTTTTTTATAGGCAGCGAATCCCAGGCTTCTAGCCAAGAAGCAATACTGATCGGCCAAAGATTCTAATTTGGTCGTTACCTCATAATAACCCCCGGCATTGTGCCCGTCAGAATCAATGATACCTGCTAGCAGCAGCCTTCTTTCCACGCGAGAAGATGTAAGATACCTGTGTGGTATTTGTTTATGACCAGCTTCATTTATGCATTCATTTTTGATCAATCTTCTAAATCTATTAGGCGTGTGAGACCCAGCATCGCCCCTTTTACCAACAGCAAATCTAAATCTAATTAGATTTTCTTTTTCGAATGTTTCTCGTAATTGCAAACCTAATTGGTTAGCGGCTTCACGAAGGAAATCCTGTACTTCTGCATCAGCCGACCAAATTACAGGACCTTCTGTCTTGCCGTCTCCAATCCAAAGACCAACCAGATAAGGATCTATCTCCAGCTTTTCTTTGATTGGAAAATTAACAAAAGTTCTAAACAACTTCCAGCAATTATCATGCCTACCATGTTTTGAAGGAGTTTCCTTTAACAGATTTTTAACAGAAACATCTCGTAATTTTCCATTCAGATAATTGGTACCCATAAGAGTAAGAATATGTTCATCGTTACATATCCATTCGTCACCCTTAATAGGCTTTACTTTGTATAAAGGACCGTTACCCACATTAGTAGATAAAACCTTTCTAGGTTCAGAGTCAGGGCCCATTAACACTTCGCCAGCCCTAATCTCTTCAACTGGTTTAATGCGTCCGTCATACATCAAAACGGGAGTACCTTTGCCAAGGCATTTGCCAGACCCCGCGAGCGCATCTACAACGGTATGACCCTCACCATGCGAGACGTCATCAAAGATAGCCGTTTGATATTCTGACCAAGGATACTTATCACTCATCTAATCACTACCCTCTCAACCGTTTAATGCAACACCAAGCAAACAATACAATACCTTTTTCATCTCGACTTAGGAACCATCTTCAGATAGATTATTCTTTACTTCGTGAGTTGCTTTGATTAACTCGTATGCAGGCTCTTGCGAGGTGAATTTTCTACGGGAAATCTTCAGCATGGTTTGGATATTATCCATGCGGTCCGCTCCCTTCACTATCGAAGCGATTCGATTTTTCGAGATACCATCGTAGTACGCCTGCCTGTCTATATGGGTCCCACGGTGCTTTTTGGTAAGCAGCACAACGGCATCCTTTACTTCAATCGACACTTGGTGTTCAAACTCCGGAGTGACGCCATCCTTTCTAGTTCCTGTGGAACGTGGAGCATACTCCATCGCTTGCAATGTGAGATGGTACTCGCGACCCAACATCCAGTAGCGTATCGGTACCAGCTTGTCCATCACTCCTCACCTATATCACAACACTCAAGTGCTTCTGCAAGCGTGTGCGCATCATGGTTGTTTGCTAGCCATGGCGTACCTGCAGGCTCCTCATCTTCGTGATCTTGTAATAGTATCGTAAGTCTCGCTGATGCCGATGTCAAACGAATCCCTGCCTTAAGGATGAATCGCAATCACCATATCGGGGTCAGTTTGAACCAACAGGTCCACGAGTTGTCTTACAGTCAAAAACTTGTAGCTGCAATCTGTAGTGCTCATTGTTTAGAAATGACTCCAGTATCTTTTGAACGCCCTCCTTAACCAACCCTGGTAAAAACGGATCCTCAATCATGACCTCGCACAAGGTCTGTATGTAGTCGCGTGCGTACTCTTCTCCATGCGAATCGCACAGAGACTTGTATTCAGAAATTAGCTGTCTCACTTGATCAGTCAAGGCATTACCGTTGACTTGCCGCCGCTTTCTTACCTTGGTTGGCCATCAGTTCAAAACCCTGATGTCCACTACTTCTGCATTGGCTGCCTCATCCGCCCACTCAGAAAGCGATTTCTGAGATGCGCAGAGCGGCTTCTCCGTTACTTCCATAGAAAGCATCGGGTTCTTGTTCCAGAAGAAGCATATTGGCGTAAACTCAAGCAACTGACTCACTGGGTTCACTCTGGTTGCCGCGAGAGCGTAGAACGTCTCGCCATCATCCTTTCGCTTGCACTCGACAATCGACATGTTGCGATCCTCGAATAGTCCCTCAATTTTCTTGAGGAAATTAGCGAAAAACTCGGTGTTCAATTCGATGCTGTCAGTCATAAGACCTCCTAGTACTTTCCAAAGTACAACCGTTTGTCTTGAATGTCAACGGTAAATGTGTTTGTATCGATTAGACCAGATACTCCGGGATCAAGGTATTTCGACGCTCCAGTGTACACTGTTACGTTGTCACGCTCAAAAACCCCAGAGCCATGCGTATGTCCACACAGCACCACAAAGCGCTTATCTGGATATTCCGCAGACACGCGGTCAATTGCGTTGCCCGTAGCGTACGAGGTAAACCACGGAAGCCATTCGGCATTGCTTACCTTGCCCTCATGCCAGCACGCCTCCGCATACGGAGGAATGTGTGTTGCCACCAGAATATTATCGCGATGCTGGGCAGCCTCACGCATGCGACCCTGTAGCTCATCAGCCAACTGCTTTGCGCGGTTATCACAGAGTTGAATCAACAGGTCACGATTGAACTGACCAGGAGCCAGATCAGCAATGAATCTGAAGTCGTTCAAGGCTACGCGTGTACGAGAGTTACCGTATCTGGCATCAAACCAACCACAGTTACCCACAATGGCCGTGTCATCTACGATGGTAACACCAGCGCCGCGGAGCCAGACAAGTCCAGTATGATCTCCCAGCTCGCTGGCATCCTCATCTACTTCATCAAAGGAAGCATGGTAGTAGTCATGGTTTCCAAGGATGAATAGAATGTTCTTGCCAAGAGAAGCTCGCAAATCTACGAGGTACGAAAACACATCGTAGCTTTCCGCAATGTCTCCAGTAATTAGCCATAGGTTTACATCAGGAAATTCCTGACGCAACCAAACGCCAAAGTCATCCGAGCTTCTGAGGAAGTTCAGATGAGGGTCTGTAATCCATCCAATCATGTGATAGGTTCTAGTGGTTCGTTGGAACCTCTTTGGTTTTTACCCAGTGAGGCACTTCCACATCATTACCACACCAACATTCTCGGGAAGCATGTTATCCCCTTAAACAATGAACTCTGCGTAGCCTTCTGGAATAATGTATGCTTCAGCGCCTTTTTCGAAATCCGCACAGATACCAGAGCGATAGATGCTCATCTGCCGATTTGAATCGGTGTGCTTAAGGTGATTATAGGTATGCTTGCCGCAGCTTCCCCAGTTACTTTGGGGTCGAAACGATGCGTGTTTACATAGCTGACATGACCTCTGAATTCCGTAAACTACTTCAAGGTACTTCTTTTTCTTATTAGCATCCATTTGTCATCTCCATCCATCTGGCTTCAAGCATTTGAGCATAGAGAACCGGCTTAATTCCGTATCCACCCATGCTGTAAGCATCACGCCAAAGTCCAGTGTGTATGCAACAGGCGCGGCAGGCCAGGCCTTGGCAGCGCTCTCCACTACTGTGCGGTCAGGAGCCTTGCTCCAATCTCCCTCGCCACGCAACACAAAACATCGATACTCCGACACAAAGTTTACAGGATCGCTAAGCCAACAAAGCTCATCCTCACTGTACGACCCCATCCTAACTTGGTCATTGAAGTTACCAGTTGTCACAAAGCCAGTAAACAGCTTTTGCTTCACAGGTTTAACGAAAAGCTTTCGATGAGTAATTTGCCTGGCATCTTTCAAAGTAGATTGCCAAACATCGCGACCCAAAAACTCAACCAGCTCGTCAGGATAGTCTAGGCTTGGCGGCCTAGGAACACCTACAACATCGAGAGCTTCCCACACGTCACCAAGGTATCCGGACAACCCAACCTCGGGGCCAAGGTCCGTTAGACTTTTAACATCACCAAAGCCATAGAATGGCGCAGTCTCAATGCCGCGCTCGCGCAATCCATGCACCGTTACAGATTGCATCTCCGATTCTGGGAGATCTTCTCTGTAACGAACGTAGAACTTTCTAATCATTAGTGATGCCGTGACGCCTCAGGTAACGCTTAAGCTGCGGTCTGAGCTTAGCTTCCAGCTGCTGGGCTCGCTGACGAGTGAAACCACACTGATTGCCAATGTCTTCGTACTTCATCTCGTCTTCCTGCATGAATCGCCCAGCAAAGACGATACGCTGCTTCTCGTTATTTAGAGAATCGTGGAAGGATTGTAGAAGCGCCGGAAGCTTTTCGCTCAGCTCATAGCTTTCGTACAGCTTAGATGGGACTCTGGATTGATCCCGCAGCGCCGAACTGCTAGCCAGGTATGATGACTTGTTGTCATCCGAGTCCATGGCGCCATCAAGGCTATAAGTGGCGGCAGTTAATCTCTCGTTCATTTCTTGTACAGCAGATTTGTCGATGCTCAGCTCGTTAGCTAGGTTTTCGACCGTAGGATCAATACCGCTGGCTTCGAGCTTTGCTCGTACTTTTGACATGTTCCAATACATCTTACGCTGATCTTGTGTGGTACCAATCTTAACAAGATGCGCATTATCCATGACATAGCGCAAAATGTTGGCGCGAATCCAGTAGCTGGCGTAGGTGCTGAATTTGACCCCAGCACTCAGATCAAACTTCTCGACCGCGCGCATCAGGCCCATATTGCCTTCTTGAATCAGATCCCAAAGAGAACCATGTTTTACACGATACTTCTTAGCGATGCTGATAACTAAACGTAGATTGTGTCGCACTAGCTTCTGCTGTGCTGCTAGATCTTCAGTTCTGGAGTACTCTTCCAATAAGGCAGTCTCTTCTTCATGAGACAATAGCGGAATCGAGCTAATTTGATCGAAGTAATGGTTGAGATTCATTTTGCCTTTAGAATTGCGGTGTTATGCTTACTTGCTTTGCTGGGCTTGGCTTTGCCATCCTTCTTGCGCTTTTTGCGCTTCTTGCGCTTTTTGCGCTTTTTAGACGCTTCCTTTTCGTCATCGTCATCATCGGTATTGAGACCAAGTAGCCTACGCCTTCTCATGAAGTTGCCATGGACCTCTTCGAATGTAGAAAACTTTAGCTGAATGGCGAACTCCTTGATGTAAGCCCCAGTCAGTCCTTCAGTAACCTCAACAGCTTGAGAAACTTGTTTATTAGAAAGTTTCAAACCATAAATATTGAGGTAGCCTTTTAGGATGCTCTTGCGATCTTTTTTCTCGCAGTAAAACTCCAGAATCTCGTCCACACGGCCGGGACGCAGCATTGCAGAGTCCATCTTGTCAATCTCGTTTGCCGTCATGATGACGGTGATGTCTGGATACTTTTGCTTGATGGACTCAAGGATGTACAACAGCGTAGAAATGGTAGATCCAAAAACAATCTTGTCAATATCATCAACGATGATGAATTCAGGTTGCAGATTCTGAAGCAGGAACTCCATATTGTCAGCGTCAATGCTTTCCAAACTCTTAGCATCGAACTTGATGATATGATCCAGACCCTCGGCCATGTGTACTGCAAACGAGGATTTTCCGGTGCCAGGATCCCCCAGCAGCAGGTAAGCGCGAGGAATCTCGTCCATCTTGTATCTAGAATTCTTTTCTTTGAGGTCTGCAAGACGCTGGACGGAACTGCCATAAATAGTATCGTATGGCAGCGGGAAGGATGTGAATGTGGTTAGCTTCTGCCAGCTGCGATCCTTATCGTCAAGCGAGACGTAGATTCTCCCATTGTACTTGTCCCAAAGCTTAGATAAAAGCTCTTTGAAATTAAAGTCTGGTGTGTAGTAGAACGTGCCCCAGAGGTCTTCACGTTTACCATCATAGGTATTCTCGATGAAGTACAGAATACCGCTGCCTGGGACAGTAACAGTTATACAAGCAGTATCAGAGTCAATCGGAATACGCTTGACAGAGCACTCTGGAGTAATCAGCGCATTGAAAAACAACCGCACAAAGTTGATGCTTTCACGTTTATTGACATCAAGTCGCTCAAAAAACGACAGGACCGCATCCTCATTTCCTACAAAGTAGGTCACCAACTTGTCAGTCAAGTTAATGGCCTTCAACGCAATAGTAGGAATATCATCGCCAACATGCGGAATCTGCTCAATAAGATCTCCGCTGGACTTGATGAGCTGCCTAACATGGTGCAGCGCCTGGCGATGGTCAATCTGTTGAATTTTGTTCTTCAGACTAAGATACGGGCAAGCATTGGCATCCTGCTTGCCCGTATTAAGGACTGCAACTGTGCTATCATCTGGGTGGTGGTGATGTCGGCTGTATGGTCGATTATTCACTTGGTAGCTCCACCGTTTAGCGATGCGAGCTGTCTTTTAAGACATTACCATCATAGGTTGCTTGAGTTGTATCTTTTGCTGGCACGATAACATCAGACTCATCGCCGATAATGCTGTCTTCTAGATCGGTATCTAGATCTTTGACTTCACTCACGTCCTTGAGGATGACTCCGCCGCCCTTACCGATTCGCATGCCATACTTATCTTTGAACTCGGGCAGTTTGATGGCTGCAGAAATGAGGGACTTGGCATTCTTGGCAGTTGTCTCCATCTCAGCGAGGATGGCGTCACGCGAAACGGGCCCCGGCTGCACAAGCTCTTCAAGAACTTCTTTCAATTCTTCCAGAAAGTAATCTGGAATCTCAACCACGCGAGGTTCACTTGAACGAACTGCCTTCTGCGGGGGCGAATCCTTTCGTCCAATACCTCGACCAGGACCAAGATAGTTCTTGTACTCTGGAATCATATCCAAGCGAATGATAGCCGAGATAAGTCCGCGGAACTCCTTGACATCAATTTCAAGCTCCTCGCACACATCTTCTGCCCTGATACACTTGCCAGCAACACAGTTTTCTTTAAGAATCTTTTCAATCTCATCGATAACGGGCTTCAGTACATTCATTGGTCGCTCCTTTTTCGTTGCAGTGTAGCCTGTTGGGTGTTCTCCGAAACGTTGCTCTACCATTAAAGTTACCTTGCCGTGGCGCTCCCGCAGGGATTTGAACCCTGAACCAAGAGTTTTAGAGGCTCCTGCTCTACCGTTGAGCTACGGGAGCTTTGGAGGGCCCGGTGGGAATTGAACCCACTGTACCCACTCAGCTACAGGCCCTAAGGTGGCAGGGATTGCCCGCCCTGCCACGGGGATCTAGACAACACGAACTGAGAGCAACTCAGTCATACTAACGTAATCACCTCACATAGTCTGTCAACCTCTTAGCAGCGGAAGGCTGCTGCACAATTTGCGCCCTCTCGGACCGGGTTCCAGAACAATTGCAGTGAGTTGATCATCTAGGTCAGGCTCTCGAAAAAAACCTACAGCAAGGTCTCGTGATATTGCTTTCTCAAGAATTTGCTGCAGATGTTCCTCATCTTTTGCACACAACACAACAACATAGTTAGAGATTTCCATCCAGTCTCTGTAGTTATGTTTTGAGAAGTAGTCCACTACGGCATGTACAATTTGTGCTGCCTGTTGACCAAAAGACAATCCGGCATGCGTGATGATATGGAGTCTTTGATCTACGTCATCATGCCACCTCCGCAATTGCCATAGAACCTGTGGTTAGCAGGCGCTGAAGGTTAGCAGGGGTCCACTTCGGCTTGTCAAAGTAGAAGCAGTGATGTTTTATAATCTGTGAAAGGTAGTTGTAGTCGAACAACCAACTGGACAGCTTGTCCGGGTTGGCCTTCGGCTCAATCTCCTTGTAGTCTTTTCCAAGCAACAATCCGTAAGCAATCAGGTGGTACCGAGCCTCCATCCCAATGCTTCGCTTTTTGTTCCAGTAGTAGTACTTCTTATCTCCTTCTGACTTGACAATGAACTTGCGGGTCCTTCGACCCTCCTCGGCAAGTCCTTTGATCTTAGCCTTAAGTGAAAGAAGTTGTGCCTTGTTTTGATACTTAATTGTCATTTGATTCTCCTAGATTAGTTGTAGTTAAAGTTGGGTTTTGGTTACAACTAACCCTGGAGGACCGCGAATCTACGTGAATCCAGTAGTGTAAATCTACGAATCTACAATTTGCTTGGGATACATTTGCTTTAATTCCTTAACCTGTACAGTTCTTGGCCACCGAACAGTATTGGGTTGCGAGGCCGAACCTGATCAAACCTGTTCCAACGATCTATCTTAGCACGAACTCGTTTTTCATATAGCTCTCTTTTGCTTACGCTCTTCTTTTAGCTTTTCGAAGAACTCTCTCTTCTCAATATATCCCGTTGTCATGGGATGATCGGTGAGGTATCTGCGTCTCTCTGGCACTAGAACTTTTCAGTTGTGTCAATGTCGAAGTCAAAGGTATCATCACCAAGCTTCTCAAGCAGATCGAACAGCTGGTTGCCTCGCTTGACAAAGAGGTCATTGTCCATGTGCTTGTCGAACTCAGGCGTGCCAAGATTCTCAAAGAGATCCATAGCAAGCTGAATGCCAACGTCGCGGGCATGCTCCTTTTCGATGGTTGGAGCCATCTCGTAAAGGTTGTTAACGGCCTCTGGCCAAGTCATCTTTTCAAGTTCTAGACAGATAATGCACATAATGTCCTCCTACCATAATCCCCAATTATTACCCGTCACTGGGAGATCATGCAATCCCATTGATTGCTGCAATCGTTTGGAACACTCCGGTATGACGGCGCTGTTGGCCATGATAGACGTTTTCCGTTCGATAGAACGTAACATCAATTACGAACTCATGGTCTAGAATGTCCTGAAGCGTGTCAGCGATTACAATGAGGTGACTCATTCGCCATGCTCCATATCCCAAAACCTCTTAGCTAGTTTGATAAGCCGGTCATCATCTTTCACTAATGCTTCAGTAATCACCGTAACTGTTTCTGTAAGAGGGTTCTTGTTGTACATCTCACCTACTTGAGAGTTTGTAGTTTCTTGATTAGTTGTGGCCGTTCCGACTTGCGCATTGGCCAAATGCCCAACACAGTCTCGCTACCAGAAGCCACTTCAGTAAGGCCAGCATCACGCACCACGGTACAGATCAGGTCTGCCTTCAGCTTTTCCCATTTGGAGTCCTTGGCCTTGAGCACCACCTTGCGGAACGAGTCTTCTTTCCAGCCGATGAAAGCATTACGCATTCTATCCCACTCTGGGCCTCGTTTATCAGCCCACATATCGGAGCACTCGCTGTCCAAACCATTGAAGTAATCATACAGTTTACCCACTGCATGGCCACACTGGGCGCCAATCTTGCCGGCTCCCATGCCAAGTGAGTCCCTAACTATCAAATACATAACCCAAGGATCTTCCTGGTCCCTGCGTGCCTCAAAGCGGTCAATCTCGTCGTATTTACTCTTCAGTTCCATTGAAGCTCTCCATTACCTTTATGTCTACATTATGTACCGGAAGCGCTTGGTATGCAAACACAACGTCCTCTTGCCACTCTGGTGGGTCGTCAACCAATCCCTTTAGAAGCATCTCGGCAACTCGAAACTCTTTGGTTAAGGCATAGTTGTCTTCGATAAAGCGATTCATATCGCGGCCCAACTGCTTGCCCCATCGCCTAATTGATTCTTTATCAGTGGCTTCTTGTGTGTTGATAGAGTATTGAAACTGCCATTCCCAAACCTGCTCCCTGAACCTAGTCCTAAAAGCAGAATACTTGTTGAGCAAATCGCAAACGTAAACGGCTTGCTTTTCGTCCGCAACGGCAAACAGCGCCCCATGCTCGAAATCCTCATAGGCGCCAGAAGTAATCGTGATCACGTAGCTTGTGCTGTGGTTACAAAGTAGTGCTGATTTGTAGTTTCGTTCGGACATACCTTTTACGAGTATATAACGCTGAACGGGGGCCCGTCAAGGCCCACGTTCAACTCATGGTGAGTTCCCTCACCAAACGCCAGAAGCTCCACCCCGGGCTTTGGTTCTTCTTTGACGCCCGCAATTTCATCCACAATCTGCTTTAGAAGATGTTGCATCCTTCATACGTGAATGCCATTTTATTCGATATGCATGTATGAATACAGCAACCTCCATACTCTCAATGAGTCAGTCATTTGAGTATCTTTCCAAAATTTCTTTTGTTTTGTTGTTAAAAGCAACGAGACACTGTAACAAGTGTTCGTGATACTCAGACTCATCCATTGCATATGGAGCACACATGTGGTTCCCCAGGCATCCAATATGGTTCTAAATGACCATCGGGGCCACAAGATGCCTTGCACACATTCGGGGCAATCTTGTGATACTCACGAATGTCATCGCGATTCCAGTATCACTTGCCCTGGCGCCCATCGCATCCGCAATGGTTGCACCACCTATGTCCTTTAGGTAATTTCACTTCAGGCCTGCAGCTTCCCTGGCTGCATCTATAGCATGATGAAAGTTCATCGCATCAGCCTGAGCAGTTCTGTATCCATTATACCACTTGGGATTATTGCACTGATTCATTACCCACGTCTTGACCATGTCATAGTGAGTAACCATGGACTCAGATTCATAGAAACAAACTCTCTGCCCAAAGATTTTGGTGAAGAAGACAGTGACCATGACGGGTAGCCCAGCCAGCTCTCCAACCTGCTGGGAGAAACCCATTGAGTCTTCTTCCCAATTCTTTTCCCCGAACTGGTCCCTAAACTCCCTCCAGAGAGCCAGGCGCTCGTAGCCTGTAGCCTCAACGGCAAAGATTGTGTCTTTGAACCGTTCATCGTGACAAATCATTCTTTACCCTTTCAATCACAACTTGCGCTCGCTTAGATGGGTTTTTGGTGAGGAATCCACGTCCGCGCGCGTTCTCATATGGGACCGGAGTTTCAAACTGGTCTGCTGTTAGATCAATTACTTAAGCCCGGCCTCTTTGCCACCCAGGAGATGATACACAGCTTCGCTAGCTACGTAGCAATGTCCCTTTGGGCCGAAGCCGGGCTTAAGCAGCTCAGGCGTGAGAGCACGCTTGACTAGCTTAGTACAGCCAGCCGTCCTCGTCCTCATCATCGTAGTAATCCTCGTCTTCCTCGTCCTCATCATCGTAGTCCAGTTGAGGAGACGGAGGGTTGTAGAGCCCAGGAATCTTGTCTACGTATTCCTCCAGGTCATCTGGGGTTTCCAGACAGGGATCGGTGTCGGGCTCATTGTAATGCGGCTCATCGATGGCCGCCTCAGAGACACCCTTCACCACGTACTTACATACGCGCATCTTGTCAGGCTCACCGTTCGGTACAGCCACAACATCAGATGGGCAAATCTCAACGAAGAGAACTTCGCCATCCCGGCCCGGACGAGGCCCGTAGCCATTGTGAGCATAGACGTACGTTGCCGCATGAAGGCCAGGGCCACAGGACGTGGTCGGATCTTCACAGACCTCGTTACGACGCATGGAGACGGTTTCTCCAATGCTGTTGTCGAACGTCTTTGTGTGCCAGTCAACGTACTGAGCATCCTTCAAGCGCTCCCGATGTTCCTCAGGAATGTTCTCGATGGTTTCATCGTTGACCTTCATGACTCCACGGTAAGCAATGAACTTACCATCGACAGTGATGGTAAGGCCCGCCCGCTTGACCCACTGGAACAGCTGGTGAACCGCACGGTAACTCGGGTTCTCCCTCAACCGACGTGCGAAAAGCAACAGGCGGTCGTAGTCAAGCCCAAGTCTCTGGTACTTGATGATTTCCTCATTCAAGCCAGACGGTACCTCGAACTCTTGGCCATTGAAATCGGTGGCAAAGACTTGCCCATCAACAACCTTGAATCCACCCTTGGAGGCTTCCTCGATTGCCGAAGCGGTGTCGATCAAGCCTTCCAAGCGATCCCATTCTTGGTCTGCCAAGCACTCCAGGATCTTTGCGTAGTTGGGGTGATTGGTGCGAACGGTACGCGTTCGCCCCTTGATGTGGACGGTGATGGTGTCGTTTGCACCAATGGTGTACGGATACATGTGTTATCTCCCAGTTAGGAGGCCAGCGCTACCTGAGTAGCGCCGGCCAATTCTTCGTCAATCAGATTGATGTATCTAACAATTTCGTCAGCCACTTCGCTTGTAGGATTGTAGACATCAATGTAACGCAGAAGCGGATACGTTTCAAGCGTCTTTTCATACATATCTTCCAAGCCCACGGTAGCGGGCTCGCTGATATTGTAGCCCAACCAGCGAAGAGCCTTCCAGATTTTGTTGGCTACCTTTTTGGTCTGCACAATCTCGTTGCTTGCAGCGATGTAGGAAACCAACACACTATCCTGGTTCTTGTATACATCCAGATTGTCGGCAAGCCGACGCAGGCGCCTGAACTTTTCCATGAAATCATGCTCGCCAGAGTATCGCGCATCACGCAATTCGTCCAGCGTAAAATCTTCCAGAACCTCATCCACCTTTTCCTGGACTGCCTCTTCCAAGGTGCGCCAAGAAGAATCAAGCTTCTTGACCCTGGTCTTAGAAAAGCCAACGACGTCTTCACCAACAAGCTCCTCCAAGTACCTCAGAGTGTCAAGCGTAGTTACCTCGCGGTCATTCGTCTTATACACTCGGTCCTTGTAGTCTGCTTCGATGTACACGCCACCATCATTGGAAACCTCCACTGAGTTGGTGCAGATGTCACCATTGCGATTCTTCCAGAAGGAGTAACCCATAATGTTTCCATTTGCAGCCTGGCGTCTACCCGCACCTCCGCCTTTGCGGCCCTTAGGCATTGGGAATGCGCTCAGCTTGCCAACACGGAAACGGTCCAGAACTTCAAGGTTATACTCAACCTTGTAGTCAGGCTTCCAGCTGATGTGACTACGATACTCACGACTAGTAGGCTGTTTGGGGCATGTGATTACCTCAACAACTTCGTACTTGTTGCTGGGGTCCTTAAGCAATGCCTCAATTCCGCGCCTTGGAACGGACTTCTCATCTTCATTGAAGAGAACAAGAACATTCTCCGCAAACGGATGCAAAGTCCTGGCAGTGCGCTTTGTCTTGAATTCGCCAAACTTGAGCCAGTACTTGGTCATCTTTGCCCAATCACCAACATCACTGATGTTGATTTCGAACTTGATTGGGATATCGTTCCAACGTACGCCGCCAGCCAGCTCAATGACTTCAGAAGAAGTATCGGCCTTCAGGTTGCGATATGCCAACGCAGCATCGTAGTAGCTGGGGGCATCGGCAATCTTCTCCTGAATTTGAGCCTTCAGCTCAGCCTTGGCCTTCTTGATTCGTTCCAAGATGAGTGCCTTGGTTTCCTTGGTGTAACGCAAATGGTCACGGCTGGGAGCCAAGTCAAGTTCGCCCACCTCAAAATAGAGATGAAACGAACATGTGAACGCATTATACAGGCTGTAGTCGTAATCGCCCATGCTGTAGCGCTCAATCTTGTACGGAATGCCATCGACAACCGCATATGCACCCGAATCCAGCCCGGGAATCGAGCGAATATCCTGAGTGTTTGCCAGAACCCAGCCTTCACCACCGAAATAGGTTTCGATGTTGGGGTACTCAGGTGCGGGCTTGCGACCGCGCAGCACCGGCTTCACGTTCCACAGGGCAGTAGCCAGCATGGTGTACTCGATGAATTCATCCCAGTCGTCCTGATCCACAGGAACCGACACAATCGTTCCGCTAGGCTCGTCAGTTTCCTCCTGAGACATGAGCACCATCTTGCCAGCGCCGCCATCAAGGATAGCACTGTAATGGTACTTGATGCCTTCATGCACGGTCGTGACCGTGAAGGAGTCACCATAAGCGAACGGAGTCTTACATCCGAGACCGAACCCGCCAGTCTCATCGTTGTCGTTTCGCTTGGTGGAGTTGCCGAACTGAGTGTAGATGTCACTCATTCGGTCAGGCGAAATACCCGGACCCCAGTCTTGCACCTGAAAGTCACTGCACCACTCGTTGGGAAACGTAATCTGAATGGGAGTTTCTCTGGTGGTCGGGTTGTTGGGGTCTGCATGCACCTCTCTATGAGCATCACGAGCATTACTCGTAATCTCCCGAGTCAGAGCCTGAATCGGGTTTTTGTAGATGTTCGAGCGGAGGTACTCAAGCAGCAGCGCACCATTACCGATACCGAATGCGGTTTCGCCAAGAACACCCTGGACCTCACCCTTGTTAGCAGAAGTTTGCAGCTTCATTGAATTGCCTTTCGAATTGTCACACTTTCACCAGCATGAAGACCATGCGAGTAAGCAGTCTCAGCGATACGGCTGTACTGCTTTTTGTTCGTAGTCAGTTTGGTTTGAGACTTAACCCACGCTTCCGCCTGAGCCAGCTTGCCTTGGACGACCATAAGTGCGTTAGTGCCCTTGTATTGTTCCTCGACTTCTTGCTTAGCTTCGGCCAGGCTGTTTTCCACAGTTACTGCGGCACCAATCTTAAAAGAATTGGCAACCGTCTTCGCACCACTGCGTCCCATGTCCTGGGCCAGCATGTAGTTCTTGCACAGCTCCTCGATCTGATTTACAATCGAGTCGAACATGTACTTGCACATTTCTACGTCGGTCTTTGAGCCGGCAGCCATGCAAGCAAATGCCTTTCCTGCAACTCTCGCAGTCCACAGATAGCAGTTGTTTGCTGTGGCGGCAGCCATGGCAACGCGCATTTTCCACATGCTTCTGCGCTTGCCCTGAAAGACCGCCTCTTTGACGAAAGAATCTGATGCGGTTGCATTCGGATCCGTCAGGAGAGCCTCATCTAGGCTATGCTTGGTGATGAGCCGCTGGGCTTGCGCATACGCAGCCGCAGCCTCATGCACGTTATTGTTGTTCTTCGAAAGCTTGATTAGCTTGATTACTTTGTCGGCAATGGAACTCATTCTAGACCACCAGGCTTATTAGGATCTCCGTGACGTTCCTCACGGATTCTGTACTTGGCGTGGCGTGAGATGTGTCCGCCCAACACAGATGCAGTCACGCGCAACATTTCTGCATTGGTCAAGTCGTATTTTTCCCACACGGCCATCAGGGCGCGACTTAAGTCGCACTCAGCCTGAGTAACCAGTCTTTCTCGTGGGTGGATTGTTGGAAAGTTGCCCATGTTAAAACAAATGACTCCCGCGAGGTTCACTCGCGGGAGTCATTCCAGCGTGTGAACTCCGTCTCAGCCAGCGAAGGGAGCAAGCTTCTCTGCACCATTGATGTAGTGCATGAATGTGTTCCCGGCCAGCGGACCAAGCACGACCTCAGCCGCATCGCCAGCCGTATGCACGACCGTGCAGCGGCCCTTACCATCGACCTGGAGGCTCAGGCCCTCAGCTCCGATGCTGCTCTTCATCGAGGCAAACGCTTCACGCAGCTCCTCTTCGGTGCGGCGCTTGGGGCCAGCCTTCTTGGCAGGGGTGGTGGTTTCGGTCTCGGTGTTAGTGTTATCACTCATGATGGTTTCTCCTTAATGGACAATTTGTTGAATGTTGAATCAGCTCTGTCGCTGACAGAGACATCTTAGCCATCGTTCTGGATGGCGCAAGTCTAAATCGCTCAGGCTGCCTCTTCTTCGTCAGAAGGTGCAGACTCGACCTCGATGATGGGCTCGACAGGAAGCGGCCCACCCTTTTGGATGACGTGCATCGTGTGTACGCACTTAACGATACGTACAGCCGTGATAAACGCCTTCTCAATACGTTCGTCAGAAGGCTCGACAACAGACTCAGAGAATTCCCTACCGAAATCTCCAGCTGCTTTCCACAGGATGTCCTGTCCAAGCGTCATGCTCTCGTCTACATCCTTGCCAACAAACTGGTCCTGCGTCTTGTCCTCGGCCAAGTATGCGTTTAGAAACGCATATGAGCGAATAGACTTCAGCGAATCTTCGCTTACAACCAGGGACTTGCTGAACTTGTCAACCAGGTATGATAGCGCAAATACAGCGGCAAGAATGAGTCCTAGTGTGATTGCAGTTTCCATGCTCATCTTTCCATCGCCGGGATCCTTTTCCAGCGACATCTTTAGTTTTGACGGGTTTGCCTCAGCAATGTCGCTCGTAAATCTTTCTAGCGTCTTTTTTACGCACGAAAACTAGTCCTTTCTGAATGTTCCGAATAGCCTATCAGGCACGAACCAAAGGATGCCATGATTCATCTTTGGATGCTTGTGATGCAGCCAATGTAGATCTTTGAGCCTTCTGAAAATAGAATACTCATTAAGCCAGTGGTCTTTTATATGAAAGAGTTCATGTAGCTTGCCGTTTAGCCAGCCGATCAGAACTCCCTCCGCAAGAATGACAGGATAAATCCACCAAGCCTGAAACATGAACCAAAAGGCCAGGCACATCAGGCCAATTGCTAGCGTGATGGTAGGCACAAATACGAACGCGCTGTCATCTCTGCCGGCTGACCTGTATGCAACAGACTCGAAATCGTCAATGGTGTAAAGGGTGTGGTGAACGTTGTGCGACTTCGACACACGCCTGAGCGAAGGCATGCGTGCAAATCGTGTGTGCATGAGCAAATGCAGAATGTATCCAGCAAATGAACCAACAACGAATGTCGAAAACAAAATGACAATCAATGTTAGTACTGCGTTCATCTTCTCTAATTATAGCAGAATATCGCCTTGAATTCCCATTCTCATCAAAATAAGAGCCCGAACCTCAACATTTTTCTTCTGCTTCGCATCTCTTACGATACGCGCGTACAATTCCGTCTGCAACGAGACTGGCGTATTGCAGTGCTTCACGATGTTCAGACGATTTACAGTCCTCAACAGATTTAAGCGCAGCTACAGCTGCCCGTCGCCACAAGTCCTTCTCTGTCTCGGATGAAAATGTCATATCTACTCACCATGGTTTAGGATTAAGTGTCTGCCTCTATATCCGGATATTCAAAGGTACAGAATACCGAACTCATCAGGCCCCAAGGTGTAGAAAACTTTCTTTACTTTTTTTGCTCGCAGAGCATTCTGGCAATCGGCACACGGACGCGCCTTCCCAAACTTGCCATCAACCATCCTGACTCGGGCAACATAGACTGTCGCGCCATAGTCAAGCTTTTTGCTCAGCCTGTACTCTGCGTGAACCTCTCTGGTCTTGTCTGGAGCCGGCCCATTTGCCGACATGACGATTACTCCGTCACCACGCACGCCCACGGCACCAAGCCAGTAATCTCTGGCATCATGGTCTCGCTTCGTTGCTGTGCGTCCAGCAATCTCCAAGAAATTCCATATTTTACGGTTCATTGTCTAGTCGCCAGATGAATAGATCCCACCACTCACCAACATCCATGTGATCCTCAGATATGATTGTGTACACACCTGTCTATCTTAGATTGCAAGTGGAGCGGCATCCAGTCATCGTAAAACTAGCAGCCCATCTCTCCAATGAGAAGGTAAATCATCAGTTCAACATCATTCGTTTTTCCTGGCGCTTGAGGTATTCTTCCTCAGTAAGCCAGTACTTCCCGCGGTCAGACGAGTATACGCGTGACTCGTCTCCACTTTCCCACAGAATCTCAATTTCCCAACGAGCTTCGTGTGAAAGCCATTCCATGTACAAGACCGTAGGGCGAAACTGTTCTGTCACAGCTCCGAGCACCACAATCTTGTCCCCAAAGTTTACTGGGTACTTGTGCGGTCCATCGAACATCATTTGTCCTCTGGTAGCGGAGTAACGGATGATTCGGTGTTAATCATCCATTGTTCGAAGGCCTTATTGGCTGGCTCGATGGTTAGGTTGGCGCCCGACTTCTTTGACCAGACGAACGCCCCTTTTCCTAGACTCATGGTCTGCATATCAGTACCTCGCTTCCATCTCTACAGACCCGATCGTGAGTCCGTACTGTGGACAGATATCTCGCACCTTGTCTGCGGTTTGTTCGTGTCCACACGCAGTCAAGGCAAAGACTCAACCTCATCGGTTGGGCTGTCAGCCTTGAGGCACTCCTCAACAATCAAATGAGGTTGCGCTTGATACTTGAGTGACACGAAGTCGATTCCAGCAGTCATGGTAAAACTTGGGCCGTTTTTGGGTACGCTTGGAACGGCCAAACCTCGGGCTCTTTTTAGAAAGATTTCCAAAACTGACACGCTTTCATATTAAAAACCACAAATACCTACGTGTCCTTGGCACTCTTGCGAGTGGGGATGCCCGCCATCAGACGGAGTTTTTTATGCTGCATTCCCTATCCATGAGGGTCCGGGCTTTATTACAGATAGTACCTTGTGCCGAGCAAAGCCATCCCAGCGGAAACTCTTGCACAAGAACCTATGCCAACTTACGCAGGCGTAGTCTTTTCTCTCTTAGCTAAGAAAGTGTAGAAGGTTCTCATTTTCTGTGAGAAGACACACAATTTCCCAACTTTTCTCGCCAATCTCATCCAGCTCGACTTCCATGTCGTAGAGCTTAGAGATTACCAATTTTTTGTATTCGTACTGCATCAGTGATCGTGGTCACAGTGTTCGTCATGTACATGCTGTTCTTCAGCAAACTGCTGAGCCATGGCAAGTACACGCTGCTGATCACGTGCCAGCTCGTCTTGCAGTCTTTCCAAACGAGTGACCTTTCCTTGGCGACCGATTGGGCGGTAGTGCCGCATGCGCCTCGGGGCGGGCTCAGGAGCCGTGCCGGCAACCTTGCGCTTACGCCTGTACGCCTTGGCCTTGTTGCGCATCTGCTTGTTAGCGTAGCGCCTCCAGGCCCACACAGGTTCTGGTGCAGGCTGACCCTCTTCGGGCTCTGGAGCAATGTTCACTCGAAAACTCTTGAATGCATCTCTCATATAATAGATAGAATCCCTATAGCAATTAGGTAGCAAAACGTAGTTGCTAACGCCCACACAACAGTCCAGCCGCCTACTACGATGAATGGCACCTTGAATGTCCTCCACTCACCAGAAGGCACCGCGGTCATCAGTCCTATTACTGTAGCAATGACCAGACCAAGTGTCAACCCAGAAAGCAGCATCACTAGCAGTAGCATCTTGAATTACTCCGGGCAGTGGTTTTCTTTACCGAAGACCTTTGCTTCGTCTAGATTTTTGAATGGTCCCCACAGTGAGTCAGGCGCCCACTCACGCACACCTGTAACGTTCACACCATCTTCGGCGTCAGTAGTACGATAGTCATACTGACAATACTGTATCTTGTGATCAGCGGTAGCCCACTTGTACGCCAAGAACCCGACCCCACAGAGAGCGGAAACTACCGCTACAAAAGCAACTGTAGAAAAAAAGAAGTTACCAAGATTGAATATTTCGATCTTGTATCCAATGGCTTGCCCAATGGCTGACCGCTTTGGCAGCTTCAGGTTACCCACCGTCTTATTGAGAGACGCCAGGTCATCTCGAATAGTTTCTATGTTCTCGCGGATGTCCGCAAGATCTTCCTTATCTCTGTACGGATGCATAGCTTTCTTAACCTGATGTGCCGCTGTCTTTTCAGCATTCTCCTTGCGGAGGTCTGCAAGCAACGGAGCCGGATCGTATTCAGACATACGTTTGGTTGGCCGTGAGGGAATCGAACCCTGGGACGAGATGTTTATAAGACTTCCGAAGGCGCCACTACCAGCCCTCTTCACGGCCCATCATTCCAAAATGATTGGATTCTCTGGGTCATAGATATACCCATGTTTGTGGAGAAACTTAATGTATTCTGGTATAGGATCATCCAGGTAATACAATGTCCTGCTATGCGTTAGTATGTAACGCCCCGAAACATCAAGTATTCTAGATGTCCGTATTGATGACCCGTCGGGGAAGCGAGGGTGGCTCCAGCATACACCAAAAAGTGAGTATTGGTTTTTCTTGATGGCCGGATGCTTGGCTGCCAGCACCCAGCCTTTCAGTGTTACCACCTCGTACTCGTGCGAATTGGTTATCGAAGACTCATCCATTCACAATTCTTGCAAGTGCCGCAATCAGAAAGAGTAGAAAGCTCACGCTTGCCAGCAAGCCACAGATGAAAGCACCAGCAACCTTCAAGCTAGCGATACCATCACCATCCATTAGGCCCTTCATGTTTGAAATCTGCAGGACCACCGCCGTACCTCCCAACAGGAGGCCAGCAATCAGCCAAACCAACAGATTTGCTACAATCACTTCCATGATTTACCTCAGGCAGCTGCGCTCTTTTTTGAGCGAAGCGAGGATGCAGTTGTCAGAAGGTCTCCTACCATGCGAAGGCGCACTTCATCACGTCCATGCAGTGGTAGTCGTGCAATCTTCTCTAGAAGATCAGCAACCTTTTGGTTGAGCGTCTTTCCATTTACACTGATGGTTCCGAATCGGCCCTGGCAGTGCTTGCGCTCGACAGGAATCAAGGCAAGCTTAAGTCGTTCCCGAGCAACATGCCGGGCGGTTTCCTTAGAGACTGCCTGGCCATCTTCGAAGTTGAAAAACGAAACCCCGTAGGTGAAGGAGTTTGAATCGAGATCCATGAAGGCCACGCAGCCAACTGGAGTCTTGTCGTGACCGCGTAGGTAAACTAGTCGTGCATTACTCATCTTTGTTTTCTTCCTTTTCGTAAACCAATTGCTCGATTTCGGTTACTGAATCCATGCGCCCAGTATTACCGTACACATGCTTTTCTGGGTCGCCTCCACAAGCTCGAACATACTTCTGGATGGCTTCCCACAGCTTTATCTTGTGCTCCCGGTCTGTCATTGGCCGAGGGTACTCTTCACTAGGTTATCCCAGTACTGCTTCCACAGGTTATCCCAGTACTGCTTCCACGCATTCTCGGACGAGAGAGCAAGTACGGTGCCACGCGGCAGCGGCTCCTTTTCAATGTCTCGTGACACGTCACGTGGTGGAATGAGCCAACCCTTCGGCAGCTCGCTTGGCGATCCTTCTTCTCTCTTGCCGGTCGCGGCACACACATACGTTACTTTTTCCATCGATAGTCCCTTTCATCGATTTCGCCATAGGCGAGGGCCTTCTTCACATGCTTGTGTAGTTCGTCTTCTACGGATTGTAGATAGCAATAGTGTACTCCGCCGTGCTCATCACACTTCTTAAGCATTGGCTTCGTTGTTTTATTAAGGTTCACGTATCCGTATTCGTTCTTGTGCGCAAACCACACTTTTGCTTGTCTAGCCATTTGTTGGCTTGCCGAGCGCCATTACGACTCAACCCAGAGTGGCAGTCTTACCAGGTGAATAGAATGTCGGCTTTACCCTTGAACTTCGTCAGAAACCATACTCTACATCAACAAGCTTAGCATTGCAGTTAGCATAGTCCCACGTTTGTCACCCTTCGAACGGCTTGACAACGCCGCTTTCTATGCCATTGTCCAACCATTCTAGGTACTCAGGTGTGTACATGTCAAGAATTTTGTAGTAGTTTTCGTAGCAGTATGCTCGAAACCAACCGCTCGTGATGGATGTACACACCTTACTCAAGGCAATCTTGAAACTGTCCAGAGGATCAATTTCGCCTCGGTATGGAATTTGTGAGCGCTCAAGCGCCAAAACATAGGTCTCTTCAATGGCTCCGCGCATCTTCATGCTGTCAGCAAGTACGTTCCACTTGTTCTTGTCGCTCATGACCTCCGCACCATCCTTCATGTAGTAACGGTACGCAGGCTGGTCATTGAAACCATACTTGGCCACGGCCTTGTGAATGGTGTCGTGGTCGTATTTGTACGGAACGTCAGGAGTAAAGAACTCCTTCTTACTCCTGTTCAGCTTTGGACGTGGACGCGTGTACGTAGCTTTCTCGCGGGCCTTGTGCCACTCCTTGTCGACAATCTGACACCCAAGCTCATGCTTCATGAGATGGTAATCTCTCATGGTCTTGTCGAAGTGCGGAGAATCCTTCAGGTATTTGTGCGAAGACTTAAGCGTAAATAGCCAGTCCATGGTAGGAACCAAGACCGTAGTGGTCTTGCCAGGCATTTCCAGCTCGTAAGACTCCATCAAGTGACCATCAACTTTTCCTAGGAATGCTTTGCCAGTCGAGCCCGAGTGAGCGATCTCCCATTCCATGATCTCGCCAGAGTTGAATTCGACATAGAACTTCTTGCCATTGTCGAAGGGGAAGCAGGACTTGATGTCCTCCTTATTCTGAGCATACCACTCGGTGAAACTTTCGAACGTGGCAATCAGATCCGTATCATTGCACTTAGGCCAATGTTGCGGGTGATGCCACCGGGCAGCCCTGCTGCCAATCAGTGCAATCATGATTATCTCCTAGAAGGAGCAACCGGAGTCATTCCAGCTGCAACCGGAGTCATTCCAACCATTGTAACCGTAATCGGTTTTGCGTGCGAGCAGCTGTTCATGCAGCTCCCAACAGAATGGGATGCTCCACTTTGCAGCAAAGCCCTCCATCTCTCCACGAATAGTATCTACCGCGTCACTGTTAAGGTAGCCCTTCTCCTCGTAGAGATATTCGATTTGCTCAGCAAGAATGCTGAGTGCTTGCTCTTTATTCTTACATAAGCCCCTGTATTCCCACGCCATCTTACACTCCGTATAGGGCTTTCAAGCCCAGTAGAATCGCGAACAGTACAGCCCAAACAATAACCATAGCGATATGGTAGTCAAGCTGCTTATTCTTGGTCTTCATCATAGTCCCATTCAGGACGCGACGGAGGAAGCTCGTCCATCCAGCTGTTGTACTGGAAGTCGTCATCATTCCTCTTACGATCACGCTTCTTCTGGCGCAAGCGCTGCCGTCTCTTCTCTTTGTCGTCAAGCATCTACCTTAACCACCGGCATCAAAGAGACAGTTCGTCTCTTTCGTAGAATGATTTCCTTGATCTTACTGAGCAAGTACCCACTCGCAGACTTGTTGTTCAAGTCGAGACGATCTACCTTCGAGATTTCTCCAACGATGTTTCCAGCATCGTCTTCAATCAGCAATTTCATGTATCTATTCCTTACATGTGGGTGCGGCATTGGGGTCGCAATAGTGGTCTTCACAAAACAAATCGAGAGTCAACTGGTCAATGCAATTTGGAAGACCAGGCCCCTTTTTCATAAGGCCGGAGTCTTGGTGTTCTATTCCGAAGATGTGGCCAAACTCATGCATGACCACCTTTCTGAAGATTTCTGGGTCGGTGCTTTTCTCAGCAACAATTGCTACCCTATCAGGACTGCGAGCAATGCCCGTGAATGGGTCGCGCTCTTTCATCCACTCAAGATATCCCGGCTCGTACGTGTGTATCTTGTAGAGAACACCATACTCACCATCGTAATTATCCCAGTGCTTTTCCTTGTCAAAAGGTTCTTCTTGGACGAGATCAAATCTGAAGAAGATAGCGGCATCATCACTGTCAGTTGCGATAACCCATTCATTGCGGCTCAAGTTAGCCAGGAACTCTTCTTCAGTTGGAAGTTCGTTCAGGGACCGGGGCGGCCGCCACAATCCGCGCCTGTCATGCAGTCAGAGACGTGCATGCATCTCTTAGGCCGCCTGAGCAACCTTTCCGTCAGCAAACTCGATGCCAACATTGAGCGCTCGGGCCAGCATCTCAGCGCCAGAGCCATTGACCATGTTGTCAAGACGGGCGTCCGAGTTACGAGACCGAAGGTGAGTAACGTACTCAGTCACGCAGTTGTACGCAGCCCAGTACGTTCCCTTGACGCCAGGCATATCCAGCCCGGTACCCTCTTCGAAGAGGCGAATGAGAGTTGGAAGCGGTCGCTTTCCATCATCCTTAATCTCTTCGGTCGGGTCAACCTTCTTCTGAAGGACCTTCTGGAAGTAACTCTTCAGATCTTCCTCGCCATTCACGTTGGCAGCAGCCAGGTGCTTAAACTTGGCAAGGTTTGCGGTGAAGATGTTCTCAAGGTCTTCCAGCTCCTGCCGGACCTCATCGATCTTCATGTGAATGTTCTGGTTGTGCTTCTTGCGGAAGCGCAGTGCCAGCTTCGAGGTGAGCGCCAACTGAACCGTGTTATTGCACACAACACGAACCGAGGTTGGGAATGCGCGGAAGGCCAAGCAACCGTCGTGGCCATTGATGGCCAAAACGTAGTGGCAAATCTCATCACCCTCGACAACTTGGTCAGAGGGACGATTTAGCTTGGCAAGAATCCAGAAGCGCCTGCCGCCAAAGATTGCACCACCGGTTTCGATGGTGACCGCATCTGCGTCCACCCACGGCTCGAAGAACCGCACGACCTCATGGTCCTGCACAACCGTGTAATTGGGACCAACGATACCAAGTCGATCACCACGCGGAATGCAATTTGCATCCAGAAGTGCATTGCCATTCTCATCACAAATGGGACGCCAAGTCTCCTGAATCTCAGGAATCAGAACGCCTTTGCAGTCGAAGACTGGACGCGTGATGATGTCTACATAGGCTTCCAGGCCTTGGATTACCTCTTCGATCGTTGGATTCTCATCCCACGAAGGGCATCCGGTTTCTCCATCATGCCAGGGCCTATCCACATCTGTACGCTTCCGGTACATCATGCGGTACTGCCCATTGTGATGAATCTTTGCTAATGCATGTGCCATTACTGAATTCCTTTCATTCTCTTCAGTTCTCGTTCGTAGTCGGCCGCCGCTTTGAGAGGGTCTCTGCCTCCCTCGCTTTCCACTTCAGGTCAGCGAGACGCATCTCTTCTTCAGCACATGCAGGTTGGGAGCCATCACCACTGAGGCTTTCATCACCACTCTTCTTTTTCTATTTGCTCTACATCAGTGTCGGAAATAGAGAACACCTCAAGACCCTCAGATGACCAACCCTCTGGAAACCTTCCGTACCTGACTAAATCGCCAGCCAGCTGTGCCATTTCATCCTCATCCCAAGTGTCGTCTGCTTCAATAGAGCAATTGAAAGTGATTTTGAATTTCACACGTTTCATGCCGCCCTCACTACGAATCCTGTCGAATCGCTTTTCGCTCGGCCCTTTGCCTTGAGACCCACGATACAAGGTTGAGGGTCAAGGAATCGCAAATCGTCCTCGTCACCAGAGACCACCTGATGGCCCCAGTACTCGTCAGGAAAGTCCCCTTTGAATACAACGGCCACGTTACCACCACGCGCGAGCCACTTCTTTGCATCGATGTGGTTCTGCAAGGACTCACTTCGTGAGAAAGTGAGGTGGTAGTTGTCGCAGGGATATCGGTCATGGTATTTGGTGTAGTCGTAGAAGATGTGGTCCGGCCATGCCTGCGGAACTCCAAGGGTTTCCCACGGAATATCCGACGTCAGATTGAGCCTGAAAGCAGGCACCAATCCCTTGCGCTCGGCGTGTCGAGCAGCCTTGCCAATTTCTTCATGAAGCATTGTAAGGAACTCGAACAAGTTTGTCCAGAAGAATTTTGTCTTCTTGGCCCTGGCTTCCTGCACATTGCGGAAGGCACCTTGTCCGGCCGTGTTCAGACACGCCTTGAGGCAACCGGGCGTGGCACGAGCACACACGCGCCCCGGAAGCAGATGCATCCCGAAGATCATGTATCCACGGTCACGTCCTTTGATGATCTTTGCGTTCTTCGTCGTAAGAAGCTTCATTGTGCCTCGTGATATTGTTTGAGATGTCTCCGTACCGGACATCGTTAGTCAAGGCTGTTTAGATGTGACAGTCACACACAACCAGGACCGTCTGCGGGTCCTTCTGGTGTACGAACTTGTCCATGAACACCTTGCCGTACTCTTTTCTAGCATCGGGTTCAGCGTCGCTACATCCGAACCAGCCCATGCGTCCGGGCTCATGCCACCCGTCCTCATCGAGGGCAGCATAGGTTCGAATCGGACAGTAATGCCCCGACCATTCGGCCAAGAACTCTTCCTTGGTGATGTCTTGGTTAATGACATCGTACCAATCGCGTCTACTGTCGTCCTTAGACAGCTGCTTCATCACATCTCCCCAGCGAACTCCGCCGCGCCTTTTGCCCTCTTCAGCGTCTTGCACAACTTCCAGCAAACCTACATCAATAGACTTGGTTCGAACGTTGTAGAATGGGTCTCCTCCCTCAGGAGTTACGCCAGATTTGCGGAACTCTACGAATTCTTCCCAGAATTCCTCAGCGCGCTTGCGCTGCTCAGCCTCGATACGAGGAATGTCCAGCTCCTTCACCTGGCAGACGTCGGAAGTGTCAGGCGAGTCCCAACTACCAAGGGTCAAGTTCTGCTCAGTGCCGGGCTTCACATAGAGCGTGCCGCTCCAACATCCGCCGATACGCCAGTAATCCCACTTGCTATTCGGGTTCTCCCAGAAGCCGTACTTACCAGTCTTGGCATCACGTTCGTAGCCACAGTAGTCTTCCATGTACTCTTCGAACGTAGGATACAGCTCGGTGAACGGAATCTCTACTACCTCATAGCCGGCATCTGGAACCTCGTGTGTTTTGCTGCCAATGCCGATCGTTCCTTTCACTCTGAAACGTTCGTCCCAAGGATAGACAAGCTCTCCATCGGGACACCTGACCTTTGAAGAGGTGTCGTTTTCGTACTGTTCACGATACTCTTCTTCAGCATCGAAGAACTCCAGGTATTCATCTGGACAGTCGCCCATGTTGTTTTCCTGGTAAGGCGCCATCATTTCGCCAACAGCGCTTTCGACATCGCCATTGTGATTGGCGAGGCGCTCGGGCGACACACACACCAGAACGTTAAAATGACTCATGATTTTCCTTACATCTTGAGATGGTCTTCAACCCACTCCTTGGCTTCCTTCAGGCCAAGGCCGTAGACTTCACGAATGAGTTTGATACACTGGATCTTTCTGCGCTCACGCTGCATGGCAAAGATTGCGCTGAGTGCATCCAGATCCATGGATGAGTGTTTGGTGCTTGGGCCAAGCTGACCAATCAGGGCGCGCGCATGCGCCACATCTTCTGCGTTTTGCGTTTCGAATTGAACCTTCATGTTGATCTGTAGCCTTGTATTTGCGTTGGCGCCCGTCGTATTGAAGCGTTATACCCTGAATCTTTTCAGAATGGTAAAGATCTCTTGTTGATCAAACACCATTTTGGACTTTTCCTCAGATGGAAAGGGCTCGCTCAGCTTTTCGTACAGTGCCGGGTCAAGCTTTTTCTTCATGGTTTGCTCACAATCAAGTCATCTTGGTCATACCAGCCGGCCACCACTGTAGTCTGTGGCTTGAGCCAGATAACGAACTTCCTGCCACCGTGTTCTGTGCGGACAATACCCACGCCAAACACATCCTCTTCAGGCGTGCCGGCGAACATGTCGCTTACATGCGACACGTATGTATCAGTCTCCGTAAACAAAAACAATGCGTCTAGTTTCCTTTGGTTCTAAATCCCCACTAGTTTCCTTTGGTTCTAAATCCCCACGAAATTCGAAAGCGCCATCATCAGTATCAGTGAATCCGGTCATGGGAACGATAGCGTCAACTGGATCAGCGCGGTTCCAATCATTAGGAATTGCCATCTTGTCGTCAAGGCTAACGCTCCCGCTCTCAACAAGCCGCTGCAACTCTGCAATCAGCTCGCCTACTGTAAGTCCCTTCATGGTTCACATCAATGGCAGTCTTGGGTTTTGCCGTGCAGGGTCATCGGCTACCTCAAACGCCATGTCCCAAATCCAATGCGTTTCGTCATCCAGCCATTCGTCATGGTCCAGATGCTTTGCAGCTTCCTCGGCCAACTTAGTGCAGTTAACCTCACCACAATCTGAAAACAACTCGTAATCGAAATCTAGGCACTGAATCATGTGATTCTCAGCTCTACGCTTCAGAAGCGCTTCTTTGGCATCCATAATCCACTCCGCATGTTCGTAGTAATCTTCTCCGTACAGAAGGCTGCTCAGCACTACGCCTGCAGCCATCTTGGCGAAGGACGCCTCCGTTTCCGTGTACATCTCGTGTAAAGCTTCTTCCACAGAAGAAACGGCCGGGATGATGGTGAACGCCACGTGACCACCTTTGGTCGTGCCAACAATCTTGTTGCCTTCTCGTGTGACGTAAATCGTTTCCATTACTTTTCTATGTGCAAAGTCTTTATAAACTAGATGGAGCTTGTGTCTTACGGGAGTGAGACTACAGACCCATGCCTCACGACATGGTTGGTGCTTCTCTCCGGCATGCCCGGGAGACTGCTCCGGTAGGATTCGCGAACCTACATTCACAACACCGTAACTAGTATAGTGCTGTGCGCAATAAAAAACAACGATACCCTGACCCTTCATCTCCTTTCAAAACGCCTCGCGGCGCTGAGCCATTTTAACTTACAGGTATCTGTTGGATACCCCGGCAGGATTCGAACCTGCAAATTCGTGCTCCGTCAGCACTTCTGCGTCTGATAGGTGTGGTATGCGTCCAATCGTCCCTACCAAATTCACGAAGGAATGTTTTTCACAGAGCCTTGGTCTCACCCAAGTACTGGTACCAGTAGTGGGAGTTACTTCCGGCAACGGGGTAATATGTTGTAGCCGGGACAGGACTTGAACCTGCACGCCTTAGGCTGTTGGTTTTAAGCCAACTGCGTCTGCCATTCCGCCACCCGGCCGTTAGTTTATCTTACAATAAGTGAGACGATACCTTAGACAACCTTATTCAACGTATATTCATGATTAGAGATCCGCATCCCCGGTACAATACCACGACAATGTCCCGATTCATTCGTACCGCTTTACTCACTTCCTTCTTGACATTTTTAATCAAGCCGGAAGTAATAGAGTCACGAAACTCATCCTGAAGATCAATCAGGCAGAGCGCGTACTTTTTGACGTATCCCATGTCACCCCGTGTTTTTACTCAGCTATCGCTGCCATCGAGATCGATGTCTTTCAGCTCGGCCTCCATCTCTTCGACACAATCAGAGATACACTGGACGCCCACATCACCGCAGGTTTCCTCGCACATCTCTTCCAGATCGTCGCAAAGCTCGTATTCGGCACCCAGGCATTCGGCAACCTGCTCTTCGGGAAGCAAGTCACATTCGGCCTTGGCCTCATCTTCGCACTGTTGTCCGGTGAGATCGCAGTCATCTCGGCATGCCTTCATGCCGGAGCCAGGAATATCCGGAGTACCATCGTTGCACTCCTGAATGCATTGAGAAGCATCGAGATTGTCGATTGCTCCCTCAACCTCGTCTACTGCGTCTTCAAGCATCTGACCATAAGCGCATGCCGGCAAAAGTGCAAGTACCAAAATTCCTAGCTTTTTCATATCTAATCTCCAGAGTCAAAGTACAACGAAATCCACCAATACATGGCTCTCTTCAGGTTAGCGTACTGGGCATCAACATTCGTGTTGCTAGCGGCACACGCGGTGCCGCTGCACACAGCCCTAGTATTGATCCTAGGTTGGAATATGTCAAGGGTAATGTGCGCATCATTTCTAATCGATCCAACACGTTGAAATATGTGATGCAAGCGTCGCTGAGCTTGAATTAGTTCTAAACGATCTAAAACAGATCAGCTGCCCTTAAGGTTCGCCACAGGATACATCCGGTGCGCTACTTCAGCAACTCCTTCATCTACGAGAACCTGCAACACATCGTCTAAGTCCTTGTAAACATGCTTGCACTCATCGAGCGGAGTCTTCTTGTTGTTGCTAACAATTCCGCGAATCATGGTTCCGCCCAGCTTTCGCTCGACCTTCGCCATTTGATCATCGATGAATTCCTGCTTATGCTTCAGCTTTCGCCTCGCTTCACCTCGTGCCATCTTGCGGCCAGACCCATGGTTGACCGAGCAGCCCGTGCGATACGCACCACTCATGTCATCAATGTTACCCTTGGCATACAAGATTGCTGCACCATCATACATGGAGCCGGGAATGCAGCACGGATGGCCGGTGCTTTCCCACTTGGTTCCAAGCAGATCCGGGTGACCGGCCGGGAATGCACGAGTGCTCCCCTTGCGGTGAACGAACCCCTTCTTGGTCGTGCCGTCAGGCAAGACGATGGTTTCTTCCTGCACCAAGTTGTGACTGATTTCATAGAAGACCTCAGGCTCATCCTTGAAGATCTTCTGCGTTGCATCCTTCACTCCCTCCACAATCGTGTGGCGATTGGCAATTGCATAGTTGGCTGCCGAGTTGTGGTACGCCCAGTACTTCTTGCCAAGCTCCGAGTCTACACGCAAGTGGCTCTTTTCACGCTGGTTGCTTGGCAACCCGAGCTGAGCTGCAGCCAGGTAGAAGAAGTGATTGGCGGTCTGCCAACCGTAACCACGGCTGCCGCAGTGAATCATGATCCACACAGAGCCATCGTTCTCGTCAACCTGCATCTCGTCAACCTGCATCTCGATGAAGTGATTTCCACCACCAACCGAGCCCATCTGCGGACGTGCCTTGTTGTACGCCTTCTCGATGTCCGTCAGATCGATGTCCTGCGGAATCGGAATGTACTGGCGCTCACACAGGTCTGCATCGATTCCGAGCGCCTTTGCACCGTATCTGAGGCAGTCGTCAACCTCAACCTTCTTGAAATTACGCATTAGCTCAGGACGAGCCGAGCCCAGGGCAACGCGCTTGCTGACCGCACGCACCCATTGAGTACGCTTCTTGTGCGATGCAACATCTTCAGCCGTTAGGTTCGGACACTTGAGGTATACGACACCACAGCTGATGTCGTATCCCGAGCCGGACTGAATAATGGTGTCTTCCGTTACGATTACGCCACCAACCGGGATGCCGTAGCCCATGTGACAGTCAGGCATGAGGTATGCACCAATAACTCCCTCATAGGACGCAGAGTTGTGGATTTGGTTCCACATGGATTCTTCGCTCATTTGATAGAGCTTATCCGAGAGGAAGGCATGCGCCTCCACCTTCATTGTCCCAATCTTGGGCAGGATATAGTGATTCGGGCCGTGCTTGACGGCTTGATACTTGAAACTCATGTTGAGCCACACAATGCCGGTGCAACGGCTCCATACAATGGTAAAGTTCAGTGCAACTGTTCCTTGTCCGTCTTGGCTTTGCGAACCTGACGAATCATTTCCTCGAAGATGAGAATCGTTTCAGCGTCTGAACGTTCCCAGATTTCTGCGTGACGAATCAATGCATCACGCGCTGACTCAATCTCTCGCTTCGTTACTTTCATCAGTATCTTTCGTACCCTATTGTTTCCCTAAACGCTTCTTTAGCCTCATCACGAGTAGCAGGCTTGTCAAGCATTAAACGCTTGGTTGTACTTTTCCATGCCAAGTAGTCATCAACATCATTTAAGATGATGAGAATGAACGTCTCGTTTTGAAGCTCGTTGTTCTCCACGATGTCATCATCCCCATGGTATTCGGCCAAGAGCTGGTTGGAATGCGCCAATCAGGGCGTCAACCTCACTCGTGGGTTGTTCTCCGCAACGAAGCGAACCAGCAGCTTCGCGAACTGCTGCATGTTGATCCTAATCTCTTTCGCCTTCGTATCCAACGTAATGAATGTTCTTTGGAATCATGTAGCTCTTGTAGAGTCTACAATTGCGACAGCAGAAGGAGCCATCGCTCATGTTCGAGCTTGCGTACTGTACCATGGTAGTACAGTTGAAGCAAATCATGCCTCCAGGCTCGTGTCTGTGAATCTGTTTGGTTTTCTTTCGGCTCTCGATCTTTCGAGTAACCTTGCCCCATCCATAGCCGTTTTGGTAGTACTCTGAATCTGCATGCAAAGCAAAAACCTTCAGGCCCTCAAGGTGAGCTGGCCAGCCATCATGAACCATCTTGGGAGTTACTTCGTTACCACGATCCCAAATGACTACAACCTGTCCTCTGTCCAGATGGACCACCTGCGACTCGAACGAGAACACTCGGCCATCTGCCTTAATGTATGCTTCGACTTTGTCGTTGACCTTGTATGACACCATTGTTTTCTATTCGCTCTCCCAAAGCACCCGCAGATAATCAACCTCCCTAAGCCACACCCTGCTTGGAGGCTTAGATAAACCCCACTCTCGCCAATCAAAGCAACCAAGCACTAGGTCATCGCCAAGCTGCCATCGTTCGGGCGGCGTGAGCTTAGCCCACCACTTTCGGGCGTGTTCTCTATCCTTGCAGTTCCAGAGCATCGAGAACCTCGTTGTTCAACTCTTCGCTCACAATCTCGTAGAACCCGGGTAGTGCCATCAGTTCGGCCACCGACATCCCAGCAACAAGCTCTTCAAGCTTAGCTTGGAACATCTCATCAGTTACCCATGAATAGTCTTGTTCACTCATCGACTCACCTCCCTAGCTCCTTCTACTTCAACCAGATTAGCTCATGGTCCCAGCATCGCCTTGTCTTTCCAATACTCAAAAGATTCTCTCAAAGCAGCTTCAAACTCCTTTAGAGTCATGTTCGTGGAAGTTCCGCCTTCGGAGCCGAAATGGTTGTGCATCAACACCATTGGTGCGATGGGCTCTGGTCCCACTGTCGGCCTAGCATTTACGCTAATGATCTCCCACTCCGCGTCCGTCTCGGCATCACCATCTTCAGCTAGAACATCATGGCGGTAAAGGATGACGTCAACTGCGATGGCCGGAATCTTCTCCCGCATCTCCTCAACGTAGATGTCACACTCCTCATCGGACGCCCAAAGGGTCTCGACTGCCGCCTTGGCGTATACGCTTTTGCGGGGCTCCTCGCCCGGCCTGCGGGCCTCGTAGCGCCCCACTAGTTCATCCCCCTCGCGGAGGGTCACAAGGCCCGTACGGAAGCCGTAGGGGGCAACAGGGACCACCAGGACACCATCACGGTACCCAGGGACCGCAGCCTGCATCCCGGCCTCCACAATCCTGAGCAACTGTTCATCAGTATGAGACCAGTCACTGAACGGACTTTCAGGCGTTTGCCTACGCGTACGAAACTGTTGATTCCTACTTTAGTCATACCAGACTCGAAAATAGCCATTCGTGTTCAGCTCCATTTCATCTGCACCAGCAGTGAACTTGAGGAATTCTGATTCGAACTCCGAGCGCCTCTCGAAGTTTTGCGGGATATGGCCCTCAAGACCCTCTACAGAAATTCGGTAGTCATCCCGCCGCGAGACTGCGTAACCGTGCGCGAACACGAAATCTGGCCAGCGCTCCATGAACTTGATAAAGCGTGCAATCGACGGGGATCCATTTTGGGTCTCGGTAGGGTCAGCAAACTTTTCCTTCACCAGAAGCTTCAGCGCTTCAACCGGCATTGCCGTGAAGCGACGGATACCACCTGACCAATGATCTGAGTCGTGATCGTATTGCGGGCGTTTCTTGCCGCCAGTCTCTCGCGCCTTGAAGTATGGCGCCAGGATTTTGTTACGTGTGTCGGAGTCCCTGTTCAGGTTTCGCATGGTCGAGTCCTTAAGATTACTTTGTCACTGATTTTGTAGCACAGCACAGCTAGCTGGTCATAGTTGTCCTCGGGCGGGAGCCATGATGGTCAGCCCACCAGTGATTGCTCGAACCTTTTGGTCCCACACTCGATGGTAACGAGTGCGGTAATACTTGCCGCTTCACCGTAGGAACTAGAATCTCCCAGATATGACTCATCAGCTGTATCCGAACATGAGCCCGGTCAAGAACCAGGCCAACCCGATTGACGAACCAACTGCCAGAGTCATGATGCACGACCCAAGTACCTTGGCTGAGAAACTGATGGGAGGAACGTTACCCTGTCCCTCAAGCATGGAAAACACAACCTGCCACGCCAGCAGAGAGATTGCAACCCAAACGACAATGAATGGATATATCAACATCTTCCGTAATCGTCCTCCATACGAACCACGTCATCGAGGTGAGGTGTAGATACCTCAATCAGAATGTGGTAGCAAGATGCAGGACCAAGGAATACATCCTCGCACCCTTGCAGTTCCAATCTCATGATGCCGTCGATGATGAAGATCGTTTCTTCTTTGAATTGATGGTATTGATTGCTGAGACGGTGGCCGCAGGCAATCGTGATTCGCTTTCCGACATAGCTGTCAGTGTGAGCCCATACCGCCTCGTTACCCCATGGCTTTTGGGTGGCGCTCAGGTAGCGCGGCGGCACAAACATCCTGGGTAGTTCTCAAGCATAGATTAGCTCTCCGAACAACGCAAGCTGCAACAGCACATCACCAGTGATTGCATCATCGCTTTCCTCGACAACGTCCTGCAGGTGACTCGGGTGCTTCTCACCCATGAGCTGAATTGCGCGACGCAGCTTCTTGTGAGTCAGCTGCATGGGCTGGTCATTCTCGTAGTGATCGTACACATCGTATGCACCATCGCCGCTGTCGAACCAGCTCTCCAGCTCCTTGCAGTGGTACCCGCCTGTGGCCCCACACCAAAGGGTGGTTTCCATTGCGTTGACCAGCACGTCACGCACTCGTTTTCCGGGGATCTCAATCACAGCTTCGAACTTCATTGTAGCACTCCTATCCAATGGCGACAAGCTTAAAAAGCGCGCCACCAATGATTCCGATCATGTAGAACCACATGTAATCTTTAGCAGCCCATTCTTCGCTCTGCCGCACACTCGGCAGCGTACATGGCGTCGTCTCGAATCTTTTCTTGCAGGACATCGTAATCCTTCTTCTGCTGGTCTGTCAAGTTATTCGTGTCAATCGTTGGAGTGACACGCAATCCCTTACACTCGTAGCATGCGACATTGTACACGCCATTGAAGTAGTCCTCGGCAAAGCCGGGGTCATCGTAGAACTCCTCAGCAGAGATGCCATGCGCATCAATGCTCGGGTTCACGTGAGAACCTTGGCCATCACACAGACCACAGACTTCGAACGTAGCAGGAAACTCTGCCATGTACTTACTCTTCATCCGTGTCACCATCGTACAGCTCCACAGACACGATCATGTTCTTCTGGTCGAAACTATCGTACCAACGATCCGTCATGGCCGCATAATCTCTACAATCCATTCAATAGAACCTTTCCAATGATAAATATTAGCATCCATACAGTGAATGCTAGCGCTATGTCGCTTGGTTCTTCTTGGTGACCCATGACACAGGCATGAGCTTTTATTGCCACCTCAAGAGAGCCGAAACTCCTCATTTGTATCCTAACGCTTTTAGTAGGTTTTGAATGTGCCAGTTGTTGATGAAAACCTTAATACTAGGCACCTTCCCAGCCCTGAAAGCAAAGAGCGCACCAGAACACCGGCAGTCCTTCACCTTCAGAGCAAATTCTTTTTGATCCTCGATGTCTTTGCACGACTCATACAAATCATTCAGCTCATCGAGCAACTCGTGATATCGCCTGTCAGCTTCCCAAAGCAATTCCTCATACTCCGGAAATACGGCTGCAACTTCGGCGGTCTCTTCCTTCAAGACCACGTTCTGCATGATGAGACGCATGGACAGAAGGTTGTCAGCCAGATGATGTAGCGCCACATAGTTCGGGCACTTCATCTTGATGCGGTTGAAGTTGGTATCGACAACCACGAAGCCTTCCTGCTCCTCACCCTTCATTTCGCTGAGCAATTCGGTTGCTTCCTTGGGGGAACCAACCGGATATACCTTGGGGATGTCGGTGTTTGGGAACAGATGAATCATTTCGCCTGGTCGATACTCATGACCAGTCAGGCGATTGCGCGCACCCAACAACACAACCTTTGGCTCCATGTGACGAACTACGATGCGGTTTTGGGCCGTACACAATTCGAACATGAATGTGATGTCTTCTGGAAGACGAGCAAGCATACGTGACAGCATCTGCCATCCAACCTGCTCGCCAAACGTATTCCAGAACAAATCTTTGAATGTGACAGTCTCATCGATGCCAACATTGCCTCCGGCATCTGGCGTGCCCGATGAGGCTACGTGCCATTCGTTTCGGTGATGATACAGGATCATCAACGACCCGTCAAGCTTTTCTTGGACACAGGCGGTGTCCCAATCGATCTCGTCCGCAAAGCCGTCTCCAAAGTTGAAGAAGCGTTCGAACGGGTAGGCCGCAATCTTCCAGTGGAATTTCTCACACAGGATAAGACCGCGGCACTCACGCACAATCTTCTGTGCGCGGTGATGATGCGAATCTACTTGGTCGTACTTGAATGTGACCAGCTTAGGATAGCGGTTATGGCGTCGAAAGTCGATTCCGTACTCTTCTTTTAGAGCTTCAGGAGTCCGCCCCGAACGCAAGTACTTTTGAACTTCCAATTCCATTTTACCACTCGTAGGTTTTGAATTGAGCCATCACTTCGGCCGCGCTATCGAAGTTGATGAGCAGGCACTTCTCCAATGGCAAAATCCATGATTGGCTTGAGCCAGTCAGGCTTTCCACGTTGAGCCAGGAAAGAAGAACAGAACACCACGTATCAGTGATTGATATGTCTTGATTTTCCTTTAAAAACAACCCATTGTTCGCTCTTGGTTATTATGTTGGCGGTTATTTCTTAGCAGGAGCAGCATGGTCTGTTGGCAAGTGATTCATCTGTACTGAAGAAGCGCGATGAATACAACGAACGGAAACGTGAGTTCATCATCGAACGAACTTCGCGCTTCAGAACAAGCCCATACGTTTTCTGCATGATGGCATGATTCCGCCCGTCTTCGTACCCTTGCCGGTACATCTCACATCCTTCGCAGATGTAAGGACCAGCGTCCGGATCACGAGGTTCCGTTCGGCTTGCATAGCCTTCTTCACCACACTCAGCGCATAGCGCTTTTTGCCAGAGTCCGTGCATATGATACCTATGAGAAAAGGGTGCCGCTGTTGTGGGGTGAGGCTCAGAACACCATCGAGAGGGAACTTAATCCTACCGAATCGGCCTTGCGCGGCGCTCCTACTTGTGAATCCCCGCTGGCACTGCCTATGCGAGAGTTAGGCCACTCCCAATGCCAGCCACATCTTCTCGCGTTAGAAAGACCCAGACCAAGACCAAAACCTGGTCGTAGACCCAGATCCAGACCTAGACCAAATTTTGGTCCTAAACTCTGATCTAGACTCAGACATAGAGCTAGGCCAAGACCCAGACATAGACATAGACATAGACCTAAACATGGTCCTAGACTCGGAATTAGACTTAGGCCCGGACCTGGACCCAAATCTGAACTTTCTCCTACTTGACATGTTTCCCAAACCCTTCATCAATGACCAGTGGTTGCCCCATCATGATCCAGATCCTACCAAATCAAGGATTTCACCACCCTACCACGCCTAATCATGTGGTCGAGGAAGTTACTTACCTCGACAGTAGGACTCGATGGAATCGATTCGGACGTAGAGGTTCCGACCAAGGGCCTGAACATCCTTGTATTCAGGACTGTCCCACGGTCCGGTCTCATACACGATGGAGGCGTCCTCGATGAGGACGTCCTTCTCGTTCACCCCCGTCAGCTTCCCGGCGTAGAAGTAGTTGTTGCAGAGCAACAACACACAGTCTCTCCGAGCAAAGAGATCAGACCCTCATCCTCTTGAACGGTAATCAGTTTCTTCATTGCTTACTCCTCAGACTTATCAGTCTTCTTCGACTTGTTTTTGGTTTTTGCCTTGGCCTTCTTGACCTTAGCTTCGTTTGAAGCAGCCTTGGCCGCTTCGGCGATCTTCTCCTGAAGGCGGGTCCGCTGCTTGGTAGCGCCCACACCTTCGCCCAAGCGCTCATCCAGCGCCTTGAGCTGCTCGACAGGGCTCTTGGCCTGCCAGGATTCCAAACGTTCCGCAGCCTCCTTACGGAGCTGCTCCTTACGACCACGGCTGCGGTTGATCCTTCGACGACTCATGTTGTACCCTTTCTGGCTTGCGTTTTCTAGCGGCGAAACTTGTTTTTGCTGTTGATGTCGTTGATTGCTGTCGCCAGTGTTGCTGCGTATTTGACCAGTCTGTTCTGCGCTTCGCCCCAGTCGCTTGCGTTCAGGCGTTTGCGCTTCTTGACTTTTGACGTAATCTTTTTGAGCTGCTCCGCATCTTGCGGAAGGAATCCTGATTGACGTGTATTCAGGATCATCAAGCAGTTCAACACGAATTGTTTGTCCGTGGCTAAGTGATATATTACGCTCTTTGTTGTATGCATTTGTCCTCAAAGGAATGAAAGGCCGCTTGGACCTTCCGTCTCGCCTTCTGGACCTTTTGCGTACTGATCGGCTTGGCTTAGCCAACGGCCCATGTCACTGACCTGGCCTTCGCTAGGTCGAACGATGGGCTTTCCGCTGATTAGCGGGTGCGCCTTCGAAAAGATCTGTTTGTTGTTGTAGTCGTACACAATTGCCTCGTTGGCATCAACTAAGGCAGGAAGATCGAAGTCTTCTGGAATGTCCAACAATGTATGGTTGAACAGTTTGAGCAGCTCTTCGTAGCACTTTCCTGGCTCGCCAGGTTTGTCGTACGTCCATATCTGCGCTTCACCAAACGCAGGGTCAAGAACCACTCTTTCTTGTAGCTCAGGAACTGGTCGTTCCTGAGATGGATCCCACGCAAAAACACCGACCCAAAGAGACTTACCGCTTCCTTTGCGAGTAAAGAGCACTGTTGCCCACAGCGTCTCTGACGGCACGAATGCGTTGAGAATCATGACGGTAACTGACCTAGTTGTGGAAGTTCCGTATTGAGGTATGCTTTTAGCTGAGTCACGAATTCTTCGGAGGGGCTATTGCCCCACTCGGTCGCTACCCTGATGTCGTATTCGGTCTCTTCCGCTTTCGGTTCCGCCGGATAGACATACACGCAAGGCCTTGGTTTGTGCTGCATCAAGAGCTTTCGCACTCGTTCAGCAAGTTCCAGATTGTCTGCGTGATACACATGCTTGTCGGTTGGTCCTTGACTCATTCATACCTCGTTAGTCAAATTGAACCTAACCTCTATGCTTGTTGACAGCCGCCTTACTAGGCTGTCTCAGCAATGGCGGAGGTTAGGTTCAAAACATCGGTCTCCGGCCATGATAGAACCTCTGGCCACAACACACCATGTCTGTTGTACATCCAGTATGTCCGTCCGTTAATCCTAAACTGGATTACTTGGCCAGGCCTGTAGTCTTTCATTTTCTCATAGTTCTCTCCGCAGATTGCCTGGCGGAGAGGCTATGGAAAGGACACTATTGAATAGCCCAAAGCGCTTTCGTAGTGTTTCTGCCCGAGTATATTCAAGGCAATATAGGCACCCAGCTCGGGAAGCTTCAGCTTTCGAGGCTTCTTTACCCAATTGAAACTTCGAAGCCAAGCCCTTGAAGTGATCGGAGTAGTGGATGTCATACTCCCAGTAATCAGATCCAGATGACTCGTAGTATGGATAGGTTTTGCGTGGGCCTTGCCGCCCTGCTCATGAATCTGCTCACAGATGTTAGCGATGTCTGCGTACAGAAGACTGAGTTTCGCCGCCCACATTGATCTGCGCTTCGAGAAGCGCCTCACCATCTTGGCTGATCGTCAGCTTACCGCTGCCGTCTTAGAAGACATAGTCACCTACACATCTTGAAGCATAGGTTCTTTGTAGCCTTTGACAAGACATTTCCTATCCAAGATGATGAATTCCGTACTGGCCTGGGCTATTGCTCCATTGCCTTGGCAGTCACGTACGTCCCACGCGCTGCCCTTCTGAGTCACTTCTGCAACTTGATACAGGTGGTCGTTTTCGTAGTCAACGATTACGTCACCAATCTCAAGCTCGGTCGTCTTGACCTTGGCTTGCCTGATCAACCTAATGTCAGTTACCTGCCAGTGCTTGATTGTCAGCAGACTCAGAGGTCCGGCCGGCTCTTCCTTAACGACCTTCTTGCGGAGCATAGCCATGGTTTCTTGGGCCAATCCATCCCATACCCTTGATGGTCTTGCGAAGATGGTAGGCCTTGATTCCTGACTTCTTTTCGAGGGCCGGAACCGGCTCATCGTTCAGACGAAACTCACGAGAGATGATGCCCTTCATGTTGACGAATGTATCCGTCTTGGAGGCATCAGCTGTGGCAATACTGCCAATTCACCCATTTTGATCCTCTTCTTTTGCGAGGAGGATGTAGAACTCGCCCTTTTCCTTGACAAGCTCTACAGCTCATCGAAACCAACCTTCCACTTCCAGTCGTCCGATGCCTTGTTTGCACGGTCCAACTGTTCATCAGTCGGAAGCAGTAGCAAGTCACGCAAGCCAAACGAGTGAATCAATTCCACTGCGTAATAAGCCATACGCCCCACCATGAACTTGGACATTTCGGTCCAGATTCGTTCGCGAGAAACCTTTTTGACAAGCGCTTCTTGCACTTGCGGATCACGTGCAGCCGCAAACATCTGCGGGTCCACGTGTAGACCGAAGCGAGCAGCGAACCGGATGGCTCGCAAAATCCTCAAAGGATCTTCCAAGTAGGTCCTGAGTGGATCGATTGGAGTACGAGCTACTCGATTCTCCAGGTCATCCAAACCACCGCAGAAGTCCTCCACCTCACCAGTGTTGAGGTTGTAGAACATGCTGTTGATGGTCAGGTCTCTGCGCCTGGCATCTTCCTCGGCAGTAACGAAAACCTCGATTTGAGGATTGCGACTGTCCTCATCGTAGGTCTCTTTTCGAAGCTGAACGAAGTCAACATCGATACCATGAATGGGGAGGATTGCCGATTCCAGATGCTTGTTCGCTTCCACGTTGGTATCTACGGTTGCCACCGGCTTGACCTTCATGTGGCAGTCTTTCATCCACTGTCTGGTCAGCAGGGCAAAGTCTTTGCCGCTCATGTTATCGACAGAGATGTCGATGTCTTTCGATTCGAGACCGAGCAGCTTGTCTCGCACCCAACCACCGGCAACTCGCACAGTCGTGTTCGGAGCGCGTCGGGCCACCACAGTGCGCAGCAGCTCGAAGATCATGTTCTCTTCGAAGGTCAGGATAAAGTTCTTCATGTTATGTTCCGCCCAACAGGCTGCCGTTATCTTCTCGTAGCGTGTACTTCCTGATATTTTTCTCGCTGATGTACCGCTGCGCTCGCTCCTTTGAGGGGAACTTTCTGAAGTACCACTGTCCATCCAGTAGGTAATCCACGCGCCAGTACACCTCAAGATTCGGATTGGATGGGCGATGAGATTTCGGCATCTCTTTTTCCTCAGTGCTTGTAGACAGCGCTATACCAATACACGGCTCGACCCAGACACCACATCGAGAGCCTCGGTCATTGCATCTTCGAACTCAGGGAGCCCGGCAGGCTATGGTCTGACTTTCGGTTTTCCGAATGCTCCCGAGATGGTTCAGAAGCTCGCTTATGAGCTTCGCATTGGTGGCATGAATCGTGGTGCTGATGTTGGGATCTCCAAATGATCAGTCCCATTCGATTCGGGAACGGTGATATAGCCAGGAACTCTCGCTCATTCCTTCTGCGAATGCGCTTCTGCTGGTCTCGCGCGAACTTGTATGCCTCGTGGCGACCAGCTTCCAATGCGGTTTTGGCAAGGTTTTTCGTACTCAATGTGCGTTCCCCATTCTACTGCAAGTCCGCGCTGCGCAAAAGCTCCCTGATGTTCTTCCACAATGCGTTTGCGGTCAACATCTCAGCTCACCCAAAAAGCATCATATCAAAAAACCACCTGCCACTTGAAATCGCCAGCCTATAAAAGCTTTTGCTCACAGTAGTTGTTGAATGCGTTCACTGTAACACGCTAGAGAGTCACGGTCAAGATGAACACGAACACGATGATGGTGACTGCGCCAATGGCACAGAGGCTGGTGTTGATGAATGTATCCAATCGGTCGAGCATGTTTCACCTCGTTGTTACGCTTCCGTCCTCGGAGACGGAATGCATTACGTTTCCTTCTTTCTTCTCACACATCTCCCAAAACGATTCGGGAACGGTGATGCCGAGCGTCTCCAAGTCTTCTTTGAGAAGCTTCAGCTCCTTGGGTTGTCCGATGGGGTAGCGGTCCAGCTGGCAGTAGAGCACGTCCGTGAACGCAGTCTCGGGCGCATCCAGGTCGAAGACGGTCAGGTGGTAGTTTCCGAGAGGATGGTCCCAACCTCCCACCACTTCCACATTTCCACCGTTGTGCGTTGTCTTGTAGCTAACTTGACTCATCTCACACTCCTAGAACTCGTTGTAGCTCTCGTTGTTTTTCCAGCCGGCCGCTTGTCCTACCCCTTCTTCGGGGTATACTTTCCAGTATCCGAATCCCATTCTTGTTCCGCTCGAATGTTGTGCTCACCAATCACCTTGCGTCCATAGGACGACGCACGCTCGCTCTTGGCTTGCACCGTGCCATTCGATGGCCGCTGTCCGGGCGGAGAAATGTTGTAAAGAAACTGCTTCATGGCTTCCAGGAATGGGGCTCGGCTGATTGTTCTTCGTACACGTCATCGTGGAGCTGCTCCATGTAGCTGTCGAACATTTGCTGAGCGTAAAGCTTTACGGCCTCACGAATGCAGCCGTCCAACTGACGGTGTGGCTCACCAACATCGTTGACGTCACAATCGGGGGGATTGTGGTAGGTGGCAGGTATGTACTCTGCCGTGCTCAATTGCCACCAGTATTCCGTTTTGGAACCACCAATAGCAGGTACTTGGCGCTCTACCTTGGAGAGCGTTAGCCAGCCATCGACTTGCACAGCATTGTCTGCGTAATCTCCCTCATGGTAGATTAGCTCTACTGCGGGATGCAGGAATGGCAGGTTGAACACCTTGGAGAATCGATTTCGTACCTGATTCTCCGCTGCCAACCAAAGGTCACGGGTCATTTCGAAATCCAAGTCAGTTATCCTCCCAATCCGACTCCCAGCGGTTTTTCGGATTGTCCCTGTGCCTTCTCGCGCTTGTCCCTGTGCGTGGTGTTGCCGTGATGACGCTTCATCATGGCACGTACGTAGGCGTTACGTGGCTTGCTCGGCAACTTGTTCTTCTTGTTCTTGGTTCATCCTTCCTCGACTTCCATCCAAGCTTCGATTTTATCGAACTCTTCCTGGGTGATGAGGTCATCACGACTGGCTGCCGCGATGTACCACTTGCCTGGTTCTTCCTCAAACTGTTCCAGAATCATGTTGTGCGCCCACTTGCAAAGTGTCTGCAAATCGAACGGACATTCGAGCGCTGCGTGATTCATCTTCAGCTCGCTAAGGGCTTGTCGTCCGCGGGTCCATACACAATGGTCATCCGAGTACTGGAAGTACCAGTCGTGATGCTTGACTTGCTTTTTGAACTCTTGTCGAGTCATGTTTGCCTCAGTACGGGCCGTAGTAGTAATCAGCCCGCTCGTCCATGATGTAGTCATCGTAGCCAGAGTCGGGCTCGTAGTCGAGAGCATTGTACAACGCCTCCTCGGCATCCTTCCGCTCCTTGGCGGTCAGCTTGCCGTCCCAGAGCTTGCCATTCAGCAAGACCGCCTCCACACAAGAGGCACCACCTTCGGGCGGAGTCCAGTTGTCGGGATGACCTCTGAGGTTGGCAGGAACGTACGGCTCCACATCGCCATGGATGGTTAGCTCGATCTCCTCCTCGTCACCACGGTACACGAAGAATTCGATTTCCACTTGCATTTCACTCTTCTTTCATGCTGTTGATTGCTTGCGTCATCACTGGGCTGAAGTATAGATCGCCCTGGTTGACGCGCAAGGCCTTGCTCATGTCGATCTCCCGAATCTCGTCCGGAATCTCGAAATCGTACACGTCGTACTCGATGGTGTCATCATCGATTACCACGATGTTTGGCCACAGCTTGCGTTCCTCGTCGGTCATGTCGGATACGAACTTTTTGGCACGATTCGAACCCCAAAGGTCTCGCTGCTCTCGATGAGACTTGAACAGCAATCCGTCACGAAGAAACTCGACACACTCAGGCTGAACACCTGCGTACTCGCCATTGTTCAGGTAAGCGGCAGCGCCAACACCTATCATACCGGACACTACCCGCTTCTCGGGTTCCCAGTCCACATGGAACGCAGCAACATAGACACCGGCCTGCGGCCCACGAACGGCCCGAATGGACACGTCCTTGTAAGCGACGTCTCCCTCACGAATTTGCATCACGGTTGGCTCGGCCCACCCGATATCCGAGGTCCACGCCCGCTCGTCTCGGACGTAGACACAGTTTTTGTAGATGGTGACCTCGACACCAGCGGGGCTCACATAAGAGCCACGAATTGGCTCGCCCTTCTCGTTGAGGGCGAGCGTGTCCCAGTTTGACACTGCCATGCTACGCTACCGCCTCTGCCTTCTTTTTGTCGGCTTCCACACTACGCTAGCGAGGAACAATAGTGCTCTGTTCAATTCACCAACTCCAGTTTGAATCTCTTTCGTCTGTTACGACGTTGTGCCTCCAGCTTTCGAACCATTCCAGACAGCACGGTCTCGAATACGAAAATCAGACCAAGCAACTCGTCATCCGATTGCTCGGGCGCAGTCACTCCAGCGATACGCTTTTTGCCTTCCCACATTCCTTTGCGGAATTCATCGGACATGTGGTTTTCGTCTTTGACCAGCTTCATCGTCTTCATGGTGTTTCCTCCAGCCAGCCCTCTTGAGCACTGGCGCGCAGCATCTCCAGCAGAATCACGATTACCTGGTTGACCAGCTCGCCCTCCCATTGTTCGGGACAGCCCTGCGAGATGCATTTGAGCTTAGCTACTTTGGTAAGCCCTCAGTAGTTTCCGAGCACACGATTGGTATGACGCCAGGATTTCCTCCTGGCGCTTTCGCTCAGCCACGTTAGCAACTTCTTCGGCCTTTTTGATCCTGTCTAGAATCTTGAGGCTCTCGAAAATGGCACTAAGGGCTATCGTATCCTTTCGGACAACTACCATCGTCGGTTGCAAATATGCCATTTTATTGCTCTCAACAACAATTGGACAGCTCAGCCAAAACCCAGAGCAATCGCGAAGAATTTTGCCTCGTCTCACTTCACTCCTTTTCAGATCATCAGAATTTCGGCAACAGTTTCGCCAGTTTCTTCGCCCCACATATGACGGGGTGCAAGTTGTTGCCCGGCGTGATTGTAATCACACCCACAGTAGTAGCAAGTGTTCGTGAACCCACTGCAATCCAGCCATTCACCGCAACACTTGACCTCCACCTTGCCACAAACCCAATCGAGCGAATCGACTTGGATCGTTTTCAATGGAGATTTGATTCCCTGCTTTGCACAGACGTAGCACCAATGCCCCTCCTCGCCATCTGGTGCTTTCCATGTTCCTGTCGTTCCCTTGAAATCACAATGGGCACAATGCCACACGTTGTGCTTTCGACCGTTGGGAACGCACTTACCCGGAGTCTTTCGTATTTCCACTTACGCCTCCACAGAGACACTGCAACCTCTCCAGCTCCCTATTCCACAGCTCGACAACATCGTCATCGGCATGGTTGAACGGCGGGTTGCAGCACGCCAAGATGCGACGCCTTACGCGCTCAAGCGTTTTACAGTTTTTGCAGTTACAGTTCATCCTAACGCCTGTCACTTGGAGCCAATAACCAAGCCAGCCGCAGCCAGCGAGGCGAGAAACACTGCCGCGGGCGGCAGCGTGAATCCGTTGAACAACGCTCCCAACGCGGGATTGATTACGATGCCAACGATGACGAACGCCAGAATGGCGAATACGAACTTGAATACTCCACCGATCATTTTCGTCTCCTCAGAGCAGCGGTTCGTTGAAGGTCGAGCGCATCGAGCGCATTTTGCGACACTGACGCATTCGCCTCCGCAACCAGAATGGCGCGACTCGGGCCGGTCAACACGTAGATGCTTCCGCCTTCCGTTCGAACCACCGTCTTGCCCTCGACATTGATATGCGAGTCGATGATTCGAGAAGTCTTGATGGTCTTTTCACCACCAACATGCGGCACTACGCCCGCCAGACAGCCGTCTCCCGTCACTGACCAAATTCTCATTTGTATCGCCATGTTGAATCCTTACGTTGGCGTTGCAGTCGAACCAACCTCGGGTGTCGAGTCCTGCCTGAAGGACATCGCGGTCTGTGAAACCGTCCTTCAGGAGAATGTTTTCTTGAGCCCAGTATAGGTCTCTTTCATCGTTTGTCCACTGTTCCTTCGAGGAACTTAGCCTCGTCCAGCGCAACTTGGAGCGCGCTCTGTCCGAACATGCGGGTGCGCGCCACCAGCCACGGATACGTGGAGCTGAATTGAGTCTCCTGCAAGTTGGCAGGATGGTAACGCGCAACCCGAACTCTTCCAGGAAACGTTCCCTACATGATCACTTCGTGGTCGGTCATTAGATGTTCCCTTCGATGAAGTCTTCCGCACTGACGCTCTTGACATCAGCCGTTCCGTCCTCGTTCAGCTTGGCATACTTGATGCCAGCGTTTGGAAGGTCGCGCATCTTTCGATCCGCATCCTCGAACGCTCGCTTGAGCGCTTCGGACACGCTCGGCCCCACGGCCTTGCGGTCCAGCAAGTCTTCCAGCTCCTCCCGGTCGATGCCGGTCAGTTCGTCGTGCAGCCACAGGCTGAAACGAACATCGAATTGTCCCATGCTGTCGATGTTGAACAACCAGCGCGAATCCCGGAAGGGTTGCAGGTGACCGTGCTCCCAAGCTCGATTCCAGGGCCTTGGCAATCAGCCGCGGATCATCATCCTGACCGCGGTGGAAACCTCGCTCGAATTCGCCCAGGCAGATGTAGTCGTGCTCCTCGGGGGTGAATCCCCCGAAGCGTGTTGGCAGTGTCTGCGTTGCCTTCCAGGCTTCGCAGGTGCTCCTCGGGCTCCTCCTCCACGCATTCCTCACAGACGACTTCGCATTCGTTGTGCATCACGTATGAACGAGTCCAGCCATAGTGATCGGCGGATGTTCGCACCAGCTTGTTGCACTCGCAACATTCGGCCCACTCGTCACTCCACTCGATGTTGATGCCGGCTTTCTCCAGCACCTCAGCCACACGGCCAGGCGTGCCATCGCCAAAGGAATGATGGGCACGCTCGGCAGAGCTGTAAAGCTCCGTGTTTCGAATCTCGTTGAAGTTGCCCGTTACGATGATGTCATCGCCTTCGAGCGTTCCGTAGCCAGGCTCCGAGTAGCCAACATGAACCCGCATCTCCTCGATTCGATACCGGCCGGATTGCGTTGGCGCGCTGTTAGCCGCGGCTTCGAGAATCTTGTGTGCTCGCTTGAGTAGTTTTTCGTTTGCCATCATACCTCGTTGACCTTGGCACCAGGGGTCGGTGCATCGCGTGAGCTAAGCGTTACCTGTGCTGGCCAGAACTACCAATGTCCGCGCAATCGGTTCTCCAACGCGCCCCCGCCGAAGCGGGGGCTGGTTGTTGTCAACCCTTGTACGTGGTGGCCGGCAGGGTGCCGATGGGCGCTCCCTCACGGTTCACCAGCGGAGCCTCGGAGAAGAAGTCCCCGATGGCCTGCTGCACGTCAGCCACGATGCGGGGCGTGGCCTTGAAGGACCACTCCTTGGTCTTCGGGTCGTAGCTGTGCGTGGCCTGGCCATCCGCATCCGTGCCCGCTTCCTTCAGCTTCATGCTGAACGGGTAGCGCCGGGCGCGACCCGGATAGGGCGTCTTGAAGTGGACCCGGCCATCCTCGAAGTACATCACGATGTCGGGCGGCTGCGCTTCCAGCGCTTCGATGCGACTGTTGAGCTGGTTGGCCAGCTCGGTTTCGCCCGCCTTCTTGAGCGCCTTCATCTGGGCGCGGAGCAGCTTGAGGGTGGACTTGTTGTCGTTAGTGTTCTTGCTCATGTTCGTGTTCCTTTCCCCTCTATCGGGGTTTGTTGACGTTCGGCCCCTATCACCGCACCTAGCGGATCAATCTTTCTGGAAGAAGTGCAGAAACTCCGCCTTGGCAGAATTGGCTACGTCCCTTTGCGAACGCTCCAACCTTCAGGGCCACAACCTGACGCTCTTATTGAGCTTGGCTACACGCCCACCGTCTTGAGAACGAATTCCAAGTGACCTTTGAGCACTCGGCACGAGAACGTCTCGCATCCGTCACCCTGGACAAGCACACACTTGCTGTCGTCTCCCGCCATGGGAAGCAAGTTGGCTTGCCCGTTCATGAACGGACGAACCTTGTCGAAGTCCGCCCAGAGATCCGCTACCGTCACTTTCTTTCGCTTTGCCATTGTTGGCCTCCTTATACGTCCAGGGTGGGGAAGTCCAGGCTTGCAAACCTGGACCAAAGAATGAAAAAGCTACTCATTGGGTTGGCGTGATACCCTCGTGACTAAAGACCCGACTGGTTACGGGAGATGCCATTACTTAATGGGCCGTGTTTGCCTCGCCAGGAGTAGCTGTATCCGATAGTTAGGTGACCGGATAAACCGCCGCATTCACATCATTGCAGGTTAGGGTAGATACGGCACAGCCCGCCTACATCATAGGATAACCTCGGTGACAACGACCGCAGTGCGTGTGGTTGTTGCACTCAAAGTTTTTTTAACCTACGGTAAGGTTTCCCATCATCATGGCCTCTTCCAGACCATAGAGTTTGTTTTCGCCACACTCGGGACACTCGTACTCACGAGCATCCGGCTCACAGCCAGCGTACTCGTCCAAGTATCCACATGCGATGCAGACGCCAGGGTGTCCCATGCCTAACATCATCTCGGCCGCTTGTTCCTCAGAGATTTTCACGATCATGTTTTAGATTCCCTTTTCCTGGTTGTTGGTTTGCTTTCCTAGCTGCGCTTGCTCTCCTGCATGGCCAGGACTTTGGACAGTCCTTTCAGGACCACCCGTGGATTGTCGCTGAGAACGGCTTTGACGTGCTCGGCCGTCAGCTTGTACGACTGCTTGCCGTACACCCGCACTTCGTCACAGCCTTTCGGCTGGACGACTGCGTAGACTCTGAGGCTGATGTTGAGTTTCCCCGGCAGGCTGCCGGTGGCGAAGTCCACTTCCACGCCCTTGGCGTTGTCCGTGGTGACATCACCGCTTTCCCAGTCTCCACCGAATTGCTCGGCATCGGGGAACCTACGCGCAATCAGGCGCGAAGTGGTGATCTCTCGTTGTTGGGCCTCGATGACTTCCTTTGCCGTGGGCATGTCTCTTTCCCTTTGAAAAGGGTTTCTCTTTCTTTGGGGTGACCAACCTTCAGGGCCACAACCTGACGCTCTTATGTGCGAACGTTTACACGGTCACAGTGGCAAGTATAGGAGTCGAACCTATCCAAACCCTTTCGACCTTGTGCAGGCGTTCCTACCCGGAACCTTTTTGAAAGGACTTGCCGTTACAGCCCGTAACGTGGGCTAATCGCTTTACGTGACGCAGTGGCTAGCTCACGCTACCGCGGAGCGCTGCGTGATGGGCGTACGTCGGAGCGTGGCCGGCTCCTCCTCCGAATCGAGCATGCTCACGATGTAAGACGCATGCTCGGCGTTGAGCCGGGCTTGGCGCTCCGCAGCCTCACGTGCACGTTCCTCCGCGAGCCGCTGCTGCTCACGCCAGGACTCCAGGTGACGCTGCTTTTCGCGAGCGATCTCCAGCAACTGCTTGCGGTAGCGGAGCGCCATCTTGCGTGCCTGCACGAGGTAGGGCCCCGTGAGCATGCGAACCTGTCCGGGCCGCTTGCCCCAGTAGGTTGCCCATCGAGCCATGTACGTACCTGACTTTGCATCGAACGCGGAGAACCCGCGTCCATTCCTGTAGCGCGCATCGCGCGCCTGTTGCTCATCCTCCGTTTGACGTTCGTAAAGACGGATGATCGCCATGGTGACGGCCTTCCGCCCCACGTCGTCACGACGGTTGAGAATGTGGACGATGTCGTTGAGAGTGATCTGCTTGGCCATGAAGTGCTTCTCCTATGTGGGTAAAAACCAATCCATGAACACATACACATGCTCATGGATTGGCGCTTACACACCAGTGACGCGATTATATAGGTAGGGTGCGCCTAGCCCGAATTGCCAGCTTGCCGCTGACAACAGCTTTCGAGCTAAGCGCTCTCCCTCAGCGCTCTGACTGGTAGACGTACCTGTTCACTGCACTGTCCAACTTGCGAATCGCTTCTTGCTCGCGTAGGCGTTCGGCCATTCGGGAGAGCGTTCGGCCATTCGGGAGAGCGTTTGACGCTTCCGCTTGTGTTTCACTCGGGTGGTTTGTCGTTGTACCACCCGAGCAACTGTTCAATGTAGGTTGGAGTCCTTTCCCCATACGGGAACGTCGTCATCACCCCAGTACCAGTTGTCATACTCATCCATACCTTGTCTCCTTTGGTGGTGGTTGTTTACCAGACCTTCACCTACATCCGAAGATGTAGGCAAAGGTGTGGCAGGGGGCTTGCGCCCCCGCCCCACCGGAGGTAAGGGAGTGTAGGTTCAGCGATGTGCTTTCAGCACATCGCCAAGATTGGTCTTGACTCGGGTGGATCGAAACTTGTCGAGATCCTTCGGGACGAACGGACGCGCGAGCCATTCTTTATCCGCAACCTGGACAGCGAGCCGTGCTTCGATGGCGCGCGAGCGCCCCTTCTCACTGACACCCGAGGGGAGCCCCGTCTTGTGGTCACATTCAGGGGCGGGACTGTCGAGAATCTGATTGGCCATTGCGTTATCCTTTCGCAGTTTGTGGTCAAAGCTCGCACTAGGTACAAGCCGGCCGGCTAGGTAGGAATCGAACCTACACAATTATGAGCGCACCCCACCCGTTTAGGGTTGGTTCTAGCCGAGATGTAGGGGCGGATGTTACCCCGCCCCCGTGTGTGAGGCGCTGTCCTACATCATGTTGTAGATCTGCGCCTCGTGGAAGGACTGCCCGCCTACCCAATTGGCCCCGGGGCTGTTGTCGTTCTTGGCCCGTTGCCAGACCATGCGACCGTTCGCGTAGAATTCCACGCGAGTCTTGCGCTCCCACATGGTGGGACCGGCGCGATGCTCCCGGTAGGCCGGATGCGTCCAGTTTTGCATGTACTCGAATGCATCCTTCGAGATAACTCCCGTCATCATGGCGATCTCCAGCTGGCCACGGTAGCGCTCTTGTGCCGCAGTGCGGCCGGGATTGTCATCCTCCCACGCTTGCTGGGCGAGCGATTCCGCGAGCATTCCTGCACGCTCCTCGTACTCATCCCGATCCATGCGGCCATCGATGAAGGCCGCATGAAGGGCAGCCATGCCCGGATCTTCGTCCTCATCTTCTGAGGACCAGTCGATGGCTTCGCGTCTGCTCACATCGTACACCTTGTTGCCGAAGGTGTAGCGAACGTTTCGGGGCATGTCCGCACCGACCCCCTCGGTGTCGAGCAGAAGCTCGTATGCCCTACGCTTGTGACCCGCAAGGGTCACGTTTCCGTCCTCGTCCTTGCGGTCGGTACGAGGGCGAATGTTGATCGTCCGAGTATCCCCGGACACGAAGCGGAGCGAATACTCCACTTCTTTGGGATCCGCGGGCTCCAGGATAGGAATGTCGAAATTCCCGCCCATGCAAACCTTGATGGTCCCGTACTTGTCCACGGTCGTGCCGAACGCTTCGCGGATCTCCGCGTTCTGCGCAAGCATGACTTTCAGCACCTTGAGCGACAGCTTGGACAGCTTCTCGCCCACGGCTTTGTTGTGGCCGCACCATTCCACGATGGTCTGCGGGGTCACGATGTAGCCCTTTGGAGTACATAGGATTACATGTCGGTTCCCCTTCATCTCGCCCCGACGGAATTTGACCAGCGCACTCGGCTGGCGTGCCGAGTTATCACTGATTTCGTTGGCGAACGCGAACGCTTCCGCGATCATGTTCTTGCCCGCGACGAACATGCGACGCTTGACCTTGCCGGTGGTCGGACTGATGAACCATACCTCCGCCACGTGTGGGCGAAAGGCACCGCTCTTGGTCCGGACCGGGTTGGACTTCTCAGCACGCCCCATCGAGCTTGGGAGCACGGTCACCTGCAACCCTTCCGGGATTCGGATCTCGCCCTCGTCCGCCAGTGGGTCGAAGATGCGCGGAGCCGGAACTACCGCGGTCTGCTGTTGCTGAAATTTCAGATCGAATTCCGCACGAATGCTGTCACGCACTCGGGCATAGTCTTCATGACTCCACTTCCCAAGCCGGCGCTGTTCTAGCGCCGCCTTGAGTTGTAGTTGAGCGCTCGGGTAATCGAATCCCAAAGCGTCCACGTAATCATCGAAGGAGATACCCCCATCGACGATTGACTGCAACATGGTCTGGATCTGTGGCCTATCAACTTTACCCATAACTACCTCCTATGTGTTGGGTTTCGTTGGCCACACTACCAGCTTTGAAAGCTGGACCGCCTAAGCGGCGGTAGGCTCATGCCCCGCGAGTGTTTTCCTCGGGAGGGTAGAGCATAGCCATAGTGCGATTGCATGGTTCATTCAGCCGGCCAAGCTGAATGCCGAATCCAAGTCACACCCCATGCGTATCATGCGCACCCCGGACTCTCACCGGGTCGGCCCTTGCGGGCTCGACTCGCACTCCCCCTACGCTACCCCGTTAGGTCTGTCGACCGTAGGTTGCGGTAGGTCATGATACTGTGTTGTCGCACAGTGTAACTCATCCTAGCTAGTTGGCTGTCGCTGTCGCACATGGTTCCCACACCATGCGTTAGGCGCACCCCTTTCTGGCTGGCAAGGCTCCTCACCCCGGGCATTGCTGCCCTTTCCTGCTCGTCACAGGCGCCACCCACCAGGTCCCGTCCCCCCCCTTTCGAGGGTAAACCCGGGATTCCCGACTAGGGTTATATCTCCGACTTTCACGGACAGTACTACAGGGTACGGGAGTGTGGCACGTTGTCCCACATGCCTGGGGCACAGTGTACTACACTGTCAGACTTCTCGCACTATATCCTATACCATGTCCTTTCCGGTCGCACCTTGCGACCTTGCCCGGAACACTCGCAAGGCCCATGCCACCACGCCCCATAGGACAGTGTGTGATGGTGTGGGTTGCGAATCGTTGCGGCACGACCAGGGTAAATGCATGGTCCGTGCCAGCGAAAAGCCGAATGATTCCAGGGGGTTAGCCTGCTGTAGGTATCTTACCTACACCCTTTCTGGCGGTTCCGAGCCGGGCTTGCCTACATCATCTGACATTGACCTACCGCGAACAGCCTGCCGCAGTAGGTCAATGTAGTCTTCAATGATTCCGGTATGTTAGTGGTACGTCATTCACTGCGCAGGGTGCGACAGATACATCGCACCACAATGTGGGACACTGTCCTACTGCGGAACGATTGTCCCATCCCACAATGTAACCCTAATGATATCGGGCACTTAGCCTGCGGAGCAATTGTCGCAGGGTGCGAAGCAATTGTCGCAGTTGCCAGTCTGGCGCTGATAACCCAATGATATCAAGGGGTTAGCCTATGGCATAGCGCTTGCTACGCGTTCCCCTATATGCCGCGCGCGCGCCATGCGCCTAGCGCGCTGCGCGTAACAAGAACCATGCCAACAATGTTTTCCTGGTAAAAAGATCCACCAGGGTTTTGTTCAGTGGATCAAACTATTCACCCCGTGGATAATTTTCAGTGGTTAATCTTTGATCCAGTGTGGTGGTTTGCCCTGGTAAAAAAGGGTGGTGAACTGGTGATCCAGGGGGTAGCGGGGGTCCCAGCGCCGCGCGCTCCGCGCGCGGGCCCCCCAAAAGTGGGCTTATGGCAAAAATGTCACTACTAGTTCTCACCCATATACTTACTCCCCAACAGTTAGCTCATCGACGTGAGTGTACTCAAATAGGATACGTACGTACTCATAAAGGGTACAGCTATTGGGCACAAACAGTGTATACCTCATGGTGTTGAGTAGACAAATATTGTGGTGTATGTGTTGTTGTTACTCCTACTATCATTGGATCTCCTTTTTAGAATTCATTCCTTTTCTTTTTTTGACCCACTTGATACCACTATTTGACACTTCATGGGATTTGGTCCCACCGGGGTATAAATTCCACTGTTGGATTCGATACCTGAGTGGTTGTGGATAATTACATTATAGATTTTGTGGAGGTGGTGATAAAAAAGTTGACGTATTTGGGTGAGATGATTAGGATAATTGTGTCGATTGTAGTGAGAGTGAGAGTATAATAGTAAGACATAGTGATATGGAGAGAATTTGCCGCAGCCTATTATTCAACAGCATGATTATTGCAGTTAGTTTGGTGTTTGTAGTGATGTTTTGTCTGAGTGGCTGGTATGGTTTTTATTATGTCTTTTGTGGGTTGGGAATATACTGGTCGATATTCTGGTGGTATTGGCACTTACAAGTTTAAGAAAGGGTGTGGAATTTAGGATTTTGTTACCATCTATAGAGGTAGTAAGCGCACTGGCGAGAAGGAGGCCAGGATGTGGTATTTTAATCAGACATGGAATTGTGTTGTGATATCGAGAGAAATAATATTAACGTGGAAATTGGAAGAGTGTGAATTGTTGTAGTGGTTGTATGAGTGAGAAATGGAGGGCGATGCTAAATGAAGTATTATCGTTCAAAGCGTTGTACTGGATTGTATGCTAGTTTTGAGTATGAGCGAGGAATTTACTCTGGCCATGTAATAGTGGGTATAGAAGGATTTGCCAATGTTGGTGACAAGATAGCCGTTGATACCTTGATTGGATGGAAGGATGTTACCCCTGAGGCGGGCCAGATTTATTTGAAGGGCGGTATTGAGTACCGATTGGAGGAGCTGCGAGATCAGGAGGTATACTTAACCTATTTCGATGTCTGTGGGTTACCTTGTTATGTATCTCCAACTTATGCTGAGTTCTTTGCTTGGTGGGAATTGTGTGAGGAGATTGATGACTGTTCTAGTTACACTGAAGGCTACAGAGCTGGTTATAGTGGTCTGAGGTGGTTATGAGGTATTATTGGCGAGTTACAGATGACTTCAATGAAGTAGTCGGAAATAATGTTGATATCTGGGTAGTTGCCAGCGATCGTAGAAATAACTTAATTGGCAAGAAGGTTTCAAATCCCAATAAAAACGCTGTTATTGGAAGTATTGAGGTTGGTTCTTATTGACGTGACACTGACGATGAGTTTGGTCGAGTGAAGCTTCATGAGTTTCATGACGATCATTTGTTTTATAGCTTTACAGCATCAAATGGTCGCGATGTTTTACGCGGGTGTGGATATGATACTTTCTTAGAATATTTCGTGCCTATGCATTTATTCGGCCAAACAATGTAAAAGCGGCGGAGCTGTTATATTAATTGGACAGATGATATTAGCGATGACGATCCAAGTTATACCGAAGGTTACAAGCTAGGTTACAAGCTAGGTTACAGTGGGTTGAGGTGGTTATGATTGAAGATGCGATTGGCAGATATTACGAGTACACACCGACATGTATGTATATATTTGTGGTATGATAACGAATACTTAGGAAGCAGCTTAGATCGTTGGACAGATGTTACTCATGAGGTAGGTGAGATATGGAGTAGGTGTTGTTGCAAGTACAGTGTAATAAGTCTAAAGACAAGAGACGGTCACAACAGAATTGTGTTAAAGTCACTGAGTGAAAGCGCAAACTTCGAATATGAATATTTCTTTAGAGAGTTTACCAATATTTCTGTACCTTGTAGTGATGCGGTATACACGGATGGTTACCGAGCGGTACATACAGGTTTGAGGTGGCTATGACTACATGTTTTTCGAGCGTTGTAAGGATGGCCACCGTATAGTAGTACAGATGTTGTCTAACGAAGATCCTTACAGATGTGCCCCTTGTGTATGTTACAACAGCTATGCTTATAAAGGATGCGATCAGTTAACAGACTATGATTTATCCTATGAAGCATTGGTGCTGTATGACGAGTAGCGCGTTGAGTAGTGGAAAAAACTGCATATAGAGGAGGGTCAAGTTTGGTTTTCTGAGAAGCTAGACTTAGAATTGACTTTGGGTAACATGGACGAGGAGCATGTGTATACTCCGGATCAGCATGGTGCGTACGGGCGATTGGAGATCAAGATGCTTTTCCATGTTTACAAACCTTTAGTAGATGACTGTTCTAGTTACACGGAAGGATATAGAGCAGGCAGTACTGGTTTACGTTGGTTATGAAGGGTAAGTTCCTGAAATGGATATACATTGGGCATGTATATGCTCAGGATGACGTATTGGTGATTCAGTTATTGAGTGATGTTGTTGACTGGGAAGCCAAGGCAAAAGTTGTCTACAGTTCCGTTTCCGACATACCTGTTAACGACGTATTTGCGGCCTCTGATTTGAATGATGAGGAGGTTTGGGAAGATATTACTCCTTTTGTAGGAGGTGAGTACATTTCAATCATGGACTCAGTTCATGGTAGATTTGATGAGATTCGTCGCATTGTTTCCTTTGATCCTTGGGCTTGCTATGAGAAATTGTCTATAGAATTTGCGAATGGCGACACTATTTCGCCAACGGAATTCTTCAAGAAGTACATACCAGTAGACGAGGATTGTGGTCAGGGATACACTGAGGGCTACTTAGCGGGGCGGACTGGTCTGAGGTGGTTATGAAGAGGTTTCTAAGCTGGCTTGTATCTGCAATACTACTAACATTGCTGACACTATTGATAGTGAGTTTGGGATCAGTAACCAGTTCAATTGGCAGTGTTCTATTTAGCATCTTCATTTTGGTATTCATCTTGTTTGTTTATGTGAATTTGATTCGGGGCTTATCATGACTACACATTACGATGACCTGAAGTCTGGCGCTCTTTACCGCGACACAGCCAATGGTGAGTTTATGCGGTTAAAGAAGAAATGGACTCAATGGAGCTGGTATGAGCTTGAGTTTGAGCCAATTACATCCAAGTATGTGTACTGTCGTTCGGATAATCCTGAGTTTGATTTGGAGCAGATTGAAATTCTGTCTTCCCAAGTTTGGTCTCCACGACGTAATGTAGAATATGTGGAGGTCGAGTGGTGTGCTGGCGGAGTTGTGGAATTTGTTGGATGTGTATCTGGAAAAAGAGATCAGCTCTTATTGAAGAATTTTTTGGCATACTATGAGCTACCGAAGTGGAGCAAGAAAGAGAGCGCTCCCGAGCCTGGCGTATACTGTTGTAAGTGCAAGAAATTCTTTAAGTATGCAGATAATGTAATGGGATTTGAGTGTTGGGCATGTAAGAATGGGTACTGAGAAGGACTTAGAACTGGACGTATGGGCGGACGTAATCTTGGTTATGTTTGGTTTCGTTCTATGGCTTTTGGGAGTGTACAAGATTGTTACATGGCTAGGTTATGATTGTGTAGTTTTTGCTGTAGTTGGGTTAGGCATCATACCTGTTTGGTTGGTAGCGTGGTCTATATTCCACAAAATTAGGCGAGCATTGTTAGGAGAGGACAAAGATGTTTAAGTGCCTTGAGATACACTTGGAAGGTCCAATTTGTTCTTGTGAATACGAGAATCTGGGCTGGGCATTTGATCTTGACGAGGAAGAGGGCACATTTGAGGGAATTATTCTTTTCTGCCAGGAATGCGATGAGCAGTTATGGATATCATCTTATGACTTTGCGGCCTTTTTCATGTTTGACAAAGGGTATCCGAAGGGGCCGTTACCGGAAGAGGTAGAGGATGGGGCGCCACAATTGAAATTGATACGTGGTGGAAAGGATGAGATGGATAGCTAAGAACCGAGCATGGTTGGAATTTGCCTGGCTTGGCCTAATGATATATGTGTTGATGAGCCAGCATTGGGCATGGGCTTTCTTTTTCATGCTTGGCGGATGGTGCTTAGGAAACTTTTATGAATGGGCAGAAAGGCAAAGTAGTGATTACTAAAGAGTTTGTTGAAAGGATTAAACAGATGGCTGAAGTGTGTACGTAGTTGGCAAGCCACATTATGTTGGTAAGATTGGCTTCAATACGGAAGAGCACATTGATGATTATCGCAGTGTATTCGAAGAAGTGCAGAATAACAAAGAATTCAAGGTCTTTAAGCCAGAGGAGATACCGGTCGTGTCAATGGGATGTATGGTTCCGCATGTTATGGAATCTAGCTCTGGAATTGAGCCTGTATATTCGGAGGCCTACACAAGGCGCAAAGCGTGCTCTAACATTCCGCTACCAGAGCAAGTGCCATGAGTATTACGAGCATGCAGTTGCAAGCGATAACTTTCATTGTTGGGGATGTAGGAACGGGTACTAGGGGTTGGTTTGTCTAGTTTGGGAGAGAAATTCGGGCCTGCTAATCTAAAGGTTGGTCAGGTGTGGGAGTACCGAGAGTTCAAAGAACACGATTGGTGCGACGTCTCTCAATGTGAAAGCTACGACGATTATATACAATGCGTAGACAATGCTTGTGAGGTTCTGAAAATTGACATGATGGCTGGCTTCATGGGATTTCCCACGGGCCGTGTTGTCATGGTGAGGTTCCTTCGGGTAGACTCTTGTCCTCATGACAAAAATGATGAGGTTCAATTTGCCGCTGAGAACTTTGGTATATTCTTCCGATTGTTGTGGGATCCTGATATGGAAGAGAGGTATGGTGTTTACTGTGGAAATTGCGGGCAGTACTATGAGTATGCCAAATTCAATCAGGGATTCAAATGCTGGGCTTGCAGGAATGGGTGGACGACATGAGTTTACCTGGAATTAAGCAGCCTGGTGCCAAGTGGCTTTACAGGGGCGAGCGCTACACAATCTGTGGCCACAATGCCAAAAACAAGTTCTTCAAAGTGTACGATGACAGAGCTACTGACATGGTATACGATGTAACCGAGTACAAACTAGAGAAATTGTTCACCCCACTGTTTGAAGTAGGTCAAGTCTACGCATACTCTGATGATAATGAGAGATTTGAGATTCTGGACATCTTTACATCCCTTTGTCACGGGCGAGATTACAGATTATTCGTTAAGATATCTGAGGGAAAAGATGAGTACGACATCTTGTACGAAGAGATGGTTGATTTAGTAGATAATGACGGACTGGCCAGAGTTGATATAGTTGAAGAGGCTGGCGCAACTTGTACAAAGTGCAAGAAACATTTTGAGTACGCGGACTTTGCTGTTGACTTTCAGTGCTGGGCGTGTAAAAATGGATACTAGGAGGTAATGTGCGACGATACTTTTTGATACTGATGCTGTTGGCGGGCTGTGTGGCGGAGCCCGCAGATGACGACCAAGAGGAGGTTGTGCTTGTAGATGAGGAGCCGGGGGTTCCAGAGGGTAGCTATTCCGGTGGTGGACGTCTTGATCCGTGTGCCCCGATTTACGAGGTGATGGAGCTTGATGGGCATGAGGTTGTGATTGAGATTCCTGTGGAGTGTCATCCTCTTGATCTGCCGTACCTGTGGTGGGATGACGATGACTACCATGAGGACATCACAAATCCTGTTGAGCAAGAGCTGCAGATGCCGCAAGAGCAGCAAGAGCAAGAACAGTATTGACAGGCTGTCGGGGCAGTATTAAGCTGTTCTAAGAAAGGGGACTACTATATGTTCATGCGTACAGGGCCGTATTACAAGGCACAAAAGAATAAGACTTTCGAAACAACTATGGTTCAATTCCAACCATTGATGCCAAAAGACGTGATGACAGATGGGACTTCACATTTTCAAGTTGAAGAGTTTGTTAAGTTCGAAGGAAAAACTTTGGTTTTGGTGCGTTGTATTGCATCAGAAGACTCAAACTTGATTGGACGTGTTGGGTACAGGTCAATGTTTTTCATGCTGTCTAAGTGTTCGAGATCATCTTTGCGTTAAGAGCTGCATTTTTCAGCAACATATGGACTAGGACGTTTGGCCTAGTCATTCTTGGCATGCTCATAATGTGGGCAGTAATAACCTCATGGGAGAGATTCAGAGATGCAAAAGGCCCGCTCCGCAAGGTAGTGTGCTTTCTTGTTTTTCTAGCGATTTTTGCTGAAGCGTTCGTTTTAACGGTTGTATTATGGAGCGGGTAGAATTAGGTCAGGTGTGGGAGAATAGCGATCATCGAATTATCATCTTCGATGTAGTTGACACTCCGTGGGGAGATAGGTTAGCATCTGTGCGACAGCTTGGTGACAAGAGAAACACCATCTACAACCTAACACAAACCGAGATTCAGAAGATGTACAAGCTTGTTTGGGATCCGCTGGCCAAAGGTTCACGTTGTAATTCGTGTGGCTATATGAACGAGTACGTCAAAGATCTTGACTACATATGCTACAAATGCAAGGCAGGCTACTAAAACGGTATATAAGTAGGTTCAGTAATTTCTAGGACTTACGATATGCTAAAGAGAATTGCAAAGTGGTTACCGATAGTCAACCTGTTCATATTAGCAGGTTTGATTCTAGATGTGTTTTGCTTTAAGAGCTTCAGTCTTTGGTGGTTGTGGCTTGCTCTAAGCACAGTGTTCAGCATAGCTTACGGCAAGTATGTCAACGACAAGGCCAAAGAAGAAGCAAAAGAGCATGCAGAGTGGGAAGAAGAGGTCGACAGCATTCGCGAAACGTTTGTTGACCTGGAACGGCGTTCTTCTATCCCTCCTTCGCGCTGAGGTTGCCTTCTTCGCGATGCTAATTGCTGGCATAGGTATTGCCAGAGTGCTTTCATATTGGACCTGGGACATCCTAAGCTGGTTCGATTTATGGATGCTTTCTTGGTGGTAGATATTTTGTCATGTGAATGAGATGAAATATCTAAAGTGGGGACTTTACATTCTTTTATTCGACCTAGTGTTCTTTGCAGCATTGTACGGACTGTCGATGGGCATTGTGTGGCTGTATAGCATTTTTGGGTGAGGATTCTCTATTCTGCAGGTGCAAGAGTTGGAGCTGACTTATTGTTGAGTCGGTTTCTTGATGTTTGTACTCATGAAGTACGAGTGGCTGCCTACGATGTTTCGAGTCGGGCCATTGACCATGTTGATTGGACGCTGGATGCTGTCTACAACAAATTCACGGGAGCAGATCGAGTCAAGATCTCTAAGTTGTTGAAACGCAAGGACTTACCTATGATGGGCTATGATCAAGCGATTCAATTGATGCGAGACATTGACGAATTTGGGCCTGACTTAGTGATTTGTGATTACGAACCGATTGTTGCCAATATCGCTGCAGCATTAGGATTTGAGTTATGGTATTGCAGCCCGGTTCATCTGCTTGATGGTTTGGTGTGGAAAAACGGGCAGTTACGCTACACCGGATTATTGGAGGTGACTCGAAAGAATCTTGCCAAGCTACCGCCGGCCTCACGTACCTTTGTATGCTCGCCATTTGCCCTTATAAGCGGTTTGGAGCTTAAGGATGGGTACGAGTGGCTGTTGCCTCATGGGACGTTCTACGGCCATCCTAGAGCCGGCACGGGGGTATGTGTAACTAATGATTCAGACCGGTTGTCGGAGCTAAGCAAGATACTGAATTGCGTCCCTCCATTTGATTTGACGTTGTACAGTACACATCGTTATGATTTGAGCCATTTGGAGAGTTATCTGTTGGATGATGCGGGTTATGGTCGTGCGATTGGGGCGGCTGACTGGATGTTTTGCACAGGCGAGAGCAGCTTCATTTGTGATGGAATTATGAATGACGTAAGAAGATTTTGCGTAGCCCCAGACTTAAACGACCCGGAGGCATTGCTGAATGCAATATTGGTTCAAGATTGTGGTCTTGGAGAAGATGTGACTCAGGTGGAGCTATTAGAATATCTCTCTGTCGAGGCGATACAAAAGTCCTACGAGAAAAGGCATCTCCGCAAGTACGATGTTCGTAATATTGTGGTTCCGTTCCTAGAAGAGGAGATAGAGAGAGATGGAGAACTACTACATAACATTTGATATTGGCCGTGTTTTGGTCAATGTTGACTTTACAGAGTTTTTGTGGGTCTACAAGAGTCTGTCACTAGACCAATTAGATGATCCTATGGCATTCTTATTTGACTTGCACGGCCAGCAAGATGTTGGCTTGACAACGATTGCAAGGGCAGCCAAAGAGCGATTTGGAATTCCGCAGCGCAGCATCAATGATTTGGTTGATGCCTGGAACAGAGCGCTAGTTCCGGAACCAGCTATGATGGCTCTATTGGACAGATTAAGGCAAGAAAACTGGAATGTTGCTTTGTTGAGTAATATGGGTTCGGAGCATGCAGAACACATCAGATCTCACATTCCCAAGCTATTTAGTGGATGTGATCTTCACTTAAGCTATGAGGTTGGTGCAAGGAAGCCTAGCAAACTGTACTACCAAAGCTTTTTGATGGATCATCCGGAGTACAAGGGTTGTTTGTACGTTGATGACCTACCTCAGAACCTTGCTATTGGTCGCTATTATGGCTTCAGGGGGTTTAAATACAATATTGAGGAAGACGGACTAGATTGCCTTGAGGATCTGGAAATGGCTATTAGCGATTACAAGGAAGAAATCGATAAGTATGGTTGCGTACAGAGTTTCCCTGGCGTACAAGATTATAGTATGGGCGGTGGTATATAGATGTTTGATGGCACATCAAACATTAGACCGCGAACAGATACTTGAAGTTGTGGTGGCGTTTGTAATGGGAACGCTGCCTGAAGACTTTGATGGTGAAGTAGATGTCTTCTACAACGAAAATGGAGAAGTAGAAATACTGACTTCAGAAGAATCTATGTGTATCTCCTAACTCCTTTGAAATTAGAAACAGCTTTGTATAACTCTGGATCGTTCATTAGCTTATCCATTGTTGTTTTGATTGTCTTGCCATCAGGTGTTTGAATTTCGACTTCTTTGTCGGCAAGCCTAGTGCCGGCACCATATTCAGTGTGTACGGATGTATCATGAGGAGTGCGCGGTGGCTGTATTAGCTTTCCATCTTCTCCTCGCCATCCGTACAAACCCAACTTATCAGGATTGTAAGGCATAATTACATCCTTCATGTGTCCAGCCACCAGCCCGCCTTTTCCCTTATCTTTGAGGGCTTGATTAATCTTGTCAGAGTACACAGCTGCCGCTTCAGGATCACCAATCTTGTGTTCAACAACTTCCTTGGCGGAGTAATGACGGCCAGAAGAATCGGTATAGCCAGACGCAGACAATGGTGGCGGGCGAAGCTTTACATCAGCTGCATCATATATTTGGTCAGACATCTTATCTGTTGGCAGGACCATGCCAAAGTGGTCTGCCACTTTCTGAGCAGTTCGGCCAGACATAGGCACGCGCAAACCATCGATAGTGATGTAGTCAGG
>Ga0256839_1000305_pt1 | contig 62686 bp, 70 predicted proteins | sample 354166metaG_FD_185968 | JGI IMG/M metagenome (GOLD analysis project Ga0256839, IMG submission 185968) | Hydrothermal vent microbial communities from Mid Atlantic Ridge, Atlantic Ocean - 354-166 | ecosystem: Environmental > Aquatic > Marine > Hydrothermal vents | place: Atlantic Ocean: Mid...
GGTGGTTCTGGCACAGACAGCAGGCATTTCCGGCCAGAGCTTCAAAAATCAGATATCAGGTTGAAACTTTGATGCCAGACAATGACGAAGACTTGGGCGACACACTGACCCGCCCCTTGCTCGAAAAGGCCCGAAATCTGGGCTTTTCAAGCAGTGAACTTGAACGCTTATATTCTCTATATCTCCTTCACCCCGAGCACGGTGAGATAAAGGGCTCCCATTCCCTTCCCCATTCGGCCTCACCATCTCAAAACGAGCGCTGACACGCGCAAAAATCACCTGAAGAGCGTACGCTTGAAGGAACACCCCCAGATGCACCTGAACAAACGACAGGTCCTGAAATCCCTTGCCGGTGGCGCAGCCTTGCTGGCTTCTCCCCCTTTGTGGCAGGTGGTGCAGGCGGATGAGAATTTCATCGAGTTTACCGCCGCCCCCTCAAAACAAAGTCTTGTTGGTCCGGGTGGCCCGGTATCGGACCTGTGGCTTTACAACGGCAGCACACCGGGTCCTGAAATTCGCGTCAAACAGGGGGAGCGGGTGCGGGTGCGCCTCGTCAACAATCTTGAAGAGCCCACAACCATCCACTGGCACGGCATAAGGATTGTTAATGCCATGGACGGGGTACCCGGATTAACACAGCGTGCCGTGATGCCCGGCGAGACATTTGAATATGATTTTGTCGCGCCGGACGCCGGCACCTATTGGTATCATTCCCACAACAAGACCTGGAGCCAGGTGGCGCGAGGACTCTACGGCGCCCTTATTGTTGAGGAACCAGAACCCCTATTCGACCGCGACCACGACCTGACCCTTGTTATTGACGACTGGCGTCTCACCCCCGGGGGCGTGCTTGACCTGGCCAGCATGGGCTCACTCACCGACTGGTCCCACGAGGGTCGGCTTGGCAACTGGCTGACAGTGAACGGCCAGAGCCAGCCCATCTTTAATTTCAATGCAGGGGAAGCCTATCGTCTGCGCCTCATCAACACCTCCAACTCGCGAATTCTGGAAATTGACCCCGACAGTTTTGGCGCCACCCTTCTGGCCTATGACGGCCAGTCAACCGGCACGCCAAAACCTTTGGGTTATGCTCCCCATCTCTTGGGCCCGGCCCAGCGAATTGACCTTTTGCTCGCGCCTGAAGCTGGCGGGAGTTTCAAGATTGACGAAATTTCCAACATGGAAGCCTATCCTTTTGCCAACTTTGAGGTTTTGGGACCGGCAAAACCCGCAACACCCCCGGTTGCCTTGCCCCCGAACCCCATTCCCGAACCGGATATGGCAAACGCAAAAACTTTCCCTTTACGCATGAGTGGCGGCGCCATGGGCCGGATTGAAGACATCTATTATCAGGGCCGAAAACTGGAGGGGGATGATTTTATCAATACCGGGCAGGTCTGGGCCTTCAACGGTATCGCCAATATGGGAGAGGAGCCGTTTTTTACTGTTAAAACCGGTGAAACAGTCATCATCGAAACCATCAACGACACTAGATTCATGCACGCCATGCACGTGCACGGCTTTCACTTCCGCATCATCTCGCGCAGCGGCAGCACCATCGACGAGGGGCAGCCCTGGCGCGACACATTTCTGATAAGCCCCGAGCAGACCACAAGAGTGGCCTTCGTCGCCGATAATCCGGGCAAATGGCTCTATCACTGCCATATGCTCGAACATACCGCCGCAGGCATGATCACCTGGTTTGTAGTGGAGTAAAGCGGGACTAAAGCCCAAGCGCCACAAAATCAAACAGCAGTTTGAGATTGAGCACAATCACCAGAATGGCAATCAGAATACCAAGCACCAGCATCCAGGAGGGCGCGCGGAAAACACCCATTTTTTTGCGGTCCATGGAAAACATCACCAGGGGAACAATGGCAAACGGCAATTGCAGCGAAAGCACTACCTGAGAAAGCACCAGAAGCTCGGTCGCGCCCTTTTCCCCGAACATGAAAATCATGATAACCGCAGGAACAATCGCTGTGCCCCGAGTAATCAGGCGGCGGGCATAGAGCGGCAGCCGGATACGCAAAAAACCCTCCATGACAATCTGCCCGGCCATGGTTGCGGTCACGGTAGAGGCAAGACCCGAAGCCAGCAGGGCCACCGCAAACAATATCGGGGCAATCGCTGCCCCCAGAAGCGGGGCCAGCAACGCATGGGCATCAGTTAAATCTTCAACCACTCCATAGCCGCTCTCATAGAATGCGGCAGCGGCAAGAATGAGAATGGAAGCATTGACCATCAATGCAAGACCAAGGGCAAAGGTCGAATCAATGCTCGCCATCCTGATGGCGTTCTTTTTTCCCTTTTCGCCTCTGTCATAAGCACGTGTCTGCACGATGCCGGTGTGCAGGTAGAGATTGTGCGGCATAACGGTTGCGCCCAAAATACCCAGCGCCAGATAAAGCATACGCTGGTCTGTGACAATTTCCGGCGAGGGAAGGAAGCCCGAAACAATACCCGCAACCGAGGGTTGCGAGAGAATGAGTTGGCCAACAAAACACCCCGCAATGATCAAAATCAGGGCAATGATAAAGGCTTCCAGATAACGGAATCCCTTGGCTTGCAACCATAGAATCAAAAATACATCAAATGCGGTAATCACGACGCCCCAGATGAGGGGCAGGCCGAACAGCAATTGCAGACCAATGGCGGTGCCGATGACCTCGGCCAGGTCGGTGGCAATGATGGCAAGTTCAGCCAGCACCCACAGAACAAAAGACACCGGCCTTGAATATTCGTCGCGACAGGCCTGAGCCAGATCCCGTCCGGTGGCAATGGCAAAACGCGCACAAAGCGCCTGCAGCAATATGGCCATGAAGGACGAGAGCAGCACCGCCGCCAGCAGCGTATAACCAAACTCCGACCCCCCCGCGATGGAAGTCGCCCAGTTCCCCGGGTCCATATAACCCACCGAAACCAGAAAGCCGGGCCCCAGAAAAGCAAAAAACCGCCTGAAAAAAGTACCATTTGTCGGCACCGCAACCGAACGGAAGGATTCAACCAGCGAAGGAGTTTCAACAGCGGTGCGGAAACCATCAGCAGAGACAGTTTCAGCAGGTTTGATATCGTTCATATTCGGACTCTGTCAGGATGATGTCGATTAAAGAGCAACGGCACAACGCCTAGCAAAGCGGTGTATTATCAACACTCCTTAATGCAAATAGTTTGCAATAGCAAGATGAAAACATCTTCCTCCTGCACCAGGGATCTGTAACCCTGAACACCACTCCCGATCACGAATTCGTCATCACCTCCCCGGTGGAGCTTTTTATTCACCGATGATAACAATTTTGAATGATGAGGCTGTTGGCAATATTGCTGTTGTTGATGACGGGAACCGGCCATGTCTGGGCCAGCCCCGGAGTTGTTTTTTTTGCGCCCGGTTATATTGCAGGAAGTTCGCAACCGGCACCGGTCTTGCCCACATCAGGCAGTGGCCCTAAAATAAGCCTTTACTCCCCACTAGACGCCAGCGAACCCGCAAAACTCTCTGCGGCCTGCTGCGTAAAACCCCTCTCCGAAATCTCTCTGGGATATTCCCTGTGCTCCGGTGACATTGCCCTGGCCCAGGCATCAGTCAGCCAGTGTTGTCCTGTGCCTGAACGTATTGCAGCCCTGAATACTCCGGTGCAGGCAGCCCTTGAAAACAAGAATTTTATTTTCCGCCCTCCGATCATCTGAGTTCATTTGACTTTTCCGGCGAGGGCCGGTGCCACCCTTTTCCCAAAGAACAACTCAGAACCGCTTTTCTCGGAGTATTTTATCATGACAGACAAACCACTCATCTCCCGCCGCATGTTCAACGCGGGGTCCGCCTCAGCTCTGGCCCTCACCCTTGCCGGATGCTCGGGTGCTGCCTCAACCGGATCCATGGGCTCCGATACCAGCCGCGCCCGGGCTCGGGAAGTGGCCGAAATGTATGGCCCCCTGCCTAACGAGCGCTTCCCCATCGCCGCTGTAGACCTCAAACAGGTCCCCTCACGTTTTTACCGTAAGGAAGTGGACTTCAAAACCGACGAACGCGTTGGAAGCATCATTGTCAACACCAAGACTTTTTATGCCCATTTTGTGATGCCCGGAGGCCGCGCCATGCGCTATGGTGTCGGACTTGGTCGCGCCGGGTTTGCCTGGTCTGGCCGCGCCAATATTGCATGGAAACGCAAGTGGCCGACATGGACTCCCCCCGCCTCGATGATCAGGCGCCAGCCCGAACTGGAAAAATACAGTGCAGCCAATGGTGGCATGGAACCGGGCATCAACAATCCGCTGGGTGCCCGCGCCCTTTATATATTCAAGAACGGCAAAGACACGCTTTATCGCCTGCACGGGACTCCAGAAGCATGGTCTATCGGCAAGGCCGTTTCCAGCGGCTGCGTGCGTTTCCTCAATCAGGATATCATCGACCTTTACGACCGTGTCGATAGTGGTGCCAGAATTCTGGTTATCTGATAAAGGGGGACGCCAATTCGCCAGCTTGAAAGTGCCAGCCGATACTGATCGCTTCATCTTTCATGATTGAAGCGATCGGCGTTGCTCCCCTTTGGAGGCAAGAACGAAGTGAGTTGCTGCGCAACAAGAAAAGTGGTGCCCCCCGCCGGAATCGAACCGGCACTCCCTTACGGGAACGGGATTTTGAATCCCGCGCGTCTACCAGTTCCGCCAGAGGGGCAAACGGCAGCGACCATCTGATCGTTGCCGCGATTTACGCCAAAGCGGTTAGCACGTCAATCGCTCTGTCCATTCGTCCATCTAATGTTAGCTTTGTCGCGCTAAGACCAAAAACAACCATTCCCATTTTGGAGCTTGTGAGTCCGGTGTTACAAAAACTTTATGATTGGCTGATGTCCCTTGCCGCAGGCCGTCACGCCCCCCAGGCGCTGGGCGCCGTCAGTTTCACCGAAAGCTCGTTTTTCCCGATACCGCCCGATGTACTCCTTATCCCCATGGTGGTGGCCCGGCGTCAGAAGTGGTGGATCTACGCCACAATCTGCACTGTCACCTCGGTGCTTGGCGCTTTTGTCGGCTACGCCATCGGCGCATTGTTGTTCCAGGCCGTCGGCCAGCCCATTCTGGCCTTTTATGGTGCTGAACACTCGTTTGAGCGTTTTGTCTCCTGGTATGATCAATGGGGAGGGTGGGGCATATTCTTAGGCGCAGTCACCCCGTTTCCCTATAAGGTCCTGACTATATTTTCCGGTTCCGTGGGCTTCAATCTTCTTCAGTTTGCCGCCGTTTCCGTGGTTGGCCGGGGCCTGAGGTTTTTTCTGGTCTCGGGTTTGCTTTACCTTTTTGGCGAGCCCATCCGTGAGTTCATTGAAAAACGCCTCGGCCTGATGTTCATCCTGTTCTGCACCCTGTTGATCGGCGGATTTGTCGCACTCAAGTTTTTGTTGTAGACAAATTCCGGATCTAGAACTGGCGCCAGCGCCCCGGCCTCCACATAAGGTCAATGCAGCCCTTTTTTGGGGCGTGACACCTGAACAGATTTTGATAGGCTCCCCATATGGCAGACACTCTGACACAGTTTTCCGGTAACAACGCCAACCGCGCCAACACCGCTTTCATGATCGGTTTTTTTACCATCCTTGGGGCCTGGGGTTTTGAGCTTATCGGCGGCTATGAACCGTGTGAATTGTGTCTGGGCCAGCGCATCCCCTATTATGTCGGTCTGCCGCTTCTTGCAGTAATCATCGGGGGCTGGACAAAATTCCCGCAAAAACTGCGCATTGCCCTAACTCTGGTGGTTGCTGGCATTTTTCTCTGGAGCACTTATCTGGGAGCTTTTCACGCCGGCGTCGAGTGGAAATTCTGGCCTGGCCCCACCGCCTGTGCCGGCACCGGCGAGGGCCTGGACTTTTCAGCCCTGAGCAGCATAAACGATGCCCGCGTCGTGCCCTGTGATGATCCCGAGTTCAGGTTCCTGGGGATAAGTTTTGCCGGCTACAACGCCCTGATTTCAGCGCTGATAGCGGCATTTCTGCTCTGGTCGGCCCTCGGGCAGATCAAGCGTATGCAACAACAAGCCTGACACAGCCTACGGCAAAAGTTCAATATCCCAGTAAAGATAATCCAGCCAGCTTTCGTGCAGATAGTTGGGCGGAAAAGCCCGCCCGTTATTGTGCAGGTCAAACACACTGGGCCGATAGGGCTTCTGGCGCGGGTGCATGTTGATTTCCTGGGACAGGCGATTGCTTTTGCGCAAATTGCACGGCGCGCAGGCAGTGACCACATTTTCCCACGTAGTACGTCCGCCCCTGGAACGCGGAATGAGATGGTCGAACGTCAAGTCGTCCGGGCACCCGCAATACTGGCAGCAAAACCTGTCCCGCAAAAACACATTGAAGCGGGTAAAAGCGGGGTTGGTGCTGGGCCGTATATAGTCACGCAGGGAAACCACGCTGGGCAGCTCGATTTCCATGCTGGGACTGTGCACCACCACATCATATCTGGAAATAACATTTACCCGGTCAAGACAAACAGCCTTAATCGCGTCCTGCCATGACCACAGCGACAGGGGGTAATAGCTGAGTGGCCGGAAGTCGGCGTTCAGCACCAGCGTCGGACAGCTTTCCGGTGAGACATGAACGCCCACAACAACTTACCCCGTCTTAAAATACTCCACATGATCTAAGCGGGAAAAAACCGGTCTGTGAAGCAAAAGTTTTCTCTATTGCGTTTTCAAAGCACCACCAACCTCGCGCATGAAGGCCAAAGCAAAGCCCAGGCCCTCCATGGATATGGTATGAGCCACCCCCGGCTCCAGATGCAGGGCGCTTTTCACCCCGAGACGAACCAGCGCCTCGTGCCCCGCTTCACTCATCTGAAACGGAACCACATCATCAGCTTTTCCATGAATGAAGCAGACCGGCGGTTTGCTTTGGATTTCCTTCTCAATTGTTTCAACACCGATAAGACCACCCGAAAAAGAAACAATGCCAAGCAATGCTTCGTCAAGACGCAAACCCACATCAAGGGCCATCATTCCCCCTTGAGAAAACCCCACCAGCAGCGTGTCCGCGGCCCCAAGGCCGGTCTGCTTCCACAAAGCCTCAAGAAATTCTTTAATCACCGGCCGGGCGGTTTCAACCCCGGCCATGCGTGAATTTATTCGGTCAGCAGCGAGGGGGAACCACTGAAAGCCCATCGGGTTGATGTCGCAGCGGTCCGGGGCGTTGGGCGCCACAAACAGCGCATCCGCCATCTCCGCACGCCAGTATTGGGCCAGCGAAATCAGGTCGTTGCCGTCCGAACCGTAACCATGCAACAGAACCACCGCCTTTTTTGCCTTGCCGCTTTTTGGGGGCACCATGGGCCCCGAAAGGGTTTCTTTCACAGATTTATTCCTTCCCGATTCCGTAACACGGCAAAATAACGCCACAGCAGACGCGCCGCCGAGCCCCCATAAGGTGACCATTTTCTGGCAACTTTGCGTGTTGTTTTTTCATCCGGCTTTTGCCGCCTGTGGAGCACTTTGCCAACCATTTTTTGCAACACCAAATCCCCGGCCGGAAAAATATCGGGGTGCCCTGCACAACTCATCAGATAGATTTCAGCACTCCATGGCCCGATGCCCTTAAGTGAAGTGAGTGCCGTCATCGCCTTGTCAACAGGAAGCCGGTGAATTTGCTCATAGTCCAGTGCCCCCTCAAGCTCGGCCCTGGCAATCGCACGCATGCAGGCAATTTTTGAACGGCTGAGACCCGCACCATGCAAGTCGTCAAACTCCAGCGCCATGAAATTTTCCGCATTCATTTCCCCGGTGAGTTTTTCCACCCGTGAATGTATGGCTCTGGCACTGGCCACCGACAAAAGCTGACTTGAAACGATGGAAGCAAGTCCGGCAAAACCGGGTTGTCCCAGACGCAAGGGCACCTCCCCCACCTCGGCCAGAACCGGTCTAAGCCTTGCATCAAGTGCAACAAGATTGCTCAGATGCTGGTGCAGGATACGGGCTGTCAACAAACGCTCCGGAGCGCTCCGGTTTTCAGAATCCATGAGAATGTGTCAGTCTGCCCCGGTTATCAGTGAATACCCCAAGTGTGCTTCATTCGAACTATAGGGAGATTTTTGATGAGTGATACCCAAAACACCGACCAAATCGTGCCCGCCTGGTTCTGGATAATTTCTGTTCTTGCCTTGCTGTGGAATCTGCTGGGGGTCATGGCTTTTTTTATGCAGGTGATGGTCTCACCCGAGATCCTTGAAGCCATGCCCGAGGCTGAGCGGGCACTCATGCAGACAATGCCGGGCTGGGCCATGGGCGCTTTTGCCATTGCTGTATTCTGCGGCACCATCGGCTGCATTGGCCTGTTGCTGCGCCAGCGCTGGGCAAAATATCTGTTTATCCTTTCGTTGCTTGGCATCATCATTCAGAATATCAATGCCTTTGTCTTCCAGAACAGTTTTGCCGTTTTTGGTCCCGGTGGAACGATGATGGTTGCGTTGGTGGCTCTGGTGGCGCTGGGCCTCATCCTGCTTGCTGTGCGGGCCGAAAATAATGACTGGCTGAGTTAGACTGTATCGCAAAGAAACATGCCATCCAAACCGATTTTGCGATTTGCTCCCAGTCCCAATGGCTTTTTGCACCTTGGCCACGCTTATTCGGCGCTTGTTGTCGAGCGCTGGGCAAAACAGCTTGGCGGCTCGTGGATTTTACGCATCGAAGACATTGACCCGGGCCGAAGTAAACCCGAATTTGTCACCGCCATATTTGAAGACCTGCACTGGCTGGGCCTGAAATGGCCCGAGCCGGTGATGGTGCAATCGCAGCGTTTGGAAACCTATAAGGCAGCAGCCGGACAACTTGCCGCCGTGGGTCTGCTTTATCCCTGTTTTTGCACGCGTGCCGAAATTCGTGGCGCTTCAAACGGGCAAACCGACCCTGATGGTGCACCTCTTTATCCGGGCACCTGCAAAGCTCTGAGCAATGTACAAATCAAACAGAAACTGGAGGCCGGCATACCGGCACAATACCGGCTTGATACCGGCAAGGCTTTGGAAAAAACCGGCATGCTGACTTTTACGGTTGTGCAGCCCACGCCCCTAAAGCGTCCAAAAATCACCTATGCGAAACCGGAACGCTGGGGCGATGTCGTTATTCAGCGCAAAGACACACCCACTTCCTATCATCTGGCGGTGGTGGTTGATGATGCGAGCCAGAACATCACTCACGTCACCCGTGGCCGCGACCTCGAGGCGGTAACCGACATCCATATCCTGCTGCAATTCCTGCTGGGCCTGACATCCCCGCTCTATACTTTTCACAAGCTGATCCTCGATGATAAAAAGTCCAAACTCTCCAAATCCAGAGATTCACAAAGCTTGCGCGACCTGCGCGAAGAGGGCTGGACAGCAAAAGCCGTCCGCGCCCGTCTTGGGTTTTAGAAGTCTGTATTCAGACCGTGGAAAGCCTTGCTTTTGACGCCGCTTTTTGTTCCGCCGGCAGGTAGGAAAGCGCTGTCCGGTGAACCGCGTCCCTGAAGGGCGTATCGAAATCTTCACCCAGAAGCGCGGCCAGCTTTGCGTCCTTGAGCTGATGGGGCTCATCCCACAGATAGGACATGATCACCACTTCGCGCACGATGGGCACAAACCAGCCGATGATTTTAAGCAACCCCATGGGCACCTTTTTCACCTTTGCGGGTTTTGCCAGCACGTCCTGAATGGCACCAATCATCTGATGGCCGCTGGCAAAATGACCCGAATAATGCAGGTTTTCGAACTGAGGAAGACTTTTGCGCGCCTCGGCAATTTTCACCAGCGCCCGGCCCACATCGGGCAGATAGGCCCATGAATGGCCCGTGCTCAACTCCCCGGGATATTGCAGAATGCCCGATTTCAGGCGCGACATTATCATCAGGTCAAAATTGCTGCCTTCCGCGTCGGGTGCAAAAAAATCAGCCAGACGCAGGATGATGACCTGAATATTATCCTCGTTTGAGGCCTGAGCCAGCATGCCTTCCATGCGCTTGCGTATTTCGCCCTTGTCCTTTTCAGGGTGCTGGGGCGTGTCCGGGGTAATCATGTGCTGCTCGGCTGCATAATTATAGATATTTCCCGGAAACAACAGCGTTTTGCCACTGCCTTTGAGAGCTTTGAGGACATTGGCCAGAGCAGCCTCGGCCCGACCCTTGTCCCATTTGTCATAAGGCAGATTAATGGCGTTGAACACCACATCGGCTTCAGAGACTGCACGCCTTGTCTGCTCGGGAAACGCAATATCCCCTTCAACAAACTCCACGCCGTCAAGTTTTGCCCTGTTGCCGCGCCCCATGCCAATGACCCGCCAGTTGGCGGCAACAAAAGCCTTTGCTGCCTCCTGTCCGATGCGCCCGTTGATGCCCAAAATCGCAATTGTCTGCGCTTTCCTGTTTGTCATGTTCCATACTCCTTGTGCAATTGGGAGCACTCTAGAACATTCATTTTTGTAGTTGAATTACCCAATTTCGTATGCTTAGCATTCACAAATGAATAGCAGCACTCCCGATTGGACCCTGTGGCGCAGTTTCGCAGCCGTTGTTGAACACGGCTCGCTCTCTGCTGCCGCCCGCGAGCTTGGCCTGTCCCAGCCCACCCTTGGCCGTCACATACAGGCCCTTGAAGAGGCGCTTGGCACCTCCCTGTTTGCCCGCACTCTCAGGGGCCTTGAACCCAACACCACCGCCACGGCCCTGTTCGAGCAGGTTACTGTCGCCCACCAGGCATTAAACGAAGCTTCCATTCTGGCCGAAGGCACCTCGAGCGAACTCAGTGGCGCGGTACGCATAACCGCCTCCACCGTTACCTCGCACTACATTCTGCCGGCATTGCTGAGAAAAATCCGCGATGAGTTCCCTGCAATCGAGCTGGAACTGGTGCCTTCGGACTCAGCGGAAAACCTGCTGATGCGCGAAAGCGATATTGCGGTGAGAATGTTCCGCCCCACCCAGCTTGAGTTGATCGCCCGCAAGCTGGGCGAGAGCCCCATCATCTGCTGCGCCCACCAAAGTTACCTGGACAGGGCCGGCACCCCCGAACAGATTTCCGACCTGTTTGCCCATGACCTGGTGGGTTTTGATCGCTCCGACCTGTTGACCTCAGGCGCAAAGGACATCGGCTTTGAGCTTGGCCGCAGGGACTTTGCCCTGCGTACCGACAGCCAGACCGCAATATGGGAACTGGTGCGCGCCGGTCTGGGCATTGGCTTTGCCCAACGCGAATTGGTAGTCTCAACAGGGGGAATGGAGCCGCTTCTGCCTCAATTGGTTATCCCTCCCCTGGAAATATGGCTCACAACCCACCGGGAACTCTTCACCAGCAGGCGCATTCGTGTCATCTATGACCGGCTGGGCCAATTGCTGACAGAGTATTTTGCCCACCGCACAGCTTAGGTTGCGTAAAACAGAATAAAGAGAAGAGTAGCCATGCAGGGCATTTTGAACACCGCAATTTTTATCCTTCTGGCAGCACTTGTGCTGGTGCTGGGAGCCGGGCTGTGGAGCATGTTTCGCGGTGGCGGGCAGCTCTCCCAGAAGCTCATGCGGGCCCGGGTGATTATCCAGTTCGTCGCCATCATCCTGCTTTTACTCTCGGTATATTTTTTCGCGCCGGGGCGATAAACAGCTTTCAGCGGCAAGGGGAACATTTGCATTCATGGTCAAGCTCAACAAGATTTACACCCGCACCGGCGATGATGGCACCACCGCGCTGGCCCGGGGGGCCCGCCGCAAAAAAGATGATATACGCATAGCTGCCTTTGGCAGTGTGGACGAGGCCAACGCCTTTATCGGGCAGGCCCGCTGCCATGCCAAATCCATGCCTAAAATCGATGCCGTTCTGGCGCGGGTGCAAAACGACCTGTTCGACCTTGGTGCCGACCTGGCAACCCCGGGGTCTGACGAGGGTCAGGATTACCCCTCCCTGCGCATTGCCCAGACCCAGATTGACTGGCTTGAAAACCAGATAGACAGCTCAAACGCCGCGCTCGAACCCCTTGACAGTTTTATTCTTCCTGCCGGAACCGCACTCTCTTCAACATTACATATTGCCCGCACCATCGTCCGGCGGGCCGAGCGCGATGTGGTCACGCTCATCACTGAGGAGCCAGACACAAGCTCAAAAACTCTTGCCTACCTCAACCGCCTGTCCGACCTGCTGTTCGTCATGGCCCGCATGGCCAACGACAACGGCCGCGCCGATGTCAAGTGGGTGCCGGGCCGCCATACGGGAAAACGTCAGGGCAATATCTAATGTTTCTGCCCCTGCACGACCGCAATCCCATCGAGCATATTCGTTTTGCCTTCGTCAATTACACCCTGATTGGCGTCACCACACTGGTGTTTGTCGTGCAATGGCTTTTGCCCGAGCAGGCAAATTATGAGCTGACCATCTATTTCGGCATGATTCCGCTGGTAGTGCGCGATATCATCCCCCAACCCCTGGCCTGGGTCCCCGACCAGTTGCCGTTGATTTCTTATGCTTTTTTGCATGCGGACTGGCTGCACCTGCTCTCAAACATGCTGTTTCTGTTGATTTTTGGCGACAATATCGAGGATGCGCTGGGCCATGTCCGCTATTTCCTGTTTTACATGGCCTGCGCCGTGCTCGCCGCCGGGGCCCACCTGTTGATGAACATAGATTCCAACGGCCCCCTGATTGGCGCTTCAGGAGCCGTTGCCGGAGTGCTGGGGGCCTATGTGGTACTCTACCCCCACGCCCGCGTGTTCGTGCTGGCCCGTATCGTCATCCCCATCCCCCTGCCGGTGCCGGCATTCTGGTTTTTGGGGTTCTGGATTGGCACACAATTCTTCTATGCGTTTTTTGCCGGCAACGAACCGGTGGCCTGGTGGGCCCATCTGGGCGGCGCGCTTGCCGGAGCAATCCTTGCAATTGTGCTCAAACGCCGCGAAGTGCCCCTGTTCGGCGGACGATAAACTCTGTTCACAATGTAATCACGGCAAATTCAGCTAGTGTTATAACGCTTTATTTCAGAAACAATACGCATTGCTCTAGGCATCCGTGCAGGGAGTTTCTCCCTTTGATTTGTCGCCGATAAGCGGCGCGTAAAATTATGGAGACTTATATGTCCACGACCAAAAAAGTTACTTCAGTTATTCTTGGCTCTGCCATGGCGGCATCTCTTGTTGGCGCTGTTGGCATGGCCGGTCCTGCCTTCGCCCAGGAAGACAACATGGAAAAATGCTTCGGCGTTTCCCTGGCCGGAAAAAATGATTGTGCCGCCGGCCCCGGCACAACCTGCGCCGGCACCTCCAAAGTCGACTTCCAGGGGAATGCCTGGACTTTGGTTCCCGCAGGCCTGTGCGAAAACTCTGAGTTCTGGGGCAAAGTCCTGCCTGGCGATCGCACCGGTTCGCTCACGGCAATTGATCGTGACATGGTCTAACCACTCGCTATGCTCCCCGGCCTGCCAGTGGCAGGCCGGGGGTTTTCTGTTATAATCACGTTCTTGTTCAGTGGGTGGAAGGTGTGCCTGTGTTTGATCCCTTGAATATTCCAAACCAGTCCGGCGCCGGGTTCAAAGGCGAGCATTTTGCTTCCATTATGGAAAGCAACTCTACTGTCGGGTTTTTTGAGATACATGCGGAAAACTACATGGGCGCAGGTGGCCTGCCCCACCGCATGCTGACCGCAATCCGGGAAAAATATCCTCTCAGCGTCCATGGCGTAGGTCTGTCAATTGGCGCCGAAGGCCCCTTGGACACAGAACATCTGACCCGCCTTAAAAATGTGGTGGACCGTTATCAACCCGGACTGGTTTCAGAGCATCTGGCCTGGTCCACCCATGACACGAATTTTCTCAACGACCTGCTGCCTGTACCCTATACAAAGGCCGTGCTTGACCGGGTAGTCGAACATATCGACCAGGTGCAAACCACCCTTGGACGACAGATTCTGCTGGAAAACCCTTCGACCTATGTGGCTTTTTCACAAAGCGAAATGAAGGAGGTGGATTTTATCCGCCAGGTGCAGAAACGAACGGGCTGCGGTTTGCTGCTCGATGTCAACAATGTGCATGTTTCCGCAACCAATCAGAACTATGACGCAAAGGACTATCTGGCATCATTTCCGGTTGAACATGTGGGGGAAATTCATCTTGGTGGCCACGCCCGGGATGTGGACGACCAGGGTGCGCCCCTGCTCATAGACGCCCACGACCGCGAGGTGGATGATGCTGTCTGGGGGCTTTATGCTCATCTGATTGGAAATATTGGCCCCCGTCCGACCCTGATCGAATGGGACAATGATGTACCCGCCTGGCACATTCTGAAAGCCGATGTGGATGCGGCCGGCCGTATTCTGGAGCAAAAGGCCGGCAACACTCATGCCGCCTGAATTTGCTCTTGAAGATTTTGCAAAGGCGCTACGGGCGCCCGACGCACCCCTGCCCAAAGGTATCGTGGATCCTTTTGGCAACCCCGCTCCCAAGCGCTTTGATGTTTATCGCAACAATGTGACGGTTTCCCTCATTGAAGCGTTGCAGGCCGCCTTTCCGGCGGTATGCGCACTGGTGGGAGAGGTCTTCTTTCGGGAAATGGCACGCACCTATCTGCGCACCCACCCCCCCGCCAGTCCCGTAATGATCGAATACGGGCACGGGTTTGCCGAATTTATAGAACAATTTGAACCGGCGGCCTCACTGCCGTTTCTGCCTGATGTGGCACGGCTGGACCGTGCCTGGCTCGATGTTTATCACGCTGCCGACGCGCAGCCTCTGAACCCGGCCCGCCTTGCAGGGCTTAATGACGACGTGCTGACTGGCGCACGGTTTTTTGTCCACCCCGCGGTACGGTTCATAAATTCAGGCTTTCCCCTCCACGATTTGTGGCAGGCGGGCAGAGCTGCAAAAAGCGCTGCAGGCATAGACCCCTCTCTTGTTCAGAATGTTGCCATTACCCGCCCCCGTTACGAAATCCAAACCTTTGGGGTCACGCCGGTTTCCGCAATTTTCATTCGCGCGTTGATGGAGAAGGAGCCACTGGGAGCTGCAGTGGAAAAGGTGGCGGACATTAAGGGCTTTGACTTGACGCGGGTTCTTAACCGCCTGCTGACTTCTGGTTTTTTTATGGATGTGGAGTTTTGATAATGGGACAAAAGATATTTGACTGGTTGCTGGGCCGTTTTGCGCCCATCGAAAACAGGCCCCTTGCACTGATGGCAACATTCGGGATTGTCATGCTGGCTTTACGGCTGGCACTGGCCCGGCCCTTCTGGAATTCGGGGCAGACACGCTGGGTCAGTTTCCCAACGGATCTGGCCTCAAGTACCAATTACCTGTTCGCCAACGAATTCAAGCTGAATTTTTTCTGGGGAAGCTATCCCATACCTTTCCCCGGATTTGTCGGCTATATGACCGGGATGGCGGAAATCATTCTTCCAATCCTTCTGGTCATCGGCCTGTTTTCCCGCCTGTGGGCCTTGGGGCTGTTTGTCATGACATTTGTCATCCAGCTGGTGTTTCCCGGCGCGTTCTGGAACCCCGCGACCTTCTGGGATACCCACTCGGTCTGGTTTGCCCTTTCCATCCTGATCATTGTTCTTGGCCCCGGACAGATTTCCCTTGACTGGGCGGTGCGCCGTTTTGGACTTTCCCGACTCAAGCAAAGCTGAAGCAATTCTGATGGAAGCAGGGCGGAGAAACAAATCAGCCCGCTTTCTTCAGAACAAAACAGATTGTTGACGGCCAAACACCGTTTGTTTACCGCCCGGCGCTATAATGTTGCGCATGAGTGTAGATTTGACGACCCAGGCTGTTGCTCTGCAACAGGTAAAAGCCCAGACGACCGCCCAATATACCATCCTCAAAAAACAAAATGAGATGGAAAAAATGGCCATCGACATGGTGAGCGCTGTTGCCAAAAGCGCACCCGCTCCCGCCGGACAGGGCACACGGGTCGACAAATACGCCTGAGATTACGCTGACTTTTAAGCCTTGTGCAGCGCAATAAGACTTTCGATCATCGAAAACGCCGCGTCCGAGGCCCATTCAGCCGGTCCCTGAAGAACGGCGACCTCACATCCCTCTCCATCGAGCAACAAGGTCGCGGGCAACCCCAGCGCCACTCCGTTGGCTTTCAGACGTTCAAAAGCGGCAAAAGTCGGATCGGCCAGCAGGGGGAGGTTCTCCATGCCCCCCTCATCCAGAAACACCCGCGCTTTATCTATGCCATCCTCGCCAACATCCAGATTGATGGTGACAACGGCAAAATCATCTCCCCCATAGCGGGCCGAAAGCGTATCAAGATAGGGCATTTCCTCCCGGCATGGTCCGCACCAAGTCGCCCAGAAATTGACCAGCAGCGCCTTGCCGGAAAAGTCAGCCAGAGTGGCGGGCTCACCCGCTTCATTGATATATTCAAGATCAGCATAGCCCCGCCCGGTTCCCGTTGCCTGAATAGCCGCAAGCTGACCGACGGCTGCCGCATCAATAGCCGCAAGCACCTCGGCATTGACAGCGCACTCCTGAGCCACGGTATTGGAGCCATTGCTAACCCAGACGGCCCCCGCTATACCTAGCGCCGCCAGACCGATGCCCGGCCCAAGGAACCGGCGAAACAGAGGAATTTGCGGAGTTTCCTTCTGGGGCTGGGACATGGGGGGGGACCTCCTGACAAATTTAGGGCCAACATAATGGTCTGACCGGGTTTTTAGGCTCTTAACTAACGCAATCAACCTATCGCATAAACAAATACTCACATAAAACCAACAATCCTCGTCAAACCATCACAATTGGGTAATCACAACAAATGAGTACGAAGGCATGAGCAACCATATGTGGGGCGGACGTTTTTCCGCCGGGCCCGATGAAATCATGGAAGAGATCAACGCCTCCATCGGCTTTGACCAACGCTTTTTCTCTCAGGACATTGCCGCCTCGATCGCCCATGCCAATATGCTGGCCAAGACCGGCATAATCAGCGAGACCGACCGGGACAGCATCGTCTCCGGTCTCAATGGTTTGATCAAGGACATTGAGAGCGGAAATTTTGAGTTTTCGCGCGCCCTTGAAGATATTCACATGAATATTGAAGCCCAACTTTCCGACAATATCGGGGAGGCTGCCGGGCGGCTGCACACGGCCCGCTCGCGCAATGACCAGGTGGCCACCGATTTTCGCCTCTATGTGCGTGACGCAATCGACATGCTCGTTGAACAGATCAGTTCCCTGCAAAGGGCACTGGTTGCGCGCGCTGAAGAAGAAGCCACAACCATCATGCCCGGCTTCACCCATCTGCAAAGCGCCCAGCCGGTAACTCTTGGCCATCATCTGCTGGCCTATGTGGAAATGCTTTCGCGCGACTATCACCGTTTTCTTGATGCGCGCACCCGGCTAAATGTCTCCCCGCTGGGCGCGGCGGCACTGGCCGGAACCGGCTTCCCCATCGACCGGGATATGACTGCAGAAGAACTGGGGTTCTCCCGTCCCGCCGCCAATTCTCTTGATGCGGTATCGGATCGGGATTTTGTCATTGAAACCCTGAACGCTGCCTCCATCTGCGCCATGCACCTGTCGCGCTTTGCCGAAGAGCTGGTCATCTGGTCTTCAGCCCAGTTCGGTTTTGTTACCCTGTCGGACCGCTTTTCCACCGGCTCTTCCATCATGCCCCAGAAGCGCAACCCGGATGCCGCTGAACTCATCCGGGCCAAAATCGGCCGGATATTTGGCGCTCAGGTTGCCATGACCATGGTGATGAAGGGCCTGCCCCTGACCTATTCCAAGGACATGCAGGAGGACAAGGAAGGCGCCTTTGACGCGCTTGATACTCTTTCCCTGTCTCTGGCCGCCATGACCGGCATGGTCAAGGATATGAGCTTCAATCGCAAGGCCATGCATGAAGCCGCAGGAAGTGGCTTTTCCACTGCCACCGATCTGGCCGACTGGCTGGTGCGTGAGCTTAATATGCCGTTTCGCCAGGCTCACCATGTGACCGGGCAACTTGTGGCACTGGCTGAAAACAAGGGCTGTGCCCTGGACGGGTTGACGCTGAAGGAACTCAAGAGTATCGAGCCCCAAATCAGCGCAAAAGTGTTTGATGTGCTCAGCGTGGAAAAATCCGTTGCCAGTCGCACCAGCTATGGTGGAACCGCCCCGGCAAACGTGCATGCACAGGTTCAACGCTGGCAGAAAATTCTGGCGCAATAGAGTTCTTTTGGGGGCAAAAATTGGTCCATCATTTTCAATATAAAAGCGGCATTCTACATGCTGAAGATGTCCCCCTGCCAACACTGGCAGAGGAATTCGGCACACCATTTTATTGTTATAGCGCTGCAACTTTGCGCCGCCACATTACCATGATGTGTGATGCCTTTTCCGGCATTGACTGTCTGGTCGCCTACGCGATGAAAGCCAATTCCAACCAGGCGGTTCTTACCCTTCTGGCCAAAGAGGGAGCGGGGGCCGACGTGGTGTCGCTGGGTGAACTGGAACGGGCAATTGCTGCGGGAATTGCTCCTGAAAAAATCGTTTTTTCCGGGGTGGCCAAGACAGAAGAGGAAATGGCCCGCGGGCTTGAACTGGGCATCCTTTGCTTCAATGTCGAAAGTGAACCCGAACTTGAACGGCTTAACGCCGTCGCATCCGAAATGGGGCTTGTCGCCCCGGTTTCAGTGCGCATCAACCCCAATGTCGACGCCAAGACCCATGCCAAGATTTCCACCGGCAAGGCAGAGGACAAATTCGGCATCCCCTATGAGCGAGCGAATGATATTTATGCAAAGATCGCAGGGGCTGATAATCTGCAGGCCACCGGTATTGATATGCATATCGGCTCGCAGATCATCGACCTGGAGCCTTTTGGCAACGCCTTCGCCCTGATGGCCGAACTGGTGCATGAGTTGCGACAGCAGGGGCATAACATCACCCATGTTGACGTTGGTGGCGGACTGGGCATTCCCTACAACAACGACAATGCGCCCCCCCCTGACCCACTGGCCTACGCCGCAATTGTTCGTGACAAGGTCGCTAGCCTTGACTGTGCGCTCATTCTGGAACCCGGCCGGATCATTTCCGGCAATGCGGGGATTTTGGTCACCAGAGTTGAATATATCAAACAGGGCGCTGACCGGACCTTTGTCATTGTTGACACCGGCATGAACGATCTGATTCGCCCCACACTTTACGAAGCCCATCACGATCTGTTTCCCGTGCGCAAAGCCGACCCCGGAACGCCCATGATCAACGCCGATATTGTCGGCCCGGTCTGCGAAACCGGAGATTTCCTGGCCCGCTCACGCGCAGTTCCTCAAATGTCTGGAGGTGATTTGCTGGCCGTTATGGGCGCTGGAGCCTATGGTGCGGTAATGGCAGGCACCTATAATTCCCGGCCACTGATTGCTGAACTTCTGGTCGATGGCGAACAATATCACGCCGTACGCCCGCGCCAGACCATCAGGGATCTGATTGAACTGGATAGTGTGCCGGAGTGGCTCTGAGCCTTGCTCCCTAACAGGCCTCATTCATGTGCTGACGGGCAAGGGAGATGATCTCGACCGGCCTGTTGGTCAACGCATCATCAACTTTTGCCAAAAGCACATCAAGCGAAAACGGTTTGGTGATCACATCATAAATCAACGCATCAAGCCCGTGAGCGCGCTCACGCTGGTCGGCAAAACCGGTCATCAGCACTATTTTGACATCGGGAAACTCGGCCCCCACCTGCAGGGCCAGCCCGATACCATCCATAACCGGCATTTTTATATCACTCAAAAGCAGGTCAAACCGCCCCTCCTCCTCGGCCATGGTTTCAGCCGCCAGGCCCCCGTCCTCGGCTTCAACTGTTTCATGGCCTGAAATTTTAAGGGCCTGCGCCACAAACCGGCGCACATTGTCATCATCTTCTGCGATCAGAATTCGCGCCATGATTTACTCCACTAAAACCTTGAAAACTCTTTTGGCAAACTCAGAAATTCCCGTCCGGATGAAGCTGGTTTACAAAACTGAGCCTGATACCAACGGCTCCCTCCGGAGGAGAGGTAAGTTCAGTTTCAAACTCAACCCATTCCCCGTAACCCATGGCGGCCACCTGAGAAGTGACGCTCCATTCGTAAAGTACAGAACCGCGCTCATCCAGGAGACTGACCAGAATCGGAGGCACAGAAACCTGACCTCCACTGACATTTTCGAGCATGGCGCTGACACTCATCACAACTGAACCATCGCGCAGTGACTTGACGGTATTAACCTCGCGAAACTCCAGCCCCACAACATTTACACTAAGCCCGACCGCGCTATAAATGCCTGCCAGATCAGGCAGCACCATGACAATTCTTTCTCTGAGAACCAGTCCACCTCCAAAAAAAACCATCAACAGGACGCTCGTGACCATGACCACCAGCCGCTGCATGCGCGCCCGGGGCAGACTTCGTATCAGCAGGTGCTGGCGCTTTTTCATCGCCAGGCGCTTCTCAGCCTGTTTGGTCAGCTCTTGCTGCGCGTCCTGGTCGGCACCTGCGCCTCCCCGAACCTTGTCCATGGCTCCGGTCTTTTTACTTTGAGCCTGCTCTTCCTTGTAAAAATCGGCATCCAGCGCCTGTTCCTCTTCGGCTGAAAATATTTTATCCGCCTCAGAAGGTTCCGCCTCAGCCACGGCTCTCCAGTTTTTATGACAACTGGCACACTGCACCTTGCGCCCGTTATTGCCTATGGTTTGGCTGGCAACCTCGTACCGGGCCTGACAATTCGGGCAGATGATCAGCATCTTGGGGTCAGGACCCATTCGTTTTACCCATTCCGCACGCTTGTTTATGCTGGCAAATATCCTAAATGAAGCCTGTTAATAGAGCGTATTCACAGCCCCAAACGATTAACCCAAGTCAGGAGAATTCGCCTCTTGGGTTAACAAAATCGACCCCGGACCAAAAGAACCCGGATTTTTCCGGTATTTGAGGGTAATTTATGCCATGAACCGGTGATAGGCTCCCCGGTCTTTGCCATCATATCCGGGCCCTTGCGGTTATGATAGGGATGCTTATGATTCGCCAGATTTTTTTATGTTGTGGAGACCTGCATTTGATCCAGTTTCAGGATGTCGGACTAAGATATGGCGACGGGCCGGAAGTCCTTTCCAACCTGTCTTTTACCATCGAACCTGGCTCTTTTCATTTCCTGACCGGGCCTTCGGGCGCAGGCAAGACCTCGCTGCTTCGCCTGCTGCTCTTGTCCCTGCGCGCCACCCGTGGACAAATCACCATGTTTGGCGAAAATGTGCACAAGCTCAATCAAGATCGATTGTTACAGATGCGCCGCCATATTGGCATTGTGTTCCAGGAGTTCAGGCTGCTCGACCACCTGACAACCTTCGAAAATGTGGCCCTGCCGCTCAGGGTACTGGGCCAGCCCGAAGCAGAATATACCGACAATGTACGGGAGTTGCTCGAATGGGTGGGACTGGGCGAGCGAATGGACGCCCACCCCCCGGTACTCTCGGGTGGAGAAAAACAACGCGCCGCCATCGCAAGAGCCGTCATCGGACGTCCCGACATTCTTCTGGCAGACGAGCCGACCGGCAATGTGGACCCCGAACTTTCCGAGCGACTGGTTCACCTTTTTGCTGAACTCAACCGCATGGGTACAACAATAATCATTGCAACCCATGAGCTTCCCCTGCTCGACAAATTCAAATATCCTCACATGATGCTTTCCAAGGGCAGGCTCACCATAAATGAAAAATAGCAACGCCCCGCACACCAGGACCACATCTATTGTGCCCGAGCGTTCAGTCACCGGGCGCACCTTGATGGCGCTCATCGCAATTATGACTTTTTTGTCCTGCGTCACTCTTGGCGGCGTTGTACTGGTGCAAAAGTCCGCCATTGCCTGGTCCAATGATGTGGGCCGGGAGGTCACCATCCAGATTCGTCCTATTGAAGGGGAGGTCATGGAAAGCAACCTGCGCACCGCGGTCTCTCTGGCTCAAGCTGTTCCCGGCGTTGCCCGAGCCAGTATTCTTTCCCTTGAGGACAGTAAAAAACTTCTCGAACCCTGGCTTGGAAGCGACCTGGATTTTTCAGCGCTTTCCATTCCCCGACTGGTGATCGTTGAACTTTCCGATCCGCGCGAAGCCGACCTCGCCCAGTTACGCCGAAACCTTGAAGCCATCAGGGGGGCAAGTCTTGATACCCATTCCGCCTGGCGCCAGCAATTGAACACCATGGCTGGAACCGTAGTGATTTCTGGCCTGCTGGTTCTGACACTCATCGTCACTGCAACAGTGCTCGCCATCATCTTTGCCACAAGAGGTACCATGGCTTCGAACCGGGCCATTGTTGACGTGCTGCATTTCATCGGCGCCTCGAACCGTTTTATTGCCGGGGAGTTTCAAGACAGGTTTCTGGCTATCGGCCTGCGTGGCGGCATAATCGGGGGGCTGGCGGCGCTGGCTTTTTTCTTTGCTGCCAGTCTGGCCGTAGGCAATGTGCTGCCCGATGCTTCAGGCGCTCAGCTTGGTGTGCTGTTTGGACGCTTTTCCCTTGGCTGGGATGGAATGCTCGCCATTGCAACTCTGGTGCCTATCATTGCCGGATTAACCGCAATCACATCGCGAATGACCGTGCGCAGATTTCTCCGGCAGATATCTTGACCTCATATCACCAGCCATGATTTGTGCTCATTCCGGGGTTTCCTTTAGCGCAAGCCGATGCGGATAGACGACGGAGAACCACATAAATGATTATTCAAGCCATCCGCTCCGGGTTGTTCTATCTGGCGTTCGGGCTACTCACTCTGGTACTGGCAACAATTGCAACCCTTGGAACCCTAATCCCGCCTTTTTCAAAGCGTATCGCCCGTTTCTGCGCCATCACCTGGACAAAAATTGTCAAACTTCTGCTCTGGCTTATCGTGGGCATTCGCTCCGAAGTGACAGGGCAGGAAAACATTCCCGACGGGCCTTGTATCATTGCCTCCAAACACCAGTCCGACTGGGATACGGTAGCGCTTTATCCCGAACTCGATCATCCCGCTTTTGCAGCCAAAGTGGAGCTTCTGAAAATCCCCCTTGTTGGCACCACCATGCGCGCCATGGGAATCATTTTTGTCAACCGGAAAAACCGCGGCGGGGCTCTGGCCAGCCTTATCGAGCAAAGTCAGAAGGCCATCGCGCAAGGGGGGCGCATTTTTATATTTCCCGAGGGTACGCGAAAACTGCCACTGGCTCCTCAGGATTATCGTTTCGGGGTGGCAAAGCTCTATGAAGCCCTGGAAGTCCCCGTAGTGCCCATCGCCCTGAACTCAGGTCTGTTCTGGGGACGAAATTCACTGATTCTGTGGCCCGGCACGGCAAGGGCCAGAATACTTCCACCTATCGCACCGGGTTTGAGTGCTAGGGAAATGCATAAGCAACTTGCAGATGTCATCGATAAAGAATCCACCCGCCTGACTCTCGAGGCGGTAGAAACCGGACTTGCCCGCCCCATTGACCCGGAATTTCGCCAGCGTATCGATTCTGCCAAAAAGGCAATATCCACGCAAAGCAGCTAGTATATACGACATATTGACAATATTGTGGCGCTATACCATACATATGGTAGAGTTCGCTTGGGTGCGTTGACAAACGCCGGTAAATGTTCTATGTTTGTTCCAAGGCATCAAAGCGTTCCGCCAAGAACAGTCATGTCGTGGGGGCAAAACAAGTACTGATCGCTTTGGGTACGCTTGAATATGATCGGTGCAGCATAAACAAGAGGGCAAAATGTCAGGGCAAACCTTCATTATTCCATCCCCCAACACCTGCACTGCGGGTGAAACAATGGTTTGGCAGGGCGGATCGGGCAACACCTATTTGGTGAAACCCGTCTCCGTGGAGCACTTCATATTATCCGATTCTCATATTTACCTGCTGGTCAATGCGGGCCGGGCAATCTGGGTGGGAACCGCGCGCAACCTGATCGATGATCAGATTTCTCGCTCCCGGTTCCGCCGGGCTATTGCCAAGGCAACCAGTGCTTTTGAGTTCGCCATGCCCTGTGATGAACATCAGCGTCTGCTTTTGTTGGCCGACCTGGAAACCGGGCACCCCATGCAACAGCTTTCGGCTGCCTGAAGCTGCCCTGACCCTACAGCACGCCTCCCAAAAGTGTACAGCGGTTTTGGGATGAAGGGCGTGCACAATCAAAAGAATAAGGCATTACGCGCGCATACTGTTAAACACAACATGCTTTAGGCTCAGGACCCGAGCGCTTGCGCCAACCGGTGCAGGTGACGGTCCACGATATTCATCTGCTCAAGATGCGCAACGGTATTGAGCACATAATCCCTGTTCGCTCCCGCATCCCCCACCGCATCCCGCACCAGTGCCAATTGTTCCTCAGCGGTAAGGTTCCCGGTATATTGGGGATGTTTGCGGTTAACAACAAAACAGGCTGCCCGAACCTTTTCCCCGCTGTCCAGCCGCACCGTGCGCTCCACCTCAAAATAAACACTCGTTACCTGCTCCCGTGCGCGCAGATAGTTCATGACTTCACCCTTGTTGGCCAGATCAACTTCAAAGACCATTCCGTTGCACGACCCCCCCGGCACCAATCCAAAAACCAGGCCCGGTTTTTCCGGCGTGCCCCGGTAGTGATGGGAATAGATGCACAGGGCCCGGTGTGCACCATAAAGGCGGGCGGGACTGGAAGAACAAAACTCAAAACCGGGCCGCCAGATCAGCGAGCCATACCCAAAAATCCAAAAGCTGTTATTCGGTGCCATTTTCGTCAAGAAATCCTCTTATCACCCCTCCCCTCTACATCCCGCACCGCCCTGCCGCAACGCGTTTGTAACAGCAGGAAAAAAAGCAGGTGACGGAATGAAGTCTGAACGATAAGGAATTGTCATGCCCCGATTTATTATTCTTATCGCAATTGTTGTACTTGTCGTTGCCGGCTGGAGCGCGGCCTGGTTCTATGGTGCCGGAGAAATCCGCCGTCAGGTTTCAAACCAGTTGCTTGCCAGCCAGAGCTTTCCCGAAAAGCTGAGCTGTAAGCAACTGGATGTGGCCGGTTTTCCATTCCGTTATGATATTGCGTGCACAGATGCACAACTCATCACCGGCGATGTCAGCCTCTCTGTTCCGCGCATCCTTGCAACTATCCTTGTTTATCGCCCCACCCATGCTCTGATTTTTGCCACCGGCCCTGCCACTTACCGTGATGCTTTTTCAGGCTCCGCCCGGAAATTGCGCTGGCAGAACCTGCGGGCCAGTGTGAGGACCAATGGCTGGGCCCTGGCCCGCATTTCTCTTGAAGGGGACAATCTGGAACTGATTGACACACTTGTCGGAGAAAAACCCGTGGCCAGCGCCAACCGCGTTGAGCTTCATATTCTGGATAACCCGGATGAATATGATGCAGAAGGCAAGCGGGCTCAACTCAACATTTATTCTCGTGTCGAGAGCGCTCAGGTACCCGAGTTTGACATAAACAACGCTGAGATAACTCTTGAAGGAGTGATTGAATCCCTGCCCGATGATGTGCGTCTTTTTTCAGCCCAGAATATTGCCAGAAACTGGTACGACACCGAATCCGGGGTTCAGATTATCGCCTTCAAAGGCAAAGACGAGCAATCCGGTTTTGAATTCAACGGACGCATCAGCGCCACTGAACAGGCCCGGCTGACCGGGGAATTTGGTTTGCAAACACAAAATATCGCCGACCGCCTCAGTGATTTTGTCGACCCGGTTGCCCTGCAGATCATGTTTGGTTTCAAGGATGAATCAGGAAGCTACAACCAGTCGTTTTCAGTCCGCCACGGCGTTATAATGGCTGGTAACGTGCCGGTGGCAACCCTTCCACCTTTGCGCTGAGCCCCCCGGAATTGAGTTTATCTATCCTTAATATCCCTGCGCACCGGGTCGGGTTGGGTACGGCCGAAATCGGGAGCCGCAGTTTCCTGTCCCGCATCAATGATCGAACGACGGATGGCCCTTGTCCGGGTAAACAGGGTTTCAAGCGCATCCCCATCACTGGTGCGCACCGCCCTTTGCAACACGCTGAGGTCCTCAAGAAATCGGCCCAGCATCTCCAGCACCGCCTCGCGGTTGGTCAGGAACACGTCCCGCCACATCACCGGGTCCGAAGCCGCAATGCGGGTAAAGTCGCGAAAGCCGCCGGCTGAAAATTTTATCACCTCCGACTTGGAAACCGTCTCCATGTCATCGGCGGTCCCCACGATATTATAGGCAACAAGATGGGGCACATGACTGGTAATGGCCACCACCATGTCGTGGTGGGTGGCGTCCATCAGTTCGACGTCCGAACCCAGCGCCTCCCAGAACGCACTGAGGCATTCGACAGCCTTTTTGTCGGTGCCCGCCTCCGGCGTCAGAATGCACCAGCGCCCCTCGAACAGTTCAGGAAATCCCGCTCCGGGACCCGAATGTTCAGTGCCCGCCATGGGGTGGCCGGGCACAAAATGCACCCCTTCAGGAATGAGCGGCGCCAGCGTTTTGACCACATGGCCTTTTACAGAGCCGGCATCAGAGACAATGGCTCCCGGTTTCAGCGCCCCGGCAATGTCCTTCATCACCGGCTCAAACGCACCCACTGGCGTGCACAGAATAACCAGATCCGCATCGGCAACGGCTTCACAGGCATCCTGCGAATAGCTGTCGGCCAGACCCAGATTGCGGGCCTCGTCAAGCGTCTTGGCCCGGCGCGTGGCAACGGATATCTGGCCGACCAGCCCCTTTTGCCGGGCCGCCTGGGCAATGGAGGAACCTATCAGGCCCACCCCGACCAGCGCCAGCTTCTCAAACAGAACGCTCATTCGTTAAGGCCTTTCAGAACTTTTGCCACCGCGCGCATTGCTCTTTCCTCACCAATGGAAATCCGCAAGGCATCCGGCAACCCATAAGCTCCCATTTCCCGGACAATCAGGCCCGCTTCCAGTAATGCCTCATTGGCTTTTTTTGCAGCCTTGCCTCCATCCTCCTCAAACAGCGCAAGTACAAAATTGCCCTGACTGGGCAAAATTCTAATCCGGTTTCTGTTCAATTCCGAGGTCAGCCAGTCCCGCCATTTTTTGTTGTGGGCTTTAAGGCGCGCTACAAATTCCACGTCTCTCACCGTCGCCTCTCCGGCCAATTGCGCCGCCCGGTTGACGTTGAACGGACCCCGCAAACGATTAACCGCATCGACAATATGGGCGGGGCCATACATCCAGCCGATGCGCAGCGCCGCCAACCCGATTTTTGAAAAGGTGCGCACCATCACCACATTGTCACTGTCGCGCACAAGCCTGTCACCGGCTGCATAATCGTTCGCCGTGACATATTCCGCATATGCGCTGTCAACGACGAGCAAAATGTCCGGGCGCAACCCCGCATGCAGGCGCATTAGTTCCGCTTCGCTGACATAGGTGCCGGTGGGATTGTTGGGATTGGCCAGAAAAACAAGTTTTGTGCGCTCCGACACCGCACCAAGCATGGCATCCACATCAACGCAATAATCTTTATCCCAGGCAAAAATCGGCTGAGCACCGGCCCCTTTGGTGACAATCGGATAGACCAGAAACCCGAACTGGCTGATAACGGCTTCGTCTCCCTCCCCCAGATAGGTCTGGGCCAGAAGGTGCAAAAGCTCGTCCGATCCCGCCCCGACAACGATGCGCTCCGCTTCCAGCCCCTGGGTTTGCGCTATGGCCTGGCGCAGGTCCGAAGAGGAGCCATCCGGGTAGGCGGCCAGAGTGTTGCCCAGCCCTTCCAGCGCCGCAATCGCTGCCGGGCTGGCCCCCAGCGGGCTTTCATTGGAAGAGAGTTTAACTATTTTGCCCGAACTGCCACCCCCGGCACTTGAGCGGCCCGGAACATAGGGCGCAATCTGCATCACGCCGGATTGGGGTGTTGGACGGACTGGCATTGAATATTCTTCCGCTGATACTGCTATCAGAGCTTGATAGTTAAAAAACGCGCGCGAACATAGCCCCCACGCGCGCGGAATGCAAAGCAACGTTTTTTCTCTCTTAACCGGGTTGCCCGCCCGGCCATTCCATGGCGGTCTGGGGAGCAAGAACCGGCACCCGGACAAATTTGTCCACCCGCTTTCTGCGGGTAACGGCCGGAAACAGTTTCTTGCGCGCCTTGACCACCAGAACCCCTGCCAGCGCCGGACCGAAAAGCGGCGCGACCCGCTCGAATATCTTTGCAGACTTCAATAGCAGGGGCCGCTGGCTCGGGGGCAGGTACAGCGCTTCGCGGCAGCTTTTAACTTCGAAGGAATGCTCACCCAGCAATCGGTCAAGCTGTCCGCGGGAATAGGGCTGCCCGACACCAAACGGGGTGTTGTCGTGGGTGGACCACAGCCCCCGCCGCCGCGGCACCACAAGAATGAGGGTGGCATCAGGCGCGCACACTCGCCAGAGTTCGCGCATCTGCTCTTCAGCGTCCGCGGCGTGCTCAATAAGATGCACACCGATCACCGTATCAACCGCCGCATCGGTCAGGGGCATTTCCAGTGGGTCGCACAACACCGTGGTTGAGGGCCCCTCGCGCGGCCATGAGGAAGCGCCCTGGCGCGCAGGCATGAAGGTGAGAACCCGTTCTGCCGGTTCCAGCGCAAACCTGAGATAGGGGGTGGCAAAACCAAGGCCCAGCACACGCTTTGCCCTAACATCCCCGGCCATGGCAACAACATGCTTGCGCACCACGCGCCGGGCGATATGGCCCAGCGGTGACTTGTAGAACTCAATCAGCCGCAACACATCCGGAGTCATCTGATTTCCCGCACTTCCCGTCTCACCAACAAGGAGACGCCTCTCCCCTTGACAGAGCTGCTACAAAGGTAAGCATCAGGGCCTCAGACGCAATCCCCCTGGGGCAAACTCCAAAAAGAGGGAAAAAACAATGACCGCACAGATTGAGACCTTTGAGTGCCTTGCCGACAATTTTGGGTTTCTGGTTCATGACGATAAAACCGGCGCCACCGCCGCCATCGACGCTGCCGATGCAGGTGCCATCCGCGCCGCCCTTGCCCGCACCGGCTGGACCCTGAGCCATATTCTTGTCACCCACCACCATTGGGACCACACAGACGGAATAATTCCCCTCAAAGACGAGTTCGATGTCACAGTGGTCGGCCCCCGGACAGAGGTGACCAAAATCACCGGGCTGGACAAAACAATATCCGGCGGCGACCAGACCAGCGTTGGTTCCCTTGAATTTGAAGTGCTGGAAACACCCGGCCACACGCTGGGCCACGTCGCCTATTTTGAACCTGAAAGCAAAAGCCTGTTCTCGGGTGATGCGCTGTTTTCACTGGGCTGCGGACGCATGTTCGAGGGCACGGCTGCTCCCATGTGGCAAGGTCTGGCGGCACTGCGCGAACTGCCCGATGAGACAATGGTTTATTGCGGACACGAATATAGCGCCGCCAATGCCGCCTTTGCCTTGAGTATCGACCCGGACAATAAAGCGCTGCAAAAACGCGCCTCCGAAATCACCCGATTGCGCAGCGAAAACAAACCGACCATCCCCTTCAATCTTGGCGAGGACAAACGCGCCAACCCGTTTTTAAGAGCGGACAAATCCGAACTGGCCACAAGAATGGGCCTCAGCGCCAGCGACCCGGCAGCGGTTTTTGCCGCTATCCGAAAGGCCAAGGACCGATTTTAATCATTTTGTTTTCGCACCCGGATTAACCCCATTGGTACCCATAGGTTAACAAAAGCTTACATTCTGGCACACTGATTGCCATGTAACAGGTAAGAGCCACATCATTTGTCCCAAAATGAAACAGATGGTTCACCCTGAAACAGGTTTAGAGGTATGCAATGTCAAATCAGGACCAGAATGGCCCCAACAAAAGTGCAGCGGCACAAAACCGTGCCAAAAGCGCCGCCAACCTTCCAGTCATCACCAGCCGCGCCCGACCTCGCCCCTCGCTGGCCCGCCACAAAATCCCGGCCCACTTTCTGACCCAGTTGATTGCCGAACGTGAACGCCTCGCCATCCAGCGAAACCGGCGACGGGTACCCTCTGTTTTTGCCAGCAGCACCTATGAGGCAACGGCTAAACGCGCGGTGCGCCATATGCCCGCCGGGTACGGACTGGCACAATCTGTGTGAGCGAGTTAATACTCTGCGTCCATTCCCGGCTCCCGGCCTGAGGAGACCGCTCTGCCAACCATATCGACAAAACTCATTGCCATGCAGGTGAAAAACAGCGAAGTCGAGGCGGCGGGGAAAAACATAAACTCCCCCAGATAAAGAGCAAACACCACCGCCGCGCTGGTGGTTGCAATAAACTGGTTCCCGATTGCGCGCCGGGCGCGCAAACCTTCAAACAAAAGCAGCGCGAGGGCAAAAATCACCAGCAGGTCAGCAACACTGAGCGTCCACACCGCCCCCGAAGGCATGTTGAAACTCGCCACCGGTTGAGCCCAGGAAAGACCCTTGTCCCCCACCAGATCAAACGCCACCGCGTTATAGATCAAAAAGGGTAAAATCAGCAGAGGTGGTATCCACATTTTTATTTCCCCCGTTCGCCCGCGCACCTGGGAAAGTCAGATTTTAAGCGGGCCCACCATATCCTGCGGCCTGACAGCCTTGTCGAACTCTTCCCCGCTCAACAGCTTAAGCTCAATCGCAGTTTCACGCAAAGTCTTGCCGCTTTTGTGGGCGTGTTTGGCCAGTTTCGCCGCATTGTCATAACCGATTGACGTGTTAAGCGCCGTCACCAGCATCAGGGAATTGCGCAAATGTGCCTCGATGTTTTTGCGTACCGGCTCGATGCCCACCGCGCAATTATCGTTAAAACTCTTTGCACTGTCGGCCAGAAGACGAATGGACTGAAGCAGGTTATACGCCATCACCGGCTTGAATACGTTGAGTTCAAAATTACCTTGCGATCCGGCAAAACCGATTGTTGCGTCATTGCCAAACACCTGCGCACAGACCATGGTCATGGCCTCGGACTGAGTGGGGTTGACCTTGCCCGGCATGATAGAGGACCCCGGCTCGTTCTCCGGTAGCGCCAATTCCCCGATGCCACAGCGGGGCCCCGAGGCCAGCCAGCGCACATCGTTGGCAATTTTCATGAACGCCGCCGCCATCTGCTTGAGCGCACCCGAGGTACCAACAAAGGCATCGTGCGCCGCCAGCACAGCAAATTTGTTGGGCGCCGAAACCAGTTCATACCCGCAAAGCTCAGAAATTTTGCCTGCAACCAGTTCGGCATATTTCGGGTGTGTGTTCAAACCGGTGCCCACCGCGGTTCCCCCAAGCGCCAGTTCGCGCAATTGCGGCAGGGTAACCCTGACCGCATCCATGGCGTGATCGAGCTGGGCTACCCATCCCGACATTTCCTGCCCCAGAGTCAGCGGCGTTGCGTCCTGAAGGTGAGTACGGCCGATTTTTACGATATCCGCATATTCAGCCGCCTTTTTATCCAGCGTATCGCGCAGCAATTGTACCCGCTCAAACAGATACCCCTCTATCTGTGTGACGGCTGCAATATGCATCGCTGTGGGGTAGGTATCATTTGACGACTGGGACTTGTTCACATGGTCGTTGGGGTGCACCGGGGTTTTGGAGCCCATTTTTCCCCCCGCCAATTCGATAGCGCGATTGGAAATCACCTCATTGACATTCATGTTGGATTGCGTGCCCGACCCGGTCTGCCAGACCACCAGCGGGAAATGATCGTCCAGCTTGCCTGAAATCACTTCATCGGCGGCTTTAACAATCAACTCCGTGAGATCGTCAGGAAGCAGTCCCAGCTCATTATTGGTCAGTGCTGCAGCTTTTTTCAGAATGCCGAACGCGTGAATAATCTCTATGGGCATCTGTTCGGTGCCGATTTCAAAATTCATCAGCGAGCGGGCGGTTTGTGCTCCATAATATTTATCATCCGGCACCTTTATGGTGCCCATGGTGTCGCTTTCGGTACGGTATGTCATGGGGAGCCTCCTGGATGATTCAGGATTCTTCTACGCGTCTGTGCCCGGCCACACAAACAAAAAGGCAAAATGCAAAAACGACCGCCCCTTATGACAAAGGAGACGGCCGCAAAAATTTTGCAGCTGAATCTGAAAAAAGGCGCTTAGCCCTCTTTTGGCTCCAGAACCTGGCGGCCACGATACATGCCCGTTTTCAGGTCGATATGGTGGGGCCGGCGCAACTCGCCACTGTCCTTGTCTTCCACATAGACGGGGCGCTTCAGCGCATCAGCGGAACGGCGCATTCCGCGTTTTGATGGCGTGGTTTTTCGCTTGGGAACTGCCATTTTGAAAAGTCTCTCTGATTGCTGTCTTTACCGCCTCGGTCACTTCAATCAACCGGTGCGGTTAGTCAATGGATTTTCCTGTCGGATCGGCGCGCGTTATACAAGCAAATTTCAGGCTTGGCTAGCCCTGAAACGCGCACGACAACTTCCCGCACTGAGTGGTTTGTCAATTGCAACCGACCTCAAGAGTGGCTAGTCAGTTTTTATGACACAACATGCACAACAACGCGACCGGTTTGCCCGCACCATTCAAACGGCCCTCAGCGACTTTCTTACGGCAGAAAACCTGTCTGGCCCCGGTTCCCCGCCCGATACACTCGTTTCCGCCATGCGCCACGGCTGCCTGAACGGGGGCAAGAGGCTGCGCCCCCTGCTTGTGATGCAGACCGCTGAAATTTTCGGCCTTGAAGAGGCCCGAACCCTCAACGCCGCCCTTTCGGTTGAAATTGTCCATTGTTATTCGCTCATCCATGATGACCTGCCGGCGATGGATGATGACGCTCTGCGCCGGGGCCTGCCCACCGTTCATACAAAATTTGACGAAGCAACTGCCATTCTTGCCGGAGACGCCCTGCTCGCCCACGCCTTTGGGCTTCTTGGCAACCCTGACTGCCACCCCAAAGCGGAAATACGCACGGCTCTGGTTCTTGAACTCAGCTTTGGTGCCGGGGCGGGGGGCATGGCTGGTGGCCAGTCCCGCGACCTGGAGGGAGAAACCACTGGTTTTTCAGTTAGAGAAATTTCCGAAATGCAGGCCATGAAAACCGGGGCACTGATCCGCGCTGCCGTACGCATGGGAGCCATTCTGGGTGGCGCCGGCCCCGACCAGCTTAAGGCCCTCACCACCTATGGGGAGGCGGCAGGGCTGGCCTTTCAGTTGGCCGACGATATTCTGGATCTCACCGCCAGCACGAAACAGATGGGAAAGGCTACAAGAAAAGATGCCACGCGTTCAAAGCCGACCCTGGTGTCGCGCATCGGCCTTGAAGCTGCCGAACGCCATCTGGGCGACACCATCCACCACGCGGTTTCGGCGCTGGCCATGTTCGGCCCCGAAGCCGACGGGTTGCGCGCCACAGCGCGATATTTTGCTGAGCGGGAGAGTTGACAGGTTTCTACCCAAACCGCTTTTCAATATACTCCGCCAGCATCTGCTTGAATTGCTCCGCCACATCATCCCCGCGCAGGGTGGCGACTTTTTTGCCCTCAATGAATACCGGAGCTGCGGGGGTTTCCCCGGTACCGGGCAGGGAAATGCCGATGTCGGCATGTTTGCTCTCGCCGGGGCCATTGACGATGCAACCCATTACGGCAACGGAGAGGTTCTCAACTCCGGGATAGGTTTTGCGCCACCTGGGCATTGAGGACGACAAATGCTCCTCGATTTCCTTGGCCAGCACCTGAAAGGTGCTCGAAGTGGTGCGTCCGCACCCCGGACAGGCGGCAACAACGGGCACAAACTGCCGGAACCCCATGGTCTGCAAAAGCTCTTGGGCGACCTTGACCTCAAGCGTGCGGTCGCCCTGAGGCTCCGGCGTCAGTGAGACGCGGATGGTGTCGCCTATCCCCTGTTGCAACAAAATGCTCATCGCAGCCGAGGAGGCAACAATACCCTTGGAACCCATGCCCGCTTCGGTCAGCCCCAGATGCAGGGCATAATCCGAGCGCTGCCCAAGGTCCTGATAAACCGCAATCAGGTTCTGCACGTCGGAAACCTTTGTTGACAACACGATCCTGTCACGGCCCAGACCGATTTCTTCAGCCCGTGCAGCGCTCAAAAGCGCCGACTGCACAATGGCCTCACGCATCACATGGGCTGCTGACCACGGCTCGGCGCGAGCGGTATTTTCATCCATGAGTTTGGTAAGAAGCTCCTGATCCAGAGAGCCCCAGTTCACTCCGATACGAACCGTCTTGTTATAACGTAACGCCAGTTCAATAAGCGTTGCAAACTGGGTGTCGCGTTTGGCCTTGAACCCCACATTGCCCGGGTTGATGCGGTATTTGGCCAAAGCCTCGGCACAGGCCGGATGCTCACTCAGCAAGGTGTGCCCGATATAGTGGAAGTCCCCGACAAGCGGCACCTCAATATTCCGAGCCGCCAATCTGTCGCGGATATGGGGCACCGCCGCCGCTGCCTCGGCCCGGTCAACCGTGATACGCACCAGTTCCGAACCCGCCCGGTGCAAGGCGGCGACCTGCGCAACTGTGGCCTCGATATCAGCGGTATCGGTGTTGGTCATCGACTGCACGACAATGGGCGCGCCACCGCCCACCATCACACCGCCAATCTTCACACCAATGGACTTTCTGCGCGCCGCCGGTTGAGCCATTTTTTTTGCACTCCAGTTCAATCCGCCTTGACCTAGTCTCAATCCTTGAACGATGCAACCGGATGTTGCTGGACACCTCCACCCTTGAAAAGGCCTCATCCCGCGCCTAAATTAGCCCAATGACCCAGCTTTTGTCCCGCCTGTTCATATTCCGCCAGCAGCTTGCAATGCTCTGGCGCGGCTTCTGGCACCCGGCAACACCCTTCTATCTCAAGGCGATGATGGTCGGTGTTGTCGTCTATCTGGTCAGCCCGTTTGATATAATACCCGATCTTTTTCTCGGTCTGGGGCTGATTGACGATGTGCTGCTGATTGCATTTGCCGTCAACTGGATGGTCAACCGTCTGCCCCGCGAGGTTTTTGAGCAACCGCAACGTAACGCCAACTTTGACGATGCTTCCCGATACGAATCGCACCCGGACGATTCCGACGGCCCCACCATTGATGGCACCTCGCGGCGGATGTAGTTTTCTGAAAACTTCCCTACTCAATCCTGACCAGCAAGTCCTTGGCGTCCACCTGATCGCCGGGGGAAACCAGCACTTCGCCAATCACCCCGTCAATCTCGCAGTGGATTGCAGTTTCCATCTTCATGGCTTCAATGGAAAGCAGAACGTCACCGGCACTGACCCGCTGACCAACCTTGACAGCAACAGTTGAAACAACCCCCGGCATTGGCGCGCCAATTTGCTTGGGCTCATCCACTTTCACTTTTGCCCGGGCAATAACTTCCCCTGCGACGCTGCGGTCAGGCACAAACACCGAGCGCGGTTGACCGTTGAGCTCAAAAAACACCCTGACCATACCCTTGGCATTGGTCTCCGCCCGGCCCAGAAACCGCAACACCAGCGTAAAGCCCCTGGAAAGGTCAACCATCAGTTCGTCGCCATCACTGAGCCCGTAGAAATAGACCGGCGTCGGCAACACCGAGGTCGGCCCGTAAAGGTCCTGCGCCCGTATGAATTCGCTGAAAACTTTGGGATACATCAGATAGGAGGCAAGCTGGAAATCGTCGATTTCACGGTCCAGTTCCTTGGCGATTTCGCTTCGTTTCCCCTCAATGTCAGCGGGTTCAAGATATTTCCCGGGTCTTTCGGTAAGAGGCTTTTTCCCTTTAAGAACCTTTTTCTGCAATTCTTTGGGGAACCCGCCCGGGGGCTGACCCAGATCCCCGGCAAAAAACCCGATAACCGAATCAGGAAACGCCACCTCACGGGTAGGGTCTTCCACATCGGCGCGGCAAAGTTCGGAGGAAACCATAGCCAGCGCCATGTCCCCCACCACCTTGGAGGAGGGAGTGACTTTTACAATATCGCCGAACATCTGGTTGACGTCGGCATAGGTCTGCGCCACCTCGTGCCAGCGGCTTTGCAGGCCAAGCGAGCGGGCCTGCTCCTTGAGGTTGGTAAACTGCCCGCCGGGCATTTCATGCAGATAAACCTCCGAAGCCCCCGAGCGCAAATCGCTTTCAAAAGCCCGGTATTGGGCGCGCACAGCCTCCCAGTAGAACGAAATTTCCCGGATGGTTTTAGCCTCAAATCCCGGGTCGCGGTCGGTGTCGGCAATCGCTGCCGCCAGCGCGCCAAAACAGGGCTGACTGGTGGTGCCTGAAAATGCATCCATCGCCGCATCCACCGCATCAACCCCTGCTTCCACCGCTGCCAGAACGCTGGCCGCCGCCGCCCCTGAAGTGTCGTGGGTATGGAAGTGGATGGGCAGGGAAATTTCCCGTTTCAGGGTTTCAATGAGCTTTTTTGCCGCCGCCGGCTTCAGGAGGCCTGCCATGTCTTTCAGGCCCAGAATATGTGCGCCCGCCGCCTCAAGCTCCTTGGCCAACCCCACATAATATTTCAGGTCGTACTTTGAGCGCTCAGGGTCGAGCATATCCCCGGTATAGCAGATGACACCCTCGCAAACCTTGCCCGACTCAATCACCGCATCCATGGAGACGCGCATGTTTTCAACCCAGTTCAGGCAGTCAAACACCCTGAAGATATCAACCCCGCCCTTGGCCGCCTGCTTGACGAAATAGCGCACGACATTATCCGGGTAATTGGTGTATCCCACCCCGTTGGAGCCGCGCAGCAGCATCTGGGTGAGAATATTGGGCGCACCCTCGCGCACCTTTGCCAGCCTCTCCCAGGGGTCCTCATTAAGAAACCGCATGGCCACGTCAAAGGTTGCTCCGCCCCAGCATTCCAGCGAAAACAGATTGGGCAGCCCTCTGGAATAGGCAGAAGCAATGCGCACAATATCGTGGGAGCGCATACGGGTGGCCAACAACGACTGGTGAGCATCGCGCATGGTGGTGTCGGTGAACAGCACCCGTTTTTGTGCCTTCATCCACTTGGCCAGACCCGCCGGCCCTTCGCGCTCGAGTATCTGAGCTGAACCCTCGACAATAGAAAGCGGGGAGAACTCGGGCACTTCGGGCTTTGGCGCATCCTTTGGAGGACGTGCCCGACCTTTGACATCGGGATGCCCGTTTATGGAAACATCAGCGATATAGGTCAGCAGCTTTGTCGCCCGGTCCTGCCGCTTGGGCATGTCGAACAGTTCGGGCGTATTATCGATAAAGCGGGTTGTATAGGTATTGTCGCGGAACTTTTCGTGCCCGATGATGTTTTCCAGAAACATCAGGTTGGTCGAAACTCCGCGAATTCGGAATTCGCGCAAGGCCCGGTCCATGCGCGCCGCCGCCTCCATGGGTGTTGGCGCCCAGCAGGTGACTTTTTCCAACAATGGGTCATAAAAGCGGGTAATCACCGCGCCTGAATAGGCAGTGCCCCCGTCCAGCCGCACCCCGAACCCGGTCGCCCCACGATAGGCGGTGATGCGTCCGTAATCGGGAATGAAATTCTGCTCGGGGTCCTCGGTGGTGATACGGCACTGAAGGGCATGTCCGTTCAGATGAATATCCTCCTGTGAGGGAACCCCGGACCCCGGCTCACCGATTGTCTCGCCGTCCAGCGCATGGATTTGCGCCTTGATGATGTCGATGCCGGTCACCTCTTCGGTTACCGTATGCTCCACCTGCACCCGCGGATTGACCTCGATGAAATAAAACTCGTCCGTATCCATATCCATCAGGAATTCAACGGTCCCCGCACAGCGATAATTCGCCGCCCGCCCGAGTCGAAGCGCCGCATCCGTCAGTTCTTTGCGCTGGATATCGTTGAGATAGGGCGCGGGCGCACGCTCGACCACCTTCTGGTTGCGCCGCTGCACCGAGCAGTCGCGCTCAAACAGATGCACCAGATTTCCGTGATTATCGCCCAGAAGCTGCACTTCCACATGCCGGGCCCGCTCCACCAGCTTTTCCAGATACATCTCATCCTTGCCGAACGCTGCCTTGGCCTCGCGTTTTGCTTCATCCAGTTCGGCCCTGAGGTCATCCTCGTTTTGGATACGCCGCATGCCGCGCCCACCCCCGCCCCACGAAGCCTTGAGCATCAGCGGATAACCGATTTTTTTCGCCATTGCAGCGGCGGCGTCCAGATCGTCCGGCAAGGGCTCGGTCGCAGGCACCACGGGAACGTCATTGGCAATGGCCATCTCGCGCGCCGCAACCTTGTTGCCCAGAGAACGCATGGTTTCGGCCCTGGGGCCAATGAAAATCAGCCCCGCTTCTTCGCATGCGTCAACAAATTCAGGGCTTTCCGACAACAGGCCATAACCGGGATGAATGGCATCGGCCCCCGACAGGCGGGCAATGCGGATATATTCTTCAATCTGGAGATAGGCTTCGACGGGCCCAAGCCCCTCGCCAATCAGATAGGCCTCATCGGCCTTGAACCGGTGCAGCGCCAGCTTGTCTTCCAGAGCAAAAACCGCAACGGTCTTCAGGCCCAACTCGTTGGCGGCGCGGAAAACCCGAATGGCGATTTCACTTCTGTTGGCAACAAGAATTTTTTTTATCGGCATGGCACCATCAACTCACGTTATTTGCTTTTTGTGTACGCATTTGACGGCAGGCAAGTTCAGCCTCCGCCCAGTTGGCCGGCCAAATGGGAGATGTTGTAACCCGCTTCAGCGGCCGCTTTTATCAATTTATCTGCCGGTTGTTTGCCCGCCTGTGAAATCGCCCACAGGTTGGCGCAGCGCGTTCCTGTGCGACAATAAAAGAAAACCGGCCCCTTTGCAGTGTCGAGCACCTCTTGTGTCTGCCGGACCATTTCAGGATCAAACGGAGGCGCGGTTACGGGAATGAAATAAAATTCCAACCCCAACCGCCTGGCTTCCGCTTCAATAATGGCACTGTCGGTCTGGTCGTCCTCTTCCCCATCGGGCCGGTTATTGACGATGGCGACAAATCCAGCGGCTTTGATGGCGGCCACATCATCAACACCTATCTGGGGGGAGACACACAAGCGCTCATCTATGCGTCTGATTTCCAAGGGAACTCTCCTTGCGTGAGGTGGCAGGATTTCACGTGGCATCTATTGCCATGCACCCGGCTATTGCGCAACACGATTCTTGGCGCCTGCCGGAAACCGAAGCGAGCAAACTCCCGCATTGTGGGAAAAACTGTTCAGTCCAACAGCTTGTGATGGGCCCCCAGCGCCCCAATCACCTGCTTTGCTGAAACAGAACCGACCCGCTTACCCTTATCATTGACAACCCCGATCCAGTCATGGCGCGCAAACAGTGGCAAAACATCCTCGCAGGACGAGTTTTCCTGAACCTCGGCCTGACACGGCGCAAGCTGGTTCCTGTCCATAATCGCACCCACCCGGATAACCCGCGCCCGGTTCACATCACGCACAAAGTCGCTGACATAGGAATCCGCGGGATTGAAGATAATGTCCTCCGGCGTGCCTGTTTGCACCAGTTCACCATCATTCAGAACCGCAATACGGTCGCCAATTTTGATCGCCTCGTTAAAATCATGGGTAATGAAAAAAATTGTTTTGTGCAGCTTGTTCTGCAAATCGAGCAATTGTTCCTGCATGCCCGAACGTATGAGCGGATCAAGGGCGGAAAAAGCCTCGTCCATCAGCAATATGCCGGTATCCATGGCCAGCGCCCGCGCCAGACCGACCCGTTGTTGCTGCCCCCCGGACAGTTCGTGGGGACGGGATTTTTCATATCCCCCAAGCCCCACCGTTTCAATCCAGCGCGCTGCGGTTTCAAGGCGCTCCCCTTTTTCAGCCCCCCGGACTTCCAGCCCATAGGCGACATTGTCGATAACGGTGCGGTGAGGCAGCAAACCAAAATTCTGAAACACCATAGCCACTTCAGAGCGCCGATAGGCCCGCAACTCATCAAGCGACATCTTGAGCACATCGTGCCCGTTGACGAGCACCTCCCCCGAGGTGGGATCAATCAGCCTGTTGACATGCCGGATCAGGGTCGATTTTCCTGACCCCGAAAGGCCCATCACCACAAAAATCTCGCCCCGCTCCACACTGAGAGAGACATCGTTCAAACCCACTACCTGCCCGGTTTTTTGCTGCACCTCCATCTTTGAGGCACCCGAATTGAGCATGGCCAGCGCCATATCCGACCTGTCCCCAAAGATTTTTGTGACCCGGCGCAGGTCCATAACAATATCTCCGCTCATGAGCGTTCACCCGCAAGGCCGATGCGTTCCTGCAACCGCTGGCCAAAGGACTGGGTTATACGATCAAAAATGATGGCCAGCACCACAATGCCAAGGCCTGCAAACAGACCCCTGCTGACTTCAAGTCGCCCAATGCCCTGCAACACCTGATAACCAAGCCCTCCCGCCCCGATCATTGAAGCAATGACCACCATGGCAAGAGCCATCATGGTTGCCTGATTGACCCCGGCAAGAATTGTGGGCAGCGCCAGGGGAATTTGTACACCAAACAGCTTTTGTCGCGGCGTAACACCAAACGCCTGCGCCGCCTCCATCACATCTGGCGGCACCAGCCGGATCCCCAGATCGGTAAGCCGGATCAGGGGCGGAGCCGCATAAATGATGGTGGCAATCAGAGCCGGAACCTTCCCGGGACCAAAAATCATCACCACTGGAATAAGATAGACAAAGCTGGGCAGTGTCTGCATCAGGTCCAGCACTGGCCTCAGCAGGCGGCGCAGCACAGCGGAGCGTGCCATGGCAACCCCCAGGGGAAGAGCGAAAACCATTGTGGTCAGGGTTGCTGAAATCATCAGCGCCATGGTCTTGATCGCATCCTCCCACAACTCCATCAGTCCCAGCCCCAGCAGGGAAACAACAATGATGGCGGGCAGTACCCAGCGCCGCGTCGCTGCAAAAGCCGTACCTGCAAGCAGCAGGATTATCAGCCACCAGGGCAGGTCAAGCAAAAAGCGCTCGGTGGAGTTGAGCAGTACCCGAAGTGGATAGGCCCCAGCCTCAAATCCATCCCCCCAATGGCGTACCATCCACTCCAGACCATCATCGACCATTCTGCGCAATGGCCGCGTATCTATGATTTCAGGAAACATCTGGCCCCTCACCTAAAAAACGACCGGACGAAATTCTCGCCCGGTCGCAATGATTGCTATTGTTGAAACGAAGTCAAAGACTGGCTTTGATCGCCTCGGCCACAGCCTCTGGCACCCAGGCCATCCAGATATCTTCACGGGTTTTGAGGAAATTAATTGCAGTTTCCTCGGCACTGGCCTTGTTTTCGGCGCCCCAGTCCAGCATCTGGGAAATCTGCACATTGTTCAAAGAGACATTGCCCAGATATTCGTTGACCACCGGTGCCTCCTCGGCAATCCAGGCGGCCGTGCCCACTACCACCGGCGGGGTCGCAAACGCGCTTTTCCCCTTGGGCTCGCACTCAGCATCCATGTTGCACTTCCACACTTCAGGGTCATAGGCGGGCATTTCCAGTTGTACCATGTCATACTTGCCCATCAGGCCGGTGGGACCCCAGTAATAAAACACGATCGGCTCTTTGCGCACAAACGCCCGGGCGATCGAAGCATCCAGATTGCCGCCCGAGCCAGGGGAGAACAGATTGTAGGTTTCTTCAAGGCCATAGGCTTCAAACAAAGCCGCATTGCCAATCTCGCACCCCCAACCCGGAGGACATGAATAAAAACGCCCCTTGCTCGGATCATCAGGGTCAGCGAACAGCTCTGCATAGTCCACCAGGTCCTCAACACGCTTTAGGCCCGGATTTGCATCCGCCACATATTTGGGAATCCACCAGCCCTCAACCGCACCATCGGATATGGCAAGACCGGCAACAGCTACCGCGCCATTCGCCAAACCTTCATCCCATGCCTCCTGAATGGTCCCGGTCCAAAGTTCGGGCGCAATCGCGGGGGTTCCTTTGGCCAGCAGGGAAGCAGACGTTGGCACAGTATCACCGGCCACAATTTCAACATTGCACCCATAACCCTCTTTGAGAATGATTGCGTGGATCTGCGCCAGCGCCGCCGCTGAAGGCCAACTCATCTCGGCAATGTCGATAATCCTGTCAGTGCCGCATGGTGCGCCATGGCTTGCCGCCTGCGCCACTGTCGGCGCTGCCGCAACCAGCCCCAGTGCCAAACCAAGCGAAACAATTGTTTTTGAAAACTTCAAAACCATTTCGGTTCCTCTAAGCAAAATTGAAATAGTCTTGGAGGCTAGGCCGCCCTCTGCCATATGTCAAATCGAGAAGCTGCCCTTGAAAATCTTGCTGCAAGTAATTTTCAAAACCTGCTCTTGTTTTGAACAGGCGTTGCAAGAATATTATTGCCAACTTGTCGAATAAATATAAACTATACTTAAATTCTTCAAAAGAAGAACTAGAATACTGATCGACGAACACCAGAAATGTCTCTTCGTCTCTTGTATTTCTGTTCACAATAGTGCGAATATGGGCATTCGCGTACATGTGGCTATCAAAGTTCCTCTACCCATTTGTGCCAGACCGTTTCACGCTCACGCACAAATTGTGCTGCAACTTCCTCAAAACTTTTCCCGCTCTCAGCCTGCTCTGCCAGCAATCTGTTCATCTCATCAAAGGGCATGGTTGCCCGCTGCAGATAACGCATTACCGCCAGGGCCTCCGTGCTCATCCGATCCGAAACCGCAATGAAAACCGTCTCGGGCACAAAAGAGGAAGTCTCGGGATTGGAACAGTCCCGGTTCGCCAGACATGTAAACTTCTCCGCGTCATATGGACCCATATCGAGCGCCTTGAAGTCAAACTGCGCCAGCACGGAATTGGGTTGCCAGTAATAAAAAACCACCGGCTGCGCCCGCGAAACCGCCTGGGCAATCAGCGTATCCATCTCGAAACGATTGCCTGGCTCGACAATTTCAAACACCTCCGACAGACCGTACGCCTTAAGCAGATTGGCATTGACCACAGAGCAGGCCCAATCCGCCGGGCAGGAAATAAACTGCGGTCTGATCCCGGCCGCATTAAGCTTTGCTCCATAGGCTGCCAACTGGTCAGCCCGGTTCAATTCCGGTTCGGCTTCAACAACATGGGCGGGAAGATACCAGCCCTCAAAATCTCCACCCGCAAAAGTTGGGGCAACCGAGCGCACTCGCCCCGCTTCCAGAGTCGAGTTCCAGATTGCCGCCACCCGAGTCACCCACATTTCAGGAACAATTGCGGGTTGGCCGGTCGTTGACATGGACGATATACTTGAAGCCAGGTCCCCTGGAACAACCTCCACCGCACACCCGAGCCGGTCACTCAATATCTGCGCATGAATATAGGCCAGCACAATGGAGGACGGCCACTGCATGGCGGCAATGGTAAGGGGCTGCGTGCCACACGGTCCGGTGAGTTGGACAATACTTCCCCCCTCCTGACCGGAGGACTGGGCCCTGACAGAGCCGCCCCAAAACGTAAGCAGCAGTAGCGCCACTGCCAGAACAAGGCCTGCTTTATATGCGCCGGCGCCTTTACCTGCCATACCCAAACTCTTGCACCTCATTTCTGCTCCACCTCGCCGCCATCCGGTTGGGCGCACATTTGCATCGCCGCTCTTGTTAAGCAACACAGCGTTCCTTTATTCAATTACTGGTGACTCTGCCTACAAAAGTATGCAAATGTTCCTGACAGCGGGCCAGCTTACCGGCCCGGCTTAACAAAGTGTCGCCCGTTTGTCTGGTCTGGAGGCTAATTCAACCACACAATGGAGCGGCCCGAATGAACATTTGAGGGAAACCTATGCAGATTATGAAAAAAACACTGCTCACCGCTCTTGCTGTGGGCGCATTGAGTGCAGCAAGCCCGGCTCTGGCCGAAGGCGCAAAAATCGGATTTCTGGGCGGCTTTACCGGCCCGCTGGAAACACTGACCCCCCCCATTGCTGAAGGTGCAAAACTCGTTGCTCACCAGGTCAATGCCCAGGGCGGTATTCTGGGTGGCACACTTGAAGTCATCACCGGTGACAGCACCTGCGCCGACGCAACTGCCGCCGCCAACGCCGCTGACAAGCTGATCAACACCGACAATGTGGCCGCCATCGTTGGCCCCATGTGCTCGGGCGCAACCATCTCGGCTGCCAACAATGCCGGCATCCCCGGAAATACAGTTTTGATCTCGCCTTCGGCAACCGCTCCATCGGTTACCGACGTTGACGACAATGACCTGCTGTTCCGCACCGCACCTTCCGATGCCTATCAGGGCGCCGTTCTGGCCCGCCTGCTGCTGGCTAAAGACATCAATGAAATTGCGCTGGCTTATGTGAACAATGATTACGGCAAGGGCTTTGCCGATTCTCTGGTCGCAGCCTATGAAGCCGCTGGCGGCACTGTTGCTGTCTCCGAAGGCCATGAAGACGGCAAGGCCGACTACCGCGCCGAGCTGGGTTCTCTTGCTGCCTCCGGCGCACAAAGCCTTGTAATTCTGGCCTATGCCGACGGCTCCGGCCAGACCATGCTGCGTCAGGCCATTGAAGCGGGTGACTTCACCCAGTTCATCGGTGGGGATGGCATGGTGGGCAATTCCCTGTTCACCGGCATCGACAATGCAGCGGTTGAAGGCATGATTGCCACCAAACCCGGCACTCCCGATCTTCCCGGCGCGGCTCTTTACACCACGCTGGCCTCAGCCGAGGGTCTGGACCCCACTGCCATCTTTGCACCTCAGGCCTATGACGCTGCGTTCATTCTGGCTCTGGCCATTCAGCAGAAAGGCTCTGCCGACCGCGAAGGCATGTCAGAAGCCGTACGCGCGGTAGCTACGGCACCCGGTGAGATCATTCTTCCCGGCGAATGGTCAAAAGCTGTAGCCCTTCTGGCTGAAGGCAAAGAAATCAACTATGAGGGTGCTTCAGGCCAGCATGAGTTTGATGACGCCGGCGACGTTCCCGGAACCATCGTTGAGATGACCGTTACCAACGGTGAATTTGTTGAGGTTGGTGCCGCCATGTAACTGGCTCCTTTCAAGGACCAACTAAAACTGGAAAAGCCCGGAACCTCAGGTTCCGGGCTTTTTATCAGCGCGACTTTGAGGCTGACAACCAGGTTCGAACCTGCTGGTAATGGAATGACCATGCCCCCCATGCGTCTTTTGCCCATTCCCTGACAACGGATTTGTGCTCCTCAACACTATTGGTCTTCATCACGTCTCCCACCGTAATCGTTCCCAGCGAAAGGGGCGGCTCAAGCCAGATAAAGGTGCTTTTGTTTTTCGACGCCTTCAACATCGCCTCATTGGCGCGCTCAGGGCACAAATCATGCTCAAGAAAGAGGCACAGACGTATCAGATGCACACCGATGGACTGGATCGTCTGCCGGGAGGGTGAGCCGGGATGCTGAACCGCATACGCATCCACGCTTAACCGGTGCACCTCAAAATAGGTCTTGTCGCTGTATTCGCGCGCCAGCACTTCACCAAACGCGGCCCAACACCCCGGGCTTGAGCTCATATAACGGTGTACCGGACCCTCAACATCATCAAACACCCCTCCGCAGGCAAAACATTCAATCTTGCTCAACATGCGGCTGCCTCTTGAACTTTCATTCCATTCAGGCCTGTTTGGGGGTGGCCTTCTTGGTTTCTTCATCCCCGTGCCGCCTTATCACCTCGGGAATAAGCCCCTGGGGCGTATATCTGAGGGCCAGCGTAATCACCAGCCCCAGCACAAATACCCGCATTTGCAGCGAGCGGCTTTCCACATCGGGGATGGCCCCCCAGCCCCAGCTTTCAAACATTCCACTCAGGCTGACAAACATGGCCTGGGAGACATTTGCCGAAAGACTCCACACGATGAAGATGAATACCCCCCCGAATATGGCGCCAAAATTATTGCCTGCACCACCAACAATCACCATCACCCAGATGAGGAATGTATGGTGGATGGGCTGATACCCTCCCGGATCAAGGATCTGGGAAAAGCTGGTGAGGATCGCTCCCCCGATGCCAATCAGCACCGAACCGAAAACAAATATTTCAATCTGCCGGGCCTTCACATTCTTGCCCATTGAGGCTGCCGCAATGTGATTGTCGCGGATGGCGCGCATCATGCGCCCCCAGGGCCCGCCATAGGCCCGCTGAATGAGGAACAGGACAACAAGGACAACAAGGATAACAACAATCAGATAGGCTCCGCGCGCGTAGATGAAAGAGGCCGCGGTTTCCATGCCCAACTCCTGCAAATCCTGAGGTTTTGGCACCGGCCAGGGTACAGGGGATACGGTCAGCGTGCCCCGCGTCAGCCAGTCCATGTTTTTGATCAGGGCCCGGATGATTTCAGAAATCCCGATGGTGGCAATAGCCAGATAGTCAGTGCGCAACCCCAGACAGATCTTGCCAATAATATAGGCAATTCCGGCGGCGAGCACACCACCAAATATCCAGCCCAGCAACACCGGCAGTCCCAGTCCGCCCACATACCCCGCCTCAGCCTCAATATAGGCAGCAGCAGGATCGATCTGGGAACGATAAATAATATAGGCCAAGATCCACGCGCCCACCTGGGCCGTGCGATGCCAGCGGGCCGAAGCGCCAAGACGATGCAGGCGGTTGGCTCCCATAACAAGGCCTGCGCCCACACCGGCCGCCAGCAGCACCCTGAACAGCAAAAACGGCCCTTCAGAGCTCCAGAAGTCCATGTTCACCGGCATGGAAATAAAGGTGACGGCAAAACCGCCCACCATCAGAAAACCCATAACACCAAAATTAAACAGGCCCCCATAACCCCATTGGATGTTCAGCCCCAGGGCAATCAGAGAATAGGCCGCAGCCTCCACGCACAGACGCACGGTAAAAGGCGCGCCCATGAATGTTCCAACCACCAGAATAAGTACAAATAGGCCAAGATAAAGAGAGAGTGCGCGCCTGATCATGACGAGGCTCCCTTGAATATGCCCGTCGGCCTGACCAGCAGCACAATCACCAGAATAACAAAGGCAACGGTGAGCTTATATTCCGTGGGCACGATGGAGAGGTCATTGGGCACCCACTCGGGAAGGCTTCCTCGGAAAGGGCGCAGTAAAATTGCCCAGTTGAACACCGACATGGTTTCGGCAAAGCCGACGACAAATCCCCCTGCAATCGCCCCATAGGACTGGCCCAGGCCGCCCACAATGGCGGCGGCAAAAATCGGCAATATGATGTTGAACGCCAAATCAGGCTTGAGCGAAACATCAAGCGCCAGCATGGTGCCCGCAAGACAGGCCAGCGTACCCGCGATCAACCAGGTGACACGCACCACCAGTTGCGTATTGATGCCTGAAACCTGCGCCAGGTCAGCATTATCGGCCATCGCCCGCATGGCCTTACCCAGCCGTGAGCGGGTTAAAAACATGTGCAGCGCCAATACTGCAACAATGGCCAACCCCATCATCCACACCTGTGGCTCGGTAAACACAATGGGCCGGGTCGCGCCAAAAAAGGGCACGTCAATGCGAAACACCTGCTTGGCGGTGCCCTCATAAAACGAGCGGTTCTGCACCCCGGCAAAAAGACGGATCAACCCCTGGATCATCAGGGTAACACCAATGGAGGCGATCAGTAATGTTACCGGCTTTGCCCCCCGCGCCCGTAAAGGAGCATAAAAGCCCCTGTCGATACCAAGCGCCATCATCGCTGCCAGCGCCATGGCCAATGGCAAAACCACAATTGCAAGAGGAACAGGTGCCACAATGCCAAGCCCTGCCGCAATGCTGGCCAGCACAAAAGTGATAAAAGCCCCCATGGTCATCATGTCGCCATGGGCAAAATGGGCGAACCTCAGGATACCGAAAATCAGCGTGATGCCCACCGCTCCAAGTGCATAGATCGAGCCCAGCACCGTACCTGAAATCAGCACCTTGTTGATAAGGAAAATCAGTTCGTTCATGAATTTCTAGCCCCCGAGGAAACTTTTGGCGACTTCGGGGTCGTCCAGCAATTCGCGCCCGGTCCCTGTAAATCTGTTCTGTCCATTGGCCAGTACAAAGCCTTTTGTGGCAAAGGCCAGAGCCTGGCGCGCATTCTGTTCGACCATTAAAATACCCACCCCCGAGGCGTTAATTTTCACCACCTGTTCAAAAATTTCCAGCATGTAGCGTGGCGAAAGACCCGCAGAAGGCTCATCGAGCAAAAGAAGGCGCGGCTGACTCATCAGCGCCCGCCCCATGGCCACCATCTGGCGCTGACCCCCTGAAAGCTCCCCCGCATTCTGCCAGCGTTTTTCCTTGAGGGGCGGAAACATGTCATAAATGGAATCAAGCGTATCGGAAAAATCATCCCGGCGGATAAACGCTCCCATTTCCAGGTTCTCGTTGACACTCATCGAGGTGAAAACATTGTGCTCCTGGGGCACAAAGCTCAACCCCAGCGGCACCAGCCTGTCGGGCAGGGCATTGGTAACATCCTCACCCAGAAAGCTCACCTGCCCGCCCGTAACCTTGAGTAGCCCGAAAATGGATTTGAGCGCCGTGGATTTTCCCGCCCCGTTAGGGCCCACGATTACTCCGATGTCGCTTGCTTCGATTTCCATGTCGATGCCCTTGAGAATGGGCGCACCGCCATAGCCTGCTTCAACATCATCCAGCTTGACCAGCGCCATCAGGCAACCTCCATCGGAGTGCCGAAATAGGCTTCAATGATCTCCGGATTCTGTCGGATTTCCTCCATCGGTCCCTCGGCAATGACCTCGCCCTGAGCCATGACAATAACCGGATCGCAAAGCCGACTGATAAGGTCCATATCGTGCTCTATGACAAAAAATGTATATCCCAGTTCGCGGTTCATGCGTTCAATATTGCCCGCAAGGTCCTTGAGCAGGGTCCGGTTGACCCCCGCCGCCACTTCATCAAGAAGCACAAGCTTGGCATCGACCATCATGGTGCGCCCAAGTTCAAGCAGCTTTTTCTGCCCTCCTGACAAATTCCCCGCCAACTCATTTTTGACATGACCCAGTTTCAGAAAATCAATCACATCGTTGGCCCGCTGGCGCACTTCGAGTTCTCGCGAAGCAACCAGTGATGGCCTGAGCCAGGCTTTGGCAAGGCTCTCGCCGGGCTGATCTCCGGGCACCATCATCAGGTTTTCAAGTGATGTCATCTGGGAAAACTCGTGGGCAAGCTGAAAGGTGCGCAACATGCCGCGCCCGAACAAATCGTAAGGAGCCAAGCCTGTCACATCTTCCCCCTCAAAGATAATCTGCCCGCCATCGGGCTTCTGGCTGCCCGCAACCATGTTGAAAAGAGTGGTTTTTCCCGCGCCATTGGGCCCGATCAGCCCGGTGACAGACCCACGGGCCACACTCAGCGTGCACGCGTTGACCGCAATCAGCCCCCCATAACGCTTGGTCACACTTTTTACTTCGATAACCGGCTCTTTGCTGACGATGCCTTCAGACACGCAACCCCCCACTCACAAAAGTTCTAACCCAACAGCATTCAAGCGCGCATGTGTTCACAAGTGTTGCGCGGGGTCAATGGCACAGCAGGTCAAAAAAAGAGGGCCTTGAGGCCCCCTTCAGTCACTCTGTTCGTTGAACAAAGCTTGCATGAAACAATCCAGGGCCTGTCAGCTATCAGAATTCGGCCCAGTCACTATCGAGTGCCACACTACCCTCTGAGAGGTAGGTCCTGGCGGCGTCCTTGACCTTGCCCTGTAGCGCGCGCGCATCCCCGGCGGTCGTGGCCCGGGGCGGTGCCTGTTGTGGGCTGGCACCCTGATGCCCCCCGCCCCCCTTCAGCTTGAACACATCAACAATCCGGTCAAGCTCGACAACCTGATTGTCGGTCTGCTCAATCGCCGCATTGGTCTCTTCGACCAGGGCCGCATTGTGCTGGGTCATCTCATCCATCTGCCGAACCGCCGCATTTACCTCCTCAATGGAAGAGGCCTGGGCGCGGCTCGACTTGGCAATGCCCTGCATCAGGGTCGAGTTCTGCTGAATGCTCTCAATCATCCCCTGCAGCTTGTCCGCCGCAATAGTCACGAATTTGGAACCTTGCTCAACCTCACTCGCGCTCTGCTCGATCAGCTGCTTGACTTCGCTTGAAGCCTCCGCCGCAGACTGCGCCAGACGCCGCACCTCCACAGCAACAACAGCAAACCCCTTGCCAGCCTCACCCGCCCGTGCCGCTTCCACCGAAGCATTGAGCGCCAAAAGGTTGGTCTGGAAGGCAATATCGTCAATCATGCCAATGACATTGGAAATCTTGGCCGAAGATGAGGTGATACGCTCCATGGCATCGGTTGCCTTGGAGACAACGCCCCCGGTTTCTTCTGCCGTTTGGGCAAGGGTCTGCGACTTGGCGCTGGCATCATCGGCCTGTTCGGCGCTTTGCATCACCGTGCCCGCAAGTTCCTCAACGGTAGCAGAAGTCTCCTCAACCGTTGCCGCCTGCTTGGTGGTGCGCTCGCTCAGATCATTGGCACCGGCAAGAATTTCCCCCGTCGCCGTCTTCAGAGCACCCGAAGTATCCCGCAACTGGCCGACAATCTCCGCAAGTTTCTCGCCCACCGCATTGGTATCTTCCTTCAGTCGCAGAAAAGCACCTTCATATTCCCCCTCAACCCGGCTGGTCAGATCCGTGTTGGCAAGAGCACCCAGAACTGCGCCGGTCTCCTTAAGGCCCCGGTCAACCGTCTCAACAAGCTTGTTGACCTGTACGCCCAGCTCATTGAGTTCCGCATCGGGGAATTCAGCTGTGACACGCTGGGTGAAATCACCGGCAGCGGCAGCATCAACAACAGCGCCGAATGCTTGTTGAAGTTCCGCCATCATCCGGCTGTGCTCGGCGGCATTTCTTGCCGCTGTTGCTTTTTCCTCTTCGGTCATAGCTGCGACTTTTTGACCATTTTCCTTGAACACTTCAACAGCGCGCGCCATCAGCCCCAGTTCATCCCGGTTGGCTGTGCCTGAAATCTCAGCTTCATAATTTCCGCGTGCCAGATCATCCATTGTTTTGGTAAGGCGAATGATCGGTCCACTGATTGAGCGTACAACCAGAATGGAGAGCAATATCGTGGCCATGATCACCCCGATGACAATCGTGCTGACCACCATAAGTTTTTGGGCAGCCTTGTCTGCAAGTATCCTGGAGAAGTCTACAATTTCAACGGTTGCTGCATCATCAATCTTTTTCAGAAGGTTGATGCGGTCGGTGGTCGCATCAAACCATTGTTCGCCCGAAACCCCGATAAGGGAATTGCCATACGGGGCGCCCCTGAGAATTTCCCGATAGGCATCAACCTGTTCCACGACAGGGCCTTTCATCGTTTCCTGATACAAAGCAGAAAGGGGTGCACTGGCGTGATTTACAAAATCTTCAAGCAAGATGTTCTGGAGCTGGAGCATGCTGACAAACTTGGCGTAATCCGCAGGGCTTATGGTGTTGGTGGAAAACGCACCGGCACCAATCGCCCGTTCAATCCCGGCCCGCTCCTTGGCCTGCAATAAATCACCCAGCGCCCGCAATCGACTGGTCACCTCCACATCCTTGGAAAGGGCAATCTGCATATCGACCGCTTCCAGAAGTTCCGAGATCACATCCGTGTAAAAACCGACCATCTCTCCCTTGGACAGTTCAAATTTTGACACACTGTCCCGCGTCTCTGCCAGTTCATCAAGTGCTCCCAATATGTGGGTCAATTGATTATTCAGCGCCGGATCCATGCTCATTTGCAGAATCACGCCCACGCGCGTTCTGAACTCTTCGGAACGACCGTCAGTCATGATCCGCTGGTTTGTCAGTTCATTTGAAAAATTCTGCCCTGCAGAATCCAGAAAACCCGCTGACATACCCCGCTCTTTTTGCAGTTCGTGAACCAGGGCCGAAAGAGAGGGGATTTTTTCCGCAAACGCCGCCGTCTGCTTGCTCGCTTCTTCGGCCCTATATTCATTGCTCAGCTCCAGAAAACTAAGAAACAGCAACCCCGCAAGAGGAACCAGTGCCAGAACAATTATACGAGTTCTCACCGGGAAGCGCGAAACCGCGTATTGAAGATCAAATCCAAACAGTTTTTTTGAAGCGGTAGTCATTTTTCAGAGCCCCGGGTACAGTATGATTGTGTAGGTAGAGTTACATGAATCTGTGTTAATTTGTGGTAAACCCTGACTTCCTTAAAGTGATGACCAGGGGGCTGGGTCAGACTGGTTTCGCACCAACTTGAAAAGCGCAGACCTGCCCGCTTTTGCCTGTGCCAGACACCCGCAAACAGCACCTCCTGACAGACACCAGGCAGATGCCCGTCAATGGGAACTAGAGCCTTTGTTTTGTCGCGTTTTCGAACCGGATAACCGCACACACTTATCCTGAAAACGCTCCAAGAAAATCTGCTGACTTGGATTGTCGGATTGTTCAGTGCAGTCAGGACCGGCTTGAAAGGAGCAATCCCTTGGGGTCTGGACCCTAAGCCAGAACCCCGATAACTGCCTCAATCTTTTTCTTCATGGAACCGGCATCAAAGGGCTTGATGATATAATTGTTCACTCCCGCCACAATAGCCTCCTTGACCTGCTCCTTGTCGGAACGGCCCGTGGCCATGATGAAAGGCATGCCCTTGGTTTTGGGGTGTTTGCGGATAACCTTGAGCAAAGTCAGGCCGTCAATATCATCCATATTCCAGTCGGAAATAATCAGATCAATCTTGTTTTTTTCCAGCTTTCCCAAAGCATCACGACCACTCTTTGCTTCGGTGATTTCCTTGAACCCGAGCTGGTTGAGAATGAACTTGCAAATGCCGCGCATGGATTGCTGATCATCCACTACGAGTACACTGATATCACTTGCTTTGGGCATGGCGTTTTGGGCCTCTTTCTTTAGTCGTTACGCTAACTCAACAACCCCTTGCATAGGGCAAAACACTTACCAATCTCTCAATCCGCCAGTAATGGGCATCTGTTTTTTCAGGCGGCATTCTTCTGGTTTGCCAATCCGTTAACGAGGTATGCCGCAATTTCTTCCACGGGCACCTCGTCCGCCACCGCCCCCAGTTCCGCCGCCGCACGGGGCATGCCGTAAACAAGCGCCGAACCTTTGCACTGTCCAACGGTATAGGCACCGCTTTCGCGCATGCTTTTCAAGCCTTTGGCACCATCTTTTCCCATGCCGGTAAGAATTGCGCCTACCGCCTTGTCACCAACTGATTTGGCAACCGAATCAAACAGCACATCAGCACTTGGGCGATGCCCGGACACAGCGTCATCTTCACTCAGCCGACACTTCAAAACCCCTCCGCCGTTGTCCACGCGCAGGTGATAACCACCCTTGGCAATCACCGCACACCCCGGCTTCAGGGCCATGCGGTTTTCAGCCTCCATCACGCTGATTTCCACCTGCTGGTTGAGGCGTTCCGCAAAGCGCTGAGTGAATTCGGGCGGCATGTGCTGGGCAATAACAATGGGGGGGCAGTTCGCAGGCAGTCGTAAAAGAACAGCCCGGATAGCATCCACACCCCCGGTCGAAGCGCCAATTGCAATCACCGCGCCTGCATCAGCACTGGCAATACTGGCCACCTTTTTCGGGTGGGCAGATGTTCCCATGGCACGACCAAGCACATCACTTTGCGCCGCAGCCCTGACCTTGGTGCGCAATTCCGCACCAAACTGCTCAAGTCCGCCCGCAAGGTCATGCCCGGGCTTGGCAACAAAATCCACTGCTCCCAGTTCCAGGGCGAGCATGGTTTCACTGGCCCCTTTTTGCGTAAGGGTTGAGACCATAACCACCGGCAGGGGGCGCAGACGCATGAGCTTTGATAAAAATTCCAGCCCGTTCATATTGGGCATTTCAATATCAAGCGTCACCACGTCAGGGCGTAATTCCTTGATTTTCTTTCTGGCCACCAGCGGATCTTCAGCCGTGCCCACAACCTCGATGTCCCCATCCTTGATGAGCGTTGAGGACAATACCTCCCGAATGAGTGCTGAATCATCAACAACCAGAACCCTTATACTCATGCTACTGCTCTTCCGCTTGCATCAGGCTGGCGCTGATAAATTGTTTTGCCCTGTAATTTGAATCCCAGGCTTTCCGCCCGCATGTTTTCCGAATGCCCGATGTAGAGGAAACCGCCCTCATCCAGCAATTCAGCAAACCGCCCAAAAATCCGGGTCTGTGTGGGCTTGTCAAAATAGATGGTCACATTTCGGCAGAATATGGCATCAAACGGACCCCTTAACGGCCAGTCGCCCATAAGGTTGAGTGGCTTGAATGTCATGAGTTTTCGCAAAGCAGCGGGCACCCTTATGGTCCCGTCCCCCACAATTTCAAACATCTTCGCCTGGGCTTCTGTCAGCCCCTCCAGGTCTGACTGGGGGTAGATGCCTGCAGATGCCGTCGCTACCACATCCGTATCCACATCAGTCGCAAGAATGCGGAAATCCCAGTTTCTGAGTTGGGGAAAATGCTGCATCAGGCACATGGCAATGGTATAAGGCTCCTGGCCTGTAGAGCACCCTGCTGACCAGATGCGCAACCTTGGTTTTCCATTCGCACTTTTTTGATGCGGGCCCGAAATCAGCCCCCGCACATACTCAACCAGATGGTCAAAATGGTGATCCTCACGGTAAAACCGCGTCAGATTGGTGGTCAGGGCATTGACAAATGTCTGTTTGTCCGCCGCAGTGGCCCGCTTATCCAGAAAATCCACATAGGCGTCAAATGACTTGAGTTCCTTGGCCCGGATCAGTTTGGAGAGGCGCGAAACCACCAGCGTACGCTTCGCATCTCCCAGCGAGATGCCTGCAATTTTATAGATCCGCTCGCGAATCTTGTCGAATTCCCTGTCGCTGAGAGCGACCTCTAATTCAGTCATGATAATTCAGCCATCCCCTGTTGAGAGCTATTGGTGTTAACCCCGGTCATCCGACAGTCGGCAGCACCGCAAGAAATGAGCAATCTGTTCACCCCGTTCAGTATGGCCGAGGGTTTACTTATTTTAAGTAAATAAACTTAGGGCCCTGGGAGAAGTGCAGTCGCCCATGGCAAGCCAACTGGCGGTCAGAACAATTCGATGTCATCGCTCTGGACCTCGACTTTCTGACGGCTGGCAATAACCAGTTCTTCACGCGCCACATTCTGTCCGGTCGCCGCATCAAGCCGTTTGACGAACACCCGCCCCGAAACCGGCATGAACATCAGACGGCGGGCAAATGTGCCCCCCAGATCCTCCCCGGCGATGCGATAGCCTTCACTTCTGAGAAATCCGCGTACAAACTCAGCGTTTTTTGCCCCCACATCAGCAAGGGAGGAATTGATGTTTCCCCCTCCAAACACCTTGATTTCCAGGTTGGTTTTTTTGCCGCTACCGCTGCTGAGCACCTGGTTTATCAACTGTTCCATGGCAAAAGCACCATAACGCGCTGATGCCCCGTACCGGTCGCGCGCCGCACCGGACTGTTCTGCCAGAAGGAAATGGTTCATACCCCCGATCCGGGCTGCCTGGTCGCGCACACAAGCTGCAATACACGACCCCAGAACGGTGGCCAGTGTCGTGCCTTCTTCACCCGAAACCTTGCAATCCCCCTGATGAACATTTGTGACCCTGCCTCGTTCAAGGTTTGGTGCTGCTGCGCGCGCTAACGTCAATTTAAGTTCCCCGAATACTAGTTCCCAACATGACCCATCCCCAAACATAGGGTACGAAGAGTTAGTGAATTGCTAACCATTGCAGAATTTACTTAAGCAATATCCCTCTAAAACACCTTGGCTTAGGATTTGAAAATTAGCCTGCTGACGATATTCAGGGAACTTCCGGCATGGCGCTTAAAAAACTTGCAAAAGAACTTGAAGAAACCGTCCGCCAGACCCGCGAGATGGTTGTTGAACTCAATGACGCCCTGATTGCGCTTCTGGATACCACCAACTCTGATGCCGCAGCCCGGCTTGACGCCACCCAGCGCCTGCTCGTTGGTTTGCAGGCTCAGGATCGTATTGAACAAAGATGCTCCAACATCATCTCTGCCATTCATCAGATGGATCAAAGCGGCCTTGCGTTTGACGAAGAAGAATCTGATAAAATCTGGGGAGACCTCAGTCTTGATGAGCTTTCAAAGCCAGAACTGTCTTGCGCATCAACACAAAGATCCAGTGGAGATGTCGATCTGTTCTAGGCTTGGGCCCCTAATCTGCAATTTGCCCTAGCTTTCAGTCTTGGTTCCGGCAACGATGGCATCCAGATCAATCAGGCCAACCATTTTATTGTCATGGGTAACAATGCCATTGAGCAGTTCCGAATCCAGATTGTCCCCTTCAGGTACCGGGTGCACCTCGGACTTTGAAACACTAAGAATGTCGCTCACCGCATCCACCAGAATGCCAACCCATTTCTCACCCACCGACATCACGACCACAACGTGATTTTTTGTCGGGCTGGTTACACCATCGCCAAAGCGGGCACGAAGATCAAAAATGGGCACAATGGTCCCGCGCAGATTTATTACCCCACGCACATATTCCTGTGTATTGGGCAGGGGGGTTGCACCATTCCAGGCGCGAATTTCGCGCACGGTGGTAATTTCCACGCCATAAACCTGCTCCCCGATCAGAAAAGCAATGAGCTGCATCGAATTCCCCGAGGCGGGATCATGTTCCTCACGTGTTTCAAATGCTTGCATGTCTTACCTCTTTCCTGCCATCTTCAGGCAGCTGATTTCTGTTCTGTGGGGCTTTTCAGACCCTGCACATCCACAATGAGAGCGACATTTCCATCCCCGAGAATGGTACCGCCCGCTATGCCATCAATACGCTGGAAATTTTCTTCCAGGCTTTTGATAACCACCTGCTGCTGGCCGATAATCTGATCCACCATCAGCGCAACTTTTGTGTTGCCATCTGCCTCACAAAGCACAACAAAACGCTCATGGGCCTCAACATCGGTTTTCATTTCAAATCTTGTCGCCAAGTCAATCACATGCACGTATTCGCCCCGCACCTGCAATACCTGTCGCCCACTTGGGCCCTGGCCGAATTCAGCGCGGCGGCATTGCAGTGTTTCAACAATTGAGCTCAGAGGAATGACATAGGGCACCCCGGCCACCTCCACCAGCATCACATCCAGCACCGCAAGAGTAAGGGGTAAGCGCAACTGCATGCGCGTGCCCTTGCCCGGAGACGAACGCACATGCACAGAACCGCCGATTTTTTTGATGTTGGAGATAACAACATCCATGCCAACACCGCGTCCTGAAATGTCCGATACTGCACTGGCGGTTGAGAACCCCGGAGCAAACACCAACTCGTCAATCTGTTCGTCGCTCAATTGCTGGTCCGGTGTCACAATGCCCTTTTCGCGGGCCAGTTTCAACACACGTTCGCGATTGATGCCTGCCCCGTCGTCCTCAACGGCAATAACGATATTGCCTCCCGCCTGCTCGGCCGAAAGCTGAATGACACCCTCCTCAGACTTGCCCGCAGCTACCCGGTCCTCCGGCTGTTCAACCCCGTGATCGGCAGAGTTTCTAATCATATGGGTCAGCGGATCACTAAGCTGTTCGATGATGGTTTTATCAATTTCTGTATGTTCGCCCACCATTTCAAGACGGATTTTTTTGCCGGTTTTGGCATTGAGTTCGCGCACCAGACGGGGCATGCGCGAGAATACCGATTTTACCGGCTGGGCACGAATAGCCATCACAGCATCCTGCAGGCCACGTGTGGTCTGCGCCAGCACTTCGACGCCGCGCACCAGTTCCTGGTATTGCGCCCTTAACCGGTCATCCATCTGCTGGGTAAGCATGGACTGGGTAATCACCAGCTCACCAACCATGTTCACCACCCGGTCGACCTTTTCCAGATCCACCCGAATAGTCTGGATGGCCGTTGATTTGGCCGGAGCCGAACCGCTTTTTTTACCCGGCGCTGGCGATTGAGCAGCCGGACTTGGACTTGAAGTCTCTTTTCCCGGCGCAGAACTCTGCACTACCGGTGCCGGTGTCGGCTCAATCTGAGCCGCCAGATCGGCAAAGCTCACGACATTTTCCTCATCTGAAGAAGACTGGGGCGTTTCGTCCCCTTTATCGTCTTCGGCAGCAAGGTCGGCAATTTGAGACAGCAATTCTGCAGGTTCGCCAGGCTCCAAAGCTTGCTCTGCATCCTTCTCCTCGGCAAAGCCCACCAGATCAGCCTCGACCGGAACACTGCGCCGTTCCACCAGCAGTTCGCAATCTCCCTCTACGAACTCAAAAACCTCGCGGATGTCTTCCTCGCTGGCCTTGTCCGAGGTGAGGGTAATCTCCCAGGTGCAATAGACGCCAAAGGGGTCGAAATCCACCAGAAGCGGCACATCGACCAGAGTGGCCTTAATCTGAACATCCCCGAGGCTCGGCAATTCGCGGAATAACAGCAGGGGATCGTTGGCACGCTCATAGAGTCGTGAAAATGGTATCAACTTGATGTGCCAGTGCTCGCCGGTCTCCGGGACCGATTCCTGAAATGGCGCGCTGTCAAAACTGTCTGGCAACTCTTCGTCGTCTTTGGCTTCGCTCACGATGGATTCGTCAGTCACCTGCACCATCACCGGAGTAAACTCGATGTCGAAATCCTCCATCGGCTCGTCATCATCTTCGCCTGCATGCATTTTGAAGGCGGCAAGTTCCTCGGCGCCGAAGTCCGGTGCCAGGTCCACCCCGTCGCGGGCCGCCGCCACGAAATCCGCCACCAGGTCGTTGGAGCGAATACAAAGTGAAATAACCTCTTCACTCATTTCCACCCGGCCGTCGCGCACAAAGTCGAGCATGGTTTCAAACGAGTGCGCAAACTCTACCAGTTTGTCAAATCCAAAAGCCCCAGCTCCCCCCTTGATCGAATGGATGGCCCGGAACACAGCGTTAAGGCGGTCAGAATCGTGATCGCCCTCCTGAATAGCGATGAACTGCTCCTCAAGCTCCGCCAGAAGCTCAGAACATTCATCAAAATATGTGGCCTTAAATTCGTCGAGCTCACTCATTTGGCGTTACCACAATCCGAACTTTCTCGTGCATATCAGTGCACGACACGATTTATGACACTGACCAGCTTTGCAGGGTCAAACGGTTTTACGATCCAGCCGGTTCCGCCGGCCGCGCGACCCTGATCACGCTTCTCCTGGCTTGTTTCAGTCGTAAGAATAAGGATGGGCAGACTTTGGTGTTCCCCCTTGGCCCGCACATTCTTTATAAATTCAATGCCGTTCATCACCGGCATGTTGATGTCGGTGATCACCACATCGACATTTCCCTGTGCCAGAACATCCAGCCCCTGCTGGCCATCCATGGCCTGAAGAACTTCAAAGCCGGCATCCTTCAAAGTGTGCTCAAGCATGGCAAGAATCGTGCGTGAATCATCAACTGTCAGTACGCGCATTTCAGTTTCCTTTACGGAAGTTGGAGAATGTTTCACTCAAGCCCAGGCGCTCAACCGCCTCTGTAAAAGTTTCGCTGGGCTCCGAGATAACAAATTTTACATCGAACTTGGCAGCGGTCTGGCTTGCACTGATGAGCATGAGCAGGGCATTGGTAGCCACCCGCTGAACCGGGGCAGCGTTCAATTCCACATCACCCTCGTCCATGGCGTGGATCAGCCACTCGCGCACATTGTCCATACTGTCCAGATCAATGACCGAAGGAAGGTCAAGAAACTGCGTTGTTCCTGCTGACATAGGGAAAGTTCCGCCCGTGAATATACGCAGGCAAGTTTCTGTCAGAACGGTTTACAAACCCCTAAGATAGTTCATGCACACCGGCGTTTGTCCCGTTTTGCACAAAAATCCTTACGCTCCGGACAAAATTATCCTGCAAGGGCCGTCAGGATCGGGTCCCGGTTTACCTCGGTAATAACTGCAGGCTGCCAGCAGGGCGACATATCCTTGTCCACAAGAACCGCACGCACACCCTCGGCAAAATCATTTCGCCGCACCATAAGATGCGCCAGCCGCAGATCACGGGCCAGCACTGCGCCAATTTTTGGGTCCCGGCATGCAGTCTCACGGCTGAGAAGGTGCACCCACATGGAGGTCGGGCAACGGTTTTGAATGAGATTGACGATGCGCTCAAGCTTGATGCAAATCCGGGCATCCTGCACAAGCCGTCCGATGACCTCGCTGCAGTCCTCAGAATCAAAGCTGGCAGCATGCGCGTCCGCAAGTTGACAAAATTCAGGTTCTTGCCCCCGATTGTCACCCGCACTTATCAAGTCCTCAAGCTCCTTGCCGGCATTTTTGCTATTGCCTGCACCAATGATCTGGCCTCTGAAAGTTTCAAACTCTGCCGCCGCCACCGCCCGGTCGGCCAGATTGAGCGCAATCGCGTCGGCGGCCCCCACCACGTCTCCGCTCAGCATGAACATTAAAGCCCGCTGCCGGGGCACGGCGGCGAGCAGGGATTGCACGCCGACATCGCAGAAAAAGCCAATGGCGGATTCAGGCATGGCAAAGCGTGAATCCTGGTGCGTAAAACGATATTTTGCGTGCCCCGCCAGCCCGATGCCCCCGCCCATCACCACTCCGTGGGTAAGGGCTGCGAATGGTTTTGGATAGGTCGAAATCATTTTGTTGACGCTGTATTCAAGAGCAAAAAAACCATCCGCCTCCTCCGCCCGCCCCTCAAGCACCGCACTTCGTGTCCAGCGCACATCACCCCCGGCACAAAAGCCGCGTTTGCCCTCCCCTTCGAGCACTACCAGTGAAATATCGTCGTCCACCGCCCAGCCGCTGAGCTTTTCATGGATCGCTGCCATCATCTCAGGGTTGAGCGCGTTGATGGCCTCGGGCCGGTTCAGGCGAAGGATTGCCACCGCCCCTTCAATGCTGATTTTTATCTGATCGGTCATGCAAGTTTACTGCCACGGCACAGCTCTTGTGGCAACGGGATTTCATGTCCCGCCCCGGTTTCGCCCCGCCGGTGAGAATGTTAAGAGGGTGCACTGCCTGCCCGTTTTTCCAGCCGAGAAAGCCCGTTCTGCTTCATGACCAACATTTCCCTCACCGGCATCGCCCGCGACCTCAAAGCCCTTGGCGAAAAAGGCGAACCCATCCGCATCGGTGTCATCGGCTCGGGAGAAATGGGCACCGACCTCGTAACGCAATGCATGCTTATGGAAGGGCTCCAACTCGCTATTATCGCCACCAGGCGCCCGGAAACGGCTCTGGATGCCATCACCATAGCCTATGGCGACAATTCCAATGGGCGCATCGTTGAAACCCGCAAATCCATGTCAGAAACACTGGACATGGGCAAAATCGCCATCACCGACAATCCCGCCCTTATGGTCAGCGCCCCTGAAATTGACGTGATCATCGACGCCACCGGCAAGCCCGGGGTCGCCGCTGATTATGATCTTGCTGCCATGGAAAACGGCAAGCATGTGGTGATGATGAATGTGGAGGCTGACGTCACCATCGGTCCCTATCTGAAAAGCGAAGCCGATCGGCTCGGCGTAATTTATTCCGTAGGTGCGGGGGATGAGCCCTCCTCGTGCATGGAGCTTATCGAATTTGCCACGGCACTTGGCTACACCATCGTCTCGGCCGGCAAGGGCAAGAACAATCCCCTGAACCACGACGCGGTGCCCGATGACTACCGGGAGGAAGCCACAAGGCGCAATATGAACCCGCGCATGCTGGTGGAATTTGTTGACGGTTCCAAAACCGCTGTTGAAATGGCCGCCATTGCCAACGCCACCGGGCTGGTGCCCGATGTGCCCGGCATGCACGGGCCCAAAGCCTCAAGGGATGAATTGCCCGGGGTGCTTATTCCCAAACAGGACGGGGGCATTCTCAACCGGGTTGGCGTGGTTGACTACACGATTGGTAAAGGCGTCGCCCCCGGTGTGTTTGTTATCGTCAAGGCCGAACACCCCCGCATCATCGAGCGCATGGACGATCTGCATGTGGGAACAGGCCCCTATTACGGTTTTTTCCGCCCCTATCACCTCACCTCGCTTGAAGTGCCGCTGACCGCCGCCCGCATCATGCTTTATGGCAAGGCCGACATGGTGCCTCTTGCAAAGCCGGTGGCTGAGGTCTGCGCCGTGGCCAAACGCGATTTGCCTGCAGGCGAATATCTCGATGCCATTGGCGAAACCTGCTACCGCTCCTTCACCATGAGGGTTGAAGACGCACAGGCCAAGTCCTGCCTGCCCGTAGGACTGCTGGAGGGGGGTAAAACCACAGCCCCCATCAAAAAGGGCGAACTGATAACCACCGCCAACGCCACGCCAGACACCACGACCCTGCTTTATGGGCTGCGCCAAAAGCAGGACAGGATGCTGGGGTTGGGGTGATGATATGAAACAAAGAAAAAACAGACACCGTTCTGACGCTCAGATTCAATCTATGACACGTCAAGTGGCATTGCGTGTTTATTGCTGTTTTTCAGAAACTTGCGAGCATCCAGCAACATCGCTGCCCTTTGCGCGCCTGTTGCCTTGCGCAGAGGCCCAAGCGTCTTGATTTTCACCTTTTCAAACCCGCAAAACCCGAGAATTTGTTTACGCAGAATTTTGGACCAACCATCCCCGTAGCCCCAGCGCAGATACCATTCCGGCGTATCTGAAGAAATCAGAACATGCGCTGTTTTTCCCTTCAGCAGCTTTTCCGGGAAATCTTTCCCATCAGCATATTTGAAAGCGAAGCCCGGCAGGAGCGTCCGATCGAACAGACCCTTCAGCCTTGCAGGCGCAGAACCCCACCAGAGGGGGTGGACAAGAACGAGCTTGTCGCACCAGGCCAGTGCCTCCTGCACGGCTGTCAAATCAGGCTCCAGCTTTTGAACTTGTCGATATCCTTCCGCCAGATTTGAATCAAACTGCATCTGGGAGAGCCGTAAATACTTCACCTCGGCTCA
>Ga0256839_1000306_pt1 | contig 62442 bp, 59 predicted proteins | sample 354166metaG_FD_185968 | JGI IMG/M metagenome (GOLD analysis project Ga0256839, IMG submission 185968) | Hydrothermal vent microbial communities from Mid Atlantic Ridge, Atlantic Ocean - 354-166 | ecosystem: Environmental > Aquatic > Marine > Hydrothermal vents | place: Atlantic Ocean: Mid...
ACCGCCGGCGCCAGTTCCTTGAGCGTCGCCGGCGAGAAGTCGGGCATGGTCAGCGGCGGCAGCGAGGCCGGCAGCGCCCCAACGGTCTTCATGTGGGTGACGTTGCTGCCGTAGATGGCGTCCAGCAGCACGCCCACCAGGCTGCCCACCAGCATGGCGACGATCATGTACGGGACCTTCGGCGCATAGCGCTTGACGAGGATGCCCGAGGCCAGGGTGGCGATGCCGACGATGGTGACATAGGGATTGATCTGCTCCAGCTGGCCGCCGAAATCCAGCAGGATTTCATGGAAGTGCAGGCCACGCGGGATCTCCACGCCGAAGAAGTGCTTGATCTGGTTGCTGGCGATGAGGATCGCCGCACCGGCGGTGAAGCCGATGATCACCGAGTGGGAGATGAAGTTGACCAGGGTGCCGAGGCGCGCCCAGCCCATGGCGATCTGCGTCACACCCACCATGAAGGTAAGGGTGATGGCCAGCGCCACGTACTGTTCCGTGGTGGGCTCGGCGAAGGCGCTGAGGGAGGCGAACAACACCAGCGAGGCGGCGGTGGTGGGGCCGGACACCAGGTGCCACGAGGAACCGAAAAGTGCCGCGATCACCGCCGGCACCATGGCGGTGTAGAGGCCGTATTCCGGCGGCATGCCGGCGATCACGGCGAAGGCCACGCCCTGCGGCAGCACCACGATGGCGCCGGTGAGCCCGGCCAGGGTGTCCGCCTTGAGGGTGTCGCGGTTGACCATCGGCCACCAGCGAATAAAGGGAAACAGGCGGATCAACCACAGGGGGCAGATGTTTTGCACGATTGACTCCTCGGTAGTTCTTGCGCCGATGCCCGCCGGGCGCGGCGATCAGAACAGTTCGGCGTTGAACCACATGTGGGTGCCGATGCTGGCGGCATAGCCCAGGGCGATCACCGGCGTCCACTTCAGGTGGCCGAAAAAGGTGTACTTGCCGCGCGCCTGGCCCATCAGCGCCACCCCGGCGGCGGAACCGATGGACAGCAGGCTGCCGCCGACGCCGGCGGTGAGGGTTACCAGCAGCCACTGGCCGGTGGACATGTCCGGCTGCATGGTGAGCACGGCGAACATCACCGGGATGTTGTCGACGATGGCCGACAGCACGCCCACGGCGACATTGGCGGCGGTGGCGCCCCACTGGGTGTACATGACTTCCGAGGCCAGCCCCAGATAGCCGATGAAGCCCAGGCCGCCGACGCACAGCACCACGCCGTAAAAAAACAACAGGGTATCCCACTCGGCGCGCGCCACCTTGTTGAAGACATCGAAGGGCACCACCTCGCCCATGCGGCCGTTGTTGCCGACGCTGTCGTCGTAGCGCGCCGTCTTCTTCAGGTAGTAGCCAAAGAACTGCAGATAGCTGAGACCGGTGAGCATGCCGATCACCGGCGGCAGATGAAGGAAGTTGTGGAAGGCGACGGCGGTGGCAATGGTGAGCAGGAACAGGCCGATGATGCGCCGCGCGCCGCGCTTCATGGGCACGGCTTCATCGCTGGCGGAAGGCTGCTCGGCGGGAATGGCGAAGTGCATGATCGCCGCCGGCACCACGAAGTTGACCACCGAGGGCACGAACAGGGCGAAGAAGCCCCAGAAATCCACCACGCCCTTCTGCCACACCATCAAGGTGGTGATGTCGCCGAAGGGGCTGAAGGCGCCGCCGGCATTGGCCGCCACCACGATGTTGATGCAGGCGACGCCGATGAAGCGGGTATTGTCGCCGCCCACCGCCAGCACCACGGCGCACATCAGCAGGGCGGTGGTGAGGTTGTCCGCCACCGGCGAGATGAAAAAGGCGAGGATGCCGGTGAGCCAGAACAACTGGCGCAGGCTGAAGCCCTTGCGGATCAGCCAGGAACGCAGGGCGTCGAACACCCGCCGTTCCTCCATGGCGTTGATGTAGGTCATCGCCACCAGCAGGAACAGCATCAGCTCGGCGTATTCGAGCAGATTGTGGCGCACTGCCGCCTCGGCCTCGTGAGTCATGCCGTTGTTGACGTAGACCACGGCGATCATCGCCCAGATGATGCCGGCGGCGAGGATCACCGGTTTGGACTTGCGCAGCTGGGTGAATTCTTCCGCCATCACCAGGGCATAGGCCACGGCGAAAATGCCAAGGGCGGCATATCCCACGCCGTGCCGGGTCAGATCCAGCAGCTCCATGTCGCTGCTCGTCGCCCAGGCGAAAGCCGGCAGGCAAAACACAAGCACGGCCAACAGGGTGGAAGCGAGGATTCTGTTCAAGGCAAACTTCCTTAGCCGGTTGACGTGGCCGCTGTGGGAAAACCAGCATTGTACGCCAGATCAACTCCCCTCTAAAAAATCAGGTTCATCATCAGCAGCATGACCACCAGGAACAAGACGGTCATGATGCCGCCCGCTTTCATGAAGTCCGACACGCTGTAACCCGCGGGCCCCATGATCAGGGCATTCACCTGATGCGTGGGAATGAGAAAGGAATTGGAGGTGGCAATGGCAACCGTGAGCGCAAATACCGCGGGATCACCGCCGGCGCCAATGGCGATATTGACCGCCAGCGGCACCAGCAGCACGGTGGCCCCGACGTTGGACATCACCAGGGTAAAGAAGGTGGCCAGCAAGGCCACGGCGGCCTGAATCACCCACAGGGGCATCTCTCCCACCACCGACAGGGTCTGTTCGGCAATCCACTTGGCGGTACCGCTGGTCTCTACCGCCAGGCCCAGCGGAATCAGACTGGCGAGCAGGAACACGGTCTTCCACGACACGGCACGATAGGCCTCGTCGATCTTGATAACCCCGGAAAGAATCATGCCCAGGGCGCCCGTCAGCAGGGCCACGGACAAGCGCAGGTCGGAGAACAAGACCAAGGCCAGGGCAATGCCAAAGAAAAACAGCGCCGCGCCCACCTTGTGCGGACGCGTTTCCTCGTGTGGATATTCTGTGGTGACCACCACGAAGTCGCGATTCTTCTCCAGGCGAGCCAGGGCGTCCCAGGTAGTATGCACCACCAGGGTGTCGCCCGCCTGCAGTGGAAGATCACGGATGCCCTCTCCCTCGCGCAGGGTCTTGCCTCCGCGGTGCAGGGCGACCATGGCGATACCGTAGGTCTTGCGCATCCACACATCGCGGGCGGACTTGCCGATGAGGCTGGAACCAGGTGGAATCACCACCTCTGCGATGCCAGCCCGGCTGGCCGAAAGGGCCTCCGCAAAGGTCTCGAGATCCGGGCGCAGTTCCAGGCCAAACTTGTCGACAAAGGCCTTGAGATTTTCCGGCGAGGCAAGAATACCAAGGATACTGCCGGCCTCGATGCCGACATCACGCGCCAGGCCGCCGGGGCCGATGCGCATGTCATCCGCGCCCCGCTGGGCGGCAATGACGCGGATCTTCCAGGCATGCTCCACGTCATCGAGCATGTGCCCGACCAGCTCACTCTCCGCTGGCACACGCACCTCGAAGAGGGCGTAGTCCAGGCCATAGGTACCCTGAAAATAATTCATCGCAGAGGCACCCGTGGCGGCATCCTCCTTCACCGCCGTCGCCGGCAGCACGAAGCGCCCGGCGACGACAAAATAAAGAATCCCCGCGATCACCAGCGCCAGCCCGATGGGCGTTACCGAAAACAGCGACCAGGCCTCCATCTGATGTGCCTGGGGCAGGCCCTGATTGGACGTCAGGATCAGGTCATTGAGCAGGATCAAGGGGCTGGAACCCACCATGGTCACGGTGCCGCCGAGGATGGCGCAAAAGCCCATGGGCATCAGCAAGCGCGACATGGGCAGGCCGGAGCGGGCCGAAATACGACTTACCACCGGCAGAAACAAGGCAGCGGCACCCACGTTTTGCATAAACGAAGAGATGAACGCCACGGTGCTGGAAATGATCGGGATAATGCGCGCTTCGGTGGTACCGCCAACCTTGAGAATAAAGGACGCCACCCTGGTCATCAGACCGGTCTTGTCGAGACCCGCACCAATGATCATCACCGCGATGATGGACATCACCGCATTGGAGGAAAAACCATCGAACAAGTGCTGATTGTCCACCAGCCCCTGCTCCAGGCCGAGAAGCGGGGCCAGCAAGCTGGTCAGTCCCAGTAGCACCATGATGGACACCGCCGCCACGTCAACACTGACGATCTCGAAGGCAAACAGGTAGATGGTCAGCAACAGTATGGCGGTAACCCAGGCCACCTCGATGGTGGGGACGATGCTGGCCAGATACACGCCAAAAAGGGCAAATAGCGCCGCAGCAACGCCACGCTTGGTCACGCTGTTTTTATTCTCGTCGCTCAAGGACCTTCCCTCCCCTTTTGGTGGCTGGAGCGCGGCGCGGTTTCTGGGTCCGCAGGGCATTCAACTAAATAATAATACACTAATTAACAAGGTCACCAAATCAGGTCGGCTTATGGGCAGAACAGGATTTCTTGGGCGGCAGGCGGCGACGCCCAAGCGTGGTGTCAGGATAGACGCTGGAACAGCAGATCCCACACCCCGTGTCCCAGACGCTGGCCGCGCTGCTCGAACTTGGTCAGCGGCCGCCAATCGGGACGGGGTGAGTATTCACCCTCGCCGGCGAGGTTGCGGTAGGCGGGGGCGGCCTGCATCACCGCCAGCATCTGATCGGCGTAGTCGGCCCAGTCGGTGGCCAGGTGGAACACGCCGCCGGGCTTGAGCCTGCGGGCCACCAGGGCGGCGAACCCGGGGGTGACGATGCGCCGCTTGTGGTGACGCTTCTTGTGCCAGGGATCGGGAAAGAAGAGCTGCACGCGATCCAGGCTGGCGTCCGGGAGATGGTATCCGAGGATCTGCACGGCGTCGTCGCAGATCACCCGCACGTTCTCAATCCCCTGCTCGCCGAGCAGGCGCAGCAGGGTGCCGACACCGGGGCGATGCACCTCGATGCCGAGGTAGTCGTTGCCGGGGAAGGCCGCGGCCATCTCCGCCAGCGAGTGGCCCATGCCGAAACCGATCTCCAGCACCCGGTCGCCGGGGGTGGCGCGGCCGAACAGGGCGTCCAGGTCCAGCGGTGTGGGATTCAGCGCGCGGCGTTCCGGTTCCAGCATCTCCACGCCCGGCGTGTCCACGCCGAAGCGCGGCCACAGCTCGTCCAGGGCGCGCTGCTGGCCGCGCGTCAGGCGGCCCTCGCGGCGCACGAAGCTGCGAATGGGGCGGTGGTGTGGCTTATCGAGCATGGAAGTCACGGGATTTCAACGCAAAGGCGCGAAGGCGCAAAGAACGCAAAGCTACTGTCAACAGACTTCCACAAAGCCTGGAGATGGGAGGCCTGACGACTCTCCCCGGTTCCGGTCTTCAAATCCTTCTTTGCGACCTTTGCGCCTTCGCGCCTTTGCGTTGGGTTTTCAGAAACTCAGAAAAAGGTGCCGTCCACGGGCGACGAGGCGGAGGCATAGCGCTTGCGCGGAATGCGCCCGGCGAGGAAGGCCTCGCGGCCGGCCTCGATGGCCTTTTTCATCGCCGAGGCCATCAGCACCGGATCCCCGGCGCCGGCGATGGCGGTGTTCATAAGCACGCCGTCACAGCCCAGCTCCATGGCGATGGCGGCATCGGAGGCGGTACCAACGCCGGCGTCGACGAGGATCGGCACCGTGGCGTTCTCGACGATGGTCAGCAGGTTGTACTTGTTCTGGATGCCGAGGCCGGAGCCGATGGGCGCGGCCAGGGGCATCACCGCGCAGCAGCCGATCTCTTCCAGGCGCTTGGCAATGATGGGGTCGTCCGAGGTGTAGACCATCACGTCGAAGCCGTCCTTCACCAGGGTCTCGGCGGCCGCCAGGGTGGCGGTGACATCCGGGTAGAGGGTCTTTTCGTCGCCAAGGACCTCCAGTTTCACCAGCTTGTGGCCGTCCAGCAGCTCACGGGCCAGGCGGCAGGTACGCACCGCATCCTCGGCGGTGTAACAGCCGGCGGTGTTGGGCAGAATGGTGTACTGGCTGGGCGGCACCACGTCGAGCAGGTTGGGTTCATCGGGGTTCTGGCCGATGTTGGTGCGGCGGATGGCCACGGTGATGATCTCGGCGCCGCTGGCCTCGGTGGCGCGGCGGGTCTCTTCGAGGTCCTTGTACTTGCCGCTGCCCACCAGCAGGCGGGAATGATAGGTCTTGCCGGCGATGGTGAAGCCATCGTCGCGGGGGGATGTGTTGTCTGACATAGCGTGCTTACCGATACTGGCGGCGCCGGGCGCCGGGAAAAGTGGCGACCATTATAGCCGCCGGGGAGGAATTGCGCAGGTCCGCGCTCAGCCGCCACCGATGGCGTGGACGATCTCCACCTGGTCACCGTCGTGCAGGACATGGGCGGCGTATTCGCTGCGCGGCACGATCTCGCGGTTGACCTCCATGGCCAGGCGCCGGCCGCTCAGGCCCATGTCGCTGACCAGCTGTTGCGCGGTACAGCCTTCGGGAAGTTCACGGGGCTCGCCATTCAATTGAATTTTCATGCCGCGGAAGCCTACCCAGCGGGCCCGGGCGGGTCAATGGGGCGTCTCACGGCCCGAACTGCCAGCATGCCAAAAGTGACACGTTTTGCTGGCATTGTCCTGAACCGGATGTTTATAATCCCCCGCTGCGGATTAAGGGCATAAACTCTACCCCTGCAACCAGTCAGCGAGGCTGCCACACCGTACAGTGTACAAATCCCATCCAGAGCGCACACGCCATGAAGGCCAATATTCTTTTCCAAAACGATGAACACATGGTACTCACCTTCACCGACCTGGTGAAAGGCGAGGGTATCCAGTCCAATCAGATGGCCATCATCCAGGAAGGGCACTCCGCCATCTTCGACCCTGGTGGCGACCTGACCTACATGCCGCTGTCCATGGCCATCACCAAGTACGTCAAGGTGAAGGACATCGAATACATCATCGCCACCCACCAGGATCCGGACATCATTTCCTCCCTGGACAAATGGCTGATGTACAGCGACGCCAAGATCGTCATCTCCACCCTGTGGGAACGCTTCGTGCCCCATCTGGTGCCTGGCTACATGAAGGAAAAGGCCGAGGGACGCCTGGTGGCCATTCCGGACCAGGGCATGGACATCCCGCTGGCCCGCTCGGTGATCAAGGCCATACCGGCGCACTTCCTGCACTCGGTGGGCAATTTCCAGTTCTATGACCCCATCAGCAAGATCCTTTTTTCCGGTGACGTGGGCGCCTCGCTGGTCGACGCCGCGCCGGAACGCCCGGTACGCGACTTCGACAAGCACGTCCGCAAGATGCTGGGCTTTCACCAGCGCTACATGGTGTCCAACAAGGTCTGCCGCCTGTGGGTCAACATGGTGCGCGAAATGGATATCGAAATCATCGTGCCGCAGCACGGCCGGCCCTTCGTCGGCAAGGAAATGGTCGGCAGGTTCCTCGACTGGTTCGAAACCCTCGAGTGCGGCATCGACCTGCTGACCCAGAAGAACTACACCGCCCCATGAGATGCACGCACATGCGGCCTGCTGGGCGATCCAGCCCCGTTCGGACGTCGGCTTTTTCAGCGAAGACAGCCGCCGTTTTGAGCCGCATTCATCCTGCGCTCACCTTGGGTTCAGGCTGCGTTCATACTACGTTCATCTTTGGGGCGGTTAACTAGCGCCACTGATTCAAGCCTTGGCAGGCCGATTCAAGTCCATAACTTGAAATGCCGAATCAACGCCGTGGGTGAAGCATCGTTATCCACGACGACCCGGTCTTCAAATACCAGGACTTTATCCGCAACGGCAGACATGGCTGTCTGCAGAAGATTTTTTTGGCCGGGTTCTGGAAAGGCCAAAAATTTAGTCTACGCTATTGTGCGTAGACCAATAACCAACCATTTCACCTAGGAGGAATACCATGCCCCTTAAAACGACCGCAAAGACCCTCGCCCTGGCTGCTGCCCTGGTTGCTCTTCCCATGACTGCCAGCACCGCCTTTGCCAGCACCGGCGAAGATGTCTACAAGAAGACCTGCAAGATGTGTCATGACCGCGGCATGGCCAACGCCCCCAAGACCGGTGACGTAGCCGAGTGGCAGAAGCGCCTGGCCAAGGGCATGGACGTCATGTACAAGCACGCCATCGAAGGCTTCAAGGACAAGGGCATGATGCCGCCGAAGGGTGGCAACTCCAAGCTCACTGACGACGAAGTCAAGGCAGCTGTCGACTACATGATTGAAAAATCCAAGTAATCTCACCCGGGATTGCTGTCACAGACAGCCTGAAAAAAGCGGCCCTCGGGCCGCTTTTTTTTGCCGCTGCTCCGTCCTTGTCGCCTTGCTGCAAACAAGTGACAGACAACGGTAAAATCGTTCCTCGCCAACGGTGCTATCATTCCCGTATATCCACTGCGCAGGGACTCCACCTTGTCTGAAATGAGCTTCATCAGCGTCATCGAGCGCTATCACCAGAACCGCGAGGCCATCCACGATCTGCTGGCCTCGATACTTACCGGCATCACGGAACAACGCCTTTTCGACGACGAAAAGCTGCAACAGTCCGCCATCGAGTGCCTCAACGAGCGCTATTCCTTCGTCGAGCTACTGTACACCCTGGACACCGAGGGCCTGCAGCACAGCGAGAATCACTATGCCTCCGGGAAGAAGCGCAGCAAGACCCTGCACGGCAAGGATCGCAGCCAGCGGCCCTACTTTCAGCTGGTGAAGGAAAGCCAGGGCGTCGTCGTCACCGAGCCCTATCTGTCCATCGCCAATACCAGCCTATGCATCTCCGCCGCGGCGCCGGTGCACGATCACGACGACAAGCTGCTGGGCTATGTGGTGCTGGACATCGACCTCGCCGGCATCATCGCCTTCCTCATGGGCGATACCGTGCGGCGCCGCTTCGCACCGCTGTTCAAGCTTGTCTACTCATTGATTGCCCTGGGCCTGTTTTCGGTGGTGATCCTGTTGCTGTACGCCTCGCTGAACGAGATCGTCCACATGCGGCCGGATCAGGTGGGCGGTCACGACTTCTACCTGCGGCCCTTCGGCATCATCATCTACCTCACCCTGGGCCTGGCCATCTTCGATCTCGCCAAGACCACCTTCGAGGAAGAGGTGCTGATGCACAAGGACATCTTCCGCCACAGCTCCACGCGTCGCACCATCACCCGCTTCATGGCCGCCATTCTCATCGCCGTGTCCATCGAATCCCTGCTGCTGATGTTCAAGTCCGCCCTTGGCAACGGCGAACATCTTGCCGGCGCCGTGTGGATGATGATGTCCGCGGTGGGCCTGCTGATCGGCCTGGGGCTCTATGTCTATCTCGGCGCCAAGGCCGAGGCCGTCTTAAACGACACCAACAACAAATAGCCCGCCGGCCCGAGAGGAAACAGCCACCGTGAGCCAAGCCCTGCCCCCCCTGCGCCTGAAGAAAAACGAGGAGCGCCGCCTGCGCGCGGGCCACCTGTGGGTGTACAGCAACGAGGTCGACATCCGGCAGACGCCGCTCAAGGACCTCGAACCCGGCAGCGCCGTCAGCATCGAGGATGCGCGCGGCCACCCCATCGGCAGCGGCTATGTGAACCCTCACTCACTGATCTGCGCCCGCCTGGTCAGCCGCGATCCGAAACATGCCCTCGACAAGTCACTGCTGGTGCACCGCATCAACATCGCCCTGTCGCTGCGCGAGACGGCCTTCGAGGCACCGTTCTACCGCCTCGTCCACGGCGAGGGCGACGGCCTGCCGGGACTGGTGGTGGACCGCTTCGGCGAGGTACTGGTGGCACAGATCACCACCGCCGGCATGGAGCGCCACCGGGACGCCGTCATCGCCGCGCTGCAAAAGGTGCTCAAGCCCGCCGCCATCGTGCTGCGCAACGACAGCCCGGCGCGCAAGCTGGAGGGCCTGGACAGCTACGTCGACACCGCCCATGGCGAGCTGCCCGGCGAACTGCTCATCGAGGAAAACGGCGCCCGCTTTGCCATCGACCCGCTGGGCGGGCAGAAGACCGGCTGGTTCTTCGATCACCGCATGAACCGCGCGCGCATGCAGCACTACGTGAAGGGCCGGCGCGTGCTGGACGTGTTCAGCTACATCGGCGGCTGGGGCATCGAGGCGGCGGTGGCCGGCGCCGGCGATGTGATGTGCGTGGAGTCCAGTCAGGGCGCCAGCGACCGCATCCACCACAATGCCGAACTCAATGGCCTCGGCGACGGCGTCGCCAGCCTGCAGGGCGATGCCTTCGAGGCCCTGAAGGGCCTGCGCCAGGCCCGCGAGCGCTTCGACGTGGTGATCGTCGATCCACCGGCCTTCATCAAGCGCAAGAAGGATTTCAAGGAAGGCCTCAACGCCTACCACCGCATCAACCAGATGGCCCTGCAGGTGCTCAACAAGGGGGGTTATCTGGTCAGCGCCTCCTGCTCCTGGCACCTCAAACACGAGCAGCTGCGCGACGTCATCCTCAAGACCAGCCGCCACGTGGACCGCGCCGCGCAGATCGTCGAACAGGGACATCAGGGGCCGGATCACCCGGTGCACCCCGCCATCCCCGAGACCGATTACCTCAAGGCGTTCATCGTGCGGGTGCTGGCCAGCTGACGCCGATGACAAGACGCCTCGTTCGCGGTATGACCACAGCATCGTCCGCAAATGCACGCCAATGAACGCAAATCTGTTTCGAATTCATTGGCGTGCATTTGCGTCCATTGGCGGACTGAATACCCGTTACCCCTCCCCCTCGATCTGTGCACGCTGGCCACGAATAAACTCGCCCAGCAGGCGAAACGCCTCACCGAAGGCGCTGCCACGCCGCCACGCCAGGCCGATCTCGCGCACACTGTTCTCGGCCAGCGGATAGGTCTCGATACGGGTGCTCTTCAGCAGCGGTGACGCCACCGCCATCTGCGGCAGGAAGGTGATGCCAAGGTCCGCGTCCACCATCTCCACCAGGGTCAGCAGGCTGCTTGCGGCAAAGCGACTGACCTGTTCCGGCTTGCGAATCTCGCAGGCCGACAGGGCGTGGTCACGCAGGCAGTGGCCGTCTTCCAGCAACAGCACGCTCTCCTGGGGCAGGCCCTCCACGCTGTAGTGCGCCGGATCCAGCAACTGGCTGTTTTCACGGCAGGCGAGGCGAAAGGGGTCGTCGAACAGCCCCATCACCTCCACGTTGCGTAACGCATACGGCAAGGCAATGAGGATCAGGTCCAGTTCACCGGCCATCATTTTTTCATGGATACGCTGGGTAAGGTCCTCGTGCAGGTACAGCTGCAGCCGCGGATAGGCCTCGCGCAGCGCCGGCAAAACCTTGGGCAGCAGGAAGGGGGCGATGGTGGGGATCACGCCGAGGCGCAGCTTGCCCGCCAGTGGATCGCGGCTGCTGCGCGCCAGCTGCACCAGTTCCTCCAGGCCGCGCAGGCAGTCACGCGCCCGCGCCGCCACCTCACGGCCGCTGGCGGTGATGGTGACACGCTTGTTGGTGCGGTCCACCAGCTGCACCTCCAGTAGGCGTTCGAGGTCACGGATGGCAACACTGAAGGCAGACTGAGAAACGAAGCAGGCCTGTGCGGCCTGGCCGAAGTGGCCGTGCTTCTCCAGGGCGACGAAATAGCGCAGTTGCTTGACAGTGGGCAGGTTCATGGCGGAATCCCCCGGTGGATGCGGACTAAATATTCGTAATAAGCGAACGATACAATAGAAACATTCAATTTTACCAAACCTTAGAACGAGTCTAGACTCAGTCCAACACATCGACAAAGCAACCCCCGACACACACTTAAGGAGTCAGCCATGTTTGAAAACCGCGAAGGCCAGAATGTCCCCAAGGTCACCTTCCACACCCGCCAGGAGCACGAGTGGGTCGATCTCACCAGCGACGACATCTTCAAGGGCAAGACCGTGATCGTGTTCTCCCTGCCCGGTGCCTTCACCCCCACCTGTTCCTCGTCGCACGTACCGCGCTTCAACCAGCTGGCGCCGGTGTTCAAGGCCCACGGCGTGGACGAGATCGTCTGCATCTCGGTCAACGACGCCTTCGTCATGAACGAGTGGAAGGCCGAGCAGAAGGCCGACCAGATCACCTTCCTGCCCGACGGCAACGGTCACTTCACCGACGGCATGGGCATGCTGGTGGACAAGGACGAACTCGGCTTCGGCAAGCGCTCCTGGCGCTACGCCATGCTGGTCAAGGACGGCGTGGTGGAAAAGATGTTCATCGAGCCGGACGTCGATGGCGACCCCTACGGCGTCTCCGATGCCGACACCATGCTGGCCTACATCGCCCCCGACGCCGAGCCAGTGCTGGACGTATCGGTGTTCACCCGCAAGGGCTGCCCCTACTGCGTGCAGGCCAAGGGCATGCTGCACGACGCCGGCATCGCCTTCGAGGAGCTGGTTCTCAACCGCGACTACAGCGACCGCACCCTGCGCGCCGTCAGCGCCACGGACACGGTGCCGCAGGTCTTCGTCAACGGTGAGCGCATCGGTGGTTCCGAGGAACTGCAGAAGTGGCTGAAGGCCCGCAACGCCATTTGATGCCATCCTCCAGCAGGTGACGACCGGCGGTCATTTTGACCGCCGGTTTTTTATGCCCGCCGGGCAGAATCCCAACACATGCGGTAGACTCTGCCCCCATGCTGAACTACCCCCAGATCGACCCCGTGGCCATCAGCCTCGGCCCGCTGAAAATCCACTGGTACGGCATCATGTACCTGATCGCCTTCGGCGCCGCCTGGTGGCTGGGTCGCCTGCGCGCACGCCGGCCGGGTTCGGGCTGGACCGACGAGCAGATCTCCGACCTGATCTTCTACGGCGCCCTGGGCGTGGTGCTGGGCGGGCGCATCGGCTACACCCTGTTCTACAATTTCTCGCATTTCCTCAGTGACCCCGTCTCCATCTTCCGTATCTGGGAGGGCGGCATGTCCTTCCACGGCGGGCTGCTGGGGGTGCTGGTGGCCATGTGGCTGTTCGGCCGCAAGTACCGGCACAGCTTCTTCGAACTCACCGACTTCATCGCCCCGCTGGTGCCCATCGGCCTGGCCACCGGACGGCTGGGCAATTTCATCAACGGCGAGCTGTGGGGACAGCCGACCACCCTGCCCTGGGGCATGGTGTTTCCCGGCGCCGGGCCGCTGCCACGGCACCCGTCGCAGCTCTACGAGATGTTCCTCGAGGGCATCGTGCTGTTCATCATCCTGTGGGTGTATTCCAGCAAGCCGCGGCCGCGCATGGCGGTGTCCGGGGTGTTCGCGCTGGGCTACGGGGTGTTCCGCTTCGCGGTGGAATTCGTGCGCCAGCCCGACGAACACCTGGGCTTCATCGCCTTCGGCTGGCTGACCCAGGGACAGCTGCTGTCGGCGCCGCTGATCGTGCTGGGCATGGTGCTGTTGTGGCTCGCCTACCGTCACCAGCCCGAACAGGCCCCGCCGGCCAGCGCGCCGAAGACTGCGACAAGGGCCAGCGGCAAAAAGCGACACAGGAGGAAGGGCAAGTAAATGCGCCAATATCTCGACCTGATGCGCCACGTCTTCGAGCACGGCGTGGAAAAGACCGACCGCACCGGCACCGGCACGCGCAGCGTGTTCGGCTACCAGATGCGCTTCGACCTGGCCGAGGGCTTCCCCCTGGTCACCACCAAGAAGCTGCACCTGCGCTCCATCATCCATGAACTGCTGTGGTTCCTGTCCGGCGACACCAACATCCGCTACCTGCAGGAGAACGGCGTGAAGATCTGGGACGAGTGGGCCGACGAAAACGGCAATCTCGGCCCCGTTTACGGCGCCCAGTGGCGCTCCTGGCCCGCCGCCGGCGGCCGACACATCGACCAGATCAGTCAGGTGGTGGAGCAGATCAGGAACACCCCGGACTCGCGCCGCCTCATCGTCTCGGCCTGGAACGTGGGCGAGATCGACAACATGGCCCTGCCGCCCTGCCATGCCTTCTTCCAGTTCTATGTCGCCGATGGCCGGCTCTCCTGCCAGCTCTATCAGCGCAGCGCCGACATCTTCCTCGGCGTGCCCTTCAACATCGCCTCCTATGCCCTGCTGCTGATGATGGTGGCGCAGGTCACGGGTCTGAAGCCGGGCGAGTTCATCCACACCCTGGGCGATGCGCACCTGTACAGCAACCACCTCGAACAGGCCGAACTGCAACTGTCTCGCCAGCCGCTGCCGCTGCCGACCATGACCCTGAACCCCGCCATCGATGACCTGTTCAAATTCCGCTTCGAGGACTTCGAGCTGACGGGCTATGAATCCCACCCCCACATCAAGGCCCCCGTCGCCGTATGACCGTATCCCTGATCTGGGCCATGGCCGACAACCGTATCATCGGCATCGACAACCGCCTGCCGTGGAAGCTGCCGGCGGACATGCAGTGGTTCCGCCGCAACACCCTGGGCAAGCCCATCGTCATGGGCCGGCTGACCTTCGAGTCCTTCGGCGCCCGCCCCCTGCCGGGGCGGCGCAACCTGATCGTCAGCCGCAACCCGGACTATGCGGCCGAGGGCGCCGAGGTATTTTCTTCACTGGAGGCGGCGCTGGCGGCCACGGCGGAAGACGATGAGGTGATGGTGATCGGCGGCGCATCGCTGTATGCGCAGGCCCTGCCGCTGGCCGATCGCCTCTACATGACCCTGGTGCACACCGAGGCGGAAGGCGACGCCCACTTTCCCGACTTCGACAGGGGGCAGTGGCGGGAAGTCGAGCGCACGGAGCATGACGCCGACGAGAAAAACCCCCACCCCTGCAGCTTCGTGGTGCTGGAGCGGCGCGGCAAGTCTGACTGATCCTTGCCACAAAGGCGCGGAGACGCAAGGAAAAACATGCTTCTGGTTTGTTGGCACCTCTGCAGGAATCAAGAATTGTTTTCCCTGCGTCCTCAGCGCCTCTGGGGCAAAAAGCCTATTCGATGATGTTCTCGATCAGCCGCTTGATGGACGCCGCGTCGAAGGGCTTGTCGCACATGGCGGAGACCCCGGCCTGCTGCACGCCGGCGAGACGGCTGGCGTCCTGTTCGCTGGAGATCATCAGGATCGGCACGCTGGCCTGCTCGCTCTCCTGGCGCACGTGCTCGACGAATTCCTTGCCGTCCATCTCCGGCATGTTGAGGTCGGTGATGATGAGGTCGTAGTAATTCTGCTCCACCAGGGAAAAGGCCTCGCGACCGTTTTCCGCCTCGGTGAGTTTCTCGATGCCCATGGACTGCAGGATACGCCCGATGTGGCGGCGCGACAGGCCGCTGTCGTCCACCAACAGCACGTTCAGGTCCTCCAGCAGCACGCTCTCCGTCTCCAGCGTACCGGGATCGAAATAGTCCAGCGTGGCGTACAGCGCGGTACGCAACTGCTCCAGCTCGAAGGGTTTGGGCAGCAGGGCAATGGCGCCGGCCTGGCGGATGGGCTCCAGGTAGCGATAGTGGGTCTCGCTGGAGATGAGCATGAAGGGCACGTCGGGCTGGGTCTCGCCACGGCGGATGGTTTCCAGCAGTTCACTGCCGGTCATGTCCGGCAAATGCATGGCGCTGATGATCAGATCCGGTGCATGGGGGGTCAGGCCGGCCAGTGCATCCCCGCCCTTGCGGACCCACTGCACATGCTTGACGCCCAGCGTCTGCAGATAATTTTCGATGATGCGGTGCTGCGCCACGGAGGGCTCCACCAGAATCACATGCAGGTTTTCCAGGCCGATTTCCGCCATCAGTTCAGCATCCCCTCGATGAGTTGTTTTACCGTGCCGGACTCGAAGGGTTTGTCACAGATGGCCGATACGCCGGCCTGCTGAACGGCGGCAATGCGGCTCTCGTCGGACTCACTGGAGACCATCAGCACCGGGATGCTGGCCTGGGCGCTGGATTCGCGAATCTGCTCCACCAGCTCCTTGCCGTTCATTTGCGGCATGTTGTAGTCGGTGACCACCAGGTCGAAAAAATTCTCGGCGATGATCGCCAGCGCCTCGACGCCATTGCCGGCGGTGGTGATGTCCTCGATACCCATGTTGCGCAGCACGCGCGAGATGTGGCGGCGCGCGGTGCTGGAGTCATCCACCACCAGCACCTTCAGCTCTTCGCTGGCAAAATCACGCGCCGTCAGTTCGCCCGGATCGAGATAATTCAGCGTGGACTGCAGGGCCGCCTGCAATTGCTGCGGCGTAAAGGGCTTGGGCAGCAGGGCGATGACGCCGGCCTGGCGGATGGGCTCCAGGTAGCGATAGTGGGTCTCGCTGGAGATGAGCATGAAGGGCACCTCGGCGAGGGGTTCCTCCGCGCGCATGGCCTGCACCAGCTCGGCGCCGGTCATGTCGGCCAGGTGCATGGCGCTGATCACCAGGTCCGGCGTCGCCGCGCGCATCTCCCGCAGGGCCTCGGTGGCCGTCTTGACGCGAAACAGGATCGTCACGCCCAGGCCCCGCAGATGGTTCTCGATGAACCTGCTCTGCGCAGTGGAGGGTTCGACCAGCAATACGCTGATCGTATCGATACTCAGTCTGGACATGACGCCGCACCATCACACAAGTTCATGGCTAATTGTCGGTTGCGGCGGGCAAGACCTTTAGGCCGTGGCGCGGCGGCCAGTGCCACTCATTCGTTGCTGATGAAGTCCGCCCTCTCGTCGAGCCGTTGCCTGACGCCGCGCCAGTGCGGCAGCACAGCATCCATCAGCCGATAGAAGCGGGGGCTGTGATTGAGTTCTCGCAGGTGGCAAAGCTCGTGCAGGATGACATAGTCGATGCACGCCAGCGGCGCCTTGACGAGGTGGGTGTTGAGGGTCACCAGCCCGCGCGCGTCACAGCTTCCCCAGCGGCGTCGCATCTTGCGCAGCCTCAGTTCGGGCACCCGATCCACCCAGGGCACGGCGTCGCACAGCGTCACCAGGCGTTGCCGGAACAGCGCCCGTGCCTGCCCACGGTACCAGCACCAGAGACGGCGCTTGATGCTGTCGGGATCCCTGTCGGCACTGTGTATGTAGAGGCGCTGGTCCGCGATACCCTGCGGCCGTGCGGCCGGCCGGGTGAGCGTCATCAGGCGGTACTCCTCGCCAAGAAAAAGATGCGCTTCTCCGTCGGCATAGGTCAGTGGACGAACGAAGCCCGCAGTGGCCTCGATCTCATCCCGACGCCGTATCAGCCATTCGGCCTGCTCGGCGACCCAAGCTTGGATCTGCAACAGGTTTGTCGACAGCGGCACGTCGACCAACACACCGCCATCGGGAAGAATCCTGATCAGGGAACGCGTCTTGCGGCGCCGGTTGAAATTGACGCGATAGCATAACGGCCGCCCCGCGACGATGATTTGCTGCTCAATCACCGCCGTCCACGCTATTCGACCGTTACCGACTTTGCCAGATTTCTCGGCTGATCGACGTCCGTGCCCTTGAGTACCGCGACATGATAGGAAAGCAGCTGCAGGGGAATGGTATAGATGATTGGCGAGATGGCATCGTCCACCGGGGCGACCTCGAGCACCTGCACGCCCTCCGCCGCCTGCATTTCGGAATCCTCGCCGGCGAACACGATCAGCTTGCCACCGCGGGCGCGCACTTCTTGAAGGTTAGACTTGAGCTTTTCCAGCAACTCATTGTTAGGCGCCACGGCAATCACCGGCATGTCGGCGTCCACCAGCGCCAGCGGACCGTGCTTCAATTCACCCGCCGGATAGGCCTCGGCGTGGATATAGGAGATCTCCTTGAGCTTCAGCGCACCCTCCATGGCCACCGGGTACTGGGCGCCGCGGCCCAGGAACAGGGCATTGTGAATATCGGCAAACTGTTCGGATATCGCCTGGATGGCATCGTCCAGCCTCAACACATGTTCAACCTTGCCGGGCAGCCTTTCCAGCTCACTGACCAATCGCCTCTCATCCTCCTCACCGAGCCCATTGCGCCGACCGAGCACGATCACCAGCATCATCAGCGCCACCAGCTGGGTGGTAAAGGCCTTGGTGGAGGCAACACCGATCTCGGGACCGGCGCGCGTCAGCAACACCAGATCCGATTCACGCACCAGCGAGCTTTCCGGCACGTTGCAGATGGACAGGGAATGACCGAAGCCGAGGCGCTTGGCCTCTTGCAGGCCGGCCAGGGTGTCGGCGGTCTCGCCCGATTGTGACAGTGTGACGATCAACGAGTTCTTGCGCACCACCGGCCTGCGATAGCGGAACTCGCTGGCCACCTCGACACTGCAGGGGATGCCGACCATGGACTCCAGCCAGTATCTGCCGATGAGGCCCGCATGGTAACTGGTGCCGCAGGCGATGATGTGCACGCCCTGCACGTCATCGAAAATCTGCTGCGCGCCGGCGCCAAAGGCCTGTTCGAGAATCCGTCCATTGGCGATACGTCCCTCGAGGGTGTCGGCAATGGCGCGTGGCTGTTCGAAGATTTCCTTCAACATGTAGTGACGATATTCACCACGCTCGACGGAATCGGCGCGCAGCTCGCTTTCGCGGACCGGCCGCTCGACCTGATTTCCCTCGGCATCGAAGATGGTCAGCGAGTCGCGGCGGATATCGGCAATGTCACCATCTTCGAGAAAGATGAAGCGCTGTGTAACGGGAAGTAGCGCCGCCACGTCCGAGGCAATGAAATATTCACCGATGCCGACCCCGATCACCAGCGGGCTGCCAAGGCGTGCGGCCACCAGATGGTCAGGCTCCACATTGCTGGTTACGCCCAGGGCATAGGCACCGTCAAAATCGACCACCGCACGCTTTACCGCGGCCAGCAGATCCTCGCCCTTGTTGACCAGGTAGTCGTGTATCTGATGAGCGATGACCTCGGTATCGGTCTGCGAGGTAAAGCGGTAGCCCGCGGCCGTCTGCCTTCCACGCAGTTCCTCGTGATTTTCGATGATGCCATTGTGAACCACGGCCACGACATTCTCGCAGATGTGAGGATGGGCATTCTCCTGGCTGGGCATGCCATGCGTCGCCCAGCGCGTATGGGCTATGCCGATACGGCCGTGCAGATTGCCGGCGATCTTTTCCTCCAGGCCGGCAACCTTGCCCTTGGCGCGCACCCGTTGCAGGCTGTTGTCTTCGCTGAGCACGGCGACACCCGCCGAATCATAACCTCGATACTCCAGTCTTTTCAGGCCTTCGAGCAGGATGGGGACAACATCACGATCGGCGACAGCGCCTACGATTCCACACATGACTATAATTCCATTTTTCAGTGATTAACGTTTACCTGAATCCGTGAGTTCAGGGTTTACACTTCACGGGACGCTTCCATCCCTTGCGGGTCTTCTGCTCGCTGCGGCTGAGGGTCAGCTCACCGGCAGGCACATCACGGGTGATGGTCGAACCGGCGCCGATGGTGGCGCCGTCGCCGATGGTCACGGGCGCTACCAGCTGACTGTCCGAACCGATGAATACATCATCACCAATTATCGTTAGATGCTTGTTGGCGCCGTCATAGTTGCAGGTGATGGCGCCCGCGCCGACATTGACATTGGCGCCCATGCGGGTATCACCGACATAGCTGAGGTGGTTGATCTTGCTGCCCTTGTCGACCGTCGATTTCTTTACTTCGACAAAATTGCCCACCTTGACGCCATCCGCCAACCGGCAGTCCGGTCGCAGACGCGCAAACGGACCGATCAGGCAGTGATTGCCGATACTCGATGCTTGCAACACGCTGTTGGCCTCGATGCGCACGTCGCTGCCCAGCACCACGTCCTTGAGAATGCAGTTGGGGCCGATGTAGCAGCGGTCGCCGATTGTCACCTCGCCCTCGATGAGCACATTGATGTCGATCTCCACATCACGCCCGAAATCGAGGCTGCCACGCAGATCGAAGCGCGCCGGGTCGCGCAGGGTCACGCCCTCCAACATCAAGTGGTCTGCCTGACGACGCTGCAATACGCGCTCCAGTTCGGCCAGTTGCAGGCGGTTGTTGACGCCCTCGATCTCCGCCAGATCCGCGGTGGAAATGGCATTGATGGGCACATCACTGCCAGCGGCCAGGGCGACGATGTCGGTCAGGTAGTATTCGCCCTGCGCATTGCTGTTGTCGATGCGCTTCAACCAGCCGCGCAGCAGGGCCGCATTCACTGCCAGCATACCGGTATTGATCTCGGCGATCGCCAGCTGCTCGGCAGTGGCGTCCTTCTGCTCGACGATGGACTGCACACTACCCGCGGCATCACGCACGATGCGCCCATAGCCGGTCGGATCGGGCAGCTCGGCCGTGAGCAGGCCCAGGCTGCGATTCTCCGCTGCCGCCACCAGCCGCGACAGCGTTTGCGGGCTGATCAGGGGCACGTCGCCATAAAGCACCAGCACGGTCTGTGAATCCGCAATCTGCGCCATCGCCTGGTCAACGGCATGGCCGGTGCCGAGCTGGCGCGATTGCAGAATCCAGTTGACGGGCAAGGCCGACAATTGCTCCCTGACCCGTTCGCCACCGTGACCATACACCACGTGTATGGCCTGCGGATTCAGCGATCGTGCGCTGTCGACGACACGCGCCAGCATGGGTTGGCCAGCAAGGGTATGCAGCACCTTGGGAAGATCGGATTTCATCCGTGTGCCCTGACCCGCGGCCAGGACAACGACGGTCAATGGAGTACTCATGTGTGACCTAATCAGACGGAACGTGAAAGGGGAAATCGCGCAGTATGACGATGCTGTCTTAAGAAATTCTGAGAATAACAACGTTTGTACGACCTGAATGGTTGCCTTGCAGGTGTACAAACATGCGCTCATGCCCCTTTTTTCTTACCTGAAACATGGGTTCAGGCTGCAATCATAAAACAAAAAAAAGGGCGGTTGAAAACCGCCCTCTTTCTACGCTTGCGAAATGCGATGCCTCAACGGCCCAGTTTCTTCTTCAGACGCTGGATGGCCTGCAGCTGGGCAAGCGCCTCCGCCAGCTCCGCCTCGGTTGTCGCGTAATCGATTTCACCACTGCGGTCGGCCAGCGCCTTCTCGGCGCGTTCCTTGGCCTCCAGCGCGGCGGCTTCATCGATGTCCTTGGCGCGCAAGGCGGTATCGGCCAGCACCGTGACGGCCTCGGGCTGGATTTCCAGCATACCGCCGGACACATAGTAGAACTGCTCTTCGTCGTCGGGCGTCACGATGCGCACCTCACCCGGCTTGATGCGCGTCAGCAACGGAGCGTGGCGGGGCAGGATACCCAGATCACCCATCACGCCCGGTGCAAACAGCATCTTCGCGGGGCCGGAGAAAATCTCTTCCTCGGCGCTCACGACATCAACATGCATGGTCATAGCCATAATTTTTCCCCTTCAGCCAAGGCTCAGGACAGGGTCTTCGCCTTTTCGATGGCTTCATCGATGGTGCCGACCATGTAGAAGGCCTGCTCGGGCAGATTGTCATGCTCGCCTTCGACGATGCTCTTGAAGCCGGCGATGGTCTCTTTCAGGGTGACGTATTTGCCGGGGGCGCCGGTAAACACTTCGGCCACGAAGAAGGGCTGTGACAGGAAGCGCTGCAGTTTACGCGCGCGGGTCACGGACAGCTTGTCTTCTTCCGACAGTTCATCCATGCCCAGGATGGCGATGATGTCCTTCAGCTCCTTGTAGCGCTGCAGGGTGCCCTGTACGGCGCGGGCGATGTTGTAGTGCTCTTCACCGATGACCAGGGGATCCAGCTGACGCGAGGTGGAATCCAGCGGATCCACGGCGGGGTAGATACCCAGCTCGGCGATCTGACGCGACAACACCAGGGTGGCGTCCAGGTGGGCGAAGGTGGTGGCGGGCGACGGATCGGTCAAGTCGTCCGCGGGCACGTACACGGCCTGGAAGGAGGTGATGGAGCCGGTCTTGGTGGAGGTGATGCGCTCCTGCAGGGCGCCCATTTCCTCGGCCAGTGTCGGCTGGTAACCCACCGCGGAGGGCATGCGGCCGAGCAGCGCGGACACCTCGGTACCGGCCAGGGTGTAACGGTAGATGTTGTCGACGAACATCAGCACGTCGCGGCCTTCGTCGCGGAAGTGCTCGGCCATGGTCAGGCCGGTCAGGGCCACACGCAGACGGTTGCCGGGCGGCTCGTTCATCTGGCCGTACACCAGGGCCACCTTGTCCAGCACGCCACCTTCTTCCATTTCGTAGTAGAAGTCGTTGCCTTCGCGGGTACGCTCACCGACACCGGCGAACACGGAGAAACCGCTGTGCTCGACGGCGATGTTGCGGATCAGCTCCATCAGGGTCACGGTCTTGCCGACGCCGGCGCCGCCGAACAGGCCGATCTTGCCGCCCTTGGCGATGGGCATGATCAGGTCGATGACCTTGATGCCGGTCTCGAGGATCTCGATGCTGGCGGACTGTTCGTCGAAGGCCGGCGGCTTGCGGTGGATGGGCATGGTCTTGTCGGCTTTCACCGGACCGGCGTTGTCCACCGGGCGGCCGAGCACGTCCATGATGCGCCCCAAGGTACCCTGGCCCACCGGCACCTGAATGGCGGAACCGGTCGACTCCACGCCCATGCCGCGCTTGAGGCCGTCCGTCGAGCCCATGGCAATGGCGCGAACCACGCCGTCGCCCAGCTGCTGCTGAACTTCCAGCGTCAGATCGACATCGCTCAGCTTGAGCGCTTCATAGACCTTCGGCATCGCGTCACGCGGGAACTCCACGTCGACCACCGCGCCGATGATTTGTACAATTTTTCCTGAACTCATGTTTCAGTCCCCTTCAAATATCAAAAAAGCTGTTCGCCCTGCGGATACCGGCAGCAAGAGCCCTTAGACGGCTGCTGCGCCACTGACGATCTCGGAAATTTCCTGGGTGATCGCGGCCTGGCGGGCCTTGTTGTAGGCCAGGTTCAATTCGTCGATGAGGTCGCTGGCATTGTCGGAGGCGGCCTTCATCGCCACCATCCGCGCCGACTGCTCACAGGCGATGTTTTCCACCACCGCCTGGTAGACCAGGGACTCCACGAAGCGCGTGAGGAGATCGGTCAGCACCTCCTTGGCCTCGGGCTCGTAGAGGTAGTCCCACTGGTGAGCGTAATCGTCTTCGGTCTCCGCCTGGATCGGCAACAGCTGCTCGATTTGCGGATCCTGGGCCATGGTGCTGACGAATTCGTTGTAGACCACGTACAGACGATCGATCTCGCCGTTGTCGAAGGCATCCAGCATCACCTTGACCGTACCGATCAGGTCATTGATGGCCGGCGCATCGCCGAGGTGGCTGGCCTCGGCCACCACGTTGCCGCCGACGCGCTTGAAAAATCCCGACGCCTTGCCACCAATGGCGCACAGATCGATCCCCACGCCCTTCGCGTCCCACTCCTTCAAGGAACCGATACAGGCGCGGAACAGGTTGGCATTGAGGCCACCGCACAAGCCGCGATCACTGGAAACGACGATGTAACCGACGCGCTTGACCTCTCGATCCTGCAGGTACGTATGCTTGTACTCCGGGTGGGCGTGGGCAAGATGCTTGATCACGTTGCGGATCTTTCTGGCGTAGGGACGGGATGCCGCCATCCTCTCCTGCGCCTTGCGCATCTTGCTCGCCGCCACCATTTCCATGGCACGGGTGATCTTCTGCGTATTCTGTACGCTCTTGACCTTGGTGCGTATTTCTTTACCGACCGCCATTGCTGGCCTCCTACGTTTTGACCGACGTTAGAACAAGGCTTAGTAAGTACTCGAAGCCTTGAACTGCTCGATGGCCGCCTTCATCTCGGCGGCGATCTCATCGTTGAAATCTCCACTCTTGTTGATGCGGTCCAGCAGGTCGGCGTTGTTGCTGCGCAGGTAGGCATGCAGGGCAGCCTCGAAATCCACCACCTTGTTGACGTCCACGTCGTCGATGAAGCCTTCGTTGGCGGCAAACAGCGAGAAGGCCATCTCCGCGGTGGACAGCGGCGCATACTGCTTTTGCTTCATCAGCTCGGTAACGCGCTGGCCGCGTTCGATCTGCTTGCGGGTGGATTCGTCCAGGTCGGAAGCGAACTGGGCGAAGGCCGCCAGCTCACGATACTGGGCCAGGTCGAGTCGCACGCCGCCACCGAGCTTCTTGATGATCTTGGTCTGCGCGGCACCACCGACGCGGGAAACGGACAGACCGGCGTTAATGGCGGGACGGATACCGGCGTTGAACAGATCGGCCTCGAGGAAGATCTGACCGTCGGTGATGGAGATGACGTTGGTGGGCACGAAGGCCGACACGTCACCCGCCTGGGTCTCGATGATGGGCAGGGCGGTCAGTGAACCGGTCTTGCCCTTCACCTTGCCGTTGGTCAGGCGTTCGACCTCGTCGGCATTGATGCGCGATGCACGCTCCAGCAGGCGCGAATGCAGATAGAACACGTCACCCGGATAGGCTTCGCGGCCCGGCGGGCGGCGCAGCAGCAGGGAGACCTGGCGATAGGCCCAGGCCTGCTTGGTCAGGTCGTCATAGATGATCAGGGCGTCTTCGCCGCGGTCGCGGAAGTATTCACCCATGGTGCAGCCGGCATAGGGGGCGATGTACTGCATGGCGGCCGGATCGGCGGCATTGGCGGCCACCACGATGGTGTGCTCCAGAGCGCCGTGCTCTTCCAGCTTGCGCACCACGGAGGCGACGCTGGAGGCCTTCTGGCCGACGGCGACGTAGATGCACTTAACGCCGGTGCCCTTCTGGTTGATGATGGCGTCGATGGCGACGGCGGTCTTGCCGGTCTGGCGATCGCCGATGATCAGCTCACGCTGGCCGCGGCCGACGGGCACCATGGCGTCGATGGCCTTGAGGCCGGTCTGCACCGGCTGGTCCACCGACTTGCGCTCGATGACGCCCGGCGCCACCTTTTCGATGGGCGACTGCTCATCGGCCTCGATGGGCCCCTTGCCATCGATGGCGACACCCAGCGAATTCACCACGCGACCCAGCAGGGCCTCGCCGACGGGAACTTCGAGGATGCGGCCGGTGCACTGCACCTTGTCGCCTTCGGTGATGTGCTCGTAGGTACCCAGCACCACGGCGCCCACGGAGTCCTGCTCCAGGTTCAGCGCCATGCCGAAGGTGTTGCCCGGGAACTCGATCATCTCGCCCAACATGACGTCGGACAGGCCGTGGATGCGCACGATGCCGTCGGTGACACTCACCACGGTACCTTCGTTGCGCGCTTCGGTGGAGACGTCGAAACTCTCGATGCGCTTTTTAATCAGCTCACTGATTTCAGACGGATTCAATTGCATTTTTCGTATTCCTCTTCGTGGCAGCGCTTAGCCGGCCAACTCTACGGAAAGCTTCTCTAACTGGGCGCTGACCGAACCATCGATCACCATGTCGCCGGCCTTGATGACCGCGCCACCCATGAGGCTTTCGTCAACGGTGCATTTCAGGCTGACATCACGACCCAGGCGGGCCTTGAGACTGTCGGCGATCTTCTTCTGCAGCTTCGGGCTGACCTTCTTCGCGGCGACGATCTCCGCCTCGATAGTCTGTTCAGCCTCGGCCTTCAGCGTCTCGAACTGCGCCGCGATCTCTTCCACCGCGCCCAGACGACGATTTTCCGCCAACAGCCTGACCAGGTTGCGACCCTTCTCATCCATCACCTCGCCGGCAATGTCCAGGATCAGCTCGGCCAGCCTGGCCTTGTCGACGCTGGTATTTCCGATCAGGGCCTGCATGTCGGGATCCGCGGTGATCAGCGCGATGGTCTGCAACATCTCAGACCATTGTTTCAGCTTGCCGTCGGCCTGGGCGATCTCGAAGACCGCTTCGGCATAGGGACGGGCGATTGTGGATATTTCAGCCATGATGTACGCCTCAGATCTGGGCAGCCAGATCGTTCAACAGATCTTCGTGTGCCTTGGCGTCGATTTCACGCTTCAGGATCTTCTCCGCACCGGCAACGGCAATCGCCGCGACCTGGGCGCGCAGGGCTTCCTTGGCCTGATTCACTTCACGCTCGAGCTCGGCATTGGCCGCCGCAATGATGCGCTCACCTTCGGCGCGCGCCGTGTCTTTGGCCTCTTCCACGATCTCGGAAGCACGCTTCTGACCCTGGGCAACGATTTCCTGTGCCTGCTCCTTTGCCTCCTTGAGCAGCTCTGTCGCGCGTTTTTCGGCCAGCTCTTGCTCGTGCTTGCCTTTTTCCGCGGCGGCGAGACCATCGGCGATGCGCTTCTGGCGCGCCTCCATGATCCCGGACAGAGGACCCCACATGACCTTGTTGACAAACCAGATCAACAGGCCAAAGGCCAACATCTGTGCGATAAGGGTTACTGTAATGTTCACTTTATCGTTCCTCCCGACTTGTCCCGCCGACTCTCGACGGAGAGCGGCAGATCAGCCAAGTTAGCGGCTTGAATTAAAGCGCGCCAATGGCGGCTTGCAGGGCACCGACGAACGGGTTAGCGAACAAGAACCACATGGCGAATGCCAGGATGATGAAGGGGAAAGACTCCATCAGGCCGGCGAAGATGAACATGTTGGTCATCAGGGCCGGACGCATTTCGGGCTGACGCGCGATGCCTTCCAGAGTCTTGGCGCAGATCAGGCCCCAACCAATGGCGGAACCCAGACCGGCGGCCGCGAGAATGACGCCCACACCTACTGCCGTATAGGCGTAAATGGTCGCAAGCATATCAGCTGTCATGGTTACTCTCCTTACTTTTATTTAAAGATAAAAAATGAATGAATAAAAACGCTACAAACCCGATCTTAGTGTTCCGTGGTATGCGCCATACCCAGATACACAATGGTCAGCACCATGAAGATGAAGGCCTGCAGGGTAATGACCAGGATATGGAACAGCAGCCAGGCCAGATCCAGCACCACCTGCAGGGGGAACCAGATCAGCAGCCCCGCGCCCAGGGCCGCGGCACCACCGAGCAGGGCGATGAGCAGGAATACCAGCTCGCCGGCAAACATGTTGCCGAACAGTCGCAGGCCAAGACTGAGAGGCTTGGCGATTTCCTCAATGGTGGTCATGACGATATTGGCCGGCATGGCGAACTTGCCGAAGGGATGAAACAGGAACATCTTCAGATAGCCGCCCAGACCCTTGACCTTGATGTTGTAGAACAAGGTCAGACCAAACACCACCAGGGCCATGGCCAACGGTGTGTTGATATCCGTGGTTGGCACCACCTTCAGGTAGGGAAGCCCCAGCCAGCTGCCGATAAGCGGCAACAGGTCAATGGGAATCAGATCCATGAAGTTCATCAACCACACCCACACGAAGATGGTAAGGGCCAGCGGGGCGATAAGAGGATTGTGACCGGGGAAGGAGTCCTTCACCTGGGTCTGGACGAACTCGAGAATCGATTCGACGAAGTTCTGAAAGCCACCGGGGACGCCGTCGGTGGCGTTCCTGGCCACCCGGCCACCCACCACGAGCATCAGCACCCCAAGAGCGATGGAAAAAAATATGGTATCCAGGTGCCAGGTCATGAATCCCTCACCAACACTCAGATTTGTGAGGTGGTGCTGAATATATTCGACAGTGGCGCTGCCCGATGAACCTTCTGCTGCTTGACTCAAGATTCTATCCTCTACTCAAGGTTTTCAATCCGGGCGTTGCGCGGCCTTTGCTTTTGCAGAACCATCACGAACGCCCATCAAATAACTTGCCTGCGCCAGCGCAAAACCGATAAAAACGGCCAGGGGTTCGAGTTTGAAGACCCCCAGACCTATCGCCAGCAGCACCAACACCGCCACGAATCTTTGCACGGCACCGATGTACAGAATCAGCATGCTTCTCTTCGGGTCGTTCAGCGCATGCTCGTTGGCGCGCTTGAAACCCCGGATCGAGAGCAGGGCGAGAAACACACTCGCCAGTCCACCGTAGGCGGCGGAAAGTGCATCCCATGCACCTTGAATCAGAAACAGCAGGGCAACAACACCTGTTACCGTCAACTGCACGATGACTACCCGGCGGGCCTTGGCAGCCAGATCGGCGCCCAATTTGCTCATTGCAGCTCCGGGTCAGTCAGTAATCGGTAGACTTTCAGAAACCCGCCGATGAAGCCGAGGCCACCGAGGATCAGTATGAAAATCGGCTGGGTCCCGAAATAGAGATCCAGCAAGTAACCCAATAAAAACCCGGACACAATCATCGAGGTCAGAATCTGGCCGACTCCGATGAGTAATAACCCGGGCTTCTTGGACTCGCTCATTTCAAGCGTATCCCAAATTTAGGCCGGGCATTATAGCCAGCCCATGCGGCCACAGCAAGGCGGTTTGCGATAAATTTGAACAAAAAACAACCGGCATAAACATTGTGATCAACGACCCGAAAGAACCCTGAACGATTACTGAATGCGCTGCAGGATTCCATCCAGTTCGTCGAGGCTGTTGTAATGGATCACCAGCCTGCCATTGCCCTTGGCGGCGTGCTGAAAAACCACCTTGGCGGCGAGTTTTTCACCCAGCTCGTCCTGCAGACGCTTGATGTCGGGATCCAGCGCCTTGTCCGCTGCCGGCTTCTCTGCCGCACTGGCGCCGAGGCGGCGCACCAGCTGTTCCGTCTCGCGCACGGAATAGCCCTTGGCGGACACCTCGCGTGCCGCCCGGCTCTGCTGCTCGCCTTCCAGCGCCAGCAGTGCCCGCGCATGGCCCATCTCCAGATCACCGTGTTCCAGCATGCGCCGCACGTCATCGTTGAGGGTCAGCAGGCGCAGCAGATTGCTCACCGCGGCGCGCGAGCGGCCCACGGCCTCGGCGGCCTGCTGGTGGGTCATCTCGAACTCCTCGATGAGCCGCGCCAGGGCATTGGCCTCTTCCACCGGATTGAGGTTTTCGCGCTGGATGTTCTCGATCAGCGCCATGGCGATGGCGGCCTCGTCGGGCACCACGCGAATCAGTGAGGGGATCTCGTGCAGGCCGGCGATCTGCGCCGCGCGCCAGCGGCGTTCACCGGCGATGATCTCGTAGCGACCACTCTCGGCCAGCTCGCGCACCACGATGGGCTGCACCACGCCCTGGACGCGAATGGAGTTGGCCAGTTCTTCAAGGCTTTCCGGGTGCATGTCGGTGCGCGGCTGGTACTTGCCCGGCTGCAGCAGGTCGACGGCCAGGTCGCGCAATTCCGTATCCGCGGTGGATGATTCTGCCGCCGCCGCGCCCGTGCCGCCGAGCAGGGCGTCCAGGCCCCGGCCCAGGCCGCGTTTTTTCTTTGCTGCCATGTGTCTTTTCCGAATGTTGAGTATTGTCAGGCGCTGGCCGTGGCCATTTCTTCACGCCGCAGCATCTCGCCGGCCAGCGCCAGGTAGGCCTTGGCGCCGCGCGAGGACTTGTCGTACACCAGCGCCGGCTGGCCGTGGCTGGGCGCTTCGGCGAGGCGGATGTTGCGCGGAATCACGGTGCGGTACAGCTTGTCGCCGAAGTGCTTGCTGAGCTGCGCGGTGACGTCGCCGGCGAGCCGGTTGCGCGGATCATACATGGTGCGCAACAGCCCTTCGATCTTGAGAAAGGGATTGAGGTTGTCGCGCACGTCCTCAATGGTGCTGACCAGCGCGGTCAATCCTTCCAGGGCGTAATACTCGCACTGCATGGGAATGATCACCGACTGCGCCGCCACCAGCGCATTGAGGGTGAGCATGTTCAGCGAGGGCGGACAGTCGATGAGGATGAAATCGTAGCGGCCGTTGATGCTGTTGAGGGCCTCGCGCAGCCGCCGTTCACGCTGCGGCATCTGCAACAGTTCCACCTCGGCGGCGGTGAGATCGGCATTCGCCGGCAGCAGATCGTAGCCCGCCTGTTCCGCCTTGACGATGGCGTCACGAATGTCCGTGGCGCCGGTCAGCACGTCGTAGCTGGAGCGCTCCAGCGCGTGCTTGTCGACGCCACTGCCCATGGTGGCGTTGCCCTGCGGGTCCATGTCGATGAGCAGCACCTTGCGGTGCGTGGCCACCAGCGAGGCCGCCAGATTGACGCTGGTGGTGGTCTTGCCGACGCCACCCTTCTGATTGGTTACCGCGATGATCTTGCCCATTGTCTTCCGCCTGTTGTCAGCCCGATGATGCCGCCGTGCCATTATTCGCCGCGCCGCCGGTGGGGGCAAGGCACAAGAGATGCCGCTCCTCATCCAGCCCCGGCACCACCAGCCGGTGTGATTCGCGCAGGGTGAAGGCCGCTGGCAGATCCGCCAGCTCCTCCGCCGGCCAGACGCCCTTCATGGCCAGCAACACGCCCCTGTCGCCACAGTAGGCGCCGGCCCTCTCCACCATCTCGCGCAGCGAGGAAAAGGCCCGCGAGACGACCACATCGAAGGGCGTATCGGGATGGTATTGCTCGGCCCGGGCGTGCACCACCTCGACGTTGCCCAGCCCCAGCTCCACCACCGCCTGCTGCACGAAGCGGGTCTTCTTGCTGTTGCTGTCGAGCAGCACGAAAGCGGTCTGCGGCGACAGCAACGCCAGGGGGATGCCCGGCAGGCCGCCGCCGGTACCCACGTCCAGCACCCGCTTTGGCTGCAAGGCGCGCAGGTGCGGCAACACGGCGAAGCTGTCGAGCAGGTGGCGCGTCACCATTTCCTGCGGCGCGCGCACCGCGGTCAGGTTGTAGACGCGGTTCCATTTCGCCAGCAGGCGCACATAATCCAGCAGACGCCCCTGGACTTCAAGCGGGCATTCGATGCCCAGCGTCTCCAGGCCCTGTTCGAGGGCCCGTTGCGGTGTCATGGTCTTGCCGTCCTCCCCGGCGACGTGCGACAAGGTCGCCCCCCTCCGTCAGCCAGCGCCAGCGGCGCGTTTCTTCAGGTGCACCAGCAGCAGCGACACCGCCGCCGGCGTCACCCCGGCGATGCGCGAGGCCTGGCCGATGGTGGCCGGCCGCTGGGCGGCTAGCTTCTGGCCCACCTCGGTGGACAGGCCGCGCACCCGACTATAGTCCAAGTCCTCCGGCAGGGGCAGCCCTTCCTGGCGACGCTGGCGCTCGATCTCCTCGCGCTGGCGCTCGATGTAGCCGGCGTACTTGCACTGGATCTCCACCTGCTCGGCCACCACCGGGTCGCTCACGGGCTCGCCCGCGCCGGGCAGGCTCAGTAGCGCGGTGTAGTCCACGTTGGGCCGGCTGAGCAGCTCGGACAGGCGCGCCTCGCGGCTCAATGCCTGCCCCAGCACCCGCTCGGCCTCGCTGTCGGCCAGGCTGCCCGGGTGAAAAAAGGTCTCGCGCAGGCGCTGGCTCTCGCGCTCGATGGCCTCGCGCTTGCCCTCGAAGGCGGCCCAGCGGGCGTCATCCACCAGCCCCAGCTCACGCCCCACCGGCGTCAGGCGCAGGTCGGCATTGTCCTCGCGCAGCAGCAGGCGGTATTCGGCGCGCGAGGTGAACATGCGGTAGGGCTCACTGGTGCCGCGGGTGATGAGGTCGTCCACCAGCACGCCCAGGTAGGCCTCGTCGCGGCGCGGCGACCAGGGCGCTTGCCCGCGCGACTGACGGGCGGCGTTGATGCCGGCCAGCAGGCCCTGGGCGGCGGCCTCCTCGTAGCCGGTGGTGCCGTTGATCTGGCCGGCGAAAAACAGCCCGCCGAGGTGCTTTGTCTCCAGGCTTGGGCGCAGGTCGCGGGGGTCGAAGAAGTCGTATTCGATGGCGTAGCCGGGACGCGTGATATGGGCCTGCTCGAAGCCCTTCATGGAGCGCACCAGGGCCAGCTGCACGTCGAAGGGCAGGCTGGTGGAGATGCCGTTGGGATAGACCTCGTTCGACGCCAGTCCCTCCGGTTCGACGAAGATCTGGTGCGAATCCTTGTCGGCGAAACGCACGATCTTGTCTTCGATGGACGGGCAGTAGCGCGGCCCCACGCCCTCGATCACGCCGCGGTACATGGGTGAGCGGTCGAGGGCGGCGCGGATGATGTCGTGGGTCTGCGCATTGGTGTGGGTGATGTGGCAATGGATCTGGCGCGGGTGGTCGCCGGGCCGGGCCATGAAGGAGAAGCTGGGGATGGGATCGTCGCCCGGCTGCTCGCTGAGCTGGCCGTAGTCGATGGACTTGGCATCGATGCGCGGCGGCGTGCCGGTCTTCAGCCGTTCGACGCGGAACGGCAGCTCGCGCAGGCGCCGCGCCAGGGCATTGGCGGGCGGATCGCCGGCGCGGCCACCGGCGTGGCTCTGCAGGCCGATGTGGATGCGTCCGCCGAGAAAGGTGCCGACGGTGAGCACCACCGCGGCAGCGCGGAACTTCAGCCCCATCTGCGTCACCACCCCGGTGACACGGCCGCCCTCCACCATCAGGTCGTCCACCGCCTGCTGGAACAGGCTCAGGTTGGCCTGCGACTCCAGCGCCGAGCGTACTGCCTGCTTATATAAGCTACGGTCGGCCTGGGCGCGGGTGGCGCGCACCGCCGGCCCCTTGCGGGCGTTGAGGCGGCGGAACTGGATGCCGGCACGGTCGGCGGCATGGCCCATGAGCCCGCCCAGGGCGTCCACCTCCTTCACCAGGTGGCCCTTGCCGATGCCGCCGATGGCGGGGTTGCAGGACATCTGCCCGAGGGTGTCGAGATTGTGCGTCAGCAGCAGGGTGCGCGCGCCGGAACGCGCCGCGGCCAGCGCGGCCTCGGTGCCGGCGTGACCGCCACCGACCACGATCACATCGAATGAATCCTGAAAAAACATCACACCACACTGCAAAAACGGGCCGGCCATTGTAACGGCTGGCGAAAAAACCGCCAATCCCAGCCCGACGCGCCTGGGTTCTCAAGCCTGCCGGCGCTCAACCGCTAATACTGGAGACCTCATCTACCCGTCCCGATCCATGAAAATCAAGCATCGCCTGTTTCTGCTTTCCGCCATTATCACCCTCGCCATGCTGTTGCTGCTCACCATGCAGCAGATCAGCACCCAGCGCGCCGATCTGCTGCAGCTCGGTCTCGCGCAGCTGCTCGACGCCGAGGCCGACATGCAGGCCATGCAGACGGCAGAACGGGATTTTCTCCTGACCAAGAGCCAGCAGGCCCACGACGAATTCTTCCACGAGCAGCAGGCGCTGGCCGCCGAATTACAGGACATCAACGCCACCATGGCACGGCTGGGTCTCGACACCAGCGGCCTCGACACCTTCTATCGGCACCTCAATGCCATGGCCACGGATTTCAGCCAACTGGTGGCCCTGACCCGGCGAATCGGCCTCAACGAGGACAGCGGCCTGCGCGGCGCCCTGCGCCAGGCGGCCCATCGCGTCGAGGACAGCTTTCGCCGCGCCGGCAACGATACCCTGCTGGTTGGCCTGCTCATGATGCGGCGCCATGAAAAGGATTTTCTGCTGCGCGGCGACAGTAAATATGTCGACCGCTTCGACCGCGCCCATGGCGAGCTGCTGACGGCCATGGACGCGGCCGGCTGGATTGCGGCCACACAGGGCGGCATCCAGCGGGATCTCAATGACTATGCGCAGAACTTTCACCAGCTGGTGGACACCCGCCAGGCGCTCCGCCAGGGGGCGCATGCCAAACTGGCCACGGATACACAACAGGCGATGTCCGAACTCAACGCCCTGATCCGGGACGCCCGCGGCGCCATCGAGGTCTCGCAGCACAGCCAGCGAAACCTCGTCTTCACCGGCACCCTGATACTCATCATCGCCCTGATCGGCCTCAGCCTGCTCATCGCCCGCAGCATCAGCCGCAGCCTGTCGCGCATCACCTCCGCCATGGAGCATATCGCCGACGGCCATGCCGCGCTGGGCGTGAGCCTGCCCGAGGAAGGACGCAACGAGGCGGCGCAGATCGGCCGCGCCTTCAACCGCTTCACGGGCAAGCTGGACCAGACCGTGCAGCAGGTGCTGATGGTGGCCTCCAACCTGTCGCAGAGCAGCCAGCGCGCCCAGCAAATCACCCAGGCCACCAGCAGCTCCATCGAGGAGCAGGTCGAGGCCATCACCCAGCTCAGCAACACCATCGCGGTGATGGCCGACAGCAGCCAGCAGGTAAACGAGGCCGTCAGCCACGCCAGCGAAACCGCGCAGGACGTGCGCCAGGAGGCCGTCAAGGGCCGTGACGTGGTCAGCAGCGCGGTGCGCGGCATGCAGGAAATGCAAGGCGAGATCGAGCAGCTGGAACAGAGCATCGACGCCCTCACCCGTCACCACGAGGATGTCGGTCAGGTGCTGGACATGATCGTCACCATCGCCGAACAGACCAACCTGCTGGCCCTCAACGCCGCCATCGAGGCCGCGCGCGCCGGCGAGCAGGGCCGCGGCTTCGCGGTGGTCGCCGACGAGGTGCGCGCCCTCTCCAAACGCACCACCGACGCCACCGACGAAGTGCGCAAGCTCATGGACACCATCCGCGCCGGCAACCAGGAAGCGGTCGGACTCATGGCGCGCAGCGCCAAGGTCTCCGCCCGCAACCTGGAACGCACCCAGGCCGCCGGCGAGACCTTCGCCCTCATCGCCACGGCCGTCGAAGGCATCAGCGACAGCAATGCGCAGGTCGCCGCCCAGGCCGAGCAACAGTCGGAACTGGCCGTCACCGTGCGCGACAACATCCGCAAGATCGATGAAAGCGTGCGCGAGCTGTCCGAGCTGGCGCGCAAGAACATCTCCGACAACGGCGACCTGTCACAGTTTTCCGTGCAACTGGAATCGCTGGTCGCCGGCTTCTCCGGCAAGGCCGCCGCCCGCGACGACAGGGACAGCGAACTGCCGGACAACGTCGACCTGTTCTAGGAAGGGCATCCTGGCGAGCAGGGGGGAGGCAGCTTCAGCCACAAATCCCCACATTGCAATCGTGCAACATATGGGCTATATAATGTAACAGATGTTACTACTGGAGCCCGAAATGGCCTTGCCCACCCCCCAGGACACCCTTGGTCCCAACAGCCCCAGCGCGGATATCCACAGCAAAGAGCGTCGCCAGGGCCTCGCCCGCATGATCATGCAGCTGTTCCAGCACTGGCAGCTCGGCAACGAGGAACAGCTGGACCTGCTCGGCCTCGACGCCGGCAGCCGCACCACCCTCGCCCGCTACCGCAAGGGCCAACCCCTGGGCAGCAACCGCGACCTGCTGGACCGCGTCGGCCACCTGCTCAGCATCCACAAATCCCTGCGCCTGCTGTTCCCCCACAACCGCGAACTGGCCTACGCCTGGATGCGCACGCCCAACCGGGCCTTCGACAATCTCAGCCCGGTGCAGGTGGTGCGCCAGCACGGCTTCGCCGGCCTGCTCATGCTGCGCAGCTACCTCGACCAGGCGCGCGGCCAGTGATCGACCGCTTCCTCAGCGAACTCTGCAGCATCGACTACCACGGCGACTGGCTGCGCAACATCGTCAGCCTGCGCGAATCGCAAAACCTGTTCGACGACCTCAGCGACCAGCCCGCCGACTGGCACACCGCCATCGCCGCCGAACTCGCCGCCAAGCCCGCCGATTTCGGCGCCACCCCCATCATCAACCGCCCCTTCGAGCAGGCCCGCTACTGCGCCGCCATCCGCTACCCCTTCGAAAACTTGAACCGCAGCCGCTACTCCGACGGCCGTTTCGGCGTCTGGTACGGCGCCGACCGCGTCGAAACCAGCATCTTCGAAACCGCCCATCACTGGCTGCGATTCCTCCACGACGCCGACTTCCAACAACAACCGAAGACCATCATCGGCGAACGCCGCATCTTTCAGGTGCAATGCGACGGCCTGTTGTTCGACTTCCGCCCCAAGCTGGCCGACTACCCCCAGCTGGCCACCGCCGGCGAATACCACCTCTGCCAGCAGATCGGCCAGCGCCTGCACCGCGAGGGACACCCCGGGCTCATCACCCGCTCCGCCCACTGCGAGGGCGACATCGGCGTCATCTTCACGCCGAAGATCCTCTCCAACCCCCGCGACCACTGCTACCTCGACTATCGCTACGATCCCGATGCCCGGGAAATCACGGTCATTCGCAACCCAGAAAAGACCTTCCTCACCTTGAACGTGCAGGACGATGGCACCCTGCGGGCCGTGGGCCGCGGATGAGGCCACCCCGCCGAGCAGCGCTTACCGCTCGCACCGATGGTCCCACCCTGCAGGCGGCCACTGCTGGCGGCCTGCGATGTCATCAAAAAATCCGCCCGTCCCGCGGCGCCTCCCTGGCCGCGTTCTCTTCCTTGCCCTTCAAGGCCTCGAGGGCATCGGCCGCCCCTTCACGGGTTGCCTGCAAGAGCTCGTCGGCCTTTTCCCTGCTCCACTCCGAGGCCCTGGCCGCGCCTTCCCGTGTGGCGTCCCAGGCAGCGGCGGATTTTTCCCTGCTCCACGCGGCGGCCTCCTCGGCGCCTTTGCGGGTCGCCTCCAGGCCCTTGCTGGCGGTCTGCCTGGCCTTGTCCCAAAGGCTCTCTTCGGCCTGGGCGAAGGCGGGGAAAATGAACAGGGCACTAAGTATCAGGGTCGGGACTATGTGTGGGATGTGTTTCATTTCAGCCTCTCAATCGATGGTTGTCTTGCGGGTTTGCGCCGAGCGCTTATTTTTGTAGGAGCGGACCCGAGGGGTCGCTCCTACGGGGCGGTTTTCAGGGCGGCCAGGCCGGCGGCCAGGTCGGGATAGCGCAGTTCGACGCCCAGTTCCTCGCGCATCTTTCGGTTGTCCACGCGGCGCGATTCCCGCAGATAGGACAGCATGCCGGCGCTCATGACCCTTTCCGCCTCGGCGCGCGACACGACGGGCGGCGGCGGCAGGCCCAGGGCCGCGGCGACATCGAGGAAGTATTGCGACATGGTGCCGGGGTGGCCGTCGGCGACATTGAAGACGTCACCGGCGACACCCCTTTCCGCCGCGGCGACACAGATCCGGGCGAGGTCGTCCTGGTGGATGCGGTTGGTGTAGGGCGAATCGGACGGCGCCAGAATGGGCAGGCCCTTTTCCAGCCGCGCCACCGGCAGACGGCCGGGGCCGTAGATGCCGCCGACGCGCAGGATGACGAAGGGCACGCCCGTTTCTCCGCCCCAATGGCGCAGGCTGTTTTCGGCATCCAGCCGCCGCCGGCCCCGGGCGGTCTGCGGCCGTGGCGCCTGAGCCTCGGTGATCCAGGCGCCCCGGCAGTCGCCGTACACGGCGGTGGTGCTGATGAGTATCAGCTTCACCGGCGCTGTTGCGGGATCGATGGCGGCGAGAAAATTACGCAGCAGGGGATCGTGCTCTCCCTGCGCCGGCGGTGGCGCAAAGTAGAAGATCACGGCCCCCGTCGTGGGCAGATCCCGTAGCGATGCGCAATCCGCCAGGTCGCCATGCACGGGCTCGATACCCCCGGCGCGCAGTCGTGCCGCGCTGGCTTCGCTGCGCGCCAGCCCACGCACGCGGTGGCCCCGCGCCCGGTACCGTTGCGCCACGCGCTGGCCGATATCGCCACAGCCGGCAATCAATACCGGATTCATTGGTGGTTCTCGTCCCTGGCTTCGCGCATAATGACCGTTCCAAAATACCTGTTCGTTTTACTCTGGTTAACCCTCACGATGACCTTTACCGTCTACCTCGAGCCCAGCGGGCATCATTTTGACATCGATCCCGACGAGACGATCCTCGATGCCGCCCTGCGCCACGGCCACGCCTTTCCCTATGGCTGTCGAAGCGGCATTTGCGGCGCCTGTCAGGGGCGGCTGCTCGAGGGTGAGCTGAATTATGCCACGGATCGGCCGCCCCCCCCGGGTGCCAGGGACATGCCTCGCGGAACGACATTCTTCTGCCAGGCGCGTGCCGCCTCCGACCTGATCATCGAGGTCAAGGAGATCACCGCGGTGGAGAACCTGACGGTGAAGACCCTGCCCGTGTTGGTGCAGACAAAGGAACAGCTGGCCGACGACGTGATGCGGCTCTATCTCAAGCTGCCACAGGACGAGCACCTGCGATTCCTCGCCGGGCAGTACATCGATATCTTGATGAAGGACGGCCGCCGGCGCAGTTTTTCCATCGCCAACATGCCACGCAACGACCATTTGCTGGAGCTGCACATCCGCCACGTCGAGGGCGGGGACTTTACCGGCTATATCTTCGAGCAGCTGCGCGAAAAGGACGTGCTGCGCATCGAAGGGCCGCACGGCAATTTCTTCCTGCGCGAGAATTCCACCCGGCCGCTGCTGTTCGTCGCCGGCGGCACCGGCTTTGCGCCGGTGAAGTCCATTCTCGAACATGCCTTCGTCGAGGAGATGTCGCAGTCCATGCGACTGTACTGGGGGGTGCGTGGTGAGGCGGATCTGTACCTGGATGCCTTGCCGCGGCAGTGGGCACAGCAACATCCCGACTTCCGCTACCTGCCGGTGCTTTCCGAGGCCCCGCCACACTGGCAGGGTTCGACAGGCTATGTGCACGAGGCGGTGATCGCCGACCTGGCGGCCAGGAACGAGGATTTCTCGGCCTTCGATGTCTACGTCTGTGGCCCGCCGGCGATGGTCAGGGCCGCCTTCGCGGCCTTCCGCGAGCACGGCCTCGATGAGGCGCGTTTCTATTCCGATGCGTTCGAGTTTCAGGCGCCGAAGACCGGCGGCTGATCCCTCGCCGGCAACCGTAGCCGCAGCAGGCCGGGCCACGACACAGCTCACCGCCTACGCGCTGGCGGCATCCAGCGGTTTGTCGGCGCTCAGTGGCTTGACGCTTGCCGGCGCCTCGATCGCCGGCGTCACATGCTCCACCACATCGACCTCGGCGGCCACCGGCGGCTCACAGCAGGGCGCCAGGCGCAGCGCTTCCCGGTAGCAGGCCAGGGCGGTGTCCCGATCGCCCATCTTGTCCAGCAGGGTGCCCAGCTCCAGGAAGGCATCGGCATTGGGCTGGGCATTGATGCTGGCCTCGAGATAGCTGCGCGCCTTGCCCCACAGGCCGTTGCGCAGACACAGCCGCCCCGCCGTCAACAGGGCCGTCGCATCCGATTGATGCCCCGCCAGGAAGGATTCGGCCTGGATCAGCTGGCGCGTCAGATCCATGCCCTTGATGAGGCCGTACATTCTCAGCAGGGCATCACTGCGGTGACGCTTGATCGCGTTGCGCAACAGGGGCTCTCCCTCGCCATCCCTGCCGAACTCCCTCAGCCTCTGCATATAGGTCAGCAGCAGGGTCTCATCGTCGCGCAGCGCCTTTGGCACCCTGGACCAGATCAGTATCAGCGTATCTGCGTCTGCGCTTTCCTTGAGCAGGGCGGTATAGGCCTCCAGCGCCATGGCGTCGAGCGCCTGCCGGTCAAACACCTTGTGCTTGCGCAACCTGGGCAGCAGCTCGATGAGGTTATTCCATTCGCCCAGCTCCCGGTACAGCCTGCCCAGTGGCTTGAGCACCTGCGGGTTGCCCGGCTCCATCTGGCAGAGGCGATGCAGTGTGGCCAGCGCCTGTTCCTTCTGGTTCTGGCTCAACAGCAGTTCCACCTGGGTTAGACCCACGGCGATATCCGCCTGCCCCGGATTCTCATGCGCCAGTTGCAGGTAACGATCCCGCCGCTCTTCGGCGCCCTGTTCCTGCGCGGCGCGGGCGGCGACCAGATAGTTGAGAATCGGCGTCTCGCTCTGTCGGGCATACTTCAGCATGTGCCGCTCCGCCTGCCGCCATTTTCCTTCGGCCAGCTCGATCAGCCCGTAGGTCAGCGCCTTCTGCGCCTTTTTCTGCTTGCGGTGCTTGCGCCAACTCACCACGCTGCGCGGCATGGACCACAGGCGCACGATCAAGCGAATGACGACATAGAGCACGGCAAAGACCACCAGAAGGGAAAATATCAGCAACGCCAGGGTGGTCTCGATGCGCCAGGGACCCGTGGCGATGAGGACATAGCCGGGGTTGTCCTTGATCAGCAGGGCCAGCGCCACGCCGACGACAAGGGCGAGAAGAGAGATCAGCAGCAACTTGATCATGGTTCATCACCCCCGCGTTGCACGGGCTCGACCGCTACGCCCAGGCTCTCCATGTGCTTGCGCAGAATGCGCAAGGATTCACTGACATCCGGCAGGCTGGGACGCAGATCCGCCTGCTTCAGCTGCTGCAGGGATTCCAGCATTCCCTTCACCGCGGCGGACTCGGTGTTGAAATAGGCCTTGAGCCACTCGCCGGCCTCGTCCAGCAACTGATGGTAGAGGGACGTCTCAAAGCGCAGCAGGCTGAGTCGCGCCTGCTCCAGCTTCAGCTTGAGATTCTGCCGCAGGTACCACTCTTCCGAAGGCGGCAGCAGGGGCTCGATGGGCTTGTCGACCCGGCGCACCACCACCAGGTCACGAAGGTCCCGCCACACCGCGCCGGGTATCGCGGACCAGTCCAGGGACTGGTAGTCCTCCTTGCTGCTGGTGACCGCTGGGCCGGCGCTGCGGGCGGGCTGGGTATTCTGCAAGGGCAGGCTATCCACCGCCTCGGCGAGACTGGCCAGGCTCAGGGCCATGCCGGTGATGTCGGGCTCGGCCACCGCCTTCAGCGCCGTAATCTCATCGGCAATGGCCTGGCGCACCGGCACGAAGGCGGGATCGCCAATGGCGCGCAGCTTCTGATCCGCGGTCTGCAGGGCTATCAGCGCGGTATGCGGATCGCGTTCCAGGGTCAGGCGGGTGTTGGCGACAATGAGCAGATACTCCACCTCCGCCAGACGCCAGGCCAGGGTAGTGCGGCCCAGCGTCGCGGCCATCTCCGTCATCCTGGTGTTCAGCGCCTGTTGTTCGGCCTCGATGCGCTGGCGCACGCTGGCGGCGCTGTCCACCTCGCTGCGGATTGCCTCGACCGCCTGGTTCAGGGCCTCAAGCTGTGTCAGCCGCTGCTGATTGGCGGCGATCTTCGCCTGGTTGCCATCGAGGCTCGATTGCAATTCGCCAAGGCGTTCCTCCAGCGCGGCGCTCTGCTGCTGCCCCTGCAGATAGAGCTGGTAGACACCCAGTGCCGCCAGGATGGCCAGCAGCAGGGCCAGGCTGCCGATCCACAGGCTGGCCGCTGAGCCTTTCTTCTCCTCCACCTGGCCTGGCGCGGTGGGTTTTGATGCGGCGCCGGGCGGCTTCTTTTCCGTCTGCTTGGTGGTATCCGTCTTTTTTGCCGCGGCGCTGGCGGGTGGCCTCTCACGACTCGGCGGCTTTTTTCCCACCGTCTCCCCAGGCTTCTTCTGCGCCGGTTTGTCGACGGCCTTCGGCAGGTCTTTTTGCGCCGTGACGTCTGCCCCTGACTGAGCGGCCTGATCAACGCCGGATTGGTCTTTCGAGAGCTTGTCATTTTCCGGCTTTGCTGGCTTGTTCTTTGGAGTGTCTTGATCTTTCATCTCGATTCCTGCGCATAGCACTTTGCGGCCTCAAGCAGCGCGGCGTCACTGGCCGCTCTGGCGACGATCACCGGACGCGTAAAGCCCAGTTCCCGCGCCAACGTGGCGCTGCGTTCACTGATGACTACCAGTACGGTCTCCAGCAGATGCCCCCGGTGGCTGGCGTCCACCCTGGCGAAGAGATTCCGCAGGCCTTCATTGCTGGTAATGATGATCATATCGAGCCGGCCCTCGTCCCAGGCCCGATACAACGGTTCCGGGTCACTGCCGCTCGCCACGCGGCGGTATACCTCGGCATAGTCCACCTGCGCCCCGCGCTCGCTGAGCGTATCGGCCAGCAGGCTGCGGCCATGGCCGCCGCGAAAGATGATGATCCGTTTCCCCTGCAGTGAGTGAAGCTCGGGCAGGGCCAGCAGGGCCTCGGAGTTATAGGGCGCCGCGGGCAGAATATGGGCCGGCTGGCCGTGCGCCGCCAGGGCCCGTGCCGTGGCCTCGCCGACGGCGGCGCGCCGCAGGCCATGCGGCAACGGCTGGTCGCCCAGGGCTTGATAGGTGTGGTGCACGGCATTGGCGCTGATGAAAATGCCAAGCTGGTAGTCGCCGAGGTTTTGCAGGCGGGCCCGCAGCGGCGCCATGTCCGGCGGGGGGAGGATGTCGATGACGGGAAAGCGGAGGGCCTGGCCACCCTCGGCCTCGATCGACCGGCACAGATTGTCTGCCTGTCGGGCCGGACGGGTCACGGCAATGGTGAAACCATCGAGGGTGCCGTGAAGGGTGTCCGCCAACATCGGTAGTCAGCGCTTACTTCGCCGAAAGCCGGCGTGTTTTGTTCATGTATTCGGCCTCAGACATGGGCATACACCTCTTTGAGGATCGCGCCGGCGCCGCGTGACAGCAGGTCCTCGGCCAGTGCCGTGCCAAGCTTCTCGGCCTCCGCCGCCGGGCCCTCGATCTCGCCACGAATCACTTCCTGGCCGTCGGGACGTCCCACCAGTCCGCGCAGGCGCAGGCGATCGCCATCCAGCTCGGCGAAACCGGCGATGGGTACCTGACAGCCACCCTCAAGGCGCTGGTTCATGGCGCGTTCGGCCAGCACGCAGGTCCGCGTGTGACTGTCGTTGAGGTGGGCGATGAGCTCGTGGATACGCGCGTCGTCGCTGCGCGTCTCGATGCCCACCGCACCCTGACCGATGGCCGGCAGGCTCTGCTCGGTGCTCAGGCAGCTGCGGATGCGGTCTTCGAAACCGAGGCGCTTGAGGCCAGCGCTGGCGAGGATGATGGCGTCGTAGTCGCCCTCGTCGAGCTTGCGCAGGCGGGTATTGACGTTGCCGCGCAGGTCGAGGATGTCGAGGTCGGGACGCGCGGCGCGCAGCTGGCACTGGCGGCGCAGGCTGGAGGTGCCGACGCGGGCGCCCTGCGGCAGTGCGTCGAGGCCGGCATGGGTATTGGAGACGAAGGCGTCGCGCGGATCTTCACGCTCGCAGATCACCGCCAGGTGCAGGCCCTCGGGAAACTCCACCGGCACGTCCTTCATGGAGTGCACGGCGATGTCCGCGTCGCCGCGCAGCATGCCCTGCTCCAGCTCCTTGACGAACAACCCCTTGCCACCCACCTTGGCCAGCGGGGTGTCGAGAATCTTGTCTCCCTGGGTGACCATTTTCACCAGCTCAATCTGCAAATCCGGGTATTTGGCCAACAGGCGGTCACGGACAAACTCGGCCTGCCAGAGGGCCAGGGGACTCTTGCGGGTGGCGATACGAACGATTTCGGTCATTTTTTCAACTCTTTGATCAATGCTTCGACGCCAGCGCGACGGGCTGCGCCGGTAAAAATGGCCACCATGCTAAGGACTATATAGGATGCTGGCAACCGAATGTTCTCCGCAAGCCCGTCTATCCATTTAGAAATAGGCAGAAATCTGCTATGATGCGCGGTTTTGCGGCCCCCTGAAACTAGGAAACTATTATGCACACTGGTGAAACCTTTACCCAATTCATCATCGAAGAACAGCGCGGCGCCAAGCGTGCGTCTGGCGATTTTACGGCCCTGCTGAACGACGTTGTCACCGCCTGCAAGGCGATCTCCAGCTGTGTGAACCAGGGTGCGCTGGTCGGTGTGCTGGGTTCCGCCGGCAGCGAGAACATCCAGGGCGAGACCCAGAAGAAACTCGACATCCTCTCCAATGACATCTTCCTCAAGGCCAATCAGTGGGGCGGCCATCTGGGCGCCATGGCCTCCGAGGAAATGGATGACATCTACCCGATTCCGCCAGAATACCCCAAGGGCAAGTACCTGCTGACCTTCGACCCGCTGGACGGCTCCAGCAACATCGACGTCAACCTGTCCGTGGGCAGCATCTTCTCCATCCTGCGCTGCCCCGAGGGTGTCGAGAACCCCACTGCGGAAGATTTCCTGCAGCCCGGCACCGAGCAGGTGTGCGGCGGCTTCACCCTCTACGGCCCCTCCACCATGCTGGTGCTGACCACTGGCAACGGCGTCAACGGCTTCACCCTGGATCACAACGTGGGCGAGTTCATCCTCACCCACCCCAACATGACCATCCCCGAGGACACCGCCGAGTTCGCCATCAACATGTCCAATCAGCGCCATTGGGAGCCCCCCATGCAGCGTTACATCGAGGAATGCCTGGCCGGCACCACCGGCCCCCGCGGCAAGGACTTCAACATGCGCTGGGTGGCCTCCATGGTCGCCGAGGTGTACCGCATCCTCACCCGCGGCGGCATCTTCATGTATCCCAAGGACACCCGCGATCCCAGCAAGCCCGGCAAGCTGCGCCTGATGTACGAGGCCAACCCCATGGGCTTCATCGTCGAGCAGGCCGGCGGCCTCTGCTCCACGGGTCGTGAGCGCATCATGGAAATCCAGCCCGAGGGTCTGCACCAACGCGTGCCGGTGATCCTCGGCTCCAGGAACGAGGTGGAGCGTGTGATCGAGTATCACAAGGAAGGCTGAATGCTTAGTGCTTAGTGCTTAGTGCTTAGTGCAGCATGGCACAGGCCTGAAACAAGAAAAGGCGGTTACTGGAAGGTAACCGCCTTTTCTTTTGTCTTCAGAGACGCAAACCCTGAATCCGTAGGTTCAGGGCGGATGAAGCGTGCAACGGCTTGGTGCGTATCGTGTAATAAAAAATCGAGGGAATAACGGGGATTATTGCCGAGATTTTTCATAGTGCGAGATGTATCAATGCGTTGTGCGATTCGCCGTCATGAACCTACGGATTCAGGGTAAACGTTTACCAGCGTCTTATATGTCCAGATTGGCCACCTGCAGGGCATTGCTCTCGATGAATTCACGACGCGGCTCCACCTGGTCACCCATCAAGGTGGTGAATACCTCATCGGCCGCCACCGCATCCTCGATACGCACCTGCAACAGACGCCGTACCTCGGGATCCAGTGTGGTCTCCCAGAGCTGCTCGGGATTCATCTCTCCCAGACCCTTGTAGCGCTGGATATGCTGCCCGCGGCGCGCCTCGGCCATCAGCCAGTCCAGGGTCTCCTTGAAGCTCTTCACGGGGGCCCTGCGCTCGCCACGCTGTACATAGGCGCCCTCGCCCAGCAGGTCGCGCAGCTGTTCACCCAGGGCCACCATGCTGGCATATTCGGCGGAGGTGAAAAACTCGCTGGTGATGATGCGCTCGTTGCCCACGTTGTGACTGATGGCGTTGACCCGCGCCAGCCAGGCGGCCTCGTGCTCGGCATCCTCTTCCAGCGTGATGTCATAGCGGATCTCACTGAGGTCATTGGCGTTGAGGCGTTCCTCCAGGGTCTTGAACCAGGCCTCGGCCTTGGCCTTGTCCTGCAGCGCCTCCGTGCCGATGGCCGGCAGGTAGATAAGCTGTTCGAGCAGCGCGGGATGGTAGCGGCGGGACAGCCTTTCCACCGTCGACATTACTGTAAGATATTGTTTTGAAAGGGTTTCTAGCGTCACGCCGGTGATTGGCGGGGCCCCTTCCGTGACATACAGGCCGGCATTTTCGAGCGCCGTCTGCAGCAGATAGTCATTCAGCTCGGCATCGTCCTTGACATAGCGCTCCTGCTTGCCCTTTTTCACCTTGTACAGGGGTGGCTGGGCGATATAGATATGGCCGCGCTCGATCAGCTCCGGCATCTGCCGGTAGAAGAAGGTCAGCAACAGGGTGCGGATGTGCGAGCCGTCCACGTCGGCATCGGTCATGATGATGATGCGGTGATAACGCAGCTTGTCCGGGTTGAATTCGTCCCGACCGATGCCGCAGCCCAGGGCGGTGATCAGGGTGCCCACTTCCGCCGAAGACAGCATCTTGTCGAAACGCGCCTTTTCCACATTCAGTATCTTGCCCTTCAGCGGCAGGATGGCCTGGGTACGGCGGTCGCGACCCTGCTTGGCGGAACCGCCGGCGGAGTCACCCTCGACCAGAAACAGCTCGGACTTGGCCGGGTCCTTTTCCTGGCAATCGGCCAGCTTCCCGGGCAGGCCGGCAATATCCAGCGCGCCCTTGCGGCGAGTCATTTCCCGTGCCTTGCGGGCCGCTTCGCGGGCGCGCGCGGCATCGACGATCTTGGACACGATGGCCTTGGCCTCGGCCGGGTTTTCCAGCAGGAATTCATTGCACTTTTCCGCCATCGCCGACTCGACGATGCCTTTCACCTCCGAAGACACCAGCTTGTCCTTGGTCTGCGAGGAAAACTTGGGATCCGGCACCTTTACCGACAGCACCGCGGTCAGGCCCTCACGGGCATCGTCGCCCGAGGGCTGGACCTTGGCCTTTTTCGCCACGCCCTCGGCCTCGATGTATTGATTCAGGGTCCGCGTCAGCGCGCTGCGAAAGCCCGCCAGGTGCGTGCCGCCATCGCGTTGGGGAATGTTGTTGGTAAAGCAGAAGATGTTTTCCTGGTACGAGTCATTCCACTGCATGGCGACTTCCACCGTCACATCGTCTTTCTTGGTGACGAAGGAAAAGACCTCGGAATGCAGCGGCGTCTTGTTGCGGTTGAGATGCTCGACAAAGGCGGCGATACCCCCTTCATACTCGAAGACATCCTGTTTTTCCGTGCGCTCATCGGTAAGGACGATGCGCACGCCCGAATTGAGAAATGACAGCTCGCGCAGGCGTTTGGCCAGGATATCGTAATGAAACTCCGTATTGGTGAAGATCTCCTTGCTGGGGAGGAAACGGATCTCGGTGCCAGTCCGCTCGGTCTCGCCAACGACCTTCAGCGGCGCAACGGGGTCGCCATTGTGAAACTCCATGTAATGGGTCTTTCCATCACGCCAGATGGTCAGCTTCAGCCATTCCGACAGCGCGTTGACCACGGAGACGCCGACGCCGTGCAGACCGCCCGAGATCTTGTAGGAATTGTCATCAAACTTGCCGCCGGCGTGCAGCACGGTCATGATCACCTCGGCGGCGGAACGACCCTCTTCCTCGTGGATATCGACGGGAATGCCGCGTCCATTGTCGACAACGCTGATGGAGCCGTCGGCATGGATGGTAACGCTCGTTTCCGTGCAGTGGCCCGCCAATGCCTCATCGATGGCGTTATCCACCGCCTCGAAGACCATGTGATGCAGTCCCGTCCCGTCATCGGTGTCGCCGATGTACATGCCGGGGCGCTTGCGCACCGCATCCAGGCCCTTGAGGACCTTGATTTTCGTGGAATCATAATTGCTGTCGTCTGACATCACTCACTCCGCGCACATTGCGCCAATTGTCGTTCGCTAAAGTAAGGCATTATATCACCTGTTCAATATTGCCGTGTTCCACGTGGAACAGGGCATGGGGCAAGCCATCCCGTAAACCGCCCAAGGCCTCCAGGGAGGTCGCCGTGATGAACACCTGGCTGCCGGCAGTCAGCAGCACATTTACCAGGGTGTCCCGAGAGACCTCATCCAGCTCAGCCGCCAGGTCATCGATGAGGATCAGCGAGTCCTTCCCCGTCAACTCCCGCAACAGGATCGACTGAGCCAGGAAGAGCAGACTAATGAAGAGCTTCTGCTGGCCACGAGAGAGGACATCCCTGCCCCGCCCCCCCGTCATCCGGAAGCGCAGATCTGCACGATGCGGCCCCGACTGGGTAAAGCCGCGAGCAAGATCGGAATCCAGTGATGACGCCAGAACCTCGCCAAGATCCGCGCCCGTCTTCCAGCCAGGGTAATAGTTCATCGCCATCTCCCGCATGAAATCAATCCGGTGCTGGTGGGGAAAGGCCTGCAGAAAGGCGCCGACCTTTTCCACATAGGCCCGGCGAAAGGCATCGATCACGAGGGCCGACTCGACCAGCAAGGCGTCCCACTGCGCGATTGCGGCCTTGCGCCAATGCGCCTTCAGCGCCGCGTTGCGCTGTTTCAATATCCTGCGGTAGTTGCGCCAGACCTGTTCGTAGCGTGGTTCCACGTGAAACACACCCCACTCGAGAAAGCGCCGTCTGACCTCCGGCCCCTGTTCAAAAAAGGCGTGCAGACCGGGTTCGATGATCTGGATAGGCAGAACATCGGTGAGTTGACTGGCCCTGGTGATAGTTTGACCGGAGAGACGAATGCGAGTTCGTTTGTTGGCGCGCTGGACGCCCAGCTGAAATTCCCGCTCATTCAGGCATATCCGACCGCTGATGAGCAGCTCGCCACATCCATGCTGGATCAGTTTTTCACTGTTCGGGGTCTTGAAGGAACGCCCGCGGCCCAGGAAGAAAATGGCCTCCAGCAGGCTGGTCTTGCCGCTGCCGTTGGCGCCAGTGATCAGATTGAAGGCCGGATGGGGGTTCAGTGTGGCCTGGGTGATGTTCCGGAGGTTGGAAACATTGAGCTGAATCAGCCCCATGGCTGGTGAAGAAAGACCAAAAGAACTACAGGCGCATCGGCATGATGACGTAGGTGCAGGCGGACTGGCCCTCCGGTCGCATCACGCAGCTGCTATTGGCATCACCGAGCGCCAGCTTCACATTGGGTGTATCGATGACATTGAGGGCCTCCAGCAGATAGCTCACATTGAAGCCGATCTCCAACCTGGGGCCCGTGTACTGTACCTCGATTTCCTCCTCGGCCTCCTCCATTTCCGGATTGTTCGCCTGCGCCTGGATCAAGCCATCCTGCAGGCGCAATCGTATGCCGCGGTACTTTTCGTTGGAAAGGATGGAGGTGCGCACCAGCGCCTGGCGCAACAGTTCATGATCGGCGGTCACATCCTTGTCGGAATCGCGGGGAATCACACGTTGATAATCCGGAAACTTGCCGTCGATGAGCTTGGAGGTAAAGGAATACTCCTCAAGCACCACGCTCAGATGATTGTTGCCGACCATCACCTTCACGGGTTCATCGCCCTCCGAGAGCAGTCGAGCCAGCTCCATCACGCCCTTGCGTGGCAGGATGACCTGGATCTTCTCGCCCGGGCTGACATTGGCCTCGTGCTCACAGACGGCCAGACGATGGCCATCGGTGGCCACGGTGCGGATCATGCCGCTGTCGACCTCGAGCAAAAGTCCGTTCAGGTAATACCGCACGTCCTGCTGCGCCATGGCGAAGGCCGTCTTGTCGATCAGCTGTTTGAGGACTTTTTGGGGGACCTCAAACTCGAACACCCCTTTGACTTCCTCGATGTTGGGAAACTCGCTGACCGGCAGGGTGGTCAGGTTGAAACGGCTGCGTCCAGACTTGATGGTCGCCCGCTCTTTTTCTTCGTCATAGACGATATCGATCTGTGCCCCCTCGGGCAGGGCCTTGCAGATGTCCACCAGCTTGCGGGCCGGCAGGGTGATGTCGCCTGCCTCTGCCCCTTCGAGGGAAACCCTGGCAACCATTTCTACTTCCAGATCCGTGGTCGTCATGGAAAGACCCTCGTTGCCAACACTGAGCAACAAATTGGACAACACCGGCAGCGTCTGACGACGTTCCACCACCCCGGTAATGGTTTGGAGGGGTTTCAGGATGGATTCTCGCTGGATCGAAAATTTCATGTCACTCGTCCCGTTACTTAATATTTATATTATTAAGAAATAACTTATTATTACTGCTATTAGTCACCCAACTTTCTGTGGATAACCAATATTAATTCATGTTTTTCAAACAGTTATATCAGTCAACAAGTGCCGTATAAAGGCGCCTGAAGCCACGGTACAAGCTGTGGATAAAATGTGAATGCCTTGGCTTTCCGTAGTTGTCACCGACTTATCCACAGCTCATCCCCATCAACTCGACAGGGTTCTGACCAGGTTCGAGTAATCCTCCATGATCCTGACCTCGCTGATCTTGAGCTCTTCGATCTTGCGACAGGCATGGAGCACCGTGGTGTGATCACGGCCGCCGAAGGCATCGCCGATTTCCGGCAGGCTGTGGTTGGTCAGCTCCTTGGACAGCGCCATGGCAATCTGTCGAGGGCGCGCGATGGAACGGTTGCGCCGCTTCGACAGCAGCTCGGATACCCGGATCTTATAATATTCCGCCACGGTCTTCTGAATATTCTCGATGGTAACCAGTTTTTCCTGCAGGGCAATCAGATCCTTCAGGGCGTCCTTGGTGAAATCGACGGTGATCGGTTGCCCGGTGAAACGTGCATTGGCGGAGACGCGCCGTAGTGCGCCCTCCAGTTCACGGATGTTGGAGCGGATACGCTTGGCAATGAAGAAGGCCACCTCCTGGGGCAGGTCGATCTTCAGCTGCGCGGCCTTGCTCATGAGGATGGCGACGCGGGTCTCCAGCTCCGGCGGTTCGATGGCGACGGTCAGGCCCCAGCCGAAGCGGGATTTCAGACGCTCCTCCAGGCCCGACACCTCCTTCGGATAGCGGTCACAGGTGAGGATGATCTGCTGCTGGCCCTCCAGCAGGGCGTTGAAGGTGTGGAAGAATTCCTCCTGCGAGCGCTCCTTGCCGGCGAAGAACTGGATGTCGTCGATGAGCAGGGCATTGACCGAGCGGTAGTAGCGCTTGAATTCGTCGATGGCGTTGTGCTGCAGGGCCTTGACCATGTCCTGCACGAAACGCTCGGAATGCAGGTAGACCACCTTGGCGCCGGGATTCTGCTGCACGATGAGGTTGCCCACGGCGTGCATCAGGTGGGTCTTGCCGAGACCGACCCCGCCATAGATGAACAGCGGGTTATAGGCGCCACCGGGGTTTTCGCCGATCTGGAACGAGGCGGCGCGCGCCAGCTGGTTGGACTTGCCTTCGACGAAGTTTTCGAAGGTGGCATCGGGATTGAGACCGCTGTTGTGGACCACCGAGGTGTTGCGCTCGCGTCTCCGGCCCGCGCTGCCGGCGGCCGGGTCGGCCTTGGTGGGTCGTTCCACGGCCGGCGCAGAGCCACCGATCTCGAGGACCACCTCGAAGCCGGCATTTTCCTTCTGCTGGCACATGAAGCCCTGGATCTGGGTGAGAAAGCGATCGGACACCCAATCGGCGACGAATCGGTTGGGCGCCAGCAGGCGCAGGGTCTGGTCATCCTCAATGACCTGCAGGGGGCGAATCCAAGTGTTGAACTGCTGTGGGGAAAGTTCTCCTTCGAGATAATGGAGGCATTGTTGCCAGCTGCTCATGGCCTGAGACACACGTAAATTCCCCAAAGAAAAGGCGCCGGATGGCGCTCATGCAGAGTGGGAAGTTTATACCGCTGGAATCAAGTTATCCACACCCTTGGATAAGCGTTGGAAGCGGGGATAAAGCTTGACAAATCGAGGCCTGTCACAGTATTCTGCGCCGCTTTTTAACGAATTCGCCGGCGGATCATCCGTCCGGGACAACACACGGAAAAGGCCATGAAACGTACCTTTCAACCCAGCAATATCCGACGCAAGCGCACCCACGGTTTCCGTGCCCGCATGAGCACCAAGGCCGGTCGCAAGATCATCAGTGCACGCCGCGCCAAGGGCCGCAAGAGGCTGAGTGCCTGAGTCAGGAAAAAACGTGGCCGGCAGTCGCGGATCGGCACGCTGAACCGGTTGCGGCGTCTGCCAAGTCCCAGGGGTTTCCCCGCCAGCTGAGACTGCTGAGTCGGGGAGATTTCCAGCGTGTCTTCGATAATACCCGGTGCAAATCCGTGGATGAAAACCTGCTCGTGCTGGCAACGCCCAATGGCCGTGATCATCCACGCCTCGGCCTGGCCATCAGCAAGCGCAACATCAGGACCGCCGTTGGAAGAAACCGCGTCAAGCGGCTGGTGCGCGAAAGCTTTCGTCGCCACCGGCAACAGCTGGCCGGCCTGGACATTGTGGTGCTCGGTCGCCACGCCACCCACGACGCAAGCAACGCAAGCCTGCTGCATTCCCTGAATCGCCACTGGCGCCGATTGGTAAAAAGATGCGCAAACTCCTCATCCTCCTGATCCAGGCTTACCGCTACCTGCTCAGCCCACTATTGGGCCCCCATTGCCGTTATCATCCCAGCTGTTCTTCCTATGCCCAGGTGGCGCTGGAGCGTCATGGCGTCCTGCGCGGCGGTTCACTGGCGGTGAAAAGGCTGTGCCGTTGTCACCCCTGGCACGAAGGCGGCTTTGATCCTGTCCCGGAAAAGAAAGACTGAATCATAATCATGGATAACCAGCGTTTATTGCTTTTCGTTGCCCTGTCACTCGTGCTGATGCTCCTGTTCAGTGCCTGGCAGTCGCAAAATGCCCCCGTCCCCGCCGAGCAACAGGCGACGGCGCAGAATCCCGCCGACCCGACCGCGCCGCCAGCGGCACCGGCGCTGCCGGCGGACGTGCCGACCGCCCTGCCGGCCGAGGGCCCCGCCGTGGCCGAGGCCTCGACGGCGCCGGTGGCCACCGCCGGTGAGTACATCCTGGTGGAAACCGATGTGCTGCGGGTGGAACTCAATACCGCCGGTGGCGAGGTGAGTCGTGCTGCGCTGCTGCAATATCCCTGGTCGCTGGATGATCCCGAACCGGTCCAGCTGCTGGACAATCGCCTGCCTAACCTGTTCATCGCCCAGTCCGGCCTGGTCGGCAGCGGCGTGTCCGCTCCGGATCACCATGCCCTGTATCAGGCGGAGAAGACGGAATACCGCCTCCACGATGGCGAGGACAGCCTCCAGGTGCGAATGCACTGGCAGGGCGAGGACGGCGTCAGTGTGACCAAGACCTTCACCTTCCACCGCGACAGCTACGTCATCGACGTGGATTTCGCCGTCACCAGCGCCAACAAGCCCTGGAAGGGCCGTGCCTACGAACAGCTTCAGCGCACCAAGGTAGCCGAGCGCGGCCAGTCGATGCTGATTTACACCTTCATGGGTGGGGTGGTGTCCAGCGAATGGGATCCCTACGAGAAGATCCAGTTCGACGACATGGCGGCCTGGAAGCCCGAACAGAGCTACAGCAAGGGCGGCTGGGTCGCCATGCTGCAACACTACTTCTTCAGCGCCTGGATCCCGGACGCCGATGAACCCGTGCACTTCTATACCAAGGCACTGGCCAACGGCCGCTATCTGATCGGCCTCTCCGGCGCGGAACAGACCGTCAATGCCGGCGAGACAGGCCATTTCCACAGCCGCCTGTTTGTCGGTCCCAAGGTTCAGTCACGGTTGGAAGAAATTGCCCCCAACCTGCGCCTGGCCGTGGACTATGGCGTGCTGGATATCCTCGCCAAGCCTATCTTCTGGCTGCTCGATCAGATCCATTCCCTGGTGGGCAACTGGGGCCTGGCGATCATCTTCGTTACCCTGATCATCAAGCTGCTGTTCTACAAGCTCTCCGAGGCCAGCTATCGCAGCATGGCCAAGATGCGCCAGTTCGCGCCCCGGATGATGGCGCTGAAGGAGCGCTATGGCGACGATCGCCAGAGGCTCAGTCAGGCGATGATGGAGATCTACAAGAAGGAGAAGATCAATCCACTAGGTGGTTGCCTGCCCATGTTGGTGCAGATCCCAGTCTTCATCGCCCTTTACTGGGTGCTGTTGGAGAGCGTCGAACTGCGACAGGCGCCCTTCATACTGTGGATTGAGGATTTGTCGACCAAGGATCCCTACTATGTGCTGCCGGTCATCATGGGTCTGAGCATGTACGTCCAGCAGAAGCTGAATCCGCCGCCCATGGACCCCATTCAGCAGAAGATCATGTCTTTCCTGCCGCTGATCTTTACTGCCTTCTTCGCCTTCTTCCCATCGGGCCTGGTGCTGTACTGGGTGGTCAACAACCTGCTGTCCATTGCCCAGCAGTGGTACATCACCCGCAAGATCGAGGCGCAGGCCGCCGGCAAGGGCTGAACGCGGCGTCTCCGTGAGCGGGGAAGCAACCATTGCCGCCCTGGCCACGCCCCCCGGCCGGGGTGGCGTGGGCATCGTGCGGGTCTCCGGCCCGGCGGTGGTGAAGATCGCCGAGGCTCTGCTGGGGCGCCTGCCCCGGCCGCGCATGGCCGAATACCTGCCCTTTCTCGATGAGCAGGGGGAGGTGCTGGATACCGGCCTGGCGTTGTATTTTCCCCATCCCCATTCCTTCACCGGCGAGGACGTGCTGGAGCTGCACGGCCACGGCGGCCCGGTGGTGATGGATCTGCTGCTCGGCCGCTGCCTTGCACTAGGCGCACGCGCCGCCCGCCCGGGCGAATTCTCCGAGCGCGCCTATCTCAACGACAAGATGGACCTGGTTCAGGCCGAGGCGGTGGCGGACCTCATCGACAGCGCCTCGACCCAGGCCGCGCGGCTGGCTGTGCGTTCCCTGCAGGGGGCCTTCTCACGGCGGGTGCATGAGCTGGTCGCGGCGCTCGTCGAACTGCGCGTGTACGTGGAATCCGCCATCGATTTTCCCGAGGAGGAGATCGACTTTCTCGGCGACGGCGCGGTGGCCGAACGGCTGGCCGCGGTGCAACAGCGGCTGGCCGATACCCAGGCCCAGGCCCGCCAGGGCAACCTGCTGCGCGAGGGTATCCGCGTGGTCATCGCCGGACGCCCCAATGCCGGCAAGTCCACCCTGCTCAATGCCCTCTCCGGGCGGGAAAGCGCCATCGTCACCGACATCCCCGGCACCACCCGCGACGTGCTGCGCGAACACATCAGTATCGACGGCCTGCCCCTGCACATCATCGACACCGCCGGTCTGCGTGAATCCACCGATGCGGTGGAACAGGAAGGCGTGCGCCGCGCCTGGGCGGAGATCGAGAGCGCCGACCATATCCTGTTGCTGCACAGCGCCGACAGCGATGATGACGACAGTGAATTGCACGCCCGGCTGGCCGCCGCCGGCCCGCCCCTGACCCGCCTGTGGACAAAGATCGACCTCAGCGGCACCCCACCCCACCGGCGCGAAACACCACAGGGTGTTGAGCTGTGGCTCTCGGCGCAAACCGGGGCCGGGCTGGACGATCTGCGCCAGCACCTCAAGGCCTGTGCGGGTTACCAGCCCGGTGGCGAAGGCCAGTTCATGGCCCGCCGCCGCCATCTCGATGCCCTGGCGCGGGCCAGCGATCACCTGTCACGCGGCAGCCGCCAGCTGCTTGATGCAGCGGCCGGTGAGCTGCTGGCCGAAGAGCTGCGCCAGGCACAGCAGGCGCTGGGTGAAATCACCGGCGAGTTCAGCAGCGACGACCTGTTGGGAGAGATCTTTTCCAGCTTCTGCATTGGAAAATAGTGTGCGGACTTGATCTGGATCAAGGAGCTACCGTTGTCAGTGGCCAATATTTATCAATCGATACTCGGTATAGACAGAGAGATGAACGATGAAAAACAGCTACAGATTGTCCGCTACCGCCCTGTTGCTCGTCGCCATGGCGCTGTCCGCGCACGCCGGTAGCGAGCGATTGATCATGGTGATGTCGGCGCAGAAGATGTCCCTGTACCAGCTGGTGCATGTGCGCTTCCAGGACAGCCAGGGCCACCCCCTGCACAGCGACGTAATGAAGCGCCTGGCGATTCGCCGCGGTGACTGCGACACGGGCCAGCAGCTGCTGATGCCGGAAGACTACAAGTTCGGCTTCAGCCCGGAAAAGGAAATGGGCATCTACCTGACGCCACAGGCCTGGAAGGATGCATCGCTGTGCTTCTCCGACCCGGAATTCGGCCGCCTGCAGACCACCGTGACGGCGCAGGATGTGGGACAGTCCATCGTGCGGGTATTCAGGTAAACAGGACCGGGTGCTGAGGACTCCACACCCAGTACTCAACACTAAGCCGTCAGTCCTCATCCCTTCCCATCCGGGTTAACATACGCGGCATGATTTTCCATGCCGAATTCTGCCTGTCTTGCGGGTCGTCCCGCGCGTGACACCCCGCCATCAAAAGGCCCGTCGGCCGCTTGCCGTCACCCTGTTGGCGGTGGCAAACCTGTTGGCGTGCCTGTCACCCGTGCTCGCCGCCGGCGAGGCGGGAAAGTGGCGCTACTGTCTGCCGGCGCCACGCCTCGCCGAACAACCGCCGGCCCCGGCGGACGACAAGCTGCACTTCAGCGCCGACTTCGCCGAGGCCGAGGGCGACCGCTATCGCCTGTGGGGCAATGTCCTGGGGCAGCGCGGCGCGCAGAGCCTGTTCGCCGAACAGATCACCTACGATGCCGCCAGCGAGGCGGCGCAGGCGCAGGGCGGGATTCGCTACCGCAGCGGTGAACGCCTGCTGTTCGGTAGTCAGGCCGACCTGGCCCTGGGCGACGAGACGGGCGAGATCGACCGGGCAAGCTTCTGGCTGCTGGACAAGCACCTGCGAGGCCGCGCCGAGACGCTGTTCATCGAAGGCCCGGCGCGCATGCGCCTGCAAAGCACCCTGTTTACCACCTGCGACGAAGGCCACGAGTTCTGGCGCCTGAAGGCGGCCCGGCTGGCGCTGGATCAGGCCGAGAACGTGGGCGTTGCCCACCATGCGCGGCTGGAGCTGCTGGGGGTACCGGTGTTCTACACCCCCTATCTGAGCTTTCCGCTGGCGGGCCGCAAGACGGGCTTTCTGATCCCCAGCATCGGTGACTCGTCGCGTTCCGGGCAGGAAATCAGCCTCCCCTGGTATCTCAATATCGCCCCCGACAAGGACGCCACCCTGACGCCCCGCTACATGAGCAAGCGCGGCGTGCTGTGGGACGGCGAGTTCCGCTATCTCAACGCGCGCAGCCGGGGAGACATCTCCCTTGCCTACCTGCCGGGCGACAGGGTCTACGGCGGCGACCGCCGCGCCATCGCCATCAACCACCTCGGCGATCCCGCTCCCGGCTGGCGCACCAGCCTGCGTTATCGGCGGGTCTCGGATGGCGATTACCTCAACGACTTCGGCACCCGGCTCAATGTCACCAGCATCACCCACCTGGAGAGCCGCGCCGAGGCGAGCTACGGCGACGACCGCTGGAACGCCTCGCTGATGGTGCAGAAATACCAGACCCTGGACCCGCTGCAGCCGCTCACGGCGCGTCCCTATGCCCGCCTGCCGCAACTCAAGCTGGGCATGTCCACCCTGCCCCTGGCCGGCGGCCTGGCCCTGGACGCCCATGCCGAGCTGGTGCGTTTCGAGCGCGAGGCCGGCGTGATCGGCAATCGCATCGACATCCAGCCGTCGCTCTCCCTGCCCCTGGCATCGGACGCGGCCTTTCTCACCCCGCGGCTGAGCTTTCGCCATACCCGCTATGCCCTGCAACGCACCGCGCCGGGCAGTGACGCGAGCCCGGTGCGCAACCTGCCCCTGTTCAGCCTCGACTCCGGGCTGTTCTTCGAGCGCAACCTGAGCGCCGGGCGCGCCAGCCTGCAGACCCTGGAGCCGCGCCTGTTCTACCTTTACGTGCCCTATGTGGACCAGTCCGAACTGATCGTCGATGAAAACGGTGTGTCACGGGTGTTCGACAGCAGCCAGCCGCTGCTCAGCATCGGCCAGATGTTCCGCGACAACCGTTTCAACGGCGCCGACCGCGTGGGCGACGCCAACCAGCTGAGCACGGTGCTGACCAGCCGCTTCCTCGACGACGACGGGCGGGAACTCGCCAGCGCCTCCCTGGGTCGTATCTTCTACTTCAGCGACCGCCAGGTCACCCTGCCCGGCCGGGCCGTGGAGACACAGGTGGCCTCCAACTGGCTGGGCCAGGTGAACACCCACTGGACGTCCGCGCTCAACAGCCGCCTGAGCCTGGAATGGGACGCGGAGGAGCGCCAGGTGGCGCGGGGCACCGCCAGCCTGCGCTATCATCCGGGCCCGCGCAGCGCCCTCAACATGGGCTATCGCTTCGAGCGGGACCGCCTCGAACAGACCGACTTCTCCGTGATGTGGCCCGTCTGGAAAGGCCTCAGCCTACTCGGCCGGCGGCGCTACTCGATCCAGGACGATCTGCTGCTGGAGAGCGTGGCCGGTTTCGAATACGAAAGCTGCTGCTGGACCGTGCGCGTGGTGAGGCGCCACTACCGGGTCAATGTCAAGGACGAGACCCTCACCGAAACCCTTTGGCTCCAGCTGGAGCTGAAAGGCCTGTCCAGCGTGGGGCGGGATGTCGAGAGCCTGCTGGCGCGTGATATCCTAGCGCGCTGATATCCCCCCGGGCGATGGCGTTTGTCGCTCGATTGATAAAAGAGCCGTGGCCGCCATTCGCCACAGAGACGCGGCGTCACGCGTTCAGTGGTATTCAGCCACTCTCCGTGTCCTCTGCGCCTCTGTGGCGAACGCAATGACTACGAACCGTAAAAATTTCTGGAATCCATCGTGTTGAAAAAAGTCGTCTTTCCTTTCCTGACCGGGCTTGCCCTGCTGCTGGTCGCCTCCCTGTTCCCCGCCCAGGCGACCCCGGACAGCGGTGAGCTGCTCGACCGGGTGGTCGCCATCGTCAACGACGATGTCATCACCCAGCTCGAACTGGCCAGCGAGGTGGCGCTGATCAAGGGCCAGCTGCGTGCGCAGAACACCCGCATCCCCCCGGACGACATCCTGCAGCGGCAGATCCTCGACCGCATGGTGCTGCGCCGCATCCAGCTGCAGCTGGCGCAAAGGGCGCACATCAGCGTCGACGACGAAACCCTCAACCGCACCCTGGAAAGCATCGCCCGGCAGAACAACCTGAGCCTGCTGGAGTTCCGCGACGTGCTCGAAAGAGAGGGCATGCCGTACCAGCGCTTCCGCGAAAACATGCGTGACGAGATCACCATCAATCGCCTGCAGAAGCGCCAGGTCAACGACCGCATCAACATCACCCCGCAGGAGGTCGACGCCTTCCTCGCCAATCGCGCCCTGCAGACCGGTGCCCAGTACGAATACAAACTCGGCCACATCCTCATCAGCGTACCCGAGGCCGCCAGCCCCGAGGCCATTGCCAGCGCGCGGAAAAAGGCCAACAAGGTGGTCGCCGAGCTGCGCGCCGGGGCCGATTTCGCCGAGACGGCGGTGGCCGTGTCCGACGGCCGTCAGGCCCTGGAAGGCGGCAGCCTGGGCTGGCGCGAGGCCTCCGCCCTGCCCACCCTGTTCGCCGACTGGGTCAAGGGTCGCGAGGTGGGCGCCATCAGCGACGCCATCCGCAGCCCCAGTGGTTTTCACATCATCAAGCTGCTGGACCGGCGCAGCAACCAGCCACAGCTGCTGGTGACCCAGACCCATGCGCGCCACATCCTGATTCGCGTCGACGACCCCACCCGCAGCGCCCGCGCCCGCCAGCGCATCGAAGACCTCAAGCTGCGCATCGAGTCCGGCGAGGACTTCGCCGACCTGGCGCGCGCCAACTCCGACGATCCGGGCTCCGGCGCGCAGGGCGGCGACCTCGGCTGGATCAATCCCGGCACCATGGTGGCGCCGTTCGAAAAGGCCATGAACGCCCTCGCCGTGGGACAGATCAGCGAGCCGGTGCAGAGCCGTTTCGGCTGGCATATCATCGAGGTGCTGGGCCGCCGCGAGCAGGACCGCACCGAAGACATGAAGCGCAGCAAGGCCCGCGAGGCCATCCGCGCCAGCAAGCTGGAGCCCGCCATGCAGGCCTGGCTGCGGCGCCTGCGTGACGAGGCCTATGTGGAGCTTCGCCTGTAACAGCGTCGTTTGTCATAGCGGCGCGGCGACACGGCGAAAAACAATCATCGCAATTTAGTGGGAGTGGCTTCAGCCGCGAATGTGTGGCGCTCATGGCCATCGCGGCTGAAGCCGCTCCCACAAATGAAGGGGGTTCTCCGTCGCCGCGCCCCTGTGGCAAACCAGCATCCACGTCTTTCAGTACCCGATCAAACCCAGGCCGTCGCATTCACCCATGTCCACTTTCATCCCAACCCTGGCCCTCACCCCCGGCGAACCCGCCGGCATCGGTCCCGAACTCTGCGTACAGTTGGCCCAGCGGGACCTGCCGGCGCGGATCGTCGCGCTGGCCGATGCGCCGTGGCTGGGCGAGACCGCGAGGCGCATGGACCTGCCCCTGCGCATCGAACCCTTCGACCCACAGGCGCCGGCACGGCCTTCGCGCGCCGGTGTGCTGAGCGTGTTGTCGCTACCCCTGGCGGCGCCCGTCGAGCCCGGCCGGCCATGCACGGCCAATGGCGCCCATGTGCTGGCGACGCTGGATGCGGCGGTGGACGGCTGCCTCGACGGCCGTTTCGATGCCCTGGTCACCGGCCCCGTGCACAAGGGCGTGATCAACGACTACCTGCAAGCCACCGGCGCCGTGGACGAGGGCATCTTTTCCGGCCACACCGAATATCTTGCCCAACGCAGCGGCGGTGCCCTGCCGGTGATGATGCTGGCCACCGAGGGCCTGCGGGTGGCACTGGTCACCACCCACCTGCCGCTGGCCGAGGTGCCGGCCGCCATCACCCGTGAGCGCCTGGGCGAGACCCTCGACATCCTCCACGCCGACCTGCAAAAGGACTTCGGGATCGCGCGGCCGCGCATCCTGGTCTGCGGCCTCAACCCCCACGCCGGCGAAGACGGCCACCTGGGGCGAGAGGAAATCGACATCATCACCCCGGTGCTGGCGCAGAGGCGCCGGCGCGGCTGGCGCGTGGAGGGCCCGCTGCCGGCGGATACCCTGTTCACGCCGCACAACCTGGCGCGTGCCGATGCGGTGCTGGCCATGTATCATGACCAGGGTCTGCCGGTGCTCAAGCACCTGGGCTTCGGCCGCGCCGTGAACATCACCCTCGGTCTGCCGCTGATCCGCACCTCCGTCGATCACGGCACCGCCCTGGAACTGGCGGGCAGCGGACAGGCGCGCATCGACAGCCTGATGCTGGCCGTGGAGCTGGCCACCAGAATGGCCATCGAGAGGCAGGCAAACCCATGAACGATCACCGTCCCCGCAAGCGCTTCGGGCAGAATTTTCTTCAGGACCCGAACGTGGTGGCGAAGATCGTCCATGCCATCGCCCCGGCACCCGACGACCACCTGGTGGAGATCGGCCCCGGCCTCGGCGCCCTCACCGAGGCGCTGCTGCCGCAGGTGAGGGCCATGGACGCGGTGGAGCTGGACCGGGACCTGATCCCCAAACTGGCGCAGCGCTGCGGCGCCCTCGGCCAGCTGCGCATTCACAGCGCCGATGCGCTGAAATTCGACTTCGCCGCCCTCGCCGCCGACGGCCGGCCGCTGCGCATCATCGGCAACCTGCCCTACAACATCTCCACGCCATTGATGTTTCACCTGCTGAAGAGCCGCGCCGTGATCCGCGACATGCACTTCATGTTGCAAAAGGAAGTGGTCGAGCGCCTGTCCGCGACGCCGGGCGGCAAGGACTACGGTCGCCTCAGCGTGATGATGCAATACCACTGCGCGGTGGAGGCCCTGTTCGATGTGCCGCCCGGCGCCTTCAATCCACCACCCAAGGTGAATTCCGCGGTGGTGCGCCTGCGTCCCTGGGAGCAGCCGCCGGTGTCGGTGCCCGACGTGGCATTGCTGGAAAAACTGGTCACCCAGGCCTTTTCCCAGCGTCGCAAGACCCTGCGCAACACCCTCAAGGGCCTGCTCAGCGCCGAACAGATCGCCGCCCGGGACATCGACCCGGCGCGCCGCGCCGAAACCCTGAGCCTGAAGGAATTCGCCGCCCTCAGCCGAGCGGTCGAGTGAACCGGGAACAGCGCTGATGGCCTTCGGAATCGCCGGTATCCTGGAATTGTTGCTGGCGCCGCCGGGGCTGTCGATCTGGCTGATACTGGCCGGGGTCTGGCTGCTGTACCGGGGCCGTCGTTCACGGCTGGGGCTTGGCCTGGCCGGCTCGGGCCTGGCCCTTCTGTATCTGTTCAGCACCCCGCTGGTTGCCCAGCTGCTGCTCGCCGGCCTGCAGACCGCGCCGGTGATTCCGCCTGCCAGACTGGATGAACAGGGCGCCCAGGCCATCATCGTGCTCGGCGCCGGACGGCGCAAGGACGCCGGGGAGTACGGCATCGACACGCTGAATTCCCTGGCGCTGGAGCGCCTGCGCTATGCGGCCTTCATCGCCCGGCGCACGGATCTGCCGGTGCTGGTCAGCGGTGGCCTGGCGATCGATGGCCGCCCCCCCGAGGCCATGTTGATGATGGAGGTCATGGAGGCCGAGTTTGGCGTGCCGATTCGCTGGGTGGAATCCGACAGCCGCACCACCTTTGAAAATGCCCGCTACAGCAGCCGGATCCTGCGGGATTCAAGGATCCAGCGGGCCTTTGTGGTCAGTCATGCCTGGCACATGCCGAGGGTGCTGTGGTCTTTCGACAAATCCGGCCTGGACGTGGTGCCGGCGCCAACGGTATTCGAGCCATGGGGCGAGGGAGGCCTGATCTTGCAGGACATCCTGCCCAGTGCGCGAGCCCTGCAAAAGACCGCCTATGCCTTTCATGAATATCTGGGGAATGTCTGGTACCGGCTTCGCTATTCGTGAACCGGCATGGCGGGGGTACAAAAAGATTCACCCCAGTGATGCACCGGGGTGAGATTGGCGGACAGAAAGGCCATAAACTACCCCGCAGCCAGCCATCTCGCTGCGTTCGGCTTTTCCCCTCGTGATACCGCTCCGCGCCATGGCTGCATTCCCCTGCCCTTTTCCCGGCGCGGAGCGCCTGAGGAGGCGTCACACCGCAGAGCAGTGTGACAAGTGGTTTTTACTTCCTGAACCCGTAGATTCAGGATTCTTTCATTCGTTTGCGTTGATTGGCGTTGATTGGCGGACTATTTTCACGCGCATCATTCCAGCCTTCTTTTTCTCCGTGCCTCCGTGTCTCTGTGGTTGATTCTTTACTCTCATCACACCGCAGAGCAATGTGACAAGTGCTTGTTATCAACATTGATGGTTATGTCCATCTTGTCCCCCATGTTGAAAACCGAAAAGAGATCTTCTTGAAAACAACGCGGAGTTCAGGGAATTCAACCTATGGATTCTGGCCAAAAGTATGTCGGAATGAATAGTTACTCTATGGAGAGCGGCGGGGAGTCGATCCCGGGCGATCAAAGCCTGTTCAGCTCCCGGTTCAGTTTTTCCTCGATGCGCCGCTTGTATTTCAGATAGTCGATGGCCTGCACCCCGCCATTGCGCTGGTTGCCCAGCAGGCTCGGGGAAAGGTCGACGTCGGTGATATAGATGGGATATTTCAGACCGCTGCCGCGCTTGTCCAATACATAGTGCGCGACTTCGCGGAAAAGGTTCTTGCCGTGAT
>Ga0256839_1000307_pt1 | contig 62419 bp, 65 predicted proteins | sample 354166metaG_FD_185968 | JGI IMG/M metagenome (GOLD analysis project Ga0256839, IMG submission 185968) | Hydrothermal vent microbial communities from Mid Atlantic Ridge, Atlantic Ocean - 354-166 | ecosystem: Environmental > Aquatic > Marine > Hydrothermal vents | place: Atlantic Ocean: Mid...
AAAGGTACGAGCCGACGGACAGGAACTGGATACTGAGGCGCCAAGGCTGGACGAGTTAGCGTGAGATAACGAAGTCCATATCCACCAAGGGCCGGCAGCGTAAATCCAGCGGTTGTGTACCGAAGGTCAGCAAGGGGAGTCGGCTTACCCCGGGAGGCCTGTAGGGTTGTCTCGGAATCGGGACTGGTGGTACCGCGAGGTGCCATACCGCCATACAGGAGTCAGCAGAGGGCATAGTAGGTCATGGGACGATGGCCGAAGGCCCGAACGGCAGGGAAGGTGAGTAGGGACAGGAGACTTGTGGATACTGATCAAGGCAGACAAGTCCGCGAGCGGACCTCGAACCGGGGAGCCGGGGTGAAGCCCGGGGACCGGGTGCGAAGGCTGAGGTAGACGTGGCGTCTCGGGCATCCGAAAACCTGATGTTTGGCATGGAGCTGATGGAGGAAATCTGTGAGCGAAGCAACCTGAAAGCGGCGTTGCAGCGTGTCAGGCGCAACCGGGGGAGTCCGGGCGTGGACGGCATGACCGTTGACGAACTGCCGGCTTACCTGAGAGCGCACTGGCCGGTGATCAAGGCAAGTTTGCTGGCGGGATGCTACCAACCTCAACCTGTAAGACGGGTCGAGATCCCCAAGCCGGGGCGTACGGAGAAGCGCAAGCTGGGTATACCCTGTGTGCTGGATCGATTGATCCAGAAGGCGATCTTGCAAGTCTTGCAGCGGGAGTGGGACCGGACCTTTTCCGAGAGCAATTCAATTATGGTTTTCGCCCGGGGCGCTCGGCGCACCAGGCGATCGCCAAGGCCCAATCGCACATCCAGGCCGGGTACGGGTATGTGGCGGATATTGACCTGGAAAAATTCTTTGACCAAGTCAACCACGACCGACTGATGGCCCGGCTGGCGTCCAGGATCGGCGACAAGCGGGTTTTGAAGCTGATCCGCGACTATTTGCGAGCGGGGGTACTGGAGAACGGGCTGGTCAGCGTCCCGACGGCGGGCACCCCCCAAGGTGGGCCCCTTGCGCCTTTTCTGTCCAATGTGGTACTGGACGAGTTGGACAAGGAGCTGGAGTCGCGTGGTCATTGTTACGTCCGCTATGCCGATGACTGCAATATTTACGTCAGGAGTCGGCGTGCTGGCGAACGGGTGATGAGGAGCGTCAGCCGCTTCATTACCCAGCGGCTCAAGCTGAGGGTCAACGAGGGCAAAAGTGCGGTGGATATCCCGCAGAACAGGACGTTTCTGGGTTACACCTTTACCGGAGGCAAGCGCCCGAACCGGCGCAAGATTGCGCCGGCATCGATCCGGCGATTCAAGGCCCAGATACGCCGTCTGACGCGGCGTAATTGGAGCGTGAGTCTGGAGGAGCGGATCGACCGGCTGTCCAGGTACCTGACGGGCTGGCGAGGTTATTATGGATTTTGTGAGACCGCGTCGGTACTTCGGGATCTGGACAGTTGGATCAGGCGCCGCCCGCGGTCGGTGGTATGGAAGCAGTGGAAGGTGTACCGCAAGCGCAAGCGTGAATTGATCAACTTGGGTGTCAGTGACCGGCTGGCCCATGCAACGGCGTGGAGTGCGAAAGGCCCTTGGCGCAGCAGTCATACACGGGGTATCTGTCTTGCACTCAACAAGGGCTATTTTGCCGCACTTGGCCTGCCAGAGTTGGTGCCATGTCGAAACATTTAACCTTGCCGAACCGCCTTGGTACGGACCCGTATGCCGGGTGGTGTGGGAGGGAAAGCCCGTGAGGGCCTCCCTATCCCGATGGATAAAAACCCAACCCTTTTCATAAGCTTTATTGGTCGTGGGGATATCTGACAACCTGCGCTGGAATAATGCGCAGTGCCACTTTTAAAAAACAGCGTAAAGGGCGTTCGGGCGGGCTGAACTGCTGGTGGTATTGGGAGCGGGTTTCAATGCGCATGCCTGCTGGATGGTTGAGAGGTTCGTGGCCTAAGTTCGTGTGCAAATGTCCCATGTTCAAGACGCGGGCGAGCACTGTCCTGACAGGCGTGGGTATTTTTTAAGGCTGACGCATGAGCAGGAGCAGGCCTCGGCGGCCGGTGCCGGTCGCGGTCTCTTCAATGGGCAGAGCCATCAGTTCGCCGCCCCGCGCGGCAAAGCCCGCTGCCGTTCCCAGGCCGGTGAGGTTGAGGGTGAGGGCCCCATCCACCACGCTGACCGAGTAGGTTCCAGTGTAATTGTTGCTGCCGGTGGCCGTGGAGACGGCATTGGTGTTACCACCCGCTGCGGCGGCTGCATCCATGGTGGCGCGCTGGAAATAGAGATTGCTTCCAGAGACATTGCCCGCGCCATCGAAGGTAAAGGTACCGTAGGCCACTTCCGTCTCGATGAAGGCGGTACCCGTGCCTTCGGTCAAAGTCGTGATCAGGGCCACCGCATTATAGGTGCCGCTGATGGCGGCTTGATCAATGCCGACTTCCTGGAGTGCGGCAAGCGCGACACCGCGGCCTTCGCCGGCTGCGCCGCCCATCATGCCGCCGCCACTGCCGCCCATCATGCCGCCGGCCCCGCTGTCACCGCATTGGGCGGTCATGCCCATGCCGCCGCCTCCGCTCATGCCCCCGCCGGCTATCCAGGAGGAGAAGGCCAGCAGGGATGAAACCTGGCCGTCGGGAACCTGGACGCGCATGCCTTGCAGGAAGTCACCACTTCCCATGCCGCCGCCCATCATGACACCCGTGTCACCCAAGGGTGCGAGGACGTCATTGCCGGGCAATACTTCGTAGACGCCGGAGACGGTATCGGTGCCGCTGTTGCTGCTGACCGTATAATTGCCCAGGTCCAAAGTGAGCGTGCTGACAGTGCCATTGCTGGAAGAGAGCGCGCTTTGTCCCTCGGTGTCCACGGTGCTGGGATCGAAGATGAGCGTGATACTGCCCGTGGCAGTGGAAAAGGCGTTGCCTCCGCCCATTCCTCCGCCATTGCTGAGATAGCTGGCTGACCAGACCATGTTGTAATTACCGTTGAGTTCGGGATTGAGGCTGACACCATCCCGGGGCATGGTGTTTTCAGTGAGAAAGCCGAAACGGATACCTCGCCCTATTCCCGTGGCGTTGCCGTCCACGCCGGCCACGGTATTGGTCCAGGGATAGATGAGCAGCTTGTTGTCTGCCGAAAACATGCCCATCACGGCGCCACCACCCTGGGCGGGTTTGACGGTCACCTGGCCGTTGCTGGCGGGTACGAAGCGGTCACCGATGAGCTGGCTGGCGTCGCAGAAATAAGAGGCGCTGGCGAAATCAGAGAGCACCAGCATGCCGAATTCCACGCCGCCGTCCGTTTCCGGTGTGGCCTGCTTGAAGCCCAGGGCGCCGTCGATGGCCCGGTGGTCTATGGCCGCAGAGGAACTGGGTGTAAATTGAGGTGGCGGTACCAGGGTGGTGGTCGCGCCGATCAGGGCGTAGTCGTTCTGGGACAGGGCCATGACACTGCCGGGGGTGCCATAGCCTGCGGTCATGTCCGTCAGAATGGATCCTGCCTGGGTACGGACTATATTGACGGCATCATCGAAAGTGGCGGCGCCGCCGACATCGATATCCATGCCATTGACCAGGTCCACGAGGGCCTTTACTTCGCTGACGGCATAGTTGCCCAGTACCGTGCCGGTATTGAGGATCTCGTCGATGATGCTGCGTACCACCGCTTCGCTCACCGGCGTGATGTCGATATTGGTCTGGGTGACGATGGCCCGGGTGGGGGCGGGTTCGTTGGGCAGGCGCACGGCCAGGTCGCTGGAGGGCGGCTCGTTGGTGGTGAAACTGTAGTTGCCGCTGGCATCACTGGTGGTGGTGGCGATGACCGCAATGACATTGCCCTGGTTGTCCAGGCGCACCAGTTCCACAGTGGCGTTGGCCACGGGGGCGAGACCCACGACATCGGCCTGGAGATCAGAGATGAAGAGTCCGCGCAGCCGCGCCAGGAGACCCGTGCGGGACACTTGTGCCACCTGCTGCGCCGGCAGCAGTACCGTGCCGCGGATGGTACTGCTGGAATTCCCGTCAACGCTGCATCCACTCTGAAGCCATGCGATGACCACGGCGAAAATGAGAAATAGCGGGATGACAACGACTCTTTTCATATTTCTGCCTCATTTCAGCCGGTGGACGGCGGGTTTTCAGTACGGTCTGCAGAAGACGGCTTTTATGCCGTCTTGGTCATCGTCCCGTGATAAGAGCTGAGAGGCACGCAGTCAGTGCCACGAGAGGGGCAGAGAACGCTGTCCCTGGTCTTCCGTGGAAACCTTCTTCTTCAAGAAAGAAGGGATGTGAATTAGACGGTGGAGGTGTCTGTTTGGTTCCCCCGGCGTTTCTGATTTTCCGTTTTATGTCAGTTTTATGTCGCTGGGGATGACTGCCTTCCTTCGGATTTCAATGGCAATACATTTAGAGTGGTTTCTGGCGCCGCGGTCAACAGGCATCGAAGAGGGCGAGCAGGGCATCCAGCCCGCAATGGTCGAAACACAGGTCAGCGACGGCCTTGAGAGCCGGCTTGGCATGATAGGCCACGCCCAGGCCCGCGTGCTGCAGCATGGGCAGGTCATTGGCGCCGTCGCCTATGGCAATGGTGCGGTGGGGGGAGATGTCCAGCCGGGCACAGAGCTGTTCGAGGAAGTCGGCCTTGGCCTGTGCCCCCACGATTTTCCCCCTGACCCGCCCGGTGAGGCGGCCATGCTCGATTTCCAGCTCGTTGGCCAGGGTGAAGTCCAGGCCATACCGCGCCTGCAGGCGCGTGGTGAAGAAGGTGAAGCCGCCGGAGACCAATGCAAAGGGAATACGGCGCGCATGCAGGCCCTCGACGAGTTCCTGCGCGCCGGGATTGAGCCGCAGGCGTCGTTCATAGACCTGTTCCAGCACGGTCTCGGGCAGGCCCGCCAGCAGACCCACGCGGCGCGTGAGCGAGGTCTCGAAATCGATCTCGCCGCGCATGGCGGCCGCCGTGATGGCGGCGACCTGGGGCTTCAGGCCGGCGTGATCGGCGATCTCGTCGATGCACTCGATGCCGATGAAAGTGGAGTCCATGTCGCTGATGACGAGCCCGACGGACCCGGGGTCGAACTCCCGTGGCAAGGAGTTGATGTCGCAGCGATGCTTGTCGCGCAAGGCTGCCAGGATCCCCGGGTCGGGCGGCGCCGGCATTTCGATGCGAAAGCCGTGGGGGCAGCCGCGCAGGCGTCCTCCCAGGCGCCGGGCGATGGTCTCGGCATCCGGGGTGCCCAGTCCGGGGCCCTGGAGCAGTAGCGTCGTGTTCATGGAGCCGGCATGTCCATATTGTCGTTCATCATTGCGCAAAGGGGGCTATCATACCCGCCACCCTGCGTGATGGCCATCACGCAGGTACGGCACGCAGGCAGGGCACTGTGGCAGGCGAATCCGCCATGTGTCAGGCAGGCACGAACAGGGCGACCAGATCGTCGAGGAAGCGTCGTCCGAGACCGGTGGGGCGAAAATGCGTGGGGTCGTCTTCAAGGAGGCCGCGCCGGATGCCTTCTTCCACGCCACGGCTTGCTGCCAGGGGCGGCAAACCGGTGTGGTCCTGGAACAGGGCCCGGGGGACGCCCTCCGTAAGGCGCAGGGCGTTCATCATGAATTCCAGCACCAGATCCGGGGGCGCCAGGTTCCGCGGATTGACCACGCCATCCGGTGTGCCCGCCCGGGCCAGGTAGGCGCGGGGATGGCGCGGCTTGCTGAAGCGCTTCACCGTATTCGTCGCGGCGTCGCTCAGCTTGGCATGGGCGCCGGCGCCGATGCCCAGGTAGTCGCCGAACTGCCAGTAGTTGAGGTTGTGCCGGCAGGCGCGGCCGGGCAGTGCGTGGGCCGAGACCTCGTAATGGACATAACCGGCCGTTGCGAGGCGCTCGGCGCAGCGGCGGTGCATGTGCCAGAGGACCTCTTCCGCCGGCAGGGGGGGTGGATGGCGGTAGAACGCGGTGTTGGGCTCCAGGGTGAGCTGGTAGTGGGAGAGATGGGGTGGCTTGCAGGCAAGGGCGGTATCGAGATCCGCCAGCGCGGCCTGTTCGTCCTGCCCCGGCAGGCCGTACATCAGGTCCAGGTTCCAGTTCTCGAAGCCGGCCGCGGTCACTGCCTCGATGGCGTCCCGCGCCGTTGCGGCATCGTGGATGCGGCCCAGGCGGCGCAGGCTGTCGTCGTTGAAACTCTGTACGCCCAGGGAGAGCCGGTTGATGCCCGCCGCGCGCAGCTCGGCAAGACGCGCCCGGTCCACGGTGCCCGGGTTGGCTTCCAGGGTGATTTCCGCGTCCGGTACCAGGCACAGGCGCGCGCGCAGATTCGATAGCAGCGCGTCCACCGTCTCGGGGGAGAGCAGGCTGGGTGTGCCCCCACCGATGAAGAGGCTGATGACGGGCCTTCCCCACACGGCGGGGAGGTCCTGCTCCAGGTCGCGGACAAGGGCCGCCGTATATGCAGATTCCGGCAGCTCTTCGCCGACTTCATGGGAATTGAAGTCGCAATAGGGACACTTGCGCACGCACCAGGGCACGTGCACATAGAGGGACAGCGGCGGCAGGGCCGCAAAACGCGGCCCTGCGCCTTGCAGGGCCGTCACGATCCCGTTCGATGCACCGTCACTGGATGTCCGTGGCGATGAGACGCCCGCCATCCTCGCCGTTGTAGTGGACGATCACCTGGCCCCGGGCGCTGGCCGCCTTGAGCAGCAGCTTGTCGTTGAGAACGAACGTGATGGGCTGCCGGGTCTCGGCATCACGGATGGTCAGGGTCCTGGCGTCACGATCCAGGGACAGGACCTGCCCGATGTGCGTGTTGGGACCCATGGCGCTGCAGGCCAGGGCCGCGCCTGTCCCCCCGGTGAGAACGACGGTGAGAACGACGACCAGGGCGAGAACCTGGATGAAGAGGCGGGGTATGAAGGGTTCCTTTATGAAGCGTTTCATGGGTGACTCCTTCCAGCGTGTGGCTGTTGTGGCAAGAGAGGGGGCGTCTCGTCCGGAAGACCCGGCAAGCCATCCCCTCGCCATGCCCATACCTTAGCGCGTTGCCATGATATTGCCAATCCCACTTGGGATTCTGGTCGGGATTCTGGTCGGGGTATCGGTGGGATCCCAATCGGATCTGTCCCGGGATTCGATACAGTGCTCAGGCTTCGTCTCTTCCCAAGGCTTCCAGCAGCTTTCGCAGCGCCTGTCCCCGATGGCTGAGACGGTTTTTCAGTTCCGGTGGCAGTTCTGCCGAGGTGCATCCTCGCTCGGCGATATAGAAGACGGGATCGTAACCGAAGCCGCCGCTGCCCCGCGGGAAAGAGAGAATGCGCCCTTCCCAGGTGCCCTGGCAGATGAGGGGTGTGGGGTCTTCGGCATGGCGCATGTAGACCATGAGGCACTGGAACCGGGCACTGCGCGCCGCCTCCGGTACCTGGGCGAGCGCATCGAGGAGCTTCTCCACGTTGGCGAGGTCGTCCGCTTTCGGGCCGGCGTAGCGGGAGGAGCGGATACCGGGCGCGCCGTGCAGGGCGTCCACTTCCAGCCCCGAGTCGTCGGCGATGGCCGGCAGGCCGGTATGGCGGCAGGCATTGCGGGCCTTGAGAATGGCGTTTTCCACGAAACTGAGTCCTGTCTCCCCGGCTTCCGGCACGTTGAACTCTGACTGGGGGAGGATGCGCCAGCCGAGGGGTGCCAGCAGGTCGGCCATCTCCCGCACCTTGCCCGGGTTGCCGGTGGCCAGCACGATGGTCCGGCCGCGTTCAGCTTTCATGGTGTGGCTGTGGGTAATGAGCAATGGCGCATGTCATGGCTCCTGTGTCTCGTGACGGTTCACCCCTCGCCCGTCCCGAGCGCCGCCTGCTGCGCCCTGATCAGCTCGCCGATGCCGCTCTTGGCCAGCTCGACCATGGCCAGAAGCTCGTCCATGCGGAAGGCGTGTCCCTCTGCCGTGCCCTGGATTTCCACGAAGGCCCCGGCATCGTTCATGACCACGTTCATGTCGGTCTCCGCGGTGGAGTCTTCTTCATAGTCCAGGTCCAGCACCGGCGTGCCCTGACAGATACCCACGGAGACCGAGGCGATGTAGCCGTGAAGGGGGTTCTTTTCGAGGGTCCCCGCCTGCATCAGGTGGGTGACGGCATCGTGCAGGGCGACGAAACCGCCGGTGATGGAGGCAGTACGGGTGCCGCCATCGGCCTGGATGACATCACAGTCGATGGTGATGGTGTGCTCGCCCAGGGCTGCCAGATCCACGGCGGCGCGCAGGGAGCGGCCGATGAGGCGCTGGATTTCCAGGGTGCGCCCCCCCTGGCGGCCCCGGGCCGCCTCGCGGTCCATGCGCTGGCCGGTGGAACGCGGCAGCATGCCGTATTCGGCGGTGACCCAGCCCTGGCCGCTGCCCTTGAGGAACCGGGGCACTTTTTCTTCCACGCTCGCCGTACACAGCACCCGGGTATCACCGAATTCCACCAGCACCGAGCCTTCGGCATGCTTCGTGTAACGGCGGGTCAGGCGGATGGGGCGCAATTCGTCGGGTACACGGCCACTGGGTCGCATGGCAAGTCCTCACGGTCGGGTCTGGGGGGAGGTGATTATACTAAGACAATCGATAGCAAAGCGACCTTCAGAGCGACCCAGGCGTTCCGGATCAAGGTGTGGCCCGCAGGGAATGGCTGGCCCTTTCCAAGGGTCGCAACGCCGAGCCGGGACGCCTGGGCCGCTCCCTCCGGGCGGGCGGTCGGGCGGCCATTCGCGGTGTTGCGGCGGCTTGTCATGGGCGCGCCATGGCGGCGCCACCGCGCCTTGCGACTGACCGCCCAGCCGCCCGCTGAAGGTCGCTTTGCTATCGATTGTCTTAGTAGCATCGGTTTGCGCTGCCTTTTGCAGGCAGATATGATCCAAGGCTTGTGTGGCGGGGGATGAAGAGAATGAGACGCTCAGGCATCGAGACTGCGAGCACCGGGGGTAGCGGAACATGAGCGGCCTCAGGAGCATGACCGGTTTTGCCCGCCTGGAGCAACGGACCCCGTGGGGTACGCTGAGTGCCGAGCTGCGCACGGTCAACCATCGTTTTCTCGACATCGGCCTGCGCCTGCCGGAGGAGCTGCGCGCCCTGGAGGGACGCGTCCGGGAATTGCTTGCCGGTCGCCTGCAGCGCGGCAAGGTGGATTGCCAGATCAGGTTTCAGCCCCAGGCCGGCGCACAGACCCCCGTCAGCATCAACCTGCCCCTGGTGCGCCGCCTCCTGGAGGCCTGCCGGCGCATCGAGGCCATGATGGAGAATCCGGCGCGCACCGCCCCCCTGGAACTGCTCAAGTGGCCGGGCGTGGTGGAGCTGGGCACGGCCGACGTGGATGCCCTGCAGCGGGAGGCGCTTGCCCTGCTGGAGGCATGCCTGGAGTCCTTGTGCCAGGCCCGCACGCGGGAAGGGGCGCGCATGAAGATGCTCATCGAGCAGCGCTGCGGTGCCATGGCGCAACAGGTGGCCGCGGTGCGCGCGCGCCTGCCGGAAATCCTGGACCACCAGCGCCAGCGTCTGCGCAAGCGCGTGGCGGAACTCGAGGTGGAAGTGGATCCGGCCCGTTTCGAACAGGAACTGGCCTATCTCGCGCAGAAGATCGACGTGGAAGAGGAACTGGACCGGATCGAGGTCCATCTCGACGAGGTGCGCCACGTATTGGTTCAGGACGAGCCGGTGGGGCGGCGCCTGGATTTTCTCATGCAGGAACTCAATCGTGAGGCCAATACCCTGGCCTCGAAATCCGTGGATGCCGGGACCACGCGCGCGGCGGTGGAGATGAAGGTGCTCATCGAGCAGATGCGCGAACAGATTCAGAACATCGAGTGACATGAACGTACCCCATGCCGCCGCCGCGCCGCAGGGCACCCTGTTCATCGTCTCCGCGCCCTCCGGTGCGGGGAAGACCTCCCTGGTGAAGGCGCTGGTAAAGATGCTGGAGGCGGTCGTCGTCTCCGTTTCCTACACCACCCGGGCGCCGCGTCCGGGCGAACGGGACGGCCAGGATTATCACTTCGTGGACCGGAGACGTTTCGAGGCCATGGTGGAGGAGGACAGGTTTCTCGAATATGCCGAAGTGTTCGGCAACTACTACGGCACGGCGCGCCATACCGTGGAGCGCGCTCTGCGCCAGGGGCAGGACGTGTTGCTGGAGATCGACTGGCAGGGTGCCCGCCAGGTCAGGCGTCGTTGCGCAGAGAGCGTGGGGATTTTCATCCTTCCCCCCTCGCGTGATGTCCTGAGGCAGCGCCTGCGTGCCCGCGGTCAGGATGACGAGGCCGTGATCGAGCGGCGCATGGCGGAGGCGGTGAGCGAGATGTCCCATTACGGGGAATATGATTATCTCGTCATCAATGATGACTTCGACCAGGCCCTGAAGGAGCTGGTGTCCATCGTGCAGGCCCGGCGCCTGCGCCGGCCGGTGCAGGCATGCCGCCACGAGGCGCTGATCCGCGAGCTGCTGGGGGAAGGCACGGGCTGGCAGGGGGATGGTGTATAATGAAAGATTGCCCGACCTGCCTTTTATTTCCAGTTTTTAACCGAAGGAGCAGTATATGGCACGCATTACCGTAGAGGACTGTCTGGAGCACATCGACAACCGCTTCGATCTCATCCTGCTGGCTACCCGGCGGGCCCGCCAGCTCGCCAATGGCGCGGAGGCCACGGTGCCCTGGAACAACGACAAGCCCACCGTGGTGGCCCTGCGCGAGATCGCGGCCGGCACCATCGACCCCGGCATGCTGGAGGAGGGTGCGGGACGGGAGGCCGGCGACAGCGTGGTGAACGGGGAGAGCCTGGAAGAACAGCTTCAGGAAGAGCTGCAGAAGGCCGAGGCGGGCCAGGCCGCGTCTCCTGCGCCCTCCCAGGAAGCGCCTGATTTTTCCGGCGACGTCTCATGAGTTGAGCCTTGAGCGCCCCAGACCCGGCATCCAATCCGCCTGCCCTGCCCCTGCCACCCCGGGCAGGCGACCTGTTCGCAGCCAGCGGACTGGCGGAGGTGCTGGGCGAATACCTGGACGAGGCACAGGTCGCCGCCGTGCGGCGGGCCTATGAGTTCGGCGCCGAGGCACACAAGGGACAACGGCGCCGTTCCGGCGAACCCTACATCACCCACCCCCTGGCGGTGGCGCGCATCCTGGCGGAGATGCGCATGAATACCGAGTGCATCCAGGCGGCCATCCTCCACGACGTGATCGAGGACACGCCCATTCCCAAGGAGGAGATCGAGGGGCGGTTCGGCGCCGAGGTGGCGGAGATGGTGGACGGCGTGAGCAAGCTCACCCAGATCCGCTTCGAGAGCCACATGGAGGAGCAGGCCGAGAATTTCCGCAAGATGCTGCTGGCCACGGTTCAGGACATCCGGGTCATCATCATCAAGCTGGCGGACCGTCTGCACAACATGCGCACCCTGGGCGCCATGCCTGCCGCGGCACGCCGCCGCATCGCCCGCGAGACCCTGGAGATCTACGCGCCCATTGCCAACCGCCTCGGGATGAGTACCCTGCGCACGGAACTCCAGGAGCTGGGTTTTGCCGAGTACTATCCCATGCGTTACCGCATTCTGGCGGAGGCGGTGCGCAAGGCCCGCGGCAATCGCAAGGAGGTCATCACCCGCATCCGCGAGACCATCGAGCAGCGCCTGGAAATGGAGGGGCTGCAGGGGCGGGTGGAAGGCCGGGAAAAACATCTCTACAGCATCTATGAGAAGATGCGCAGCAAGCACCTCTCTTTTTCCGAGGTCTTCGATGTCTACGCCTTTCGCATCATCGTGGATTCCGTGGATGCCTGTTACCGCATGCTGGGCGTGATCCACAATCTCTACAAGCCGGTGCCGGGCAAGTTCAAGGACTATATCGCCATTCCCAAGGCCAACGGTTATCAATCCCTGCACACGGTGCTGTTCGGCCCCTATGGCCTGCCCATCGAGGTGCAGATCCGTTCCGAGGAGATGCAGAAGGTGGCCGAAGCGGGGGTGGCCGCCCACTGGCTGTACAAGCTGGGCGACAACGATTCGCCCCAGAGCACCACCCAGAAGCGCATCCGCGAGTGGATGCGGGGCCTGCTGGAACTGCAGAAGAATGCCGGCAATTCCCTGGATTTCCTGGAAAACGTCAAGATCGACCTGTTTCCTGACGAGGTCTACGTGTTCACCCCCAAGGGGCGTATCATGGCGCTGCCCCGCGGCGCCACGGCGGTGGACTTTGCCTATGCGGTGCATACGGACGTGGGCAACACCTGCGTGGCGGCGAAGATCGACCGGCAGCTGGCGCCCCTGAGTTCGCCCCTGCAGAACGGCCAGTCGGTGGAGATCATCACCGCCCCCGGGGCGCGGCCCAACCCCACCTGGCTCAATTTCGTGGTCACCGCCAAGGCCCGTTCCACCATCCGCAACTATCTGAAGAATCTCAAGCGCGAGGAATCCATCAGCCTGGGCCGGCGCCTCCTGGAACAGGCCCTGCGCACCCACGGCCTGAGTCTTGCGGAGCTGGAATCACGCAGCGCCTCCCTGCTGGCGGAATTCAGGTGCAAGCGGGTGGAGGACCTCTTCGAGGACATCGGCCTGGGCAACCGCCTGGCACCCCTGGTGGCGCAACGCCTGGAAGAACTGGTGGCCGACGGCGGGCAGACGCCGCGCCGGCCACGTGCCATCCGGGACGTGTTCGCGCGTTATGTGCCGGCCTGGCTGGGGGGGGCGCGCAGCAGTCCCCGGCCTCTCGTCATCAAGGGCACGGAGGGCATGGTGGTCACGTTCGCCAAGTGCTGTCATCCCATCCCCGGCGACCCCATCCAGGGTTTCGTGTCCGCCGGCCGTGGCATCGTGATCCATACCGAGTCCTGCAAGAACATCAAGGAATTCCGCAAGCACCCGGAGAAGTGGGTCAACGTCCAGTGGCAGACCGACATCGAAGAGGAGTTCCCCGTGGAGATCCGGGTCTACGTGGTCAACCGCCGCGGCGTGCTGGCCACCGTGGCCGCCGCCATCTCGGAAATGGACATCAACATCAGTAACGTGGTCATCGAGGAGCACGACGGCAAGTACAGTTCCATCGTGTTCACCATTGCGGTGCGCGGACGCGTGCACCTCGCGCGGCTCATGCGCCATATCCGCACCATCGACATGGTGGTGAAGATTGCCCGGAAGAAGGGATGATATTAACCCGGCAACAATATATGTCATGTTCAGCCGCCGCGTGCGGACACGCAGCAAGGCGGCGGAGCGCCGCTGTAGCCATTCTACAGCAAGCTTCGCCAACACCGTCTGCGTGCGCGCACGCGGCGGCCTGCCATATGAATTTCAACAAGTCAGGCGTTTCAGGCAGGCGCCGGCTCGGTGTTGCGGCACTTGGCAAGGGCCGGGCCATTCCCTGCGTGCCGCGCCTTGATCCAGCGCCTGCCTGAAACGCTGAACGCGATATATATTGTTGCCGGGTTAATAAATTGAGTCACGATTGATGAAGGGGGAGGCATGAAGAGGGAGATCATCGACACCCGGGAGGCACCCGACGCCATAGGCACGTATTCCCAGGCCGTGAAAGTGGGGCAGACCGTGTACCTGTCGGGCCAGATACCGCTGGATCCCGCCACCATGACGCTGGTGGCAGGAGACATGGAGGCACAGATCGTGCGGGTCTTCGAGAATCTGCGCGCCGTGGCCCGGGCCGCAGGCGGCGATCTGCAGGATGTCGTCAAGCTCAATGTCTATCTCACCGATCTGGCGCATTTCCCCCTCGTCAACGAGATCATGGCGCGTTATTTTCAGGCACCCTACCCGGCCCGGGCCGCGGTGCAGGTGGCCGCCCTGCCCAAGGGGGCTGCGGTGGAGATGGATGCTGTCATGCACCTGGCCTGATGCCGCCCTCCCTCGTATCGCGGGGCATGCATGGGACAATCGCTCACAAGGGTGCCGGGCAATGCCGTCCGTCTGACGGTGGACAGCCCGGTGACGGCCCTGCGGGGGGTCGGCGGACAGCTGGCTGCACGCCTGGCGCGCCTGGAAATCCGGACCGTGGGCGACCTGCTGTTTCATCTGCCCCTGCGCTACCAGGATCGTACCCGTGTCCTGCCCATGGGCGCCTTGCGCCCCGGCATGGAGGCGCTGGTGTGCGGGCAGGTCCAGCTCACCCAGGTCAAGTATGGCCGGCGACGCATGCTGCTCTCGCGCCTGAACGACGGGACGGGAACGCTCACCCTGCGTTTTTTCCATTTCGGCGCCGCGCAGCAGCAGGCCCTGGAAAAGGGCGTGTGGCTGCAATGTTTCGGTGAGATCCGCAAGGGCCCGGCCACGCTGGAAATGGTCCACCCCGAATACCGGCGCCTTGCCGGCGGGGTCCCCGAGCCTGCCACGACGCTGACACCGGTCTATCCCGCCACCGAGGGGGTGGGACAGCACACGCTGCGCAGGCTGGTGACCCAGGCCCTGGCATCGCTGTTGCCGGAACCGGCCGATGAGCACGGGCGGGGCGGGATTGCGGAGCTGGTGCCGGAGAGCCTGCTGGCGCGCTGGTCCCTGCCCTCGCTGCGCGAGGCCCTGGACTGGATCCACCGTCCGCCCGCGGACACGGATCTTCGCGGCCTGGAAGCGGGCACCCATCCCATGCGCCGGCGTCTTGCCTGGGAGGAGCTGCTGGCCCATCACCTGAGCCTGCGCCGCCTGCGTCATCAGCGGCGGTGTCACCGCGCGCCGGTCCTCGAGGGCGACGGTGCCCTGGTGGCGGCCTTCCTGCGCGCACTGCCCTTCGAGCCCACCGGTGCCCAGCGCCGCGTCCTCGCCGAGATCCGCCGCGACCTGGCGCGGCCTGTGCCCATGCAGCGCCTGGTACAGGGGGATGTGGGATCCGGCAAGACCCTGGTGGCGGCCGGGGCGGTGCTGGCGGCGGTGGAGGCCGGCTGGCAGGCGGCGGTGATGGCCCCCACCGAGCTGCTGGCGGAGCAGCATTATCACAATTTCCGGAGCTGGCTGGCACCGCTGGGGGTACAGGTGGCCTGGTTGTCGGGAAGGAGCCGGGGCCAGGCGCGTGAGGAGGCCTTGCAGGCGATTGCCGCGGGGCGGACCGCCGTGGCGGTGGGAACCCATGCCCTGTTTCAGGACGCGGTGACCTTTGCCGCCCTGGGACTGGTGGTGGTGGACGAGCAGCATCGCTTCGGGGTGCATCAGCGCCTGGCGCTCCGGGAGAAGGGCCGGCAGGGGGACCGGAGGCCGCACCAGCTCATCATGACGGCCACGCCCATCCCGCGTACCCTCATGATGAGCGCCTATGCCGATCTGGACTGCTCGGTGATCGACGAGCTGCCACCCGGTCGTCAGACGGTGGATACCGTCATCGTCTCCGGCCGGCGTCGCGCCGAGGTGCTGGCGCGGGTGCGCCATGTCTGCCGGGCCGGCCGCCAGGCCTATTGGGTCTGTCCTCTCATCGAGGAATCGGAGCAGCTCCAGTGCCAGGCCGCCACGGAGACCGCGGCAATGCTCGCCGAGGCCCTGCCGGAGTTGCGCGTGGGGCTGGTCCACGGACGCCTTGCACCGGCGGAGAAGGAGGCGGTGATGGGCGACTTCAAATCCGGCGGGATTCATCTCCTGGTGGCCACTACCGTGATCGAGGTGGGGGTCGATGTGCCCAATGCCAGCCTCATGATCATCGAGAACGCCGAGCGCCTGGGGCTTGCCCAGCTTCACCAGCTGCGCGGCCGGGTGGGCCGGGGCAGTGAGAAAAGCGTCTGTGTTCTGATGTATCATGCCCCGCTGTCGGCCCGCGGGCGCGAGCGCCTCGCGGCCCTGCGCGACTGCAATGACGGTTTCGAGATCGCGCGCCGCGACCTGGCGCTGCGGGGGCCGGGGGAGGTGCTGGGCACGCGCCAGGCGGGCCTGGCCCAGTTGCGGGTCGCCGATCTGTTGCGTGACCAGGACCTGCTCCCCCAGGTGAATGAAGCGGCCCGGATATTGTTGCAGGAATATCCGGAGCGGGTGCCGTCCCTGATCCGCCGCTGGCTGGGGGATGGCGCAAAGTATGCCGGCGTGTGAGACGCCCGGGATGGGCCGGGATGGAAAAGGGTTCGAGAGGAAAAAGAAGCATGAACAGCGTGCAGGAGGCGGGGCATGGGTCCCGTCCGGAAGGCCTGGGATGGATGGCGGGCGGGCTGCGCTGGCGTCCGCCGGCGGTGCTGGGAAAGTACCGCCTGCCCCGGGGGCTCGCATCCTGGCTGCTGGACGACTCCTCGCTTACCCGCCGTCTGCAACGGCGTTGCCACGGCGCCTTCCGGGTGCGCATACTGGATCAGGGCTGGCGCCGGCCACTGGAGGATGAGCGGCGCGCCCTGGGGCTGCGTCCCCGGGCCAGGGCGTGGGTGCGCCAGGTCCATCTGCTCTGCGACGGGCGGCCCTGGGTGTATGCCCGCACCGTGATTCCCGCCGCCACCCTCCACGGGGGGCAGCAGCGCTTGGCGCGCCTGGGCGAGCGCCCCCTGGGGGCCATGCTGTTCGCCGATTGCACCGTGCGCCGGGGTGGCCTGGAGATCGCGCGCATCGCGGCGGGGCATCCGCTTTTCCGTGCCGCCCTGGGAGAGGATGCGCCGGGGAGCGCCGCCGTGGCGGCGATCTGGGGGCGGCGTTCGCTGTTTTTTTTTGGCACGCGCCCCCTCCTGGTGAGCGAGATTTTTCTGCCCGCACTCGTTGGCACTTCGGAAGTGCCGCGGTGACGGAAGGGGGAGAGGAGACAGGATGCGTCTGCACATGAATCGGTCCGGCAGTCCAGCAGGTGGTTCCTCCGGCAGGATGACGGACAGATCCCGGAGCAGATCCCGGCGCGATGCCTCTGGAAATGCCCCTGGAAATGCCCCTGGGAATGCCTCTGTCCGTGCGCCGGGACTGGGGGCCTATCTGCGCCTCATGCGTTTCGACCGGCCCATCGGCATCATGCTCCTGCTGTGGCCCACGCTCTGGGCGTTGTGGATGGCCGCCGGCGGTCTGCCCGACGGGCACGTGGCACTGGTGTTCGTGCTGGGGGTGGTGCTCATGCGCGCCGCCGGCTGCGTCATCAACGACTATGCCGACCGTGGCTTCGACCCCTTCGTGGCCCGCACCCGCAACCGTCCCCTGGCGCGCGGCGAGATCAGTCCCCGCGCGGCCCTGGTGCTGTTCGTGGTGCTGTGCCTGGCGGCCTTTGCCCTCGTATTGACCTTGAACACCCTGACCGTCCTGCTCTCCTTCGTGGGTGCCTTCCTCGCCGCCACCTACCCTTTCGTGAAACGCTATTCCCACCTGCCCCAGATCTATCTGGGCGCGGCCTTCGGCTGGGCGGTGCCCATGGTCTTTGCGGCCCAGACCGGCGCGGTGCCCCGCGAGGCCTGGCTGCTGTTCCTGGCCACGGTGCTGTGGGCCACGGCCTATGACACCATGTATGCCATGGTGGACCGGGAAGACGATCTCAAGATCGGGGTCAAGTCCACCGCGATCCTGTTCGGCGATGCCGACCGCCTCATCATCGGGCTCATCCAGGGCCTGTTCTTTCTCGTCATGTGGCTGCTGGGACGGCAACTGGAACTGGGTTTCTGGTATGATCTGGGGCTGGCCGCGGCCGGGGTGCTGGCGCTCTATCAGCAGTACCTGATACGCTACCGCGAGCCCCGCGCCTGTTTTCGCGCCTTTCTCAACAACAACTGGCTGGGTGCGGTGATTTTCGCCGGTGTCGCCATGGCGTATCTGGGATGATCTTGTCCAACCTTGCGTTTTAGCCGCTGAGGAAGTTCATTGCTGTTATCGATCGGTGCCGTCGTGGGCGGCTTTGTGCTCTTGGTCTGGGGCGCGGAACGCTTCGTCGTCGGCGCCTCCGCCACGGCGCGCAATCTCGGTGTTTCGCCGCTCATCATCGGGCTGACCATTGTCGCCCTGGGGACATCCGCGCCCGAGATGGTGGTCTCTGCCGTCGCCTCCTGGCAGGGCAGCACGGGCATCGCCTTCGGCAATGCCATCGGTTCCAATATCACCAACATCTCCCTGGTGCTGGGGGCCACGGCGCTCATCGTACCGCTCCAGGTCCGGTCGGACACCTTGCGCCGCGAGTTGCCCATTCTCCTGCTGATCATGTTCTTCGGCCTGTCCCTGATTCTCGATGGGGACATGAATCGTGGCGATGGTCTGCTCTTGTTCGCGGGACTGGCCATCATGATCTACTGGCTGGTGCGCCTGGGCTTGCGCAGCCGGGGCACGGATCCCATCGTCAGCGAATTCGAGCACGAGATTCCGGAGCAGATGCCCCCCATCCGGGCCCTGGCGTGGCTGTTTCTGGGGATGGTGATCCTCTTCGTCAGTTCCCGCATCCTGGTGTGGGGGGCGGTGAACATCGCCCAGGCCCTGGGGGTGAGCGACCTGGTGATCGGCCTGACCATCATCGCCATCGGTACCAGCCTGCCGGAGCTGGCGGCCTGCATCATGAGTGCGCTCAAGAACGAGCCCGACATCGCGGTGGGCAACGTCATCGGTTCCAACATGTTCAATCTCCTGGGGGTGATGGCCATGCCGGGGCTGCTGGCGCCCGGACTGGTGAACGAAGGCGTGCTGGTGCGGGACTATCCGTGGATGCTGGTTCTGACCCTCGCCCTGTTCGTCATGGCCTATGGATTCCGCGGTCCCGGCCGTATCAACCGTCCGGAGGGGGGGCTGTTGCTGGCGGCCTATGCCGGCTACCTGTATGTGCTCTACCGGGCCCACGGCGCCTGAACAGTGGCTGATGTGTGCCTTTGCAGTCCTGGATTGAGTACACTACGGGTGATGTGCGGAAAGACACCGCGCAGTGTTTCCGGGGCCTGAAGAGATCCTGAAGCGATCTGGGCAAGAGATTTGGGGAGATCCCATATTCAGGCGATGACACTGAGTTCGAAAGGAGTGCTGACTTGAAAGAAAACACCCTGGCCGTGGAAACCCGCGAGCCTGCGCCGGCCCTGGCGCCCGGCGAGGCGGAGCGGCTGCGCGCGCTGGGTCTGGCGGTGATCCGCACCGAGGCCGAGGCAGTGGCCGCCCTGGCGGGGCGCATCGGCGATGCCTTCGTGCGTGCCTGCACCTACATGCTCCATTGCGAGGGCCGCATCGTGGTCCTGGGGATGGGCAAGTCGGGCCATATCGGGAGCAAGATTGCGGCCACCCTGGCCAGTACGGGCAGTCCGGCCTTTTTCGTCCACCCCGGCGAGGCGAGTCATGGCGATCTGGGCATGATCACGGGCAGGGACGTGGTGCTGGCCATTTCCAACTCCGGTGAAACCGAGGAGATCCTCACCATCCTGCCGCTCATCAAGCGCCTGGGCGTGCCGCTCATCAGCCTCACGGGGCGGCCGCAGTCCACCCTGGCGCGGACCGCCGATGTCAACCTGGACGTCAGCGTGCAACAGGAGGCCTGCCCCCTGGGGCTCGCGCCCACCTCCAGCACCACTGCGACCCTGGTGATGGGGGATGCCCTGGCGGTGTCGCTGCTGGAGGCGCGGGGGTTCACCGCAGAGGATTTCGCCCGTTCCCATCCCGGCGGGCGCCTGGGCAGGCGCCTGCTGCTGCTGGTGAAGGACATCATGCATACCGGGGATGCCATTCCCATGGTGGATGTCTCGGCCCGCCTCGGTGAGGCCCTGGTGGAGATGACCAACAAGGGACTGGGCATGACCGCGGTGGTGGATGGCGATGCGCGCCTCGTGGGCATCTTCACCGACGGCGATCTGCGCCGCGCCCTGGATCATCGTATCGATGTGCACGAGGCGCGGGTGGCCGAGGTGATGACACCGCACGGCAAGACCGTCACGGCGGATATGCTGGCGGCGGAGGCCCTGCAGTTCATGGAGGCGAGCAAGATCAACGGCCTGTTCGTGGTGGACGAGGACGACCGCATCGTGGGGGCCTTCAACATGCACGACCTGTTGCGGGCCGGTGTGGTATGAGGCGTGGTGTGAGCGGCCGTCACGCAGGGGCCGGGAGACCGGCATGATGCAGGACGTGATGCAGCGTGCCGCGCGGGTGCGCCTGGTGGTCTTCGATGTGGACGGCGTGCTCACCGACGGCGGCCTGTTCATCGACACCGAGGGGCGGGAACACAAAGTGTTCCATTCCCGGGACGGTCACGGCATGAAGATGCTGCAACAGAGCGGGGTGGCCATCGCCATCATCACCGGCCGTTCCTCGCCCGCCGTGGCGCACCGCATGGCGAGCCTGGGCATCGAGCATGTCTATCAGGGGCAGCAGGACAAGCTGCCGGCCTTTCGTGCCTTGCTGCAGTCCCTGTCGCTCTCCGAGGCGCAGACCGCCTACGTGGGTGACGATGTGGTGGACCTGCCGGTGATGCGCCGGGCGGGTCTGGCCGTGGCGGTGCAGGACGCCCATGAGCTGGTGAAACGTCATGCCCACTGGATTACGGCGCACGAGGGGGGGCGCGGCGCCGCCCGTGACGTGTGCGAACTGATCATGGAGGCCCAGGGTCACCTGGAAGCCGCCCTGGGCGCCTATCTGGAGTCCTGATGGCGGGCGCGTCGAGGCCATGTGCATGAGGCGGAAGCGGCGTGCGCCCGGGCCATGGTGGGCCGTGGTGTTGCTGTGCCTGTCCGCGCAGGCTGCGGCATTGCCCTCTGATCGTGAACAGCCCATTTTCATCGAGGCCGACAGCGTGGAGATCGATGATGCCCGGGGCATCAGTGTCTACCGTGGCAATGTCCACTATGTCCAGGGTACCACCGAGCTGACCGCGGACGAGGCCACCGTCTATTCGGAAAAGCGCAGGCTCAAGAAACTGGTGGCCAAGGGCAGGCCGGCACGCTACAGCACGCTGCCCGAGGGGGAACAGGTCAAGATGACGGCCGAGGCGCTGACCATCATCTATTTTGCCGACCGGGAGGTCTACGAGTTTCACGAGAAGGCCCACCTGTGGCACAAGGGCAACGAGTTCTTCGGCGCCTTCATCTCCTATGACGCCCTGCGTGACCGGGTGAACGCGCGCAAGGGAGAGGACGGCGGGGACCGGGTCAGGGTCATCATCATGCCGGAGAAAAAGAGCGAGGACGAAACGGCGCCCGCCGATGATGATGCGGCAGGGCGATGAGCGGGCAGGTGGCCTGACGGGATTGCATGGACACCCTGGCCGTCAGACAGATCGCCAAGCACTATCGCGCCCGCCAGGTGGTCTGCGACGTCTCGCTCACCGTGAAGAGCGGCGAGGTGGTGGGGCTGCTGGGACCCAACGGTGCGGGCAAGACCACCACCTTCTACATGATCGTGGGGCTGGTCCCCTGTGATGCGGGTTCCATTCACCTCAACGACCAGGACATCACTGCCTATCCCATCCATCGCCGGGCCCGCCTGGGGATCGCCTACCTGCCCCAGGAGGCCTCCGTGTTCCGCAAGCTGTCGGTGGCGGACAATATCCGCGCCATCATCGAGGCGCGCCCCGACATCGGAGAGGGCGAGGGGCAGCTGATTCTGGAAGAACTTCTGGAGGAACTGCATATCGGCCATCTGCGGGACAGCCTGGGCATGAGTCTCTCCGGCGGGGAGCGGCGGCGGGTGGAGATCGCGCGCACACTCGCGACGAAGCCCCGTTTCATCCTCCTCGATGAGCCCTTTGCCGGTGTCGATCCCATTTCGGTGCTGGATATCCAGCGCATCATCCGCCACCTCCAGGAGCGGGAGATCGGCGTGCTCATCACGGATCACAATGTGCGTGAGACATTGGGTATCTGCGAGCATGCCTATATCATGAACGAGGGCCAGGTGCTGGCGGCAGGCACCCCCGAAGAGATTTTGTCCGACCGCCGGGTGAGGGAGGTTTACCTGGGGCACCATTTCCGCCTGTGAAGCGAGAAATGGCGTTTTACTAAGACAATCGATAGTAAAGCGACCTTCAGAGCGACCCAGGCGTTTCGGATCAAGGCGCGGCCCGCAGGGAATGGCTGGCCCTTTCCAAGGGTCGCAACGCCGGGCCGGGACGCCTGGGCCGCTCCCTCCGGGCGGGCGGTCGGCCGGCCATTCGCGGTGTTGCGGCGGCTTGTACAGGCGCGCTATGGCGCCGCCGCCGCGCCTTGCGACTGACCGCCCAGCCACCCGCTGAAGGTCGCTTTACTATCGATTGTCTTAGTATTTGCTTCAAAATCGAGTATGATCTATGGGTGAAGAGCAGACAACCGAACGCCGGCGAGAAGCGCCGTCCGCCGGCATGATATGAAGCGATGAAGCAGAGCATACAACTCCGTCTTGGTCAGCATCTGACCATGACGCCCCAGCTGCAGCAGGCCATCAGATTGCTGCAGCTTTCCACCCTCGATCTGCGCCAGGAAATCCAGCAGGTGCTGGAGAGCAATCCCATGCTGGAGCTGGCCGAGGATGAGATCTCCGCGGAAGGGGCAGCGGAAGACGAGCGTCTCGACGAATCCCTGTCAGAGGCGTCCCGGCAGGAATCCCCGGACGAAACCCTGGACGAATCCCGCACCGGCGAGACCGCGCCCGCGGGCGAGGCAGAAGAGGCCGATCCCCTGGCGCAGGAACTGGGTGCCCAGGAGCTGGGCGACCCCATGTCCACCCTGGAGATGACGGCCGACCCCGACGAGCTGCCCGTGGACAGTGCCTGGGAGGACGTCTACGACAATATTGCCCTGCCTGCTTTTTCCGGCGCGGCGGAGGAAGGGCGCGAATTCGAGAATCCCGACAGTTCGCCGGAGAGCCTGCGCGAGCATCTGCTCTGGCAGATGCGTCTCACGCCCCTCAGTGACAAGGACCGGGTGATCGCCATGGCGATCATCGATGCCGTCAACGACCGGGGTTATCTCAGCGTGGGGCTGGAGGAGATCCACGAGTCCTTGCGCGAGGAACTGGACATCGAGCTCGACGAAGTGGAGGCGGTGCTGCACCAGGTCCAGAACTTCGATCCGGTGGGCGTGGCCGCCCGCGACCTGCGGGAGTGCATGCTGATCCAGCTCCAGCATTTCGATCCGGCCACGCCCTGGCTGGCGCAGGCCAGGCGCCTCGTGGACGAGCACCTCGATCTGATGGCCGCGCGTGATTTCAACCAGCTTCAGCGCAGCATGAAATGCAGCCAGGAGGAGCTGAAAAAGATCATCGAGCTGATCCAGTCGCTCAATCCCCACCCCGGCAATCTCGTTACCGATCGCAAGACCGAATACATCATTCCCGATGTCATGGTGAGGAAGGAGAAGGGCGCCTGGAAGGTGGAGCTCAATCCCGATGCCGTTCCCCGGGTGCGCATCAATCCCGGCTATGCGGGCCTGGTGCGACGTGCCGACAACAGTTCGGACAACGTCTATCTGCGCAATCACCTGCAGGAGGCGCGCTGGTTCATCAAGAGCCTGCAGAGCCGCAATGAGACCCTGCTCAAGGTGGCGACCTGCATCGTCGAACGTCAGCGCGATTTTCTCGAACACGGGGAGGAGGCCATGAAACCGCTGGTGCTGCACGACGTGGCCGAAGCCGTCAACATGCACGAGTCCACCATTTCCCGCGTGACCACCGAGAAGTACATGCATACGCCCCGTGGCATTTTCGAACTCAAGTATTTCTTTTCCAGCCATGTCAGCACCGCCAGCGGCGGCGAGTGCTCGGCCACGGCGATCCGCGCCCTCATCCGGAAAATGGTGGCCGCGGAAGATGCCCGCAAGCCCCTCAGTGACAGCCGCATCGCCCAGCTCCTGGCAGAGAAGGGGATCAACGTCGCGCGCCGGACCATCGCCAAGTACCGGGAGTCCATGGGGATTCCCTCATCCAGCGAGCGCAAGCGCCTGGTCTGATAAATCATTAAAGAGGTCTGCTATGGAAATCGATCTTTCTGGTCATCATGTTGAAATCACACCCGCCTTGCGGGATTATGTGCTCGGCAAGTTTGAGCGTATCCGGCGCCACTTCGACAATATGGTGAATGCCCGGGTGGTGCTGGGGGTGGAGAAGGCGGTGCAGAAGGCGGAGGCCACCATCCATGTCCGCGGCAGCGACCTGCATGCCAATGCGGAGGCGGAGAGCATGTATGCCGCCATCGACGCCCTCATGGACAAGCTCGACCGTCAGGTCAAGAAATACAAGGAAAAACATACCGACTATCACCGCATGAACAATTCGTGAGCGGGGCGCCTTTTCGGCGCAGCTGCTGGCCCGCAATTCTTTCCAGGGGCGAAGCGAAAATATGGAATTGACACAGTTTCTGACGGAAAACCGGGTGGCCTGCGTCAGCCACGCCACCAGCAAGAAACGGGCGCTGGAATTGCTGAGCGAACTGCTGGTTGCCGATGTGACGGGGGTGAGCCAGGGCGAGGTGTTCGACAGCCTGTGTGAGCGCGAGCGCCTTGGCGGCACCGGGCTGGGCCAGGGGGTCGCCATACCCCATGGCCGGCTCGGAGGACTCGACCGGGCGGTCTGCGCCTTTCTCAAATTGCGTACCGGCGTCGATTACGACGCCATGGACGGTCGGCCGGTGGATCTCATCTGCGGTCTCCTGGTGCCCAGGGAGTCCACCCAGGAGCATCTGGAGATACTGGCCGCCCTGGCGGAGATGTTCAGCGACGAGACCTTCTGTGCCCGTATGCGCGCCGCCGGCACTCCCCACGAACTCTACCGGCTGCTGGTTTCCTGGCAGCCGCCCCAACCCCTCCCTGCTGGACGTGTGGCCGGCACTTAGCGACCGGGGCGCATTGGCAGGGCGACCACCGTCCCCGGAAACGCAACGCTGAATCCTGCCGTGGACAGCCGGCTGACAGCCCGTACCCTGTTCGAAGTCCACCGGGACAAGCTGGGGTTGCGCTGGGTGGCCGGGCGGCAGGGTGAACAGCGTCCTGTCCAGCTGCCGTTGCCGGCGCAGGACGCGGAGGGCGCGCCCTTCGGGGCCTGGGTGGGACATCTCAACCTCATCCATCCCAACCGGATCCAGGTGCTGGGCACGGCAGAACTGCGTTACCTGGACGGCCTGGGCAAGAACTCCCACGCCGACGCCATCAAGCAGCTCTTTGCCAGCGCGCCCGCGGCCGTGGTCGTTGCCGACGGAGAGGCCGTCAGCGAAGAGCTGGAAGAGACAGCCGAACGCACGGCGACGCCCTTGTTTGCCACGCCGCTGCCCTCCCACAAGATCATCAGTCACCTGCATTACCAGATCAGCAACGACCTGGCCGACAAGATCATCCTCCATGGCGTGTTCATGGAGATCCTGGGCATGGGGGTGCTGCTCACGGGCGAGAGCGGCATTGGCAAGAGTGAACTGGCCCTGGAACTCATCACCCGCGGCCACCGCCTCATTGCCGACGATGCACCGGAATTCTCGCGCACGGCACCGGACAGGCTCACGGGACGCTGTCCTTCTGCATTGCAGGAGTTCCTCGAAGTCCGCGGTCTCGGGGTGCTGAATATCCGGGCCATGTTCGGCGACAGCGCCATCAAGCCCAGCAACGACCTGCGGCTCATCATCCATCTGCAGCGCATGGACGACGATGCGTTGCGCCGCATCGACCGCCTCCAGGGGAGTCGCCAGACGCGCACCATCCTCGACGTGGAGGTGCCCCAGGTAACGCTGCCGGTGGCGCCGGGGCACAATCTGGCGGTACTGGCCGAGGGCGCGGCCCGGAATCATATCCTGGCGCTGAGCGGCTATGATGCCGCGGAGGAGTTCATGGCGCGTCAGCGCCGCCTCATGATGGAGGAAGGCGGGGAATGAAGCTCCATATCATCAGCGGCCTGTCCGGCGCCGGCAAGAGTATCGCACTCCAGGCCCTGGAGGATCTGGATTACTATTGCGTGGACAACCTGCCGCTGGCACTGCTGCCGGAATTTGCCCGGCAGATGCTGGCGGGCAGTGGCCCCCGTCCCGAGGCCATTGCCGTGGGCATCGATGCCCGCACGCTGAGCGACGACCTGGATCACTTCGAGGATGCCCTCTCGGCTTTGCGCGGCCTGGGGGTGACGTACGAGATCGTCTATCTGGAGGCCGGCGAGGAGGTGTTGCTGCAGCGTTTCAGCGAGACCCGCCGCAAGCATCCCCTCACCGACAGCCATACGCCGCTCATCGACGCCATCCGCCAGGAAAGGCGCCTGCTGGAGGCGGTGTCCGCGGTGGCCGACCTGCGCCTCGATACCAGCCACAGTACCGTGCATCAGCTGCGTGACCTCATCGACCGCCGCGTCGCGCGCAAGGAATCGTCGCAGATGTCGATAATGTTTTTGTCTTTCGGCTATAAGTACGGGGTGCCGGTGGACGTGGACTATCTCTTCGATGTCCGCTGCCTGCCCAATCCCCACTGGGATCCCCGCTTGCGCCTCCACGACGGACGCCATCCGGCGGTGATCGCCTTTCTGGAGCAACAGGAGGACGTGGGGCGGATGTATGAGGACATCAAGTCTTTTCTGCAGCACTGGCTGCCCCGTTTCGCCGCTGAGCGACGCAGCTATCTGACCATCGGGGTGGGCTGCACGGGCGGGCAGCATCGCTCCGTGTATCTGGTGGAACGGCTGGCGGCCCATTTTCGTCAATGCGGAGAGCACATCCAGCTGCGCCACCGGGACGCGGGCGGAGCATGAGGAGCGGGCCGTGATATGAAAACCGGCCTGTTGATCATTACCCACAACCGCATCGGCGCCGAACTGCTGGCGACCGCCACCGCCATGCTGGGCCAGTGCCCTCTGCCGGCCCGGGTGCTGCCGGTGACCACGGCCTGCGATCCGGAGACCCTGCAGCGGGATGCGGAGGCCCTCATCGCTGAACTGGAAGCAGGCCGTGGTGTGATCGTCCTCACCGACATGTACGGTTCCACGCCGGCCAATGTCGCACGCCGCCTGCAGCAGGCGCACGGCGAAGTGGATGTGGTGACCGGCGTCAATCTTCCCATGCTGGTGCGCCTGCTCAATTATCCCGAACTCGACCGCCATGGCCTGCTGGAAAAAGCCATCAGCGGTGGCCAGGACGGGATTTTCATCTGCCACGACGGCGAAGACGGTGATTCGTAAGGAGATTACCATCGTCAACAAACTGGGGCTGCATGCCCGCGCGGCTGCCAAGCTGGTGACGCTGGCATCCGAGTTCCGCAGCGACATCCAGCTGGTCCGCGGCAGGAAGGTCGTCAACGGCAAGAGCATCATGGGGGTGATGATGCTTGCCGCAGCGCAGGGCACCACCGTGGAGATCGTCGCCTGCGGGCCGGACGAGGCGGACGCGGTGGAGCGTCTGGCGGAACTCATTGGCCAGCGTTTCGGTGAGGAAGCCTGACCCTGCTTGCCGGCCAGCTTATTCCTGGCCCTCACCTGTTCGGTTCGTGCCTCATTCTGCGCCGGCGCCCGTCGCCTGATACAATGATCCACCAGGGTATTTCGACCGGACTGTTCGTCAAGCGCGCACCTGCGAGGGGGGGAGCGTCCCTATGGGGCTGGTACTCAGCGGCATCAGTGTGTCCCGCGGCGTGGCCATCGGCAAGGCCCACCTGCTGCAGCATGATTTTCCCGAGGTCGGCGAATACACGGTACCCAAGCCGCTGCTCACGGAGGAGATCACGCGTTTCCGGCTCGCTGTCAAGAAGGCCCGTCAGCAGCTCAAGGCGATCCGCCAGCGCATCCCCGCCCACACCCCTGCCGATATCGCGGACTTCATCGATGCTCACCTGCTGATGCTTGGTGACGCGGCGCTGGCCGAGGTGCCGGTGGCCATCATCAAGGAGCGGCGTTGCAATGCCGAGTGGGCATTGAAGCTGCAGCGCGATGCCCTGGTGGGTGTCTTCGAGGAGATGGACGACCCCTACCTGCGTACCCGCCAGGATGACGTCAATCATGTGGTGAACCGCATCCTGCGCAATCTTCTGTATCAGGGCGGGCATCCCAAGGAGGCGGAGCCGCAGTTGAAGGGGCGCCTGGCCATCGCCGAGGATATTTCTCCCGCGGAAATGTTGATGATGCATTACCAGGGGGTGGCGGCCATCGCCAGCCAGTACGGGGGGGCCAATTCACACACCGCCATCCTGGCGCGCAGCCTGGGGGTGCCCGCGGTGGTGGGCGTGCCCCGCCTGCTGGACTATATCCGGCACGGTGAAGCGCTGGTGATCGACGGGCGCCAGGGCGTGGTGCTGGCGGGGCCGGACCCTGCCGAGCTGGAATATTTCCGCCGCCGACAGCGGGAGGAGAGGCGCCATCTGACGGCACTGCGCAAGATCCGCGAACTGCCGGCGGTGTCCCGCGATGGCCATGCAGTGCAACTGCTCGCCAACGTGGAGATCCCCGAGGATATTCCTGCGACCCGCCGGGCGGCGGCCGCGGGAATCGGGCTCTATCGCACGGAGATGCTGTTCATCAACCGTGATCAGCCCCCTGACGAGGAAGAGCAGTATCGGGTGTATCGCAAGATCGTGCGTGCCATGAAGGGGCGCCCCGTGACGATACGGACCCTGGACCTGGGCGCCGACAAGACGCCGGGGCTTGCCGAACGGCGTCCCGCCGCGGCCAACAACCCTGCCATGGGGCTGCGGGCCATCCGCTGCTGCCTGCGTGAACCGGAACTGTTCTGTGCCCAGATTCGCGCCATCCTGCGGGCATCCGCCCTGGGACCGGTGCGCATGATGATTCCCATGCTCTCCACCGTCCAAGAGCTGCAGCAGGTGCTGCGCCTGGTGGAAGAGGAAAAGCAGCACTTGCGCCGGCGTCGCCAGCGTTTCGACGAGAATCTCCCGGTAGGCGGCATGATCGAGGTCCCGGCCGCCGCCGTGGCGGCACCGGCCTTTGCCCGGCGGCTCGACTTTCTATCCATCGGCACCAATGACCTGATCCAGTACACGCTCGCGGTGGATCGCCTCGACGAGCAGGTGAATTATCTCTACGATCCGCTGCATCCCGCCATTCTGAAACTGATCCAGCTCGTCATCGGCGCCGGCCGGCGTGCGGGCATACCCGTGGCCATGTGCGGCGAGATGGCTGGTGATACCCGTTACACGCGCCTGCTGCTGGGCATGGGGCTGCGGGAATTCAGCATGTACCCGGCCACCCTGCTGGAGGTCAAGCGCATCGTCATCGACGCCGAGATAGGCCGCCTCAGCCGGACCGTGAAGCGTATCCTGCGTGCCGAGAGCCGGGAAGAGATCCTGACGCTGGTGGAGAAACTCAATCATCTGGAGTAGGTAAAGCGTCTGCTGTTCACTGTCAGTTAGGCTGCCGGTCTCCTGACGGCCACGCAAGCGGATGGCTTTGCGGTTTCCTTTCCTCTGCGCTTTTGCATACACTTCTACCCTTTCAGCAAGTATTCCAGCAGGACACCTCCCGCCATGCAGAGCATCGCCGACCAGGAAAAGCATCAGAGACGACTGCGCACTTTCACCCGCGCCCTGGAGAGCGGAACGCTCGCCAGCGTGCGCAAGATGCTCAACGCCCTGCAGCCGGCCGAGATCGCCCATTTGCTGGAGTCCCTGCCGCCCCGCGAGCGCGAACTGCTCTGGGAACTGGTGGACGAGAAGGTCGGCGGCGATGTCCTGCTCTATGTCAACGACGAATTGCGCGCCAGCCTCATCCGGGAGATGGAACCCGAGGAGCTGGTGGCCGCCGCCGAGGGACTGGAAACCGACGACCTGGCGGACTTTCTGCACGACCTGCCGGACGTCGTGATCCAGGAGGTCCTGCAGTCCATGGACGAGCAGGACCGCCAGCGCCTGGAGTCGGTGCTTTCCTACCCGGAGGACACCGCCGGCGGTCTGATGAACACCGACACCATCACGGTGCGTCCCGATGTCACCCTCGACGTGGTGTTGCGGTATCTGCGCCTGCGCGGGGAACTGCCGCCCATGACCGATACGCTGTTCGTGGTGGACCGGGAGGATCACTACCTGGGCAACCTGCCCCTCACTGCGCTGCTGACCCGGCCGCCGAGCCTCACCGTCGCCGAGGTCATGACCACGGGGGCGGAGACCATCACCGCCACCCTGTCCGCCAGCGAGGTGGCCAGCCTGTTCGAGCATCACGACCTGGTGTCGGCGCCGGTGGTGGACGAGGAAGGCAGGCTGCTGGGGCGTATCACCATCGACGACGTGGTGGACGTGATCCGCGACGAGGGGGAGCATTCCCTGCTGAGCATGACCGGGCTGGACGAAGAAGAGGACATGTTCGCGCCCGTCACCGTCAGCGCCCGTCACCGCGGGGTGTGGCTGGGCATCAACCTCCTGACGGCCTTCATCGCCTCGTGGGTCATCGGTCTCTTCCAGGACACCATCGACAAGGTGGTGGCCCTGGCGGTGCTCATGCCCATCGTCGCCAGCATGGGCGGCATCGCCGGCAGCCAGACCCTGACCCTGGTGATTCGCGGCATTGCCGTGGGCAAGATCGGCGACAGCAACGCCCGCAAGCTGCTCTACAAGGAACTGGCGGTGGGACTGCTCAACGGCGTGGCCTGGTCGCTGGTGGTGGCGGCCATCACCATGCTCTGGTTCGGTGATTACCGCATTGCCGGGGTGATCGCCGTGGCCATTGTCGTCAACCTGGTCTTCGCCGCCCTGGCAGGGGCTACCATTCCCATGCTCCTGCGCAAGCTGGGCGCCGATCCTGCGCTGGGCGGGAGCGTGCTGCTCACCACCGTGACCGACGTGGTGGGTTTCATGGCCTTTCTCGGTCTTGCCTCTTTTTTCCTCTTGTAGCGGTTCCTGCAGCGGCTCCGGACGAGCGGGTGAGCAGCAGGTTGCCCGTCTCGTCCACCGTGCAGCGCCAGCCCGGGGCGATGTAGGTGGTGGCCACCTGTTCGGTGACCAGGGCCGGCCCGGTGATGCATTGGCCGGCGCCCAGTTCCTCCCGGCGCCAGACCGGTGCCGCCCTGTCGCTGACATGGTCGGTGCCGTGGAGGTGTACACTGCCCACCGGTGTTGCGGCGGTTTTTGGGGGTGTGACGGGCAGGGAGAGCGCGGGGGTGGGGCCGTGCAGTGTGACCCGCAGGTTGACCAGTTCCACGGGGAGATCGAGGCGGTGGCCGTAGCGTCGTTCGTGGCGGTGGTGGAAATGCTCCGCCGCCGTCCGGGGATCCGTCCAGGGAACGCCGAGTGTGAAAGTCTGGCCGGCATAGCGCAGATCGACGCTGCGCCGGGAAGCGATGGCCCCGACAGGCACACCCTCCTTCGCCAGATCCGTCCTGCCCTGCGATTCCAGGGCCTGGAAATGGTGTTCCAGTGTCTCTGCCGGAAAGGATGCCAGGATGCCGGCGCAGGTGCGCGACAGCTGGCGTTCCCTGGGTGCTGCCAGCATGCCCAGCGCGGAGAGCACGCCGCCGTGGATCGGGACCAGGGCGGTGGGCATGTCCAATGCTTCCGCCAGGGCGCAGACATGCAGCCCTCCGGCCCCCCCGAAGGACACCAGGGTGAAATCGCGGGGATCGTGGCCGCGCTGGACCGAGATCACCCGCAGGGCATTGGCCATGTGCTGGTTGGCGAGATCGATGACACCCTGCGCGGCGCTTTCCACGCTCATGCCCAGGGGGTCGGCAATGCGCTGCAGGGCCTGGCGGGCAGCGGCCGTGTCCAGTGGCATCTGCCCGCCGAGAAAATCGTCTGGGCGCAGTCTGCCCAGTACCAGGTTGGCGTCCGTTACGGTGGGCTGCCTGCCGCCGCGGCCATAGCAGGCCGGCCCGGGGTCGGCCCCTGCCGACTGGGGCCCCACCTGGAGCATGCCGCCTGCATCCAGCGAGGCGATGGAGCCGCCGCCGGCGCCGATGGTATGCATGTCCACCATGGGTATGGCCACGGGCCAGGGACCGATGTGTCCCTCAGTGGTGAGCTGCAGTTCGCCGTCGATGAGGGCGACGTCGGTGGAGGTGCCGCCCATGTCGAAGGTCATGAGGCGCCGCCGGCCCGAGGCGGCCGCAACGAAGCGGGCGCCTGCAAGGCCGCCTGCCGGTCCCGAAAGCAGCATGTGTACTGCCTGGCGGCCCGCCTCGGCGGCGGCCATGGTGCCGCCGCTGCTCTGCATCACGGCAAGGCGGCTGTCCTGCAGGGCGGCAGACAGGCGTGCCAGATAATCTGCCACGATGGGTCCCACCCAGGCATTGAGCCAGGTGGCGATGCCCCGTTCGTATTCCTTGTATTCGGGCAGCACCACGGAGGAGCGGGAGACGAACAGGCCTGCCGGCAGGGCCTGCTCGATGGCGCGCTCAAAACGGTCGTCGAGAAAGGAGAAGAGCAGGTTGATGGCGACGGCGCGGGGGACCAGGTGTTTCACCGTATCGTGGAGGCGGCGCAGTTCCGCCTCGCCCAGATCCTCGACAACCTCGCCCCGGCTGCCCAGACGTCCCCCTGTTTCCAGGCACAGCGCTTCGGGGACCGGCGGCGCGACGGGGGGCGGTTGCAGGTCGTAGAGCCGGGCGCGAGCCTGGCGGCCGATGGTGAGCAGGTCGCCGAGGCCGCGATTGGTGATGAAGACGGTACGCACACCCTTGCCTTCAAGGGCCGCGTTGGTGGCCACGGTGGAGCCATGGACCACGTCCAGGCTGGCGGGGTCCAGGCCCAGTTCCCGGATGCCCTGCAGGATGGCGCGTTCCGGCGCCTCCGGTGTGGAGAGGACCTTGTGGATGCGCAGGGCATGCCCGTCGTAGAGGACGAAATCGGTGAAGGTGCCGCCGGTATCGACGCCCAGCATGAGCGTATCGTTCATGGGAGCAACCGGGGGACGTTCAGGCGTCCCGGCTCGGCGTTGCGACCCTTGGAAAGGGCCAGCCATTCCCTGCGGGCCGCGCCTTGATCCGGAACGCCTGGGTCGCTCTGAGTGCCGCTTTACTATCGATTGTCTTAGTATGGTGTCCGTGCATGATCATCTGTCGAGCGTGGAGTATGGAAAGAAAATGTTAGCAGCTTGGCCGTGTTTGTGCAGGGGGGCCGTTTTCGGGATCGCCCGGGGGGCGCATGCCTGAGCTGCCGGAAGTCGAGACCACCCGCCGCGGCATCGCCCCCCATGTGAGAGGGCGGCGGGTGCGGGCCGTGGTGGTGCGCAACGGTCACCTGCGCCGGCCGGTGCCTGCCGCCCTGGCCCGGGAACTTCCGGGGCAGGTCATCGAGAATGTGAGACGCCGGGGGAAGTATCTGCTCCTGGACACGCGGCATGGCAGCGTGATCGTGCATCTGGGCATGTCCGGCAGCCTGCGCCTGGTTTCCTGTGGCGCGCCGATGGAGACCCATGAGCATGTGGAGATACGCCTCACCGGTGATCAGTGTCTGCGCCTGCGCGATCCGCGCCGTTTCGGCCTGATGTTGTGGACCCGCCGCGATCCCCTGCAGCATCCCCTGTTGCGGCGGCTGGGTATCGAGCCGATGGCGCGTGATTTCAGCGGCGATTACCTCTACGAACGGGCCCGCCACCGCCGGGTGGCGGTGAAGCAGTTCCTTATGGACGGCAAGGTGGTGGTGGGCGTGGGGAACATCTATGCCAGCGAGGCCCTGTTCCGGGCCGGCATCCATCCCTGTCGTGCGGCGGGCCGCATTTCCCTGTGTCGCTACCGGCGCCTGGCGGCTGCAATCAAGGCCGTGTTGCGCGAGGCCATTACGGCCGGGGGGACGACCTTGCGGGATTTCACCGATGGCGCAGGGCGTCCCGGTTATTTTGTCCGGCGCCTGCAGGTCTATGGTCGTGACGGCCTGCCTTGTCCCCGTTGCGGGGTTTGCCTGCGCCGGATCATCCTGGGGCAACGGGCGACCTATTACTGCGCCCGCTGCCAGCATTGACTGCAGGCCAGGAGACTGAGACCATGGGCGCTGGTTTCACCACATTGATTGTTGCCGGGTTAATAATAAGGAAGCAGGCATGAAAAACATCGATTTCCGCAAGTACTTCGATCGCATCATTGCCGTGGTATTCAGTGTGATCCTGGTCATTATCACCCTGGGTATCATCATCGGCGTGGTGCAGCTGCTCTATACTCTCGGCGACATGGTGATGAAGGAAGAGCTGGGGCGTGATTATCTGAAACTGATTTCCGAGGTGTTGACACTGTTCATTCTCATCGAGCTGTCGCGTTCCCTGGTGGAGTATTTCAATACCCGCCGTCTGCGCATGACTTTCATCGTAGATGCTGCCATCGTATTCGTTCTGCGGGAGATCATGATCAAGCTGTTTGAGCACAAGATCACCCCCGAGGAGTTGTATGCTCTCAGTGCTCTGTTGCTGGTGATGTCCTTGCTGCGCATCGGTTCTTTCTGGATCTACCAGCGGGAGCAGGATACCCTGCGCCTGCATGGTGACAAGAAGGGGCAGGCTTCACAGTAAGGTTGCAGCTTTCTCAGCTGCCGCTTCCGGTGTCTCCAGGCGGGCCGGCCTTGTCCTCTTTATCCTCTGATCCCTCCGGCTCGAGAACGGCGATGACGACGCCGCCGCTGTTGAGCAGCACGGTCTTGGTTCGATGGGTGAGATTGGCGAGCTGCTGCGCCAGTGCCTGGTTGGCCGGGTCGCCAGGATCGAAGACCAGGTGGGTGATATTCTTGATGGAGGCCAGGAATGCCTCGCTGTCCTTGCCTGCGGCTGGAGGCAGGGGGAATGTGTCCTGGCGGGTGGCCAGCATGGTGCGCCCCGGCCACTGGCTGGCGACACTCAGAACCAGGTCGTTGTCGGCCGCGTCCTGGGCCAGGGCGCGGATCAAGAGATCCTGCTGGCTCAGCTGGTTCTCCCTGATGGCCAGATATCGGGCCTTGTCACTGAGCATGGCCGTGGTGGCCACCAGGAAGAGCATGGCCAGCAGCAGGCCACGCTTGCGCAGCAGCCCGTAGCCGCCCCAGGCCTCGTTGATCCTGATCAGGTAGTAGGTGCCGCGTGTGAACACCAGCGTGACGACCAGCAGGGCCCACGCACCATCGGCAGCCAGCAGGCCGAGGAGGATGGCGCCGAGGAGGACCGAGCCCAGAAAATCGTTCAACAGGAAACGCCTGTCGAACAGGAGCAGCGCCCCGGCGGTGATCGCAAAGAGCGTGGCCACCAGCCAGTTGGGTTCGCCGGTGACGTGGGTCACGGCCTGATAGGCCTGGGCGAGGGGCAGCAGGGGATTGCCGAGCCAAGTGGCAAATTCCCAGCCGCCACGGATGCCCAGGACCACCACGACGACCAGGGCAAGACCGACGTACATGTAGGTTTGCTGTTTGCGGTCCAGGGGTGATTTGTTCCAGTGCCAGGCCAGCGCCAGGGGATAGGCCAGGCCCATGGGATGAATGGTGATGACGATGGCCGTCCAGAGGAGCTGCATGAAGAACCAGCCGCCCAGGGGACGCTGGATCTTACGGTAACGGCGGTCCAGCCATTCGGCCACGGTAAACATCAGCAGCAGATAGATGCCTGCGCCAATGGCATCGATCTGGTTCAGGAACAGGGGGAAGATCAGCAACAGGGCGCAGGCGATCTGGGCGGTTTCACTGTCCGTGGTTCTTCTGCACCAGCGATAGAGCAGCGTGACTGCCGCAAAGGCCAGCAGCATGGTGAACACCTTGGCTGCAACAATGCTGCCCGGCCAGTAGAAACCCAGGGGCAGGAACAGAAGAATACGAAAATCCGGGATGCCCAGGGTCACGAGGGGATTGAGGACTCTGTCGCCAATGGCCCATACGAGAATGAGCCCCCGCGCGGCTGCTTCGTCGATGCCATAAGGATCGAGCCTGACCAGATTCAGAGCGAGAATGGCACTGCCCCACAGGAGCAGTACGATAAGGCCCCAGTAGCGCATCAGATAGTGCCTGGCAAGCGCACTTATGTTCGTTTTGCCGTTAGCCGTCCCATTCGGAGTTTCAGAGTCCATTGTTAACTTCCGTATGTGTTTTTGAAGGTGTCATGAGAACTTTCCCGCCTTCCGGCGAGACATAAGAAGCAGCCACGGAAGGATCCGGGGGCAATCCGGGAGGCAGTCCCCGAGCTGAGTCTCGGCGGTCGCCGCGGATTATAACGGAGGGGATCGTGTTTTGTCATGAAAGCGGGCTCGCAAGGCTTAAAAGGCTTAAGGTTTGTTGATGGAATATGAGAATGGATTATAAGATATTGATAATAATTATTTTTTCCATTCCCCAGAGTTTATGAGAAAGATTTCATTGTCAAAATGCCGGCGCAAAGTAGGTTTGATTGACAATTGACAGCCTGGTCGGTCTGCGTACACGAAGACGACATGGGTGCTTGCATTGTGATTTTGAGTCATGTTAAATAGCGATAGCACCATGTTTTTGTGGTTTTTACAAGAATCTCTTTTGATCCGTGACGGAGGGAGTTGACGGTAAACGGACGGGCGAGGAGATGGGGTATTCTCTTTCGTGTCCCGATCAGGTAAGATTGGCGCTGACGTTTACACTACAAACATCAACAAAACCAAAAAATAAGGACGGAGGTGTGGCATGTTATTAGATACGACGGGGGTCATCATCATCTACGCGTTGTGGTTCGTGTTTGCTTTTACTTTGGCAGTCATCCTGCTGAAGATCAATTCCTGATGCTGAAGAACATTTGAATGTCGAAAACCTGAAAGCGAGTGCAGTGTGAGGAAATGTGCTGTACCCAGGTCGCAGGTTTTGCGGCTGTTGTTCGGGTTTTTGGAAGTGGGAAATAATAAATTTTTGGAAGATATCGGGAGGGGGCTGCAAATGCAACAATCAAAGAGGTTCGTACTGGCGATTGCTATGCTGGGCGGTGTTGCGTTTTCCGCGACTGCAATCGCCGCGGAAGGCATGTTTTCCAAGGGTACGGGAAACAAGGCCAACGGTGAAAATATTTTCAAGAACGGCAAGGGCAATGTGCCGGCATGTGCCAGCTGCCATGGTGAGGATGGTACGGGTAACGACATGTTGGGCACTCCGTTGATTGCTGGCCAGTTTTTTACTTTTCTCTTCAAGCAGCTGGAGGACTATGCGTCCGATAAGCGCATCGATACCACCATGAATGTCATGAATGACAATGCGAAGGGGCTGACTAGGCAGGATCGGATTGATGTGGCAACCTATCTCGCTAGTCTCAGACCCGAATTCAACGGATCTGACCTGGATGCCCTGAAAGAATCTGGCACGCCTGTGGGCCTGCCCTACAAGGGTCGGGCGATTGCCGAATATGGCAGTCCCGTACGTGATGATGGTTATCCCAAGGATTTGGGGAGCAAGGGCGCGGGCGTGCCCGCTTGCAAGTCCTGCCACGGGTATGCTGGTCGTGGTGCCCCGCCCATGTATCCCAAGATCGGTCTGCAGCGATATACCTATCTGGTCAATCAGCTGAAGAAGTGGCGCGATGGCAGCCGGGCGAATGACCCCATGGGGCAGATGCGCGCTGTTGCAAGAAAACTGTCAGATGAGGACATCCACAATGTGGCCGCCTATCTGACCAACGCCAGCCCGTACACGCTCGGTAACTTCCGTCAGCCATACGAATAATCTGTTGGTTTTGTTCGGAAAGGTTATGGCTGTGTGAGGTAAGGAAGCTGTCAGCCACGTGGGAGAGTGAGGGCGGTTTACGCCCTCACTCTTTCTTGTATAAACGCTTTTTGCTATCCTGTCTTCTGCCCGTGGTGCCCTTGTTGTTTGTAATTACCCCACCATGGGAGAGGTGACGTCTGCCATCCTCCGCTTATTCTCGGTCCTTGTTACGAGGCAAGGGTTCGGGGACAGGCCTAATATCACATCATTTGCCAGCAGGACGAGCGTGTCATGAGCAGCAAAACCCCACTCAAGTCAGGTGAGAAGATACTGTTTACGATCTTTGGCGTATTCTTCGTGCTCGCCATGATCGGTTATGGCGTTTTGGAATACATCCGCCTCAATTCTGAGGAGCCCATTTTCGTGCAGCGAACGTTCTTCGACTTTTCCGAGAAAGGCTTGCGTGGTTCGGAGCTGTATCGCAAGGCCAACTGCAATGCCTGTCATCGTGCCCTGCGTGCGGGCACCAGCATGGGGCTTTCCCTGGACGGATTGGGTTCAAAGCGCTCCCTGGAATGGATAGAAGCCTTTCTGCGCAATCCAGAGGAAGTCTATGGAGCGCCCACCATTGACCATGGCCGGCCCCCCAAGGAGGCCGCCTACGTGTCAGAGCTGCCGGAAGAGACACGCCATCTGATCGCGGTCTTCATCTCGGAATTGCGGGCCGATCCTGGTTCATCGGTGGCCAAGGCGCCGCCGCCAGGACGCTCGGAATTCATCGACAGGATGGTGGGGGCCTGGGCGCCGGAAGAATGGAAGGAGAAATACCAGGACATTAGGGAAAAACAACAACAACAGGAGCAAGCCTTGGAGAAAATCGATGAGTGAACCCTGGGAGCACGAGGATGAGGTCAATTACCGACGTTACACACTGTGGTTCGTCTATGCCTGTATCATATACAGCCTGATTGGCTTTACCTGGGGCGTGTTGATGGGCGGCATCGCGGAGTTCCGTTATTTCGTTGATCATCGCCTTCACGGCAATCTGATCGTCAGGGCGCATACCCACATCAATCTGCTGGGATGGGTGGAAATGGCCATCTTCGCGTCCATATACTACATCGTGCCGCGCCTGATCAAGCGGCCCATCTATAGCCTGCGCTTGGTCAAGGTGCATTTCTGGATTCACAATGTCGGTCTCGTGGGGATGGTGCTCTTCTTCACCATTGCGGGCGTGGCTGGCGGTATCATGAGTCAGACCAGCACCCTGGACGAGGTGGAAAGCGTTGTTAAACCTCTATTGGCCATTATGGGTTTTTTTGGCAGCTTGGTTTTGTTAGCCAACATCATTTGGGCCTATAATCTGTTCAGGACCTGTTCCGGTTGGGAAAAACGCTATGCAAGCGCTTAAGATATGGTTAACAGCCGCTTTGTTGTGGGCGTTACTGACTGGTTGTATGGAGCCGCCTGAAGGGACTCTGAAGGTGGGTGCCAAGGCGCCCAGTCTCAGGACTGTCAAACTGGCCGATGTGGGTGGAGACTTCAGCCGTATTACGACTTATCGCTATCCAGATGAACGAATGTATCAGTATTCTCTCGATGAGGCTCTGCAGCTGGGCAAGCCCATTGTGTTGGAGTTTGCGACACCTGGACATTGTACGGTATGCGACAAGCAGCTCCAGATGCTGAAGGCCATGCTGGCCAAATACGGTGACCAAGTGATTTTTCTCCATATGGATCAGTACCAGAATCCAGGAGCCTTCATTGCCTATCGTGTCAAGGGGGATCCCTGGACATTCGTGATTGATGAGGAGGGAATTGTACGTTTCAAACGCCCGGGGCGGATGTTGTATCAGGAGCTGGATCAAGTACTATCCAAAATAGTGACTGCTTCCGAAGAAACAGCAGGATGAACAAGTGGCTAACAAGAAAAATCAATTTGATCTTGTCCCGGACAAGAAAGGCCTGATATGGGATCTGTTGCTGTATGTCACTACCGTCTTTGCACTGTTGTCCATCGGCATCAAGCTGTGGTTCAGCCCTGACCAGGGGTGGGCATATCTTCTGATCTTTCTTGCCAGCTTGTTCTTTTTCATCGGTGCGAACCGCATTCTCAAGACACGCCTCATGGTGTTGCCCTCTGCGCCTGTCTCTCTGGTCATTGAGCCGAGCCGGATACTCGTCAGGCTCAAGGACGGTACGGAGCAGGTTCTGGTCAAGGACCTGAAATTCTACTCGGAGATCGGCGGCAAGACATTTGCCCTGACCGGAATGGACCTGACGGGCAAGAAACAGCAATACATCTTTCATCGCGGCCAGTTCGTCGACGAAGGCGCCTACAATGACGCCAGGGCCTTGCTGGAAGTCTATCGCTGATGCTCCACGGTAAGGGTTTTCATTGCGGCTGTTTTGCTTGTGATATCCCGGCGGGCGCGCCCCCGCCGCGAAGGGGACAGCTTTTCCAGCAAGCCCTGAAGATTTGAGGGATAGAAATGATGCCGGAACAATTTGAGGTTTACATTAACCATCGTGTAGCCTGCAGGCCCTCAAGGCCGGTATCCAGGGGAAGGCACCACTCATCCTGACAGCTTCGTGTAGCATGAATGCGGGCTCCCGCAGCCGGGATACAGACCCCGAGCCCCGGCATCCTCTTGTCATTGCCACCACACCTTTGTCATTTCGGCCATGCTTCTTTGTCATTTCTCGATACGCTCGAAATGACAGGGATAGTGTCATTCCCACCGTGCCTCCTTGCCATTGCCGCCACGCTGCCTTGTCATTGCGACCTCACTTTCTTGTCATTTCCCGCTACGCTCGAAATGACAGGCGTCACCTGGAACGACAACCGTCAACTGAAAACAATGAATCTCAACTATTGAAACTGACACGAGTGACCGATGGTCGTCATACAGACTGGATGCAGGGCACGAGGGCCGGAAGCGTGGGAAAGGTGGCTTTCATCCCGGATTCCGTTTCGCTTCATCAGGCTATGTATGTCAGGTATTTACTGAGGGTCTCGTAGTTGAATGGACAGGGTCCGGCTGTAAGTGCGCCGGTTTGGTAGCCTGTATGAAGCGCTGCAAGAGCGCAATCCAGGAAACCAGACGGCAAAACCCCCACACCCGGATTACGTTTCACTCCATCCGGGCTGCACATTTTGATGTGGACAATTATGAGACCATTAATCAAGTAATGCTCAATAGGCAATCGTGTGGTGGAACAGGCCTTCAGCTGACGATCACACGTTCCAGTTCCATGAAAGTCTTGGCGATATCTGCCGGTTCTATGGGAACGCCCATTTGACGGCCGATCTGGGTGGCCGAGAAGATACCACAGACTTCCATGACTTTCGTTGACTCGTTGCGGTTCACCACGATGGCGTGGTGGCGGCCGTTCTTGAGGAGGGTTTCGATGATGTCGCCGACCCGCGCCTCCTCGACGTCCCTGAGCATCAATACCTCGAGACGGTGGGCAGGCGTCATGATGTCACCCACCCGGACTTCGTCGCGCGAGCAGTGCATCTTCTGCATGTGCAACATGGGTTTCTCGCCGAGAATATCGGCGGCCGTGATGATACCGCAGATGGCATCGTCGTCATCGGTCACCAGCAGGAGCCGTACATTATTGAGGATCATTTGCTGGTTGCATTCATCCAGTGAAACCTGCGGCCGTGTGGTATGGGTTCTGGTGCGGCGCAGATCGGTCATGACATTGATGGCAGGGTCGTCCGATGTGACATGCAACAAGCTCGGCTTGGACAGATAGCAGATGTCTCCCATGCCCAGCAAAGTCGTGCGGAGTGCGCGGTACGGCTTCATGATGGAGTGCCCTCCTCTTGGTAATTGTCAGGCCAGCTGTGGACCTTGCAATGGGATTATACGCATCGTCAATACAACGGTTGAGTGCCAGGATCAGGATTGCCATGCCCCCGATGATTTTGTAGACTAAAATGGTCGGTTATTGCCATGCACTTAGTGTGCCTTTAAGGGATCACACAACCCGGTTCTGAGGGGGATCGTGGGGGAGCATGGAGACCAGGCGAGTATTGATAATAAAACCCAAGGAGATCTCAAAATGAAACTGAATGTTCTGGTGTTGCTCTTCATTCTCGCTTTCTTCATCTTCGTTATCCTTCCTGCCACTACCATCTAATTAAGTGCAATAAGGGCCCTCGGTCTGGGCAGCGCCATGCCCAGGTCGAGGGACTGCGTTCTAAGGATTGCTGCTTTCAACGACCATCCGCGGCCATTTCTCTCGCGCGTTTGCGTTTCAGATTAGGCTTCCCAGTCGGACTCGTCGGGATAGATCATGGGATTCTGATTGATGCGCCACATTTTGTGATGCGGCGGCTCCATGCCTTCGTCGTGGCAGGATTCCAGGCTGTGTTCCTCAGAGATGTCACAGACCAGAGGCGCATCTCCCATCGTGGCCTTGAACTGATACGGGAGGGTGCCGCATTGGTTCTTCCCCGTCGGAGAGCAGCTCTTGACGCGGAACATGCCATAGAATGGATCTCAGCCTATGGCGCCTGTCAGTATCGGGTACACTGGCAGCAGCAGGGCATAGGTATCCCAGAAAGCGGCCTTGCTGACAGTGGCAACGATGAAGTAATAGGCACCCGCCACCAGGATGATACCAAGTACCAGGCGAAACAGCCTGTCAGCCAGGCCGATATTCTGAAACGGCTCATGGTGAGTCATACTTGATGTGTTCAAGGCGATCACCTTCTTTACTGTGGTGATATGACACATCAGCTATTGGAACATGAGACGGCACGCCCTTCAGTAACATCGCTACATTGGGAAAACATGTTTTGATGCCTGCACGCGAGCGCAACAGCAGGTCCCGGTCAAGGGAGGGACAATGCCGCTTCTCAGCGATGAGCAAAGTGATCAAGACTCATCCTGTCTCGATGGCTCCTTGTTCTGCAGGCTCTGCATATACAGGGCGTGCAGGCGGCGGCGGCGTACGATATTGCGGGCCATAAATCCCATGGCGATGGCGCCGATGACAACGACAATGAACATGACGGTATTTTCCGTGCGTTCGCTGACCAGCCCGCCGATGAACATATGAACCGTGTAGGCAAGCAGTGTCAGTGAGCTGATGCCCACAATGCTGTAAATGATGATTTCCTTCTTGTCCATGATTCTAAGGTGTTTCCTTAAGCAGGTTAGGTGGGCCTTCGTAACCGGACAGTAAATGGTTGGCGCTCGTTTTTCCCTGGGTTGGACGATGGCCCTGTAATGAATGATAGACGTCAAGGTATAAGATTGCTGTGTCAGGATCGCAATGGCAAGGGGTTATTCATCGACACAGGTGGTCGTGAAGACGTGACAGTCGGCTAAAGGGTGCTTGAGCCAGTCATCAAGCTGAGATGTATCAGGTGCAGTCTAAGGCAAGGGGCGGCAAATTTATGACGCACAGTACGCTGTCCCGATTTCAATATGATACATGAGTAAAATGATCATATTCAATATCTGTTTGATTACAAAGATGTATTTTTGTTTGAGTCAAGACAGGCAATGAGCCTGCCCGGGTGGATGGGGTAACCGGGAAACGGGCGCAAAACAGGCCTGGACGGGAGCTTGCAAAATCCGGAATTAGGTCTATAATCCAATGTCATGCGGGGAGTCTAAGTCTGACTGTTTGCGCACGGAAAGCATCCGCTGAGCAGGGTTGAACCAGCGACCTGGCTTGGCATTCAGCTGCTTTCACTCAACAACTTACAACGTAGCAAAAAATAAGGGGGGAGTATGGAAAACAAGCTCACTGTAGGTAAGATCTTCTGGGTTCTCCTGATACCCGCATTCACCGTCGGCATGGGCAACGGCAGTGTGTTTGGTGCGGCGGTGATGTGTGCTGTAGGTCGCGGGCCTTACGAGAGCTGGGGCGGCTGGGGTGCCGAAGGCTACGATCCCACCACTTTCAGTGGATTCATCAACTGGATGATGATTCTCTTTGGCGTGGCCTTTTCAATCATACTTGCGCTGGCCTTGAAGAAGCACGGCGAAATCGAAATGCAGCGTGATAACACAGGTTGGTGAATGTTGCGCGCAAACAGGCAAACAGGCTTGAATATAGCTGAACTGGTAACGAAATCTAGGGGAGGGTAAAAATTATGTTGGCAGCGTTTGCAGGAGCATGTGGCGTGATTCTCGCTTTTTCCAGCATGTGGTTTTCCTGGTACTTGCTGAACAAGATGTCCGAGTGAGCGCATAGAGTGAAAGGGAATCATTCGACTATAACAAAATCGATTTAGTGTAGGAGGGCTGGAAGGATGCTGTTAAAATACCTTTTTGCAAAGAACGAAGATATCCCGCCAGGGACAGCAACGATCTTCTTTGGGTATTCTTCGATTTTTTGGTTCGTTATCGGAACCGGTATCGGCTCATTTAACGCTGCAAAGCTCGCGTTTCCAGATTTTGTGACGGGAACCGAGCTTTTTGCGTTTGGGCACATGCGCCAGGTGCATGTGCTGGCAGTGATTCTGGGCTGGATCTCCATGGCCTTTGCCATGACCATGATGTACATGACGCCTGCCCTGGGCAACACGAAACTGTGGTCGGAAAAGCTGGGCTTGTGGACGGCGATGAACTGGAACATCGGTCTGTCGCTGGGTCTGTTTCTCCTCTGGATGGGATTTACCTCCGGCCGCGAGTATTCTGACCTCATCTGGCCCATCGACCTGGTGGTGATCTTCGGTGTGCTGTTGCCTCTGGGTATCAATGTCTGGATGACAATTGCCCACCGAAGGACTCAGGGTATCTACATCACCAACTGGTTCTTTGGCGCCTGTATCTTCTTTGTTATCGTGGTCTTTGTCGTTGGCCAGTCCGCCGAGCTGTTCAACCTCACGGGGCTGACGGAGGGCTATCTCACCTTCTGGTTCGCTCACAACGTGTTGGGGTTGTGGATCACGCCGGTAGCGGCGGCCATCGCTTACTACACGATTCCGAAATTGACGGGTAACCCGCTGTACTCGCACCGGATCGGTCACCTCCACTTCTGGGCGATCATCGCCTTCTATTCCACACCGGCTTCGCATCACCTGCTTGCGGCTCCGCTGCCCGAGTGGTTGAAGTCCTTTGCCTCAGTGGAAGGCGTGCTGATCCTGATCCCGGCCGTTGCCTTCGTGGCCAACATCCTGCTGACCATGAAGGGCCGCTGGAGCATGTTCGTGGAGAATGTGGAGATCAAGTTCTCGGTGACGGGCGTGCTGCTCGCCATTCCCCTGAACATGCAGGGTGGCTTCCAACAGACCCGCGCCATCAACTGGTATGTTCATGGCACGGGATGGATCGTGGCGCACGCGCACCTGGCCTTGCTGGGCATGTCCAGCTTCCTTGAGATTGCGGCAGTCTACTTCGGCCTGCAGCAGATGCTGCGCAGGAAGCTGTATTCGCTGGCCCTGGCCAATTTCCACTACTGGTTCGTGATCATCGGTTTCTGCATCTACTGGATCTCCATGACCATCGCCGGTCTGATCCAGGGCGCAGGGAAGATCTACGAAGTACCGTATATCGACGTGGTTATCGCCGAGCACCCGTACATGATCGCCCGCTGGGTGGGTGGCACCATGGTCTTTACGGGTAACCTCGTCTGGCTCTACAACATGTACATGACGGCAGTCGAAGGCACCGTGGTGCCCAAGGGCCGCTATGCACATGAGCTGGCCTACGAGAGATAATCGCAACGATAAATTGCGAGTGGAAACAGGCAGGAGACATAAGTTATCCAGCCCTTTATAAATCCCCCCGGCGCAAGCCGGGGGGTGACTAAAAATAACAGGGGAGGAATGAGAAGTGGCATTTCAACAATATAAGCTAGGAACAGCAGGGATCGGGGCAATGCTCGGGCTGTCTATGTCCATCACGCTGTTTTTCCCGAGCTGGGACTTCAGGTCTGCAGAATCGACCTGGGTGGGTCTGGACAAGTCCCTCTCCAATGGGCGCGTGATCGGATGGTCGTATGAGGATCCCCTGGTGCGTGGTGATGGTAAGCCGATTACGGTGATATTAAACAAGGATCCAAAAACCGGTGAAGAATTCGACCCAGCGATTCGCGCTTATGTTTATAAGCCAGGTACTCCCTTTGCTGCGGTGGTGAATCACCCTGACAACCTGGGTCCGACGGTGAAGAGCCTCAGCATCAGCAAGGGTAAAATTGATCAGGCTGAGAAAAGCGCTGGTGCTGTGTTCATCATCAGCTATGCCGATGTGAACGGTGAGGAGTGGGCCTATGTTGAAAACGCAACTGCAACAAGAGGATGGACGCCGAGCCAAGTGCTGAACTCCACCGATGAAAGTCAGCATAAATATGTGGGTAAAGGAAAGACCGTTTATATCACTGAGGGTTGCTGGTGGTGTCACACCCTGCTGCCCGAGCATACCCAGGACTGGCAGGTCTTCGGGTGGCCTCCCTACGTGGGTGACATGAACGGTGAGATGCCCACGGCATTTGGCTCTGACCGCAAGGCACCGGATTTGTTGCACGTAGCCTCTCGCAACTCGTCCCGTGAATGGATGATGCTGCACTTCTTCAACCCACGTTTGGTTCAGCCCAACTCCATCATGCCTCGTTTTGATTATCTGTGGGGCAAGACAGACGCCAACGGCAATCCCATCGATTTTGCAAAATGGCGTAAGGAGTACGATGAATATCGTAAAGGGCTGCGAGCATATCCACCAGAGGTGCCTGAATATGCGCCTGACACCGAGATCAGGGCCTTGATCGATTGGATTTTGACCAGCTTAAAATAATAAAGCGGAGGGCAGTATAATGGGATGGAAATTTGACAATCCTCTTTATACCCTGGCGGATGAAGAGGAAGTGAACAGGATGATCCAGCTGTGGGAGGCCGAGAAGCCGGGTGGCATGTGGGAAGGCAACAACCGCCTGCCCTACCCCATCACCTACCTGCTGGCGCTGATCATTCTTACGGCCTTTTTGATCACCATGCCGATCTGGGGGCAGCGTCCCACGGCAGAGTTGTATGCACCTATGGTGGAGCTGATGGACTCGCCGGAGGTGCAAAACATGGCCACCGACGAGGAGAAGATCGCATACCTGACAAAGCGAGCCATGGAGGTGCTCGAGACGTCAGATGATTCCAGGCTGCCAGGGCTCTTGGAAAGGCATCCGATCTCATGGCTTGACCTGCAGCTGATTGCGCCTGCAATCCGCGAAATCGCATCATCTGGTGGACCCTACGGCCTGGAAAGCTATAACGTGATCGGCGACCAGGTTGTGCTGGCCAACTTCGAAGGCAACTGGCGCGAAGACGGTCTGCGTGAGCGCGTTCAGCCATGGTGGGACAAGGGTTTCACCATTGATGTCTTCTATGTGACCTATTTTATTATTGCCATGGTCATTGTCTGCAAGCGCTTGCCGCCTTACCAGCGCAAGCCTGACATGTCCAAGGTCTGAGCTGGGTGTATATGAGAGGAGAGAATAATCATGATTGATATCGATTTCGCACCCACTGTATTTGCATTTATCATACTTGGCGTTTTGATCCTGCCGGCATGGTACGGCTTTGCGATGGTCGATAAATACTGGCAGAAGCATAAAGCCGAGGACTCAGATGATGTGGATGCTTTCAACTGAGATCTAACGGTCTCGCAACAGGGGACCGTCTGTCGAAATGCCGCTGGCCAGTTTCTGGTCAGCGGCATTTTCTTTGTGACCACTATAGTTTCAGGTCTGAAAAGTTACCGTTAATGAAATCAATATGTTAACAGTTTATTGTGTGAGATACAGAAATGAAGGCCCAGGTTGATAATCCTGCAGGGATAGCTGCTTTACATTCAGAAGGTATGCGCATATAGTAAGCAGTACCCCATAACTTGTTGGTTTGCTGTCACTTCCGGGCAACACTGTCCTGAATTTTCAGTATGAAAAAACGGTGGATCCATTTGGAAGCTCATCCGGGTCTTGCGATGTCTGACCGCACAGAATCATGGTAAGGGATAAATGCTGGAACTGATGCTTGACAGCATGATACAGCTGAGCAGTTTACTCGATCCAGGTCTGCTTTTTTCAGTTGCGGTGCAGACGGCACAAAATACAACCATCTGGGGTGTTGATCTTAGCATCGAAAGCTTGAGATCCCGGAAGTACAGTATTGGGATATTTGTATTCCTTGTCATTTCCCTGATCATTTTTGCCTTTATCATTTACATGTACTGGCCACAGAAAGGCAAAGAAAGGCTGAAGCGGGGAGAGAAAATCATGCTGGGTGCCATCATCATGGGAATGGTGTTTGCGGTCCTGTTTGGATGGCTCCAGCTAATCGAGGGTTACCTTGTGTAGGAGGCGGATCAGATGAGACAGTTCATAGAATCACTGCCGGATGGCTGGACGATTTATGTCTGGATGATTGCGGCCGCCGGCATCCTGGTCGGCGCTGTATTCATGTTGCGCTGGGCAGCCAAGAACAAGCAGTTCGATGAAGATATCAAATATGTGGTATTCGATGAAAAGGACAAGGACAAGATGGAACCTGAGGAATATGAAAAGAGCCGGGAGGTCATTGCGCATCAGGAAGAACTGCGCAAGGAATACCTGAGGAAGAAAGCAGATCGCTATGCACAGCAACGTCAGCACAAGCAATGAAAAAGGGTGAGAAATACACCTACATATTCATAGCCGTTCTCGTCATCGTAATGGCAACATACCGAGGCTATCACGAGATAACAGATCCCGATCCAGGAATACCGTTCTATACGACGGCTGCACCGGAGCTGAAACGTGAAGCAGAGCTGATCTACAAGAAATATGAATGCTCCGATTGTCACGCCTTATGGATGGTGAGAAACATGATGCAGAATGTACCCGCGCCTGCCCTGGATGGCATCGGGTCTTTGAAGACCGAGGACTGGTTTTACAAGTACTTGTCTGCTGAGAATCCCCAGTCCATATTGCCAACCCGTCTGAAGGATGAATACAAGATGCCATCCTACGCTCATATACCTGAAGAGGAGCGGCGTCTCCTGGCAGCGTATCTTGCCAGCCTGAAGGTCGAGGACTGGTTCCTGGAGGAAACCAGGCGGATGGAATACGAAAAACTCACTGGGAAAAAGTATCAAGCGTCAGTAGCAGGTAATGAACAGGCGCGTTAAGCAACGTCTCATGGATGCTTTGGTCGCATTAATCGCGGTCAGCGCTGGTGCGATTGTAATTTATGTGGGCGATATGCTACTGGGTGTGAGGCTGGAGCTGTTTTACGGCCTTTCGACCTTTACCCCCCTTTGGGCCATAGACCTGTTCCTGGTACCGTTTATCGGTGGATTTGTTGTCTCTCTCATCTATGGCCTGGGCGGGAAGATCCTGGCACATTTTTCACCACTGATCGTGCGGCTGATCAGTTATTACCAGCTGCACATAGCCTCAGAGGTTCCGCCACAGGGCGCTGAACTGTTGCCCATGAGTTACTGGATCCTGGTGGTTATCGTGGCGGTTGAGTTTGCAGCTATTGGAGGTGTTGTCGGCGAGGTGGTAGTAAAAAAGACATATGGTCGTGAGGGAACACCACGCCAACAACGGCAAAAGCGGAGACACCGAAGATCAGGTGGGTCTGAAGTTCAGAAGATCTAAAGTCATGGAACTGAATTACGTCAAGCGCAAGATTGAAATCGACGGAGAGCAGGTCGAACAGAGAAAGCGTTTTCTTGGTGCCACGTTCGTTACGGCTATTGTTCTGGCCTTGATTGGTGGCACGGTTCATGTGCTGACGCTGGGCTCCAACAGGATGCATGACATGCGCAGCAAGGTGTCCTATGACATTGAGGAGCTTGAGTCAAAGTTGAGGGCGGCAGGCGAGGAGCGCTTCAGGCAGACCGAGCACGAGTTCAAGGTTAATCAGGCGCGGAGCTATACGGTTGCCGAGGCCGAGGCCCTGCTGACGCCTGAACAGTGGGCCGAGCTGGAGACGATGATCGAGATTCCCGGTGGAACATTTCTCATGGGTACGAACTATCGTCGTGCGGACCCTCAGGACCAGCCCCAGCGGCTGATTGAAGTCGCTCCTTTCAAGATAGACAAATATGAGGTGACTAATGCCCAATACGCACGGTTCGTTGCCGCCACTGGCCACCGCCCTCCCTTGCATTGGGAGAACGGGCGGATACCCGATGGGCTCGAGCTGCATCCTGTCACCATGGTCTCTTGGTTCGATGCGCTCAAATATGCGCAGTGGGCAGGCAAGCGCCTGCCTTCTGAGGCGGAATGGGAGCGGGCCGCCCGGGGTACCGATGGCCGGCGCTGGCCGTGGGGGAACAGCATGGATCCCAATCGCCTGAACACCTATTATCAAGTTGGATCAACGACTGTCGTCGGCTCCTATCCTGGTGGGGCAAGTCCCGAAGGGGTGTTGGACATGGCGGGTAACGTGAGTGAATGGGTGGCAGATGATTTTCTGCCGTATCCTGGGTCCAGTGCGCCCCAGCACATGTTTCAGGCCAAGGTGCCGGTTTTGCCCGAGTCTGCCGCAGAGCGTTCACTGAAGGTCGTCGATTTTATCAACACCAAGGAGCGCTACAAGGTGATACGGGGAGGCTCGTGGAAGAGCGATCCTTTCTCTACCTCCGCTTATCACCGTAACTTTTCATGGCCGAATTTTGCCTCCAATTTCTTTGGATTCAGGTGTGCAAAGGATGTTGACTCTTAAATGGATTGCCAGGCGCGCAGCCTGGATTGCAGGCCTCTTTGGCATGGGAGTTTCCAGTGCCCATGCCGTGGACAGCTACCGCTGGCTGCACGTGACCATTGATACCCCGTGGGCGATCTTTCTCTTTCTTCTCCCCATGGTACTGGTGCCCGTGGTGCTGATGGCCATCCTCTACTGGCGTTTTGCCATTCAAAAACCAGCGAAAAAGGGCAGCCAGCCCGAGGGTGAGGAACCACAAGAATAATCTCCGCCAGTTGTAAAGGAGGAAACAGGCAATCATGGTGGCAGGGTTTGCGAGACAGGCAGGGAGAGCGATTTTCGCCGGGCTGGGTTTTGTTCTCATCGCGGGTACCGTCATGCTTATAGATAGGGTGCCTGCCTATGCCGCGGCAGCCCAGGGGGATCAGAGCCTGGAAGTCATGAAGGGATTCACGGAGCAGGAGAAGGTCGAAAGCGACATCGTCAAGATATCGACCAAGAGAAAACACCAGATCATGTTTTTCATGGGCTTCGTGTTGCTCATCGGCATTATTGCAACCGCGGGGCTGGGTGTGGCCATGGTGCTGTTTGGCAAGGAAGTTTTTGTCGCACATATGGTTTGTGCCATTTTCAGTGTTTTCTTGTCGATCGCCCATGCGGTGGTCGCCATCGTCTGGTTTTTCCCTTTCTGAACTTAATCGATTCCCATGCATTCCGGCTCCACGCTCGGCGCCTCCGTGAGCCATAGCGCGTGTGCGCGAAAATACGGCCTCTGGTTGCTGCTTGGCGTCTATTTCCTGTCCGGAGTGACCGGCGTGGCCTATGAGGTCCTCTGGGTCCGCATGCTGTCCATCCAGTTTGGGGTGAGCAGTTTCGGCGTCATCATGACCATTGCGGTTTTCATGGCCGGCCTGGGGCTGGGCAGTCTTGTGGGGACTCATATATCGACGCGAGTGGCCAGGCCGTTATTGTTGCTGGCGGGGCTGGAGGCCAGTGTAGCCCTGTTCGCATTGTCCATGCCGTGGTTGTTTGGCGTGATTGACGGGATGCTGGGAGAAGTCGCCGCCTCCTGGCCGTTGTCACTGTGGTATCTCGTCCAGGCTGGCATTGCCTTTCTGCTTCTCTTTGTTCCTTGTCTTGCCCTTGGGATTGGTTTTCCGCTGGTACTCAGAATCGTGAGGGGGAGCGGGACGAGCCTGGCCGCGGTCTACGGTATCAATACCGTGGGGGGTGCCGTCGGTGCGCTGGCCCCCCTGGCCCTCCTGCCCCTGCTCGGCTGGTCCTATGCCATGCAGGCGGTGGCTGTGTTGGGCCTGCTGGTCGCAGGGGCTTTCGGCCTTCTTGCGCAGTTTAAGGTTCTGCCCCATGCAGCCCCACCCTCGCATGCGACGCAGCGACCTGGCTGGACTGTCCTGTTGGTCTACGGGGCCATAGGTGCGGCTGCCCTGATGGTGGAAATCGGCTGGACCCGCCTCTATGGTATGATTCTTTTGCGCACGGAATATGTGCTGGCCATTATTCTGTTCATATTTCTCGCAGGTATCGGCTTGGGAAGTCTGCTGGCGCGCTGGTTGCCCCCGCGCCTGGGATTGCAGTGGTTTCCCCTCTTCGCCGCCCTTGCGGGGCTGTACAGTCTCTGGGGGCTCACCGCCCTGGCAGCCTGGGCCGGTAACGCACATTTCGACTCCCTCTTTCAGGCCATGCTCATGCAGGGACTGGCCCTTGCCTTGTTGACCTTGCCCCTTACCCTGATCCTCGGTGCCTGGCTGCCCTTGCTGGTACGCCGACTCGCGGGTGGAGAGCCGCTGAGCGGCGCCTGGCTGTATGGCGCCAATGCCGTGGGTGCTGCCCTGGGGGCAGTGGCCTGTGGTTTTCTTCTCGTACCTGCCGTGGGGACGGCGGCCACGATTGCCCTGGCGTCGATTCTGTTGTTTACGTTTGGCATGCGCTGGTCGCAGCAGCGCTGGTTGTGGCTGGCAATGCCCTTGCTCATCGTCGCTGCCTGGCCGCTGCAGCGTCTGCCCCCGGTGAAGGCGCTTCTGCCCAAGCATGCCGAAAGCCGGCAGCTCATGCTCTATGAAGATGCGATTTCCATCACCCACGTTATTGAAGAGCCGGACGGCCAACGCATCCTCCTTTCTGATCTGCGCAGAATGGACGCCTCCACTGAACCGACCGCGGTCGTGGTGCAGAAAAATCAGGCCCGCCTGCCGCTGTTGCTGCATGGCAGCCCTCGCACGGTCTTGTTTCTGGGGCTGGGGACCGGCATCAGCGCCTCAGCGGTTCTCGCCTTGCCGGGCACGGAGACCACAGCGGTGGAACTGTCCTCGGGGGCTATCAGCGCGGCACGGTCTTTTTTTGCGCCGGTCAACGGCGGGGTCGTGGAACGAATCAGGGTGGTGCACGATGACGCACGGCGTTATTTGCGCGCCGGCGAGGCGCGCTACGATGTCATTGTCGGTGATCTGTTTCATCCGGATATGGTGGGGCGCAGCAATCTGCTCTCGGTCCAGCAGTTCCGCCGGGTGCGGGAGCGGCTCGCCGATGGTGGCGTGTATGTGCAATGGCTGGCCTTGAACCAGTTCGACCGGGAGACAGTGGCGACGGTCATGCGCAGCTTCCAGCAGGTTTTTCCCCATGGTGCGCTCTATCTGGACGGCTTTCGCCTGGCGCTGGTGGGCCCGTCAGAGCGCATGGCCTCTTTGCTGGCCCGGGCCCAATCCGCCTGGCAACAACGACTCTCGGAGGCGCAGAGAGAACGTCTCACGGGAGGGGAGGGAATCTGGACCTGGCTGGGGAGATATTGGGGGCCCATCCGCATGCTGCCGGGGCCGCTCCAGGATGAATGGGCGCCGCAGATCGAATTCAGACTGCCGGCCCTGCGTTACGGGAACGGCATGGAGCTGGCCGCCACCCTCGAATGGCTGCTGGGCCTGCGGCCTTCCCCGGAAGAGGCGGGTCGTCAGCTTGGTCTGAATTCGGGGCCAGACCATGAATCCTTTGAGAGAGCCTATATTGCCACGGAACTTGCTGCAAGAAGCTGGCTTGCGGCATTTCGAGGCCACGCGGGAGAGGCGCAACGCCTCATCCGGTTTGCCTACGAGGCCAATCCCGATGATCGCTGGGTGGGGTACGATCTGGCGGACAGGATCTATGCCTCTCTTTCACAGTTGGCAGAAGACGACCGGTATGCCGTTCTGGACAGGATCCTGACGATTCGTCCTGACCATGTCCAGGCCTTGAAGGCTATGCTCAGGCTGGAACTGGCACGCAATCCTGATTCTCCCGCCATCGAACGTTACCGGGAAAGGTTGCGAAAAATCAGTCCCCTTGGGCATCTTCCCTGATCATTTTCCATAATCGTCATAAAGGGAAATCGAAAAAAGGCCCGCGTATTGCGGGCCTTTTCACATCCACAGCGGCGCCTTATGACATCAATACTCCCCGCTGCTGCGGCGTCGATTCACGTCCTGGATTGCAAGATCAGAGATCTTGTAGGCGCCAAAAATAAGAATCCCAAAAACCAATAACGGTACCAGAATATTCAGCCCCAGATCTTCTACCATTTTTCTCCTCCTCGTTTATTGTTGTCCAGGAACTTTCTTCCAGGATTTCCCCGGCCGGGATTTCCCATGCATCTATTCTAAATCATCCCGCTCAACAATTGCAATGGGAGCCGCTGACGTGACCTCGCTGGGGGGTCAGCGGAAACTCAGGTGCAGCATCCGTCCCCCGGTTTTCTGGGCCAGGGTCCTGTATTCGAGCTCCGTATCGGGATCGGAGCGCCCCATGGGCAGGGTGAAAACGGGGCTGGGTATCTCGCTGTAGTGAATGGTGTCATCCGAGGGCTCATCTCCGATGAGCATGTAGACCCCGGGGACCGGTGCATCCCGTGCTGCCACCCGGAAGGCACGACCGATGGTTTCCCGGTTTCCCACGAAGGGTGCTTCGCTCATCAGATTGTCGAACATCTCGCCCATGGTGCCCTGGTAAGTGACGGCCCTTTTGTCCGAGAACCAAGTGATGGCGTTGAGTTCCTTGTCCGCGCGCGTGACGATGAGGCGCAGGATGGGAACGAGGAACATGGAGGCGCCATGCATGGATCCCGATGCATCGACGATCAGGTGGATGTCCCTGCCAGGCATCTTCTTGAGCCCCTCGATGAACATCTCGAAGTCTTTCTTCCCCACCTGGGCGGCCTCCAGGATGGTTTCCACCTGGGTCTCGGGATCGGTGAGCACCACCCTCTGGAAGTTTTTCTTCAGGCGCTCGCGATCCGACTCGGCGAGCTGCAGCTGTTCCTGGAGCATTTCCACCTGTTTTTGCAGTTTGGGAAGTTCGTTCTCCTCGGCGAGCCGGCTGGTGATCAGGATGGTGACCAGGAGAAAGACGAAAGTCGCCAGCATCAGCAGCGCGACGTCGGAGAAGCTTTCATGGACGTTGCTGGTGGTCTTGCGGATCTTGGCCATGACAGCCGGCTCCCGGGTCGTAAGGCGGTGGAGCGGGCTAGCCACCCCGCAGGGCACGTCGCAGCCTGCCCCACCATGAGCGGTTGATGCGGTTGATCATCTGGATCTCCTTCTTCAGAAGATCAGTATAATACATTTGCAACACAACGGAATCGCGCAGCGTCTTGTTCCGGTCTTCCGTGTCATTGAGTTGGTTGAGATGGGTGGCCTCCTCGCGGAACTGCTGCATGGCGATCTTGGTGTCGTGCAGGGCGTTACGCAGCGTCTGAACATTGACACCCAGGTGTTCGATTTCCGCATTGAGCGCCCGGATATCCCGTTCCATGGTGGGCTTGCAGTCGGAGGCGCAATAGACCATGCAGATCTTTTTCAGGGTATCGGAAAGATTGTGGATACCGCCATCCGTGATGAGGGCGAATACCCGCAGGATCACCCCGCCCAGCACCGAACCCAGGAGGGTGGTATAAAAAGCGGTGCCCATCCCTCCCATGGCCTTGCGCAGGCCCGAGAGCAGGCGCTGCTGATCTTCTCCCAGCGCCTCCAGGGAGGAGGTCAGTCCGGCCAGCGTCAGGGTGAGTCCGATGACCGTCCCGATGAGGCCCAGGGTGATGAGAAGATTGCCGATAACCTCCACCACGTGGCTCTTGCGATGGTAATCGGCGAGTTCCACATCGATGAGGGCCTCGATGTCGGGCTGGGCGTTCTTTGACAGCACCTCCTTGAGCGCCAGGAAAAAACGCTGTACCGCATGCTCGTTGTCGTCGGGATTGATGCCGGGGAGACTGTCCTTCTTGGCGATATTGCCCAGCCTGACAGCCTCGCTGGCCTCGTTCGTAATGGAAATGGTCAGGGCAAAGCTGACGGCCACCCCCATGCCGAACAGGCCCATGATGACCCAGGTGATCCGGCTTTGGTCCTGGCGTATGAAGTCCCACAGGTTGGTATCCAGGTACAGGAGAAAATAGACGGCGATTGCCGTGCCGGCCCATCCCAGCCAGAGTATCAGGGCGCGGTAGGATTGCTCGTGAACCAGCCGTTTGCTAGCCATGTATGACTTCGTCTTTCAAGATAACAGGCAAGATAACGTGCAAGATCACGGATACGAGGCGGTGCAGAGAATCTTCCATGTGCCATTGCCACGGGGCAAGGTGAATCCAACGATGCATGACATGCCTCGGACACATCCTCCTGCCGGTTGATCCGGCTTGGTTTCAGGCAGCTTTGTCTGCTTCGGGCCGCAAAAACGAAAAAAGACCAGAAAATACTGCCCTGGCCTTTTTTCATGTTGTTTGGGGTTTGATTATTGTTCTGAACGAAAACCCTGGTAGCCTCCCCCTTACAAAGCCAGGACAGATGAGGCCAGATAGAGCAGGAAAAACCAGATAACTGCGATCGAAATAACGATAAACCCATCCATATTGTTGATATTGGTGCTGTTTCCTCCGCTCATTTCTCCCTCCTAAACGTTATTATGATAATGAATCAGGTGACCAGAAACCACAACCAATCACGGGAAACTATTACATAAGACAAAGGGGCAGGTCAAGCCGCGGGCGGGGTTTTTGTGGGCCAAGCTTATGATTTAGAGGGTGACAGGTTATCTCCCCCTGTCACGCAGGTTTTTCCATGTTGTTCCTCCCTTGCAGTTTGATTAGAATTGATTGATTAAGTAAATAACACATGAAGTTTCGGGGAAATTTTCTTTCTGGGGGTTAGAGAATTGCCTGGCGGTCGGGACGGGGAGGGAGGCGTGCCACTGTCGGCCGTGGGATCTGTGTTTCATATCTCATTCATTTCCTTCATATTCTCCTCCCCATGGCAAGGTTGGCTGGGCAAGTTGGGGCATCCCTGGGCCACAGCCTGAAATGGCAAAGATGTCAAATATTGTAAAGAGCAGGGTCTGAGTGTGCTGGTACAACGAGAATTATTGAAGTATCTGATCGCTTCGGCATTTTTCTTTTTCGTGGGGACGGTCCATGGTGTCATTCAGGTGATACCGCCGGTGCGGGCCTGGCTGGATTCCATCGGCAGTCCCTATGGTGGCCCCGGCCATATGATCGATCCCCTGGCCCATGCCCACATCAACGTGGTGGGCGGCGTGGTTCTGCTGTGCATGGCGGTCACCTATTACCTGTTTCAGGCCATTACCGGCAAACCGGTTTATTCCGTACGCCTGGTCAATCATTCCTTCTGGTGGACGGCATTGGGCATAACCGGTTTCTATTCCACACTGATGATTTTCGGGATCCTGGAGGGCAGGGCCCTGCTGGCAGATGACGTCGCTACCATGGAGTCGTTGAAAAGCATCTACGGCCCTCTCATCGCAGTTGTTGCCACCGGCATGGGGATCGGTTTCTGGGTGTTTTTTGCCAACGTCTTTCTCACCGTCAAAAAGGTGATGTTTCCGCGCCATGATGCTTGAGTGCGGCTGCCCTTCCGAATATCCGGACTGGCACGATACGGATGTGGATCTGGGCGGCATGCCCATTCATGTGCTCCCGGTTCCCATGCTGGTGCATATGCCCCTTGCTTACGAGACTTATCTCAAGAAGCAGCAGCAGGCCATCTTCAGGCTGGAGCTGAAGGAGCGCTGGCCTGGACTGGTTCTTCTGCGTACCGGGATGCTGCGCGGGCGCATTGTCCGCCTGCTGGTGGATGAGACCCATTCCCTGTCCAGCCAGGTGGGACACTTTCCCATCCCCTATCAGGTCAGGGCATGGCTGCATCATGGCAACGTCAGCACCATCCGCACGGTCGTGCGGGAGATGCAGATGGCACTCATCGACAGCGGACGCATGCCCAAGGCGCTGCATCTGTGCTACCTCACCTGTCCCCGCTGCAGTGAGGACCGGGGTGGGGAAAAGCTTCTGCTGCTCAGGCACTGGCAGGAGAGCGCCATGTTGCGCAGCCGGCAACACAAGCGCACGATGGATCAGTCCCGATAGGCCCGGTCAGGCCCGGCCGGCCTTTACCTTTTTCTTTGTCGCGGACTGCGGGGCAGCCTCGGGCGGTGCCTTGCTGCGCAGTGACTCCCTGATCTGCTGCAGGCTCTCGATCTGTTGTTGCAGTGCCTGCTGCCGGCTGCGCAGATCCCCCAGCTGTCCTTCCAGGTTTTTCTTCGACGCCCGGATCTTGCTCAGGGTTTTCATGTGCTGCTCGATGCCGCGGCGCTTGTCCTGGATCTGGCTGACCAGGGGGGTGATGAGTTCCTTGAGCCAGGTGTCGGCTTCCTTGTGGGTTTCGAGGAAGATGTTGCGCGCGTGACTGACCAGGGAAATGAAAAACTTCTTCACCACGAAGCGTTGTTCGCTCATGGTGGCGAAGGTGCTGTTGCGGAATTCCTCGGATTTGAGATAGAGCTGGTCCAGCTCGTCGCTGTATTTTTTGAGGGGAAACGGGCGCGGCGCGGCGACATGGAGACCGTATTCCTCGTGGAATTTCTGGTAGATGGTCTGAACGAGCTTATGGGTCTCGTCGGCCTGGCGGCTGACGATCTGCATGGCGTCGCGCATGCTGTCGAAGAAGACGGTCATGCCGTTTTTCATGCCCACCGTGGTCCAGCTGCCCGACATTTCCTGGCGGGTCTTCTCAATGAGATTGTCGATGGATTCGATGTCCAGGGTGTTGAACATGGTCTTGGCCTGCAGGGCCAGCTTGCGCCGGCTGAGCTGGAAAGTCTTGACGCATTCATAATAGGCAGCCTTTTTTTCCTTGGCTTTCTGCAACAGTTGCTGAACGACTTCTTCGTTGCTGCCGCGCAGGGATGACAGTTCCTTGACCTGGGCCTTGAGTTCCTCCAGCTTGCTGTTGAGCGGCTGGAGGGTATCGTCGATGATGTGACTGAAACCGGCGACGATGTTGTCCCACACGATGTGCTGCTTGGTAGGCAGGATTTCGTTGGCCAGTAACGCCTCCAGGGCCAGCAGATTGCTCTTTTCCAGGAGTTCCCGGTTGTTGCGGGTCTTGGCCACCAGTGCCTTCTGGGCCGAGACGGGAAAGACGCTGGCCTCGTCGATGCCCAGCAGATTGGCAGTGGCACGGCACTGTTCCGTGATGCCGGCATTCACCTCGGCTGCTTCCTTCATTTCGTCCCACAGGGTGTCGATCTTGTTGAGCACCGCTACCAGGCCTTTCTGCTGGCCGCTGCGGAAGGCGAGGATGTGGTTCTGCCACATGTCGAGATCGCTGCGCGTCACCCCCGTGTCAGCGGACAGGACGAACAGGACGGCCTGTGCGCTGGGCAGCATGTTGAGCGTGAGTTCGGGCTCGCTGCCCAGGGCATTGAGACCGGGCGTGTCCAGAATGACCAGGCCCTGTTGCAACAAGGGATGGGGGAAGCTGATGAGGGCGTGACGCCAGACCGGGATCTCCACCTGGCGGGTTTCATCGCCTCCTCCACTCTCGCCGTTGCCCATGTCGGTGTTGAAGAGCCCCAGGTTCTCGGCCTCTTCCCGCGATACCTGCTTGGTCCTGACGATTTCGCGGAAGGTCTCCGCCATCTGCTGGGGGGCTTCCACGTTGAGGGGGAGGGTGGTCCAGTAGCTGTCCTCGTTTTTCAGTTCACTGAGACTGATGTCGCTGAGACGGGTCTCGATGGGCAGCAGCTTGATGTAGGATTCCCCGCTCTCGTGGTCATAGAACAACTCGGTGGGACACATGGTGGTGCGCCCGGCCTCCGACGGCAGGAGACGGCGACCATAGTCGGCGAAAAAAATGGCATTGATGAGTTCCGTCTTGCCGCGGGAGAACTCGGCGACGAAGGCGATGCGCAACTGTTCTGAATCGAGCGCCTTGAGGGCATCGTAGAGGCGCAGCTCGATCTCCGGATTGACCAGCCCGTAATGGTTCAGCCATTGGTGGAATGACTGGATCGTCTGCGTCAGCTCGGCCTTCCATTGGGCGAAGGCCTGCATCTCATGTCTGAACCGGTCCTGTTGCAATGCCGTATTTATATCCAGAACATTGGTTGCCATAGTTTCCTTTCCATCAGCGAGTGCCCGGCTGGGACCAACCCACCCTCATCAATCCCATATATCGGAATCCTGAAGGGATTTATGAATTTTTTCTCATTTTTTGTGGACTTGGCCCGGTTTTTCCCTGTCGTGGCCTGTTTTTACTATTAGGATATCGACTCCCGCCCGGCAAAGATTAGCGGGGGAATGCGGCGGGGTTGCAGGATGGACACCCGTTTGTCCCGGCTGCTCGCCCCCGAGAGCAGGGTGACGGCCCGGCGGCTCACGCCGAATTCGCGGGCGAGGTAACGCAGGAGATGGGCATTGGCCTTGCCGTCCACGGGTGGGGCGGTGATCCGGATACAAAGGCGGCCCTGCCGGATGGCGGTGATCTCGTCACGGCTGGCGCGGGGTTGCAGGCGGATGCGCAGCACGAGCACGTCGCCCTGCCATTCACAGGGTGAGATGTCCTCTGGGATGTTCTCTGGGCCGTCAGGCATGCCGCCGCCGGACAAGCCACGGCACCAGCAACATCAACAGCGCCGGGCCGGCCGCGCCCAGGCTGCTGCCGGTGTTCTCCCTGTCAGGATTCTCCAGGACCACCCGGGCTTCCACCACGGTGCTGGCGGCGGAGGCGCTGTTGTTGGCGTTGTTGATGTCGCTGGTGCTGCTGATGCGGGTGGTGCTGGTGAGGGTGCCGGTGAGCGCCGGAACCACCTTGGCGATCACGGAGACACTGTCCGCGCCGGGGTCGATGGCACCCAGGTCGCAGTTTACGGCGTTGGCGGCCAGGGTGCAGCTTCCCTGGGAGGGTGAGGCGGAGTCGAAGCTGACGCCGCTGGGAAGAAAATATTCCCAGGTGACATTGGCGGCGTACAGACCGCTCGTGTTGGAGATCTGGCTGGCAACGCTCAGGACCGTGTTTTCAGTGACGGGCTCGGGGGTGGCCGCGACACGGATGGCGAGGTCTGGACGGCCGCTGGCCAGTATGGCGCCGCCGTCACCGACGGCCACGAACTGGCTGCCGTTCCAGGCGGCGGCATTGAGCCGGAGATCGGCCACCTGGGGGTTGGGCAGCCACCTGGCGCCGCCCAGGCTGGACAGTATGAGTCCGCCGTCGCCCACGGCCAGGAACTGGATTCCGTTCCAGGCCACGTCGCGCAGGGGGGTGTTGGTGCCGGCTGCGACGGGACTCCAGTTCACCGCATCGGTACTGGAAAGCATCGTGCCGCCATCGCCCACGGCCAGGAGCCGGCTGCCTCCCTGGATCACGCCGTCGAGGCGCCGGGGGGTACCGGCATTGCGGGCGGTCCAGGTCACACCGTCGGGGCTGGTGAGCACCGTACCGCCCTCCCCCACGGCCACGAACAGCATGGCGCCGTTGTCCCAGGTCACGTCGTGGAGGGCGCTGGTGGTGCCGCTGGACTGGAGGGTCCAGGCCATGCCGTCGGGGCTGGTGATCACCGTGCCGCTGTCACCCACGGCGACGAAACGGCTGCTGGCCCGGGTAATGGCGCGCAGGGTCTGGGTGGTCGGCGAGGCGCCACTTTGGTCGGTCCAGGTCACACCGTCGGGGCTGGTGAGCACCGTCCCGCCATCGCCTACCGCCACGAAGGCGGCATTCCCGTAGGCGACGCCATGGAGTGTCGCTGTCGTGGCGCCGCTGCGGTCTGTCCAGCGCAAGCCGTCGGGGCTGGTAAGGACCCGACCGTTTTCGCCCACCGCGGCGAACTGGCTGCCGCTCCACACCAGGTCCTTGAGCGCCGCGCCTGCCGTGAGATCGCCACTGGCGGTCGTCCAGTTGGCGCCGTCGGGGCTGGTGAGCAGTATTTCCTTGCCCGCTGCCACCAGCCGGGCATTGACGTCGTCCCAGGCCACACCCTGGAGCTGTTTGTCGGTGCCGGAGAGCTGGCTTGTCCACGTGCTGCCGTCAGGGCTGGTGAAAAGGGCGCCGCTGGTGCCCACGGCGACGAACTGGCTGCCGTCCCAGGTGACGTCGTACAGGGTCTGGGGGGTGATGGCGTCCTGCTTGGTCCAGCCGAAGCCGTCGGAGCTGGTGAGCACCATGCCACCGCTGCCCACCACCACATACCGGCTGCCGTTCCAGGCCAGGCCGCGCAAGATGAGGCTGATCTCCAGGTTGCGGATGCCCCAGTCGATGCCGTCGGGGCTGGTGAGGATATGACCGGAGCTGCCCACAGCGATGAAGTGGCCGAGATCGTTGTTCCAGAAGATCTTTTGCAGGGAGGCGCCCACGCCGGAATCCTGGACGGTCCAGGTACTGCCGTCGGCGCTGGTGATAAGCCTGCCGTTGGCGCCTCCCGCGACGTAGAGGCCCAGGGTGGGACTCCAGGCGACGTCGAACAGGGCGGTGGTGAGACCGGTGGCGTGAAAGGACCAGCTCACGCCATCGGTGCTCGAGGCCAGGAGGCCGCTGGCGCCCACCACCACATAGCGCGAGCCGGTCCACAGGATGCTGTAGAGCTGGTGGATCACATTGAGGCTGCCCGCCGTCCAGTTGCTGCCATCGGTGCTGGTGGCGATGACCCCGCTTGCGCCTGGAGCGAGAAAGCGGCTGCCGTCCCAGATGACATCCTTGAAATCGCTGTAGGCGGGCAGGGGATTGATGATGCTCCACTTGGTGTTGGCTGCCTGGGCCGGTACAGCGGCGAGGAGCAGCAGGACGAGCACGAATGCGAAACAGCCCGGAGAAAACGGGCGCAGGCGGGTCCACCCCAACGTGAAGGGGATTTGAGGCCCGGGAGCCGTTCCTGCCGGAGAATGCGGGTGCAGCGCCGCCGTCTCCGGCGCGAAAGGGTAACCCACCGTCGTTCCGCTTGTGCTGCGAGGATGGATCACGGCTTTCTCCCATAGAGAGGAAGGGTATGTGGGTCAGCGAAGGCCACAACCCATTATTAACCCGGCAACAATATATGTCATGTTCAGCCGCCGCGTGCGGACACGCAGCAAGGCGGCGGAGCGCCGCTGTAGTCATTCTACAGCAAGCTTCGCCAACACCGTCTGCGTGCGCGCACGCG